>Ga0247727_10004073_pt1 | contig 31444 bp, 23 predicted proteins | sample WisWelCaveWW1625_FD_202498 | JGI IMG/M metagenome (GOLD analysis project Ga0247727, IMG submission 202498) | Biofilm microbial communities from Wishing Well Cave, Virginia, United States - WW16-25 | ecosystem: Environmental > Aquatic > Deep subsurface > Groundwater > Cave microbial mat | place... | reverse complement strand
GGCGATCATCGAGGAGTACATCCGAATCAACAACCAGAATCCCACGCCTTTTGTCTGGACGAAGCGGGTCGATGAGATTTTGGAAAAAGTAGGCCATTGTAAAGCCACGTCTGTTACACAACACTAGTGACGCGCTCGCTTCCCACGCGCCGAGCGCGCCGCCAATAGCACCAGGAGCGCGGACATTCCTGTCCGCAAAATCACCCGCGACCGGCAGGCCGACAGGAATGCCGGTCCTCCACCTAAATTTGCAACACCCTTCAATCGCGCTTCAACCGATAGAACCGGCTTGCATCGGTCATCGAATTCGTCACGTATTGCCGCATGCCGGAAATCGTCGGGCTGTTGGTCAGGGCAGTCCAGGTTGGACCCGCCAGGCTCTTCGAACTCTCCAGCGCGAAACCAGTCGCCGTTGCCGGCCATGAAACCACGATGCTTGGCCCGACGGTTTCCGCCGTCACGAGTGGTGGATCAACCTGATAAAACCTCATGGCCTCGACGATCACGTTGGCGTTGGTGGAAGTCCCGCCCAGCAACCCGAAAAAGAACTCCACCGTCTGTCCGGACCAGCGCGACACATCAATCGGCCCGCTGTTAAGCGTCTGATTGGTGGGCATGTACTTCGCCTCCAGCAGGAACACGTTCGTTCCACCGATGCTCGCCGAGAGCATGTCTTCGTTGCCATTTCCCGTGAGGCGAAAGTCGAAGGCGAACAGCGTTGCGTTGGTCGGCACCGCAATCGGCAACCACACCGCTGGTCCGGCCGTGGGATCACCACCACTCGAAACCGGTCGCAACGGACCGCCAATCGCCGAACTGAGAGAAACGCGGAGCGAATAAATCGGGATCGAAAGCACGCTGCCGACAGTCACCAAGCCGTCCGGGATCGTGTTCTCGAAAACGTCCACCACGGTGTCGCCGATCTTCTGCCCCACCTGCGCCAGCGCATTGGCAGCCTTGAGCAGCCCCGACGCTGCCAATTCCGCAGCTTCCTGAGCAATGTAAGTGTCGAGGTCCTCCGCCGGCACCAAGGTAAAATCATCACCAAAGACGGGCACAGGTTTGTAGAGCGAGCCGGGAGCGTACGGGGAAGGGCTGGGGAACTGCGTCCCGGCGCCCAAACGCTCGAATGAATACCGGTTTCCGAGGATGCAGCCGTTCGGATTCTCCGCGGTGCGCGCGTACCAGGCGCAGGCGTAGGCGTGAGCGTCCGTGACCCAAGCCGCTGGATTGATGCTTGCGGAGTGAGGAATGCTCTTCAACCGCAATGACACATTGACCGCCTGTCCGTGCCACATTCCAACCAGACTGATATAATTGTCCATCCAGGCGCTCGCGTCCGGGATCGGATCAATCCACCCAACCGCAAAAACATCGGCAAGTCGTTGGCTGGCGAATCCCGCGGTGAAGATGTTTTGCGAGAGCGGAATCGTGTAACTCAACGTGATCAGCCGCCCGCCCACATTGGCGGCGCCGGCGTCGTCCATCAGCGTCATCTGAATCCGCCCGGCGCCAAACGCTGGCGTGGCGCTGTTGAGCAAATGATCCGCGGCGCGTGCGTTCACGAGAGTACCGAAGCTGTGACCGATGAAATGAACCGGCGTGCTGCCTTGTCCGCTCAACACTGCGGCGAGGGCCTGCCCGAGTTTGTCGCCCTCGTTCGGCGTCCGAGACAGCGCCAGGCCCAGTTCCGCGCCGGTCCCAGCCCGTCCCCGCCAATCCCACGCCAGCAGATTGGCGGCACCCACACCACCAGCAATCATCTTCGCCGCCATGTTCGTGGCCCACACTTCCGGGTTGCTGTTCCAACCGTGCGTCATCACCACGGTGGGTTTCGTCGGATCAATACTGCCATTGCTCTCGAAGACCCCGTTGGAATAGACCTTCAATTGAGTGCCGGCGATTGGCACCAGATTGGGCGGCTCCGGCGGGCGGGTGGTCGGCACCACCACCGGCGCAGGCGGCGCGGCCGCGAGAGTGAAATTGCGGCTGGCCGTCTCTCCGTTGCCCACACCAATGCCATACGCGGTACCCGTCAGGAAGTTCGGCTTTTGTGCCCGCAGATCGTAGCTGGCGGCGGGCAGCGACGACAACGAGTAATATCCGGCGGGATCCGTCCCGGATTGCGCGCGGACGACGCTGCTCTGAAGCGCGGAAACCGTGACGCCGCCCAGTCCCGTCCCCATCGAGTCGGTGACGCGACCGGCAATGATCGCCGTGCCGCTCGTGGCGCCGCGCGTATCCACAACGAACAGACCCGAGGACCCCGCACCGGCGCTCCCGGAGAACCGCGTATCCACGACGAAATAGCCGGAGAAACCCGCCCCCTCGAAGTCCTTCCAGCGCGTGTCCACCGTCCACAACGGTGATTCGCCAACGCCGACTTCAGCCAGCGCGCCACAAGCCGCCAGCAGCCAGAATGTGAACAGAACGACCAGTGCGGCATCGGCCGCGCCGGCACCTCGAATCCGTCCGTGCCCGAGGTCAATGTTGTGGCGCGCAACCATTTTCGTTCTGCGATTTCGTCGCCAGGTAGTGTTCGACCCAGGCGCGCAATCGTTGCACCTCCTGGCAAACCGCGTCACGGTCCAGCGGGCGGTCCGCTTCCTCGGCAAAAAACTCGTAACGATACTCGACCGCGAACGGTGTGAGCCGGTGCAACGCCTCGAACTCCTCCGGGACCGCCAGGCCGTGGTCCCGCGCCAGATCGAGCAAGTCGCCCAAGCGATGCGTCCGCGGATAGATCACACCGTGCGCCGCCAGGGCCGCCTTCAGCAATTTCTCGGCGGCTTGTTGCGCATGAAAGCCGAACGTCTCCTCGGCCGCCTCGGGATTCCCGGCAAACTGCGCCAGCACGAATTCATCCTGCCGGGCTTTGGCCAGCAGCAACCGCGCGCCTTCAAGATTCGCCATACAACACCTTCCCCTCCGTTCGAGCTGTGTGGTAGATCGTGCCCGGGATGACCGACCATTTGTCAAAAGTCCGCCGGCTCGCGACCAGCACGTCCGCCGGCAGCCGCAACGCCCGCAGCAGATTGCTCAGGGCGGTCATTTCCTCGCGCCGCGAATCCACCTACGATTGGACCACGAGAAAGTCCACGTCGCTCTCCGGCGTGGCCTCGCCGCGCGCTTGCGAACCGAAAAGGATTATCGTGGCCCGTGGGCGCGCCGCGTGGAGCCGTTCGGCCGCCCTTTGGACGGGCGCAGTGAGTGTCATATCGTTGGGCATATCAAAGTCGAACGTGTCCGGGATGTTACTGCGAACCAGCTCTCAACGCGGCAGACAAGGACTTCGGGGCGTTCACAGGATGGCCTGCTACCAGCCCCGAGGCCCGGTTCGTATTCGTTCCCCGCTCCTGTCGGGCGGGAAACCAGGCTGTGGAAGCTGCCAGTCTTGATTTGGAGAACGGACTCATTTTGTCGCGCCGGCTTTCTAACTACGTGGACTGACACAGGGCTACTTTTTCGGGTGCAGGTTTGGCATCGAGAGAAGGCGGACAGGAATGTCCGCGCTCCGAGGAGCCAGGAGCGCGGACATGCCTGTCCGCCTGCCGTGCTCGCGGTTCCGGAGCCGGAGGCTTGTTCAACAGTTGCCCGCGCAAGTACCGTTCCTCCGTGCTCCATTGCCATTTGGGATTCGCGCTGCTGAAGGCCCACAGTTCAGGCGTCCGCACCAACCCCGACTTCACGGGATTCCACTCGATGTAATGCTTGGCCTTGCGGAAATGCGCCTCGTCGCGCATGTAACGATCCCAGTACTCCTCCTGCCAGAATGTTCCTTTGCGGCCAAGCGAGCGATTCGCGGCATTCGCGCTGGCGCCTTTCCACGCCTTGAGCAGCTCGCCCATCGGCATGTCCCACAACTCGAATAGCAAATGCGCATGATTCGGCATCGCAACCCACGCGATCATGCGATACCGCTGGCCGTCGAAGCAAAGAAACACCGTCTCCACCGCAGCCGCCACGCGCGGGTCGCGCAAGACACACTCGCCGCGGCCTAGATCCAGATACGCCTCCAGCTTTGTGCGTCGCTCTCGCTCGTCCTCAATCGTCAGCAAGTCTTCCCACTCGCGCCGCAGCGACACGGGCATGGCGTCCGCCAGGCGGAACGTGACCATCTGAATCGTCCCGGGTTTGTCGCAGTGCGGCAAATAACCGCGCGTGTACCAGCCTTTCGAGCTGATGGCCTTCTCGATCGCGGCCACCGCCGGTTCAGGCGGACCTTCCCATTCGCGCTTGCTGGCCACGGTCTCATACACGCGGCGTTTCATCAAGGTGGCTGCATCGCGCTTGGCGCCAACAGGAGCGCCGACAGGAGCGCCGACATTCTTGTCGGCCTTTCCCGAGTAAACGATACGATCCGCCGTAGCGCTGGCACTCACCTCGACCGCTTGTTCCGCTCTCCGTTGTTTCTTGCCGCCGTTCATACCAAAGATTTTCAACTCACGCTGGCGGACAGGAATGTCCGTGCTCCATGCGAGTGGAGCGCCGACATTCCTGTCGGCTCACTGGCAAACATGAACGCGCGCCACGCACAGGCGGACAAGAATGTCCGCGCTCCTGTCCGCGCGCCCATTCGCGCTCCAGCAGATCGTGCAGTTTCGTCAGAATGCTATCGCTCTCCGCCATGATTCACATTTCCAAAAAAATTTCCACTGGGGGCTGCGCCCCCAGACCCCCGCTCATTGCTTCGCCAATTCGCACGTTCATCGCAAAAGGGAAAGAGGGTAAAAGAGAAGAAATTAAAACCCCCTCACACACCGAAAGCCAAAGCTGAGGCCGGCGATCGAAGGCGAGTAGCTGACCCGATAGGCGCAACGCGAGTTGACGGCGACGTCGACCCAGTAACCACCGCGCAGCAAACGATATGTCCCCGAAGCAGGGCCCCGCGTATCGTCCACCGTCGCTTGGAAGTTTCCGTACCAAACGCCGTCATACCAATCCCAGCACCATTCCCAAAGGTTGCCCGCCATGTCCTTTAACCCGTAGGCGTTCGCGGCGAACGAACCGACCGGGCTGGTAAATGGGTAGGAAGAACCTCCGGTATTGTAAGCGGGGTGGTAACCTTGGGTCGGACTGACATCGTAGGAATAGGAGTTCGTGGCGGCATAATAATTGGCCAGGCTGTGGCTGATCGTGTCGCCCCAAGGAAACCGCTTCCCGCTCAACCCGCCGCGGGCCGCCTTCTCCCATTCCGCCTCCGTCGGCAGCCGGTAGCCGCTGGCGTTCCATTTTACGTACGGTGCGGCCTGGCCGGTCTTGTAAACCACCGTCAACGCCGCGTCCGTGTAGTAACAGCGCGTGAGTCCTTCTTTTTGCGACCGGGCGTTGCACCATTTCACCGCGTCAAACCAGTTGACGGTGTGAACCGGGTGCGTGGCGTTTTTGAACGAGCCGGCGTTATCAAACGCGTAGCCGTTGGCCAGCGCCCACGTGTAAACGTCCAGCCACAACTCGCGGCTGACCTCGGTCTGATCCATGAAGAACGAACTGATGAACACCGCGTGCCGGGGCTTTTCATCGATGCTGCCGTCGTTGAACGGGTCGCCCATCTGGAACACGCCACCGGGAACGTAGGCCATGCCGTTCGGAGCCGGTGGGGCGGTGCCGTCATCGGCCACGATGCGGACCTTGCACTGGCTGTTGAACTGGCCGGGCCAGTCCGTGCCGGCGTTCCAGGCGATGTGGCGGTCGTTGCCCAGCGTCACACCCGGCCCCACCGCGCCGCTGGTGGTGAACACCGGCACGTTCCACGTCGTGCCGCCGTCGGCCGAGATGTGGACGTACACGGTGAGCGGGCTATTGCCGTCGGCGTCGGACACGTTGTAGTAGATGTCCACGTAGTGCGTGCCCGGGCGCTGCGAGGCGCGCACGTTGGACACGACCGGTGCGGCGGCAAAGGCGGAGGAAATAGAAACAAGAAGTCCGGCAGCGAGAATCATCTGCCCCAGGCGAAACGCCCCTGTGGGTTTCATGGCGCGGTTATACTCCGCCGGGCGTTCCTGGTTCAAGCCTGAAATGATGCAAAATCGCCCCTGTCACGAGGCCGGCGCGTTTCCCGGAGCGCGGACATTCCTGTCCGCAAGATTCCTCGCAACGAATAAGCCGACAGGAATGTCGGCGCTCCATGAGGGTTGTGAGTTGACTCAAATGAATCGTGACCGGGCATGCGCGGACGATCGGAGCGCGGACATTCCTGTCCGCCGGGCGCAACGCCAGCCCCAAAAGAGCCGACAAGAATGTCGGCGCTCCTTCCGCGGCTGTCCTCACAAAAAATCCCGTTCCAGAATCTGCGTGAGATGATGCACGGCCAGCATCAACTCGCCGCGCTGACTGGCAGTTTCTTCGCCACTGACCAGATCGAGTGGTTGCGCCACGACGGCGGCGTAACGCCGATTTAGCGGCATCCACTCGTCGCGCTGGCCGAGCAAACGCACGAGTTCGCGCACGCGATCCGCACAACGCCGCGCCTCGCCGATGGTCTTGAGCGCCGCCTCACTCGTCACCTGACTCTCCTGGGCACGGCGCAGCAACCGGCACTCGAAAGCACGGCAGCGCTGCGGGCGCTCCTGGTAGATGCGACACCACTGGCCGTCGAAACATGCGCAGGGTTGGGTGAAACACTGCTTCCGCCCTTTGCGGAGCAGAGTCATTCCGAGCGCGGCAAGCCGTTTGGGATCATCGCGCCGCAGGAGTTCCACGTCGCCGAAGAGGACGCCGTTGCAACACAAACCACAGGACGGGCAGAGTTTGATAGCCCAATCCCCGTCGCCGGTTTCGTCTGCGTGCTTCGGCGGGGCGGGCGAGGTCTTGAACCTCAAATATCCTCCAGCTTGCCGGTGCTGTCGCCGACGCGCTCGGCCGCCACGCCCATGCGATCCAGCAGCGAAAGATACAGGTTGGTCATCGGCGTCTCGCGGGAAAATTTCGCATGGCGCCCGGTCTGCAACGTGCCGCCGCCGCCGCCCGCCAGCAGGATCGGCAGGTTGTCGTGGTTGTGCGCGTTGCCGTCGCTGATGCCGGCGCCGTAAACGATCATGCAGTTGTCGAGCAAGGTCTTCTCGCCCTCGCGCACCGATTTCAACTTCTCGAGGAAGTAGGCAAACTGGGCGACGTGGAACCGATCAATCTTCGCGATCTTCGTCTTCTTCGCCTCGTCATCGCCGTGATGGGACAATTCGTGATGGCCCTCGGAAACGCCGAGGCTCGGATAACTCCGGTTGCTGCCGTCGTGTGCGACGATAAATGTGGCGATGCGCGTCGAGTCGGTCTGAAACGCCAGTGCCATCATGTCGAACATGAGCCGCAGATGGGCTTCATTCTCCCTGGGAATGCCGTCCGGTTTCTCCCGGTCCGGCTTGGCGCCTGAAAACTTCTCGGCCTGCTCGATGCGAAGCTCCAGTTCCCGGACCGCGGTGAGGTATTCATCCAGTTTCCGGTTGTCCGTCGAACCGAGCTTGCGTTTCAACTGCCGGGCATCATCGGCGACAAAATCGAGGACGCTCCGCCGCCGCCGCATCCGCGCCGCGCGGACCTCTGCGGTTTCCGAGCTGGCGTCAGCGGTGAACAAGCGTTCAAACACCTGACGCGGGTCCACTTCAGGCGGCATCGGCGTGGACTCCGTCCGCCACGAAAGATTGAACTGGTAGGCGCACGAGTAGCCCGAATCGCAATTGCCCGAAATCCGGCTCTTTTCCGCGCTCAATTCGAGGGAGGGCAGCCGGGTTTTCCAGCCAATCTTCTGGGCCGCAATCTGGTCCACGGAGACGCCGGCCTTGATGTCCGCACCGGCGGTTTTGCGCGCCTGACAGCCGGTCAGGAATGAAGCCGACGCGCGGGCATGATCGCCGGCGCCGTCGCCATTCGGGCGGGCCTTGTCATGGGCCAGACCGGTCAAGACTTGCAAGTGGCTTCGAACCGGTTCGAGCGGCTCCAATGTGGCGGGCAGTTGGAATTCTTTCCCGGCGGCTTTCGGTATCCAATGGGTCATGTTCGCTCCATTCGGAAAGTAAACGAACGCCATCCTGCGCGGAAAACCGCCGCCCGCGACGCCTCCCGTCCCAGCCAGCACGCGCAACGGCGGAAGCATGGCTTCGAGCATGGGGAGCGCGACGACCGTCCCGAGGCCACGCAGAAACCTGCGACGTGGAATTTGCCAGTTTCGGTTCATGGGCGGTGGTTTTGTGGTTCGCCGTTCAGGATAAGCGGCGAACATCCGATTTCAACCATTATCTCGGAGCAATGTTGGCGTCCGATCCCCGTCCAGTGGCGTCCAAGCTTGTCACCAGTATTGGTGACTGTGCGGAAAGCCAGCGTCGGTTATTGTCTCCTCGTTGTTGCCGCACTTTGTTCTCAAGTGTGTGTAAAAAAGCCGGACCTGTTGTCCGGCTTTTCGGTTTTCTAGGGGTCATGGTCGCGCACGCAATACGCGGCTGACTTGCAACTTTTTCGAGGCAGTTCCTTGGAGCGGATCGGACGAATCGGCGGTTAACCTTCTCGACTGTCACCACCTTCAGCGCGCGAGTTCCGCCACGGCCGCCGGTTCGCCGCGGCTCATCTGGAATGGCGTGCTCCTGGCGATCTCCAGCACCAAGGTTGAGAGCTTGAAGCCGTCGCGGGTGACGCGGGAAGTGATCTCGTCAAGGGCGCACTTGTCGTAATACTCCAAACCCCGGCCCAAGGCATAGGTCAGCAGCTTCGCCGTCAAAGTCCGGACAAACTCGGCGCGCCGTTGCCGCAGGAGTATCTGCTTGAGTTCGGCCGGCCCGTTGAAAGCCTCGCCACTGACCAGCTTGCCAGAAGGGTCCACTGCAGCGCCGCCGTCCTGTTCGCGCCAGGTGCCAATGGCGTCGTAATTCTCGAACCCGAAGCCGATCGGGTCCATGCGTTCATGACACGAGGAGCAGTTTGGATCCTTCCGATGCTGTTCCATCCGCTGCCGCAGCGTCCCCTGCAAGACGGCGTCCTTCCCCTCCTTCAACTCCGGCACGTTCGGCGGCGGGGGTGGCGGCGGCGTGCCGAGAATGTTTTCGAGCACCCATTTGCCGCGCTTGACTGGCGACGTGCGCGTAGGATTGGAAGTGATCGTCAAAACGCTCGCTTGCGTGAGCAGTCCGCCGCGCTGCGCGCCCTTGAACGAAACGCGGCGAAAACCGTCGCCCTGAACCCCTTCGATGCCATAGAGCTTGGCCAAGCGGGCATCAAGGAAAGAGTATTTCGCGTCCAGCAGTTCCAACAGGCTGCGATCGTTCCTCAACACGAAATCAAAGAACATCTCCGTTTCGCTGCGCATGGCCTCGCGCAAATCCTCGTTGAATTCGGGGAATAGCTTCGCGTCCGGCGCGGCGAGGTCCAGATTGCGCAATTGCAGCCATTGACCGGCGAAGTTTTCCACCAGCGCGGCGGACTTGGGATCGCGAACCATCCGCCGGACATGGGCGGCCAGGTTGCGCCGCAACCGGCCCCGTTCCGCCAGTCGGAACAATTCTTCGTCCGGCATGGAACTCCAGAGGAAGTAGGACAGCCGCGACGCGAGTGCGAAGTCGTCAATCGGATAAGCGCCGCGCACCACGCTCGATCCGCCAGGCGCATCCGGCCATTCACCACGAAACAGGAAGTGAGGCGAAACCAGCACGGCCTGTAGCGTGTTGCGGATGCTGCGCTCGAAGCTGCCGCCCTCGCCGTCGTTGGTCTTGAACAACGCCACCAGGCGGTCAAGTTCCTCCGATCGCACCGGCCGGCGAAACGCGCGCCGCGCAAAGTTCCCGATGATTTCGCGCGCGCAGGCTTCGCGAGATTGCGGCGTTGGTTGGCGGATGAAAATGCGCCGATGGGTTTCCGGGAGCGGTGACACGGATGCGTCGGTCGGTGCCTCCGTGACGATCGCGGCGTCGAGAATCTTCTCAGCCGCAGCCAGATATTTTTCGAGCAACAACGGGGAAAGCGACAGCACGTCGCCGATGTTGTCGAAGCCGTAGCCGGTGTCGTCCGCGGGAAAATCTTTCGCCGGTTGGAAATCCACTCCCACGAGGTCGCGGATCGTGTTGTTGTATTCCACCCGGTTGAGCCGGCGGATTGTCACCCGGCCCGGGTCGGGATGCTGGCAATCGCACGGAAAGAAGAATTCCGTCACCCAGCGGGTGATGAGTTCGCGTTCGGGGGGCGCCGGTTGCGGCTTGTTCTCGGGCGGCATCTCGTGCGCCTGAAGGTTGTTCAGCACCTTCTCGAACACCGCCCGGTCCTTCGCGGCGGTCTGCTCGCTGGTGTAAACGCGCAGGTCCAGCCCGCCTTTTTTCTTCTCGCCGTGGCAATCGTAGCAATACCGCGCGAACAACGGCTTGATCTCCAATGCGAAATCTATTGCGCGTGAGGTGCCGTCGCGACCGGCGATCGGGTCCTTCGTCGCCGCTGGCCGGGAGGTGGCCGCGACGGCCTGGGAAACGGCCAGCAGCCAGCTCAACGCTGTGACACCACAACGAATCATGCTCGCCCTACTGCTTAAGCGGGGCGCTCGCTGCTGTCGAACACAAACTGTTCCGTCCGCCGGATGATTTGCCAATCGCCCCGGCTGTTATGCGCCCTCAATTCATCGTCCAACCGGGCAGACAATCCGCATCCAGCGAAGACGCCTCCGCGCCGAGCGCGAGTTTGCGTTCGGCCAAAATGCCGATTATCGCGGCGTTGTCCGTGCAAAGACGCCGCTCGGCCAGCCGCAGCTTCAGCCCGGCGCGGTCACACGCGGTGGCTAGCCCGCTTCTCAAGCTACGATTGCACGTCACGCCACCCGAGGCGGTCACGCATCTCACACCCGAACGCTGCGCGGCCCGGATGGTCTTGGCCACGAGCACCTCGACTATCGCCGCCTGGACACTGGCGCACAAATCGCGCACGGTTCGGGCGTCATCGAGCAGGCCGGAATGATCGCGCAGATGATAGCGCACGGAGGTCTTCAAGCCGCTGAAACTGAAGTCGTCTCCGGGATCGTTCAATAACGGCCTCGGGAAATCGAACGCCCGCGGATTCCCCTCCCCGGCCAGCCGGTCAATCACCGGACCGGCCGGATAACCCATCCCCATCAGCTTCCCCACCTTGTCGAAGCACTCCCCCGCGGCGTCGTCCAGCGTCGAGCCGAGGACACGATGACTTTGTTCGGACTCGACATGCACCAGTATCGTGTGTCCCCCACTGACGATGAGTGAAACATTGGGTTCAAATGCCGTGAAGTCCGCCTTCAACGGCTCGCCGCCCACCCAAGGAGAATAAAGATGCGCTTCGTGATGATGAATGCCGACAAACGGCTTGCGCAACGCGAACGCCATGGCCTGAGCTGCTTTGAGGCCGGCCAACAGTGCGCTCGGCAAACCCGGGCCTTGGGTGGCGGCCACCGCCTCGATGTCGCCCACCGCCACCCGGGCTGCCCCCAATGCAGCCTGCGTTACCGGGATCAGATTGCGGAGATGTTCGCGGGCAGCCAGTTCAGGCACCACGCCGCCGTATTCCGCGTGCAACCGGATTTGGGACGAGACGATGTTGGACAACACTTCGCCATCGCGGACCACGGCGACACTGGTTTCGTCACAGGAAGTTTCGAAGGCGATCAGTCGCATGAAGTCATTCTGTCAACCTACGCCTCGCATCGAGGCGTGAAATCGGCTGCTCGAAGCCACCTCGCGGCGCTCCTGCACACCTGTTGCTCAGCGCCCGGATCAGCGCGTCAAGGCTTCCGCGCCCTTCGCCGCCAGTTTCTCGTTCTTCGCCGACACGCGCGGTTCATCGGCTGGCAGGCGCGCGGTGAACAGCGAGATGCCCTTGAGCAGGTCCATAGCGCGGTCGAGTTGCGCATCGCGCAGTTGGGAGACTCTTTCACGGTCCTGATCGTCGAGAGATTCCAGCCCGCCTGGGGCGCGCTTGATCAGGATGGCGCGCTCTTCGTCATCGGTGAGCGGGACCTCGATGTCGGGTGTGATGCCGCGCTCGTGGATGATCTTGTGGCTGGGCGTGTAGTAATAAGCTGTGGTCAGCCGCAACGCCGCCCCGCCCTCGAGTGGCAGGATTTCCTGCACCGAGCCTTTGCCGAAGGTCTTTTCGCCGACAACGATGGCCTTGCAGCCGCCGTTCGCCGCACAGTCCTGCAGGCAGCCCGCCACGATTTCCGCGGCGCTCGCGCTGCCGGTGTTCACGAGCACGATAAGGGGCAGATTGCGAAACCGCTCACCGCGGCCGTCGGCAAAATGCGATTTGTTCTTGGCCGGGTTGCGGCCCTCGGTGGAAACGACGAGTTGATTCCGCGGCAGAAATCGTTCGCACACCTCCACGGCCTGGTCCAGCAACCCGCCCGGATTCCATCGCAGATCGAGGATCAATGATTGCATCCCCTGCGACTTGAGCTTGCGCATCGCGGTTTCGAGTTCGGCGCTGGTCTTTTCCCCGAACTGGGTCAGCCGCACGTAGCCGATCTTGTTTTCGCTGAGAGGGTATTCCTTCTTCCCGTTGATGTCCTTGGCCATGTCCACGTTGATCGTGTCGCGGGTCAATTTGTGATCAGTGATCTTACCGGTCGAGGGCCGCAGGACGGTCACGGTGACCTCCGTGCCCGGCTCGCCGCGCAGTGTTTTCACCGCGTCCTGCAACGCCATCTTCTCCGTGCTCCGTCCGTCAATCTTCACGATGCGGTCCCCCGAGAGGATGCCCGCCTTGAATCCCGGGGTGTCCTCGATGGGCGCGACCACCGTGAGGAAATCGTCCCGGATTTGCACCACGATGCCCAGCCCGCCGAACTGCCCCTGAGTGTCGCTTTGCAATTCCTTGTATTTCTCCGGTTCGAGAAACTCGCTGTGCGGATCCAGTTCGCTCACCATCCCCCGCAACGCGTCATACACCAGCTTCTGATACGTCACGTCCTTTCCTTCCACGTAATCCCGGCGCACTCTCTCCATGACGTACGAGAACACTTCGAGGCTGGGATAGGCCGAATCCTTGCCGGCGGCCTGGGCGCTGCTGAGATAAACGCGCGCACCCACGCCCAGGTTGACCGCGAGCACCACCGCAACCAGTCCAAAAATCAATCGTCGTTTCATAACTTCAAGTCGTGTTCCGCCGAAGAATAGCCGCGCACACGCGCGTTTGCAAGAAGACTGATCTCTCGGCGCCGATCACAGGGGCAACTGGACACTACCACCAAATTGAGTCGCACTTGTGGAATTCGCGGCGGCCCCTCACCCCAGCCCTCTCCCCATCCGATGGGGAGAGGGTGGCCGTCAGGCCGGGTGAGGGGTGTTCGTGAGACATGCCCAATTGGCGGCGGTGTCTAGTTGAGCCAGGCGATTACCTGACTCCTGTCAGGAGAGCGCCGATGTAGGCCAGGTCCGCCGGAACAGTAACCTTGGGGTTCGGCGAGGAGTTCGTTACCAGCCGCACTGGGTGCCCGATCAATTCGCAGGCCGCGGTATCGTCCGTCACCAGCAGCCCACGCCGCCGCACCTCCGCCAGCGCGCGGCGGATCACCTCGACGCGAAACGTCTGCGGGGTCTGCACCGACCAAAGCCGCGCGCGATCCATCGTGCGAAGGATCGTCTGGCCGTCGTTCGATTCCTTGATCGTGTCCGTCACCGCCTGCGCGGCGACGGCGGCTCCGCTCTCCCGTGCGGCGGCGATTGTCGCGGCGACAAGCTCCTCACTCGTGCAGGGCCGCGCCGCATCCTGAATCGCCACGATCTCCGTTCCCGGTGAAAGCGCCTCGAGGCCATTCCACACCGAATCCTGCCTTTCCAAACCGCCTGCCACGATCCGGAACGGCTTGGTGAAATGGTGTTGCGACGCAAGCTCCTCGAACGCCGGCTGCATCCCTTCGCGCACCACCACCACGATATGTTCGATGCACCGCGCGTTGTCGAGCCGCTGCCAACTGTGGGCCACCACGGGCCTGCCCGCGACCTCCAGGAATAACTTGTCCACACCCGGTCCCATGCGGGTGCCCTTGCCTCCGGCGACGAGGATGGCGCTGGTCATGTCGCGTCCAGAGTCCACAGTCCGCAGTCAGCAGTCAAAAGCCAAACGGCCTCCCCCATTTTTGATTGCCTCGACCATGGGCGCGCCTACGATTCCATCGGAGCCCCACATGCCGAAAGCAAAATCTCAGAACCAGAAACCCAGCGGCTCGGCTTTGGGCTTCGAGCAAACGCTCTGGGCCACCGCCGACAAACTGCGCGGCAATCTCGATGCCGCCGAATACAAGCACGTCGTCCTCGGCCTCATCTTCTTGAAATACATCTCCGACGCGTTCGCGGAAAAGCACGCCGCATTGCAGAAGGAAAAAGGCGCTGACCCCGAAGACCGCGACGAATACCTCGCTGAAAATGTCTTCTGGGTACCGCCCGAAGCCAGATGGTCATACATCAAGGGCCGCGCCAAAGACCCGCTCATCGGCAAGCTGCTCGACAATGCCATGATCGCCATCGAGCGCGACAATCCCTCGCTCAAGAACACGCTGCCCAAGGATTACACCCGTCCGCACCTCGACAAGCAAAGCCTCGGCGGCGTCATTGACCTCATCTCCACCGTCGGCCTCGGCGACGCGGAGAGCCGCGCCAAGGACATCCTCGGGCGCGTCTATGAGTACTTCCTCAGCCAGTTCGCCAGCGCCGAGGGCAAGAAAGGCGGCCAGTTCTACACACCTCGCTGCGTCGTGCAACTCCTCGTCGAAATGCTCGCGCCCTGGAAAGGCCGCGTCTTCGATCCGTGCGGCGGTTCGGGCGGCATGTTCGTGCAAAGCGTCGAATTCGTGAACGCCCACGCGACGGGCAATGGCAATGGCGGCAAAGCCAAAGGCGACCTCAGCATCTTCGGGCAGGAAAGCAATCCCACCACCTGGCGGCTGGCCAAAATGAACCTCGCCATTCGCGGCATCGAAGGCGACCTCGGCGACGAACCCGCCGACAGCTTCCATCGCGACCTGCACAAGAATCTCAAAGCCGACTACATTCTGGCCAACCCGCCCTTCAACATGAGCGATTGGGGCGGCGACCGCGTGCGCGACGACGAGCGCTGGAAATTCGGTGTGCCGCCCGTGGGCAACGCCAACTACGCGTGGGTTCAACATTTCATTCATCACCTCGCGCCCACGGGCGTGGCCGGATTCGTTCTCGCCAACGGCAGCATGTCCTCCAACCAATCTGGCGAAGGCGAGATACGTCAAGCCATCATCGAAGCCGACCTCGTGGACTGCATGGTGGCGCTGCCCGGCCAGCTCTTTTACTCCACGCAAATCCCCGTCTGCCTCTGGTTTCTTGCTCGGGACAAATCAGGTAGGGCGGGCAGTCCTCTGCCCGCCGTTGGGAAGTCGAAACTCGACCGGCGCGCACGGAGTGACGCGCCCTACCATGACCGTCGCGGCAAAGTCCTCTTCCTCGATGCGCGAAAAATGGGGCGCATGATTGACCGCGTCCAACGCGACCTGACCCCGGAAGACATTGCGAAAATCGCCGGCACGTATCACGCATGGCGCGGCGACAAAGGCGCTTGCAAATACGAAGACATCGCCGGGTTTTGTAAGAACGCCAGCATTGAAGAAGTCCGCGGTCACGGCCATGTGCTCACGCCGGGCCGTTACGTGGGCGCGGAGGAAGCCGAAGACGACGGCGAGCCGTTCGAGCAGAAAATGAAACGCCTCACCGCGACGCTGGAGGAACAGTTCGCGGAATCGGCGAAGCTGGAGAAGGCGATTTGCGCAAACCTGACAGCTCTGAGCCATGCCTGAGCGCAAGCGAAATGCGACAGATAAAACGCAGGCGACCGATGCCAGCCATCCGTCGCCTCAGTTTCCTCCGTCCCATGCAGAGGGCTTCATCCCTCCGCATGGCGGCTACGAGAAACTCTTTTCCTACCCCAAAACCCAGATCATTTACGACGCCACCATCCGCTTCTGCGACCGTTTCATTAACCCGAAGTCCCGCACCCACGACCAGATGGTCCAGGCCGCGCGCAGCGGCAACAAGAACATCGCCGAAGGCAGCCGCATCTCCGGCACGTCCAAGGAAGCCGAGATCAAGCTTACGAACGTGGCCCGCGCCAGCCTGGAGGAATTGCTGGGCGACTATCAGGATTACCTGCGCCAGCACAGCCAGAAACTCTGGGACAAAAATTCCAAGGAAGCCCTCTACGTGCGCAAGCTCGGCAAGAAAGACAACCTCTCCTACGAAGACTTTCGCGAGTTCATTGAAACCCGCCCGGCAGAAGTGGTCGCCAACATCCTCATCTGCCTGATTCACCAGACCAACTACCTGCTCGACCAGCAACTCCGCCGGCTGGAGCAGGATTTCCTGAAAGAAGGCGGCCTGCGCGAACGCATGACCCGCGCCCGCCTGGCCGCCCGCGCCAAACAACCGCCGTGGAGGCCCGCATGATGCCTGACGCTTCTTCATTCCCATTGCCAGCCACTCATCCGTTCCCTGCGTCCCATCGGGCGCCGACGCTTCCGCCACGGCCCGCCCACCAACCCACCCGGTTCGGGAAAGGAGGCAAGGCGTGAGCAAGTGGGGAAGCCACACGTTTGGTGATTTGATTGACGACGGAGTTCTGCTCTTGAGCGATGGCTACCGCGCCAAGCTGGAGGAACTTGGCGGCAACGGCCCGATGTTCCTTCGGGCAGGACACGTCTCTGATTCCCACATTGATTTCACTGACGTGGAGCGTTTTCACGCCGAGTTAGAACCGCGCGTTCGTGGAAAGATGTCTCAGCCCGGCGACGTGGTTATCACGACAAAGGGCAATAGCACCGGGCGAGTAACCTATGTCAGCGAATCCCTGCCACCGTTCGTTTACTCACCGCACCTGAGCTTCTGGCGTTCGCTCAAACCAAACACACTCGTTGCTGGCTTTTTGCGGTATTGGTCGCGTGGAGAGGAGTTTCAGCAGCAGTTGCGGGCGCTGGCATGTGCAACGGACATGGCTCCGTACCTCAGTCTCGTTGACCAAAGACGGCTTCGCCTCACGCTTCCTCCGCTCTCCGAGCAACGCGCCATCGCCTCGGTGTTGGGCGCGCTGGACGACAAGATTGAGTTGAACCGGCGGATGAACGCGACGTTGGAGGCTATGGCCCGGGCGCTCTTCCAGAACTGGTTCGTGGACGCCACCCAAGCCGCCCTCCCCAAAGGCTGGCGCGAGTCAACCATTGGCGAAGAAGTGCGCGTCGTCGGTGGCAGCACACCAAGCACGAGCAAGCCGGAGTTTTGGGAAGGCGGCACCATCCACTGGGCGACACCGAAAGACTTGTCGAATCTCAGCAGCCCCGTGTTGCTGGACACCGCGCGCCGCATCACCGACGCCGGACTTCAAGAAATCGGTTCTGGCTTGCTGCCGGTCGGAACAGTCCTGCTCTCGTCGCGTGCGCCCATCGGCTACCTCGTCACCGCGGAAGTTCCGGTCGCCGTTAACCAAGGATTCATTGCGATGGTTTGCGACAAGTCGCTGCCGAATTATTTCGTCCTGCCGTGGACCCGCCAGAACATGGAATCCATTGAAGGCCGCGCCAACGGCACAACTTTCATGGAGATCAGCAAGAGCAACTTTCGTCCGTTGCCGGTGGTTGTCCCGCCGCCACCCGTGCTCGACGCATTCAAGAAGCAAGTTGAGTCGCTTTACCAACGAATCGTTTCCAATCTGAAAGAATCCCGCACCCTCGCCGCGTTGCGGGACGCGCTGCTGCCGAAGCTGCTGTCGGGCGAGTTGCGTGTGCCCGCCTAAATCATGGAAGTCCTGCAACTCACAGCCACGCGGTTCATCCAGCCGATGGCAACGGGCCGAAATCGGCCGTTGCTGCTGGGCTGTGACAGCACTGGTGGCGATAAGTTTGAAGTGGTGGTGAAGTTTCGCGGGCGCGAGATGAACGAGAAGGCGCAAACCGCCGAACTGGTCGCGGCGCAGTTGGCTGACGACCTCGGGTTGCAAGTTCCGCAAGCCGCCGTGGTGGACGTGCCGCCGGGTTTTGAAGCGGTTATTCCTGAGCGGGAACTGGCGAAGATGGTGAAGGAGAGTCCCGGTCCAAACTTCGGCTCGGTGCATGTGGGGGCGGGATTTACAACCTGGCTGCCGGGACGCGATCCCCACGGCGTGCAACACGACCACGCGGCGGAGGTTTTCGCGTTCGACACCCTGGTGCAGAATCCCGACCGCCGTGCGGCGACGCCAAATCTTTGGGTTCGCTCCGATCGCATTGGGGTTTACGATCATGAGCAGGCGTTTTCGTTTCTGTCGGTGGCGATCATCGGCGGAGCGCCGCGTCCGTGGGCCACCGCGCATCAAGGGAACGGCTTTCGATTTCTCGAAAAGCACATATTTTATCACAGTCTGCGCGGAGGCAGGCTGAATCTGTTGCCGTTCCAGGAAAAACTTGGCGCGCTCACGGACAAACAGATTCAGGCGTATGCCGATTCCGTCCCGGCGGAGTGGCGGAACAAAAGCGAATTTGCCGACGGGATTGTTGGGTATTTGCGCGAGGCTCGCGCAGAGCGGGAGAATCTGGTAAACTTCATTAAACACTTACTACGATGAAAACGACCTACAGCAATATCACACTTCGTTACGTTCACGACGTTGTGACGGGCGAATTTGCCAACATCGGTGTTGTGCTCTACGCGCCCGAGCAACGCTTTCTGGAGGCGCGCTTCACCACTTCTTACGAGCGGCTGAACGCGATTTTCCTCAAAATTGACCATCCGCATTACCGCGCGTTGATGCGTTACATGGCGAACCGGTTTGAGGAAATCGCCGCCGACATCCGCGACGGTCTGCACATTCCGCCGGTGACTACGTTGAACGAAATTGTCCGGCAAGTGCTGCCGCCGGATGACAGTTCCCTGCAATGGTCCGAACCGGGCGGCGGCTTCACGGATGAGGCGGCGAAAACGCTCGGGGAAATCTACAAACGTTTGGTTGAGCAATATGTCGCGGGCGCAGAACAGGTCAGCCGCAGCGACGATGAGATTGCGAAACCGTTCAAGGCAAAGCTTGGCAAAGCATCTGAAAAACTTTCGACGAAGCGCATCGAAGCGAAGGATTATCAATATGAGTTCCGCTTTGCCTGGCAGAACGCGGTCTGGCATCTCTACGAGCCGGTGTCTTTCGACCTGCTTGATCCCAACTGCATTCGGGAAAAGGCCGTCCGCTGGTATGGCCGAAGTGCCGCGCTTCAGGAAACTCCGGAAAAGTTCAAGATTCATTTTCTCATCGGAGAGCCGAGGCAACCGGGAACACAGGAAGCGTTTCAGAACGCGCTGCATTTGCTGGCGAAGATGCCTGGGCAGAAACAACTCGTCCGGGAGAACGAAATTGAGAGACTTGCCGACCATGTTGTCGAGCAAATCGCGAGCCATGCATCTGAGGAGTTGGTCCTGAAGGACAAGCCGGAGAATTCATGAGTTCTCGGTTCACCGAGTCCGTCGTCGAAGCCGCAGCGCTGTTGCCGAAGCTGCTGTCGGGCGAGTTGCGCGTGCCCGCCGCCGCCCAACTCCTGGAGGCGCGCGCATGAGCGCACGGCCGCAGAAGTTGCTTTCGGGTGAGATTCAGGTAAAAGATTCGCAGACATTTTCCAAAGCACCGACGACATGTTGACCGAGAACGACATCAAAGAAGAATTGAGCTACGCCTACGTTCATGCGGTGGCGTCACGGGCCGGCTTCGGCTGCGAACGTCCGCCGAAGGACCGAGGCAGCGTGGACGTGATGATCCGAGCCGAGGGTGGGATGCCGGAGGACGCGGTGTTGCAGCACGTGGTGATTCAGGCGCAGTTGAAGGCGAGGTCTCAGATTGATGACACGAACGGCGAGTTCTCCTTTCCGTTGCCGATCAACAACTACAACGACCTGCGTGCGCGGAGCATGGCCGCCCGACTGCTGGTGGTGTTCGTGATGCCCGACGACCCCGAGAAGTGGCTGACGGTGGACCGGGAGACATTGATTGCGCGCCGTTGTGCCTACTGGTGTAACTTGAAAGGCGAGCCGGAAGTCGAGAACGAGACCAGCCGCACCGTGCGCATCCGGACTGCGAACCGCTTCACTCCGGCCGGCCTGAGAGCGTTAATGACAAAACTCTCCCGGCAGGAAGAACTCGGTTATGAACTATAAGGGCCTGCCCATCCCCCTCGTGCAGCGAGTCGGCTACACCGACGCGCAGCAGTATGCTCTTGCCACGGGCTGGCAGCGGGTGCAGGGCGTCAAGGGCGACATGGCCGTTTACCGTCGCCCGGACTCGAAACGATGGGAAGTCATCATCCCGCAGGATCGAACATTTTCGGACTACGCCGTGAGGATGGCGGAAGCGATCGCGTCCCTCTCGGACTTCGAACGGATCGAGAACGAGCGGCGAACTGCGCCGCAGTTGTTGAACGATTTGCTGCTGCCTTCCTCGGACGTGTTGCGTTTCAGCCTTGAGGGTGCGTCCGCGCAAGACGGCACAGCGCCGTTGGGTGAAGCGCTGAACCTGCTGGCGGGAGCAAAGAAGGCGCTGGTGGCTTCGGCCTGCACGGTGGTTCACCCGCAGAAGTTTCACCCGCGCATGAGTCGGACAGAAGCCGAACAGTTCATTGACAAGTGCCGGCTGGGGCAGACCGAACAAGGCAGTTTTGTGACGACTTTCATTTGCCCGTTGGACGGAGCACACCCGGAAGAGCCTCAGTTATTGCCATCCGCCCCAAACTCGCCGGAAGGCTTCACCCGCAAGGTCACGCGGACGCTGGTTCAGTCGTTGCGCCGTGTTTTGGAAGCGGTGAATGCAGATCAGGTCGAGTCGCTGGTTAATCCTGCGGGCGGCGAACTAGTCATTAGCGCAAACCTGTGTGAGGCACTGCTGGAAATGCAACCGGCCACAGAAGAATCCATGCTCGCTGTCTATCCCACGTGGGCGCGGACCATTCCTTCCCCGGCCAACGTCCCGAGCAAGGTGCGCTTTTCAAAGGAGCACTTCCCAATTGTCGAGGAAGTCGCGCGGAGACTGCGGCCGAGCCATCAGCCGAAGCTGGAGAAATTCGTTGGGTGGATTGACACGCTCGATGGCAAGCCCGGCCCAGACAATCGGCCAGCAGGCGAAGTGATTCTCGCCTTTGTTGATGAGGGCGAGGAAAAGCTCTCCAAGGCGCGATTGGATCTCGTGGTGGACGATTACGCCAAGGCCATCCAGGCGCACGCGGTAACCAGTGTCGTCACGGTCAGGGGCGTCTTGCACCGAGGTCCACGAATCAGCGTGCTCAAGGATTACCGGGACTTCGCGGTGATTGATGCCGAAGTGGAGCAAGAACTGACGACCGAGATGGCCATGCATGAAACTCCGCCGCCATACAATCCACCGACGTCCCCTCCCGATGCAAAAACGTGAGTGCAGCCTGTCCCACGGCGGAACGGGAGGCGTGCCGGACTTGACTGGTTTCGATGCATGGCCTTTGACGAGCAAACAAAACAGGCAGCCATCCGCTTGGGGCAAGACTTGAGCGGAAGGCCGTGGTTTTCCAGCGTGGGAATTGGCGAAGACGCTGGGCGTCCAGTTCTGATTGTTTATCTCCGCCGTCAGCCGCCCAAAACGCAAACATTATTGCCGCGTACCTGGGAGGGAATTCCTGTCCGTGCCGAAAACATGGGAAAAGTCATTCCGGCTCATCCCCGCAACAACGACAACTTGGTCCTTCGGGAAGAACCGCTTTCCTACGGCTCGCGTGGCGTCAAAGAAGAAACAGTCGAGGACGCCGCGCTGTCATGGTTCAAAGAACTCTGTTACGCGACGCGGCATGGGCCGGAGATCGCACCGGGCGAACTGCGGGCGGAACGGAAGGAGTTTGGCGAAACGGTCTTGGCGGAGCGGTTGCGGGTGGCGTTGCGGAAATTGAATCCTGCTTTGCCAGCGGATGCGCTGGACGAAGCGTTTCGCAGAGTCATCGTGCCGCAGCATCCGTCGCTCGTTGCCAACAACCGGGCGTTTCACCGGATGCTGGTGGATGGCATAGCGGTCGAGTGCCGCCGCAAAGTCGACAGCATCGGCGCGGAGATTGTCCGGCTGATTGATTTCGACGACCCGGAAGCGAACGACTGGCTGGCGGTGAACCAGTTCACAGTCATCGAAGGCCAGCATAACCGGCGACCGGATGTCGTGGTCTTCGTCAATGGCCTGTCTCTCGGTCTCGCCGAATTGAAGAACGCAGCGGACCAGCAGGCGGACATCTGGACGGCGTTCAACCAGATTCAAACCTACAAGCAACAAATTCCCTCGCTCTTTGTCCACAACGCGGTGCTGGTGATTTCGGACGGCTTGGAGGCGCGCATCGGCACGATCAGCGCCGATCACGAGCGGTTCATGCCGTGGCGCACGATTGACGGGGAAACAGTCGCGCCGGCGACGATGCCGCAGCTTGAGGTCTTGTTGCGTGGCGTGTTTGACAAACGCCGCTTCCTCGATCTCGTCCGGCATTTCATCGTGTTCGAGGATGACGGCGCGACGGTGACGAAAAAGATGTCCGGCTATCACCAGTTTCACGCGGTCAACACGGCTGTTGGCGAAACGGTGCGGGCGTGTGGAGCGGGCGAAGTGGTTTTGCGCGAACCTGGCGGCGGCTATTTCGCCAAGCCGCAACCCGGCGGTGCGCCCGGCGACAGGCGCGTGGGTGTGGTGTGGCACACACAAGGTTCGGGCAAGTCGCTGACGATGGCGTTCTACGCCGGCAGGCTCGTGCTTGAACCAGCGATGGAGAATCCAACGCTCGTCGTGCTCACTGACCGGAACGATCTGGACGACCAGCTTTTCGGCACGTTTGCTCGCTGTCATGAATTGCTGCGGCAGAAGCCGGAGCAGGCGCAGAGCCGCGACCACTTGCGCGAACTTTTGAAGCGAGCCAGCGGTGGCGTGATCTTTACGACGATCCACAAATTCTTTCCCGAAGAAAAAGGCGGGACGCGTCCGCTGCTATCCGAGCGGCGCAACATCGTCGTCATCGCGGACGAGGCGCACCGCAGCCAATACGATTTCATTGACGGCTTCGCGCGGCACATGCGCGACGCGCTGCCCAACGCTTCGTTCATCGGCTTCACCGGCACGCCGATTGAGAAGACGGACGCGAACACGCGCGCGGTGTTTGGGGAATACATTTCGGTTTATGACATCCAGCGCGCGGTTGAGGACCAGGCCACCGTTCCCATCTACTACGAGAGCCGCCTCGCCAAACTGGAGTTGAAACCGGAGGAAAAGCCGAAGATTGATCCTGACTTTGACGAAGCTACCGAGGGCGAAGAGTTGGAACACAAGGAACGGCTCAAGACCAAGTGGGCGGCGTTGGAAGCGGTCGTCGGCGCGCCCAAACGAATCGGCCTGATCGCTGAGGACTTGGTGCAACACTGGCAGGCGCGCCTGGAGGTGATGGACGGCAAGGCGATGATTGTCTGCATGAGCCGGCGCATCTGCGTCGAACTGTACGAAGCCATCCGCAAGCTGCGTCCCGACTGGCATCATTCAGACGATGGCAATGGCCTGATGAAAATTGTGATGACCGGCTCGGCCAGTGATCCGCTCGAATGGCAGGAGCACATCCGCAACAAGCCGCGGCGTGAGGCGCTGGCGAAGCGATTCAAAGACCCGAAAGACCAGTTCAAAATCGTCATCGTGCGCGACATGTGGCTCACGGGTTTCGACGCGCCCTGTTTGCACACGATGTACCTGGACAAGCCGATGCGCAGTCACGGTCTCATGCAAGCCATCGCGCGGGTGAACCGTGTGTTCAAAGACAAGCCGGGCGGCTTGGTTGTGGATTACCTCGGCCTCGCGCACGAATTGAAACAAGCGCTGGCCGTTTACACTGAAAGCGGCGGGCATGGCGAGACAGCAATTGACCAAGAAGAAGCGGTTGCAGTGATGGTGGAGAAATACGAAGTCTGCTGCGACTTCTTCCACGGCTTCGATTGGTCGAAGTGGATAACCGGAACACCCGCACAGAAGTTGAGCCTGCTTCCAGCGGGACAGGAACATATCCTCGCCGCTGCCGCCAAAGAGCCGAAGCCTGAGGAGCACAAGCAAAAGTTCCTGCAAGCGGTCAGCGATTTGTCGAAAGCATTTGCCCTCGCCGTGCCGCACCAGAAGGCGATTGAGATTCGAGACGATGTCGGCTTCTTCCAAGCCGTGCGCGCGGCCATTGCCAAAGCGGGCGGGGAGAAACGTCGAATGGGCGAAGAACTCGACCACGCCATCCGGCAAATCATCTCGCGCGCGGTGGCGAGCGACGAAGTCGTGGACATCTTCGCCGCCGCCGGATTGAAGAAGCCGGACATTTCAATTCTGTCCGACGAGTTCCTCGCCGAAGTGCGCAACATGCCACAGAAGAATCTTGCCGTGGAACTGCTCCGCAAGTTGCTGAACAACGAAATCCGGGTTCGGTCGAAGAAGTTCCTGATCCAATCGAAGTCGTTCGCCGAGATGTTGGAGCAGTCCATCCGCAAGTATCAGAACCGAGCGATTGAGGCAGCAGCGGTGATTCAGGAATTGATCGAGTTGGCCCGCCAGATGCGCGAAGCCGGCAAGCGGGGCGAAAACCTCAAGTTGACCGAAGACGAGCTCGCCTTTTACGACGCGCTCGAGGTCAACGACAGCGCGGTGAAAGTGTTGGGTGAATCCACGCTCACGGCGATTGCCCACGAACTTGTCGAAACCATTCGCAACAGCGTCACGATTGATTGGACCGAGCGCGAAGCCGTGCGCGCAAAGATCCGCGTGGCCGTGAAACGCATCCTCCGCAAACATGGCTATCCTCCGGACAAACAGGAAAAGGCCACACAAACGGTGCTGCAGCAGGCGGAGTTGCTCTGTGCGGATTGGGCAACGTGAATCTCAGGCCGGCCGCCAGTCGAGCACCTTGAGCTGGACTGCTCTTCGCCCGTTGTAGTCGTTCACCTGCGGCGCGAAAGCGAGGTCGAATTCTCCGACTGGCAGCGACTTGTCACCGGCACGCCACCAGATCGCTTCGTGCGTGGTGCTGTCGTCCTTGACCCAGAGCTTAACGTGTTGCTTTTCGGCGCCGATGCGTTGGAGCGGACGCTGGTGCTTGAGGTGTCGGGCCAGAAATTGAACGGCAGGATTCCCCTGCCCTATCGGACGCAATTGGTCCAGTTCGGCCATCGAGGAGAGCGACACTTCCTCGAGGCCGACTTCGGCATCGAGGCGCAACGGCGGTTGAAGTTCCTCGGGCCTGAGCGCGCGGCGGGCGAGGTCGTTGAGGCGCTGGCGCAAGGCATCGAGGTGCTCCGGATGGATGCTCAACCCCGCCGCCATCGCGTGTCCGCCGTGGCGCAGGAGCAGGTCGTCGCACTGGCGGAGCGCGGCGGCGAGGTCGAAACCCGGGACGCTCCGGCCCGAGCCGCGCCATTCGTCGCCCTCACCGCCGACGATGATCGTGGGCCGGTAGAATTCCTGGAGCACGCGCGAAGCCACGATGCCCAACACACCGATGTGCCAGAGCAGCCTGCCCTCCACGATGACGAAATCGCCACCGGGTTTGAAGCTGTTGCGAAGCGACGCGATCAAGTCGTCCGCAATGCCGCGCTCGATTTTCTGCCGCTCGCGATTGTGCGCATCGAGGTTTTGGGCAATGGCCATCGCCTCGGCGGGGTCCTGTGCCCGCAACAACCGCAACGCTTCCTCCGCGGTTTCGAGCCGGCCCGCGGCGTTGAGACGCGGCGCGAGTTGGAAGCCGACTTCGAAAGTCCCGAGTTCTGCCGGGCATTGGGCCACGCGTTTCAACGCGACCAACCCTGGCCGTTGAGTCGAGTTCAACCTGCCCAGGCCGGCGGACACCAGAATGCGATTCTCGCCGGCCAATGGGACGATGTCGGCAATCGTCCCAAGTGCCACGAGGTCGAGCAGCGGGCGCAGGTCGAAATCCGCCGCGCCAGCCAAACCGGTTTCACGCCCGCGTTTGACGATCGCGTGGGCGAGTTTGAACGCGAGGCCAGCGGAACAAAGTTCAGCGCAAGAACTCGAGGGTTGAGAGCCGGGAGTGGAGACCTGTGGATTGACGAGGGCGACGGCATCGGGCGCTGGAGACGAAATCTGGTGGTGATCGAGGACAATGACGTCCACGCCGCGGTCGCGGAGCCAGGCAATCGTTCGTACCGCCGTCGAGCCGCAATCTACTGCCAGGAGGAGCGTCGCGGAGCATTTCTTGAAGCAGTTTTCGACCGCCTCCTGGCTTAGGCCATAGCCTTCATCCATGCGATGCGGCAGGTAGTAATCCGCCTTCCACCCGAATTGGCCGAGCACTTCCAGCAACAGAGCCGTCGAGGTCACGCCGTCCACGTCGTAATCGCCGAAGATGACGAGCGCCTCGCCACGTTGAAGTGCTTCGAAAAGACGTGCGACGGCGCGATCCATCTGCGGCAACAGAAACGGATCGCCGAGGTGTTTCAGGCGGGGTTGGAGAAAACGCTGGATGGTTTCCGGTTCCGTCAGGCCGCGATTCAGGAGGCACTGGACGAACAGCGGAGAAAGCTTGAGCCGCGCGGCGAGTTGCGCGGCCAGCAACGGCTGCGGAGGGGCCAGTGTCCAGCGGTAGTTCATGGCTGCATCCCCGGCTCGAATCTAGCAATCACAATCCGTAGCGGGACAAAAGGTTAATCCCCGCCCGGTCGCCGCTGGTCCGACTCCTGGTCCCGGGGTGAAGCTTCGTCATGCTTCGAGCTTTCGGATTCATCATCCTTTCCGTCCTGGCGTCCGGTTTTCGGCAGCCTGGGTTTGTGCCGGGCCGCGTCCTTTTCGCGACGGGTTGCCACGATTGAGAGGCTGATGGCCGTGAGGATGATGGCGCCCACCACCAGCAGCGAAACGCTGGTCGCGATATCCGCTTGGAACCACTTGGGCGGCTGATCATGGGGATCGAGGAGCATCTTGGCGCCGATGAACACCAGCACGAACGACAGGCCGACCTTGAGATAGCGGAAGTATTCGATGGCGCCGGCCAGGACAAAATACAGGGAGCGCAAGCCCAGGATCGCGAACACATTCGAGGTGAAAACGATAAAGGGATTCTGCGTCACGGCGAAGATGGCCGGTATGGAATCCACGGCAAAAATGAGGTCGGTGGTTTCCACCATCAACAGCACGAGCGCCAGCGGCGTCAGTGCGCGGCGCCCGCGCCAGCGAGTGAAGAAACGCTGCCCCTCGAAGTCGAGCGTGACCGGGAACAGTTTCCGCGCGAGGCGAAGGACGACATTTTTCTCAGGATGCACGCCCTCGTCCGAAACGACGAGCATTTTCAACCCGGTGAAGATCAGGAACGCGCCGAACAAGTAGAGCGTCCACAAGAACCGCTGGATCAGCGCCGCGCCGGCTGCGATCATCACGCCGCGCATCACGAGCGCGCCGAGGATGCCCCAGAACAGCACGCGGTGCTGGTACTGGGATGGAACACGGAAATAGGCGAAGATGAGCGCGATGACAAAGACGTTGTCCATTGAGAGTGACAACTCGATGATGTAACCGGTGACGAACTCGACCGTTTCCTGTCGTGTCCAGCCGGAAACCGCCATGGGCGCGAGGACCAGCCCGAAAAGGAGCGACACGCTCACCCAGACCGTTGTCCAGGCCATGGCCTCCCTGAACTTGACCACGTGGGCGCGCCGGTGAAAAACGCCCAAGTCGAGCGCCAGGAAAAACAGGACACACAGGATGAAGCCCGCCCAATGCCAGGAAGTGATTTCGATGACGCCAAGCATGGACTGGGTTCGTGTCGTTCTCGCGTCGTCCGCCCAACTCAAACCGGCGTCGTGGCAGCCAGCTCCTCCCGGGTGGCGAGTCTCCTCCGGGGGATCGGGTTGGAATTCAAGCTGACAACGACAATCAAGACCGCACGGGTTGAGCCTTCGCCGCAGCCACCTCGGGTTCGACGTTCAACGCGCCGCCGCCGATGCCGGGTCGCTGTCCCTTGTGCCACCACAACACGAGCGCGCTGGCGATGTAGATGCTCGAATACGTGCCGGTGAGGATACCCACGAGGAACGTGAAGGCAAAATCGTTCACCGGGCCGCCGCCGAAAATGTAGAGCGCCCCCGTCGCCAGAAACACGGTGCCGGAAGTGATGATCGTGCGGCTCAGCGTTTGATTGAGCGCCTGGTTCATGACTTCGCGGAACGTCCCGCGGACACCGAGTTTCAAATCCTCACGGATGCGGTCGAAGATGACGATGGTGTCGTTGATGGAGAAGCCGATGATCGTCAGTACCGCGGCCACGGTGGTGGCGTTCAACTCGCGGCCCACCAGCAGATACCAGCCCAGTGTCATCAGGATATCGTGAATGATCGCGACGACTGCCCCAACGGCGAAGGAGAACTCGTAGCGGAACGCCACGTAAACCAGAATGCCAAACATGGCCAGCAACGCCGCCAGCAAGGCGGTGCGCATGATCTCCCGCCCCATGCTTGGGCCGACGCTCTCGCCGGAGGGCGGTCCAAACTCGTATTGCGGCAGTTTCTCCCGGAGCACTTTCGCGACGTTGTCCGCAGTCCCCTCCTTGTAAGGAAGCACGAGCCGCAATGTCTTGCCGCCGGTCGCAACGTCGCGTTGAATTCCCACCGAGAATTCCCCGAGCTTCAACGGTTCCAGAGTCCGGCGCACGTCTTCGCGCACGGTGTCCTGTCCGGCCGCGCCCGCAGGGGAGGTGAACTTATAGACCTGTTGGATGCCACCGGCAAAATCCACGCCGAGCGCGCTGTGGCCGCGCACGAACACTCCGTAGCCGTTGCCCACCAGGATCAGCAGCCACGACACCGCGAAAGCCGGCACGGCCCAACGCATGAAGTCAATCTTCGCTCCGCGGATCAGGTGCAGCATCGGCAGCTTTTGGATCATGTCGCGTCCGAGCATCCAGTCGAAGATCAGCCGTGTCACCACCAGCGCCGTGAACATGCTCGCCGTCACGCCGATGGTCAGTGTCCAGCCGAAGCCCCGGACTGGCCCGGTGCCCATGTTGATCAGAATCACCGAGGCGATCAACGTCGTCAGATTCGAATCGAAGATCGTGCCGAACGCCTTGTCATAGCCCGCGGCGATGGCGCCCCGGATGGACTTGCCCGCCGCCAGCTCTTCGCGGATGCGTTCATAGATCAGCACGTTCGCGTCCACCGCCATGCCGATGGTCAGCACGACACCGGCAATGCCGGGCAAAGTCAACGTCGTGCCAATGGAACACAACACGCCGAGCAGTATGACGATGTTCAGCATCAGCGCCACGTTGGCGATCACACCCGCCAGAAGGTAATACACCAGCATGAAACCCGCGACCGCGATCACGCCAATGATTGCCGCCCGAATCCCGCTCCGGATCGATTCGCGTCCCAGCGTTGGGTCCACGTCATTGGAATAGACCTCGGTCAGGGGCGCCTTGAGCGGATTCATCAAGACGTTCGCCAATTCGAACGCCTCGCGCACGTCGAAGGACCCGGTAATCTGCCCGCGCCCGGTTTCGATCGGACTTTGAATCACCGGCGCGGAATACAACTCCCCATCCAGCACGATTGCCAGCCGCCGCCCGACGTTCTCGCGCGTGATGTCGGCAAAGACCGCGGCGCCATCGGGATTGAGCGTGAAATCAATCTGCGGTTCGCCGAGATTCCCGCGCACCACGATGGCGTTCTTGATCGCATTGCCGGTCAACCCGCGCTCGGCCTTCTTCTTGACGATGACCGTTTCCATGCGCTCCGAACCGTCGCGCAGCCGTTCCTTGCGTTTCAACAACTGGTGGTTCGGCGGGATTTCGCCGCGCTCCACGAGCGCGTCGCTGTCCGGATGCACCATCCGAAACTCCAGAAACGCCGTGCGCCGCAAGGTCGCCCGCGCCTCCTCCCGCTCAGCCTCCGACAGCCCAGGCAACTGGACCAGAATCCGGTTCGCTCCCGCCGGCTGGATGACCGGTTCGGCGACGCCGAACCGGTCCACGCGCTTGCGCAAGACCTCAACCGCTTGCGCCAGGGCGCCCTCCACTTCTGCGCTCCTGTTCGTAATCGTCTCCAGTTGCCCCAGGTTATTGGTAATGACCTCCACGGTCTCCAGCCGGTTCGTGTCCATTTCCATCAAGAACGACGTGCCCCCCTGCAAATCCAAGCCCAGCTTGATGCGCCCGGCCGCCTCGCGTTGCAACCGGTTCAAAATGTGAACCGTCGGCTTGGCTTCCTTCTGCGGCTCGAAGAACGGGAAATACTTGGTGATGTCGTTCGTGCCGACGGCCGTCTGGAGATTGCCGAACACGCGATCCGGACGCGTCTTGTCGAGTTCCCGCGCCTGAAAGACGATGTTCGAGATCGTCGCATCGGCGCCGCGCGCCCGATCGGCAAAATGCTGCACCAGGTCGCGGGCCGTCGGCGGGTACATCTCGAAGAAGGACCACAGCACCACGACGATGACGATTATCAGCCTCCAGAAATTGTTACGCTTCATGGATCAGTCTTCGCTCCCTTGTCCGCTGCGTTCGGTGATTTCGCCGACAGCCGCCTTGGTAATCTCGATCTTCGCGTCTGCCGACCGGATGGAGACGGTCTTCTCTTTCACGGTCACGACCACGCCGACGATGCCGCCCGTGGTGGTGATCTTGTCCCCGGGCCGCAGGCCCTTGAGCAGCGAGGCGTGGTCTTTGGCGCGTTTTTGTTGCGGGCGGATCACGGCGAAATAGAACATCAGGCCCATCAGGGCGAGCATCCCGAAGAAGAAGAGAGATTGTGCGCGCGGGTCTTGCGTGCTGCCTGGCTGTGCCGGCGGCGGTGCGAGGGCGAGCAGCGCATGCATGTGTTCCAGATTCATGGTTTCGTTAAAGTGGGCGCTCAATCTAAGGATGCAGACCCTTTTGGCAAGCGTTATGAACGGTGGATTTGGTGCAAATAAAGTTTCCCAAGACCACGCGCCAGGCACCGAATCCTGGTGACGCGGTCAGATCGGGCAAACCAACGCTGACTGGTCCCAAACCACTCAAGCCGTTGCGGCTGGAGGCTCGATGAACGGCGGTGGCGGACCGTCGTAAACGGCCGGTGGCGGCGGTGGCCGCGGAGCGAGGCGGTGAAACAGCCAGGTCCCCGAGGCCAGCATCAACAGCCCCAGTCCATCGAACCAAAGCGGTTGGAACTCGACCGCCGCCGTGGGATCGCCTTCGTTGAAGCCGGTGATCTCAACCGGCAATTGGAAAACCGCCAGCGCCGACCCGTTCACCAGCGCGTGGCCGATCAAGCCCGGCACGATTGAGCGGGTGCGATAAAACCACCAGCCGAACAACAATCCCAGCCCGCCGGCGGAGATCAATTGCCATGGATTGACGTGCCCGAGCGCGAACAGCGCCGCCGAAATCAACACCGCCGTCCGCACGCCATGCCGCGTCAACAGACCGCGCAACACCAAGCCGCGGAACATCACTTCCTCGGTGGTCGCCGCCACCTGAAACATAACAAAA
>Ga0247727_10004072_pt1 | contig 31456 bp, 29 predicted proteins | sample WisWelCaveWW1625_FD_202498 | JGI IMG/M metagenome (GOLD analysis project Ga0247727, IMG submission 202498) | Biofilm microbial communities from Wishing Well Cave, Virginia, United States - WW16-25 | ecosystem: Environmental > Aquatic > Deep subsurface > Groundwater > Cave microbial mat | place... | reverse complement strand
AGGCTTCGAGATGAACTTGTTGTTTTTCTTTTTCCGCCTTGGCTTCCTTGACCTCACCCAGGTTAAAACCCCAGAGAGGATAGGAGGCTTCCAGGAGGATTGCCGTGTCGTTTTCGAAATCCTCCGTCGTCCGCTCGACCCCAATGGCCATTTTTGGGAAAAGAGTCTTCAAAAGGGCGCTCCAGAAACCTTTCTTTTTGGCACTCAATCGCGTTTTTTCGGCCCGGAGGTCTGCTCTTTGGGTGAGGGCTGATCCCTTGATACCTTCATACTCGTATTGAAGTGCTTCGTAGGTGAGCGAGTCCCTTAAAAAAAGAGGGGATTCGACAGGTCTGCCGAGTATCAGATTGAGCTCCCCCTGAGATACTTTGAGATTTGTTTGCGTGACTAGGAAGTCATTCTCGGACCGGGAAACTTCGATTTTGGAGCGAATCACCTCGCTTTGGAGGGCTCCCCCAGCCTGATATCGGGTTTCCACTCGGATAAAGAATTGCCGGGTCGCGTTCAGATTGTCTTGGGCAATTTCCTGAGCCTTTTCTTCCGCAAGGATCCGCGCATAAAGCTCAATGACTTTCTTACGCACCTCGGCCCAGACAAGCTCAACCCCGCTTTTAGCAATTCTCACCTCGTCCCAGCCGATTCGACCTCTCAGGAACCGGGTCCCGAGTGGGTCTAAGGGCTGTTTGACGGCGAACGAATCGAGATGACCTTCCTGCTCTTTTAAGCCTCCGATGTCAAACTCGATCTCGGGATCAGGAAGCGCCTCCGCTTGAATCCATCTCCCCTTGGATGCCGCCACTTCCTCTCGGGCTTCTATCATCTCCGGGTTGTTCAGGTACGCAACCCCAAGCGCCTCTTCAAGAGACAAAGCCTCCTCTGCAGGCATTTCGGCCAAAGCCAGAAAAGCCCCTTCCGTTACTAAAGGTAATGCGAAAGCTAAAATGAGAATTTGTTTTTTCATAGTCACACACAAACAGTAAAAATCTTAGAAGTTGGGTTACGGAAATAGACAGACGAAGGGCGTCTGTTGTCTAGAGGGAGAGCGGCGGGTGAAAAATTGATCCTACGGGAGGATCAATACGAAGAACAAAGCTCAGATAAAGTGCGCCTAAGGCTGGAAGAACGCTGGGGATGGTTGCCGAACCCTCTGGAGAAATCCAAACGTGGTGCATCGAATGGCAGATGAAACAGCAATGCGTCTCTTCCTGTTGTGAAACGGCTGGATCGTCCTTGTAAGCTAAAGCCGGTTCGATCAGAACGCAATTAATAATCCCTGCCAAGGTAATCAACGCAATCAACGTCAGGACTATTTTTTTGCTCTTCATAATCTTTGAAGTGAAGCTTACCACATGTTTCCCTACGGGGAAAGTCCCGCGAAGATCCTCCTGAAGGGTGCTAACGTGAAGTCACCTTGATGCTATCCCCAAAAAGCATAATAGATAAGCCCAATGACCGTGCTGATCGCAAGCACTGGAATCATTCCCTGCTTGAAGCGGAACAAGACAAGAAAGGCCCCCGCCGCGATCGCAAAGGGGGCCCAACGAAAGGTGTCCCATACAGGAATCAAAAGACGCATTCCCCACGGGTAAGCTTCGCGGAGCTCTCCAAAGATGACGTGAAGAAAAAACCAGACGGCCAGGTTTAAAACGACCCCGACCACGGCGGCTGTAATCGTCGAGAGGGAGCTACTGAGAAGTTTATTTCCTCTTAAATGTTCGATGTAAGGAGCGCCCAGGAAAATCCAGAGAAAACAGGGAGTAAACGTCACCCACGTGGTAATAAGGGAGCCTAGAATCCCTGCCGTCAACGGGTCAAAAGGCCCGGGATTTCGATACGCCCCGAGAAATCCCACAAATTGGACCACCATAATGAGGGGGCCGGGCGTGGTCTCCGCCATTCCTAACCCATCAAGCATCTCTCCCGGCAGGAGCCATCCGTGCGTCTTCACCGCTTCCTGGGCAATATAGGCCAAGACGGAGTAAGCGCCCCCAAATGTCACGACAGCCGCTTTGCTAAAGAAAATCCCTTCCTGGACCAGGACGTGGGACCCCCCGAGCGCTGAGATCAAAACGACAAGGGGTGAAAACCAAAGAATAAGCCAAATGGCGAGAACCCTGAAGGCTCTTCCCCAAGAGGGCTTGGTGTGAGCCGCGATTCTGTCTGTAATCACATACTTAGCTTTGCCGCCCCCCTCCTCTTTTTCTTCGACTTTGATGACGTAGAACTTCTTTTCCCAGAATTTCCCTCCGAGAAAGCCGATCAGCCCTGCAGACAAAATAATCACCGGGAAGGGAACATTAAAGAAAAAGATTCCGACAAAGGCGATCGCAGAGAGGCCGACCATGACTTCGTTTTTGAGAGCCCTCTTCCCAATCCGAATCACCGCTTCGAGGACCACGGCGAGGACCGCCGCCTTGAGACCAAAAAAGAGGCCTTGGACCAGTTGGGTTTGTTGGTAAACCGCGTAGAGAATAGAAAGGACAAGAATGGAAAGAAATCCGGGAAGGACGAAAAGCACGCCGGCCACAAGGCCTCCCAGCGTTCGATGAAGAAGCCAGCCGATATAGACGGCCAGTTGCTGGGCCTCGGGCCCGGGAAGCAGCATGCAATAGTTGAGGGCATGAAGAAAACGGCTTTCACTCACCCACCGCTTTTCTTCCACCAAGATTCGGTGCATGACGGCAATCTGGCCTGCCGGGCCGCCGAAGCTTAGGAGCGCCACCTTCACCCAAACCCGGAACGCTTCCCAGAAGGTCACACTATGTTGGGAAGATGGCTTCATGGCGGTGGGACCTTACTCCGACTATCTATAGGTCAATGAGTTGCCAATTAGGAACGGCGAGTCGTGTATCGTGCTGCACACGGTCAGCCGTAGGTCTTAATAAACACGACTCTCCCGCTATTTCTACCAATTCTTTTTCCTTTCGCTAGCCCGTGCTTTTCATCCCGAAAGCAATGCCGTTGACAGTTAAGAGAAGAATCTCGTAAACCAAGCGTTGGTAAGAATCATTCTTGGAGTCGAAATTCCTTTGCCTGATTTCGTCCAGAAAACGAAGCTGAACGTAATTGAGCGGATCGACGTAAGGATTTCTGAGACGAATGGATTCCTTGAGAACCGGGTGAAAATCCAGCAGCTCTTTTTGGGACGAGATTTCCAGTACTTTTTCCACCGTTCGTTGATATTCCATCGAAATTTGGCCGTGAATCCTATCCCTTAACCTCCCCTCCCTTACCAAAGCTCCATATTGTTCTGCAATATAAAGATCCGTTTTCGCCAGCGAAATCTGCGCATTATTGATAATGGAACGGAAAAAAGGCCACTCCCTGTACATCTCCTGAAGCTCCTCAATCCCTGAACCTCCTTTTTTCTTAAGGTAGCTTTCGAGGGCGTAGCCGATGCCGTACCAAGCCGAGATGATGTACCTTGACTGAATCCAGCTAAAAACCCAAGGAATAGCCCTTAAATCTTCAAACGCTCCTTTTTCTCCGCGACGCGCCGGGCGCGATCCAATCCTGGTAAGCTCCAAAACTTGGATCGGCGTCGCTTGGTTGTAAAACTCAAGAAAACCTTCCGTATTAAAAACCAGTTCCCGGTAAAAGTCGAATGAATCATCCGATAGAATCCCCATTTGCTCTTCCCACACGGGGATTTTCTCGTTCTTCGTAATCTCTCGTTTACTGACCAGGTTCGTCCACATAACAGCCGATACCAGTTGTTCTAAATTCCGCTCGGCGATGACGGCGTTGGAATATTTTTGAGCCACCACTTCCCCTTGTTCTGTGACTTTGATAAGACCGCCAGCCGCCGCGAACGGCTGCGCCAAGATAGCCTTGTGGGACTCGCCCCCTCCGCGGTCAATGGTGCCCCCCTTGCCGTGAAAGATCTGAAGTTTTATCCTGTGATTCTCGGCCACTTCGGCGAGCTTTTTCTCGGCGGAGTAAAGCTTCCAGTTGGCTGCCAGATACCCTCCGTCTTTACTGCTATCCGAATACCCTAGCATCACCTGCTGGCACTCACCGCGGGCGCGAAGGTATGAGCGATAAATCGGCAGCGAAAAAAGGTGGTCTATCACCTCGTGGCATTTCTCAAGAGCCTCGATTGATTCAAAGAGGGGCACAATTCCAAGGTCGGCCTGTTTCACTTTTGACTTCCGGATTCGAATCAGGCCGGCGGTTTTTGCAAGATAAAAAAGCGTAAGGACATCGCTTGGACTTTCGGTCATGCTGATAATATAGTCATCGACGACATGCTTATTCTGGCTCTTTCGAAGTTCACGAATCGTAGCAAGCTGATCCAAAATATCCCTTGATTCCAAAGACAAGCGGGACCGCCGCGTTGGCTTGGAAACACTTAAAATCTTGCCCAAGATCACCGGTTCCTCCAGGCTCTCATCCGGAAAAAGCTCGAGCATCGCCTTCCGTAACTTCTTACTGTGATCCCGAAAATCAAGCTTGGCCAAATAAAAGCCGAACGTGCGTACTTGCCAGATCAGACGATCCAGATCGCTTGAGCTCGCGGAATACCCTTTATTTTCCTCAAGGCTTTCTTTAATCAGGAGGAGATCTTTCAAAAACTCCTCCTCGGAAGAATAGCCGGGTTTTTTTTCTAGAAATGTGTTTTCAAGTTTTTGGTAAATGAAGGAGAGTTTCTTACGGTAAAGTTCACTGGGCTCAAACCTCTCAAGCTCTTTTGCCAAACGGCGCATTTGCCTAGAATCACGTTTTAAAGAATTTGAAAGTTTCCCGCTCACTTTCACAAGCAACACGGATTGGCTAAAGGCAAGCATCAGACTTTCTATGGCCGCCTGATACATTCTAAGAATAAGCCGCCGCTGGTGAAACACCGTTTGCCGCGTGACCTCACAAGTCACACTTGGGTTTCCGTCTCTGTCCGAACCGACCCAGGAACCGAAACGAATAAAAGGCATAATGTCCAAGTCCTCGCGGTCATAAAACCTCTGGTACTCGCTTAAGACTTTCTCATGGAAGTCGGGAAGAAGGCTGAAAATCGTACGTCGGAAATAAAAAAGCGTCTGATCTACTTCATCACGAACCTCGACTTTCCTCTGGCGTATCTCGGAGGTCTGCCAGAGGATCTCTAAGGTGCCCTTGATGCGTCTCACAAGCGCATCGCGTTCTAGAACTGTCGCGTCTTCCTTTTCAAGCTGCGCGAGGTCCGAAGCGATGTGCAGCAGATGATCAAGGACCGTTCGGCGTTTTGCTTCCGTCGGATGAGCCGTCAGCACAAGTTCAATTTCCATCTCACGCATCAAGTTTAAAACCGTATCTGACGGCACCTTTCTCTCGTGCAGATCATGAAACAGTTTCCTTAAAGACATGTCCTGAAGAAGAGAGGCGTCCTTCTCATAGTGACGGACTCTTCGTAGGCGCTGCTTTTCTTCGGCAATATTGACCAGCTGAAAATAAATCGTAAAAGCCCTTGCGACTTTAAAAGTATCCTCAATGCTCAGAGAATGAATGACTCTCTTTTGCTCGGCAATGAGGTCGGGATGATGTTTTTCGCGGATCTCTTTAGCGAGACTTCTGACTTTCTCGACTTTTACAAAAAGCCCCTCTCCTTCCTGTTCGCGGATAACATCCCCCAGGAGAGTCGTGAGAAACCGAACTTCCTTTTTCAAAGCTGGGGACGAAGTTTCTTTTGAAATCCTGCCCTTCACGCTTAACTGAGCCCTCACGATTCTCTCAACAAATAGAGCCGATTATCTTCTACTTTATAAAGCATCGGAGCGACGATTATTTTGGGGTACTTGAGCCGTAACCGTTTGACCTCGCTTAACACAAAGTCAATTTCGTTCCCAATCTCAAACATCGGAGCAAAAGTCATAAAATGTTCCTCGGCCTTCTCTCTTACCCAACCCCCTCTTTTTACAAGTCCTTCGATGAATAATTCTTTCCTTGCCGCAAGATTCACCATCCCGCATTGGTTATGTCCGATCAAAGCAATATAGGAAATACCGCCAACCGCTATGGCGTAGGACACTTTGAATTCGCTGTAGCGGAGATTAGCTCCCCCGGCCCGAATAATGTAGGCGAAGTTATCCGGGATGTTCAGGTGCTTCCGGTTATCCATGCACATGCCGATGAGAAGTTCTGCGCGTGTGTGCGGACGGTGCGGCCAGCCAAGATTGTGATAGCCCAGGAGGTCTCCAATCGCGGTGCCTCGCCACGGCGGCGGGATCTCGTCAACGCTTCGGACTGGAAGAAGTAGCTCGTTCAAGGAACCTCGTAGAGCGTACCCGCTCTTATGATCTCCGCTGCTTCTCCGATATCTCTCACAATCTCACAGAAGACTTTCAGTTCAGGCTTGTGCTTCTGGCCATGGCCGCTCAGGACGTAAATGCCGCGAGCTCCTGCGTTAAGGGCGAGCTCCACATCCGCGGGGTGGTCTCCTACCACCCACGAATGGGCGAGATCGATCCCATACTCGCGTTCGGCGACCCGGAGGAAGTGGGGTTTTGGCTTGATGCACTCGCAGTTGTCCATGCGTTCATGCGGGCAACAGTAGGTGTTAAGGATTTCGATCCCTGCCTCTGCGAGACAACGGACCACGTGATCGTTAACCCGGCGCGCCTCCTCGGCCCGGAGTTGACCCTTGGCGATTCCGTTCTGGTTCGTGACGATAAAGAGGGCAACGTCGTGCAGCCGCCGGAGGGCACTGAAGGTCTTGGGATGAAAGACCACTTGAGAGGGGTCTCGGATAAATCCCAAGTCTTCAATTAAAGTACCGTCTCGGTCGAGAAACACAGCGGGGCGCTTCATCTAAATGAGTTGCCAATTAGGAACGGCGAACTATTTCACAATTTTATTGAATTTGGAGCCTTCGAGGGTGAGGTTATACATCAAGCCCTTCTGTCCCAGGACAAACGCGAGGATCGGTTCGTCGGTTTTTGTGGTGTCGATCGAAGCGTCTGCGCCGACCTTGATCAGGGCCACCGAGCCGTCAACTCCCGCCTGCCATCCGTCGCTGGCGCGAAAGCTTGAGAGCGCGGTATCTTCCATAAAGAAGAGATAGACCATCTTGACTTGGAACCCCAATTGCCAGCCGAAGGAGCCTCCAATGAGATTGTAATACTGGACTGTCTTGCCGCCGATCCGAAGCGCCCCCTCCCCGTACTCCCCACCAATTCCGATTCCACCCTTCATCACTTTCGGAAAGACAAGGACCGCCTTGGATTTTTTAACGACATCGCTTGCGCCGAAGACTTCCTTCTGGAAGCGTTCGAGAGCCTGATCGACACCGACGTCGATTTCCTTACCGGTCTTCGCGTAAGAAGGACTGGCCGAAAGAAGCAGGCCGAGACTTAGAAAAACAGGAACTTGCAGGGCTAACCATCTTCCATGAGAACCCATTTTCATTGGTGACTCCTTTTTTGAGAGAGCTGATACCTTGGAATGTTTGAGGGGAGGGGTTTCTGCTTAACGGATCCGCTCGTACGGGTACTTCTCTTTGACATATTCTTGAAAATAGGACCCGTGAGAGGGGGCGGCGAGGAGGCTCTTATAGATCTCTTCCGGTACGCCCGAGTACTGGTAGACTCCTCCGTTCCGAAACGCCACTTCGAGCGTCGAAGTCGCCCGGTCGTAACCGATAATCGCGATATCCCGTGAACGAACCGCCTGTCTTTCCATAACGCCCCCGGTTGGTTTCCAATTACAGCCCGAGCGGCCCAAAAAGTCAAGGCCCGCAGGGTCGGGGCTAGTTTAATTCGTTGATCGAAACGATCCGGTCAAAAAGAGAGCCGAGGTAAGACTTGCCGTTCAAGGTGAGATCCGACACCACCACTTGATTGATCCTTACCTTTTGATCGGAGTGCATTGAAATCCGCTCCGCCCAGGTGGAATGGATCGCGAAAAATTGTCCGTTCGCTTCGCCGATATAAAGCATCATATGAAGAGGCATTCGCATCAAAGTAATCCCGGGAGCGCCCCCTTGAATCGCGGCCGCCTTCTCCTCCCCTTGCCGCATCGGCTCGAAGTGGCCGAGTTGGGTTCCGACAAAGGCCTGATCCCGCGAATCCCGCGGCATATCGACCCCCATACTCAAAAAGACGTCCTGGACAAAGCCGGAACAGTCGCGGCCGTTATACTGCCCTCCCCAACCGTAACGGGCACCGAGCAGTTTAAACGCCTGTTTAATGATGTTCCTCTGCGTAAAGGGAGGAAATCCTTCCCGGACGTCGCTTCTTGGGTCAAGATAGCCTCTTTGAAGCTGCACCGAACCTTCCTCACTCCGGCGAGGCATCCAAACCACATATCCGTTTCCGGTCCGCTCTGCAATTGGGATCGTGGTTCCCATACTCGGTCGCTGGCTCATCCGCTGAAGTTCGGGGTCGCGAAAAACGGGCGTGCTCTCTCCCATCACGACGAGAAACGGCCCTGATTTGACGTATTGGCGAAGCTCGTCCCGGCTTGAGAATAAAGCAATATCTCTCGAATGCACCCAGCCCCTCACGTAAGGAGCCTGAACGTAGTACCACTGGCCGTCCCGCGAGGTGTGATAGATTCCGACCGGCGTCCAAAGTTTAATGAGCGTAAACTGCAGCTGATCGAACTCGTAGTCCGCAATCTCTTCGAGCATTTTGACGTCTGAGGGAAGCGCCCGAACCGAGGTCGCCCGAGTCGCCACCCCCCATTTCATTTGGATTCGATCCGGAACATTCTCCAACTGAAGGATCGGTTGGATCTGGTTTGTAAAAATGCTTTTTGGAACCGGTTGATCGTCCGATCCAAAGAGGATCCGCCCTTTCACGGTGTTGTATTCCAGTTCAATCTGGTCGCGGATCGGCCTCCCCGGTCGCCTGAGGTCCATTTGGAAGATATCCGAAAGATCTTTGATCATTACGTGCGAGTCTTCGTTGAGCTCAGCGAGTTCCTGCGGTGTCTTGAGCGGCTGATCGGGATTCGAAAGCCGGCTGATCCAGTAATCCGCAGACAGCTGTTCGGGAGTGGCGCTTGTGAGAAGGAGCGGCCCCTTCGGCATCGGAGGGAGCTCCTCCGTTTCAACGGCCCAGCTTGTTACGGGCAGGCAAAGAAGGAAAAATAGAAAAATTATTTTCATGATTGAGTTTCTACGTCTTCTACTTCCTCTAACTTCGATTCAGATTGATGATCATAATCGTCACGGTGCGGGTCGGGCTGCGTCGCAATTGCCGCCGTCGCGGCGCTCCCCGCGGTGACCGCCGTCCCGGCTGCCAGGTAGGCCCCGCCTCCCCCGGCCGCAGCCCCGGTGCTTGCTGCGGGAGCGACCGCCAAACCGATCCCTCCTCCCACAACCCCCACGGTCATTAAACTCGTTGCGAAAATATAAACCTTTTTCCGGTCACTCCAGGGCCCGTCGTAAGGAATATCCCCCTTTTTCACCTTCGGGTCAAGCATTCGGTAATCGGGCCGGGAGTACCTCTTTCGCTGGGACGCAAAGGGGTCTTGGGCAATCGATTGATCGGCCGGAATGATACTGACATAAGGCCTCCCTGTTTTGGGATGCTCTCTGACGACTACCTGGGTGCCCGTTTCGTCTACAATTTCAGAAGCTTCTCCCGGAATCAAAAGGGAAGTCGAGAGCCACACCCCCAAGAAAACCTTCCGCCACCTTTTCACGGGTTCGCTCCCCCTTTCCACACCCCGGTCCGAATGGAATCCTGAAGATATTGAACAATCGCAAGGACATTGTTTTCGATCGCGGCGTTGAGATTGACTTCCGGGCCTCCCTTTTTAGCAAAGACCTTCTGGGCGTCGCTTGAACCTTTTGATTCAAAGCGGCCGAGCAAATTCAGATCAGAATCGAGAACCGCAGCCTCGGTCACAATCTGAACCGCCTGCCCCTTGAGGGTGACCCGATTATTGAAGTCCTTGATTCGCACCACGACCAAGTGAGGAATCCCGTAGCGCTTCAGGACCTGGGGGGTCGGCTCCGCCTCGAGAAAAATGAATTCTTCAAATCCTTCCTGAAACGCTTCCAAGATCATCGGGCCGAAGGCTTCTCCAAGATGATACGTTTGCGGGTCGGCCCACCGCCCTCCCCGCTCCTTCGATTGGTACGCTAAAACCTCCGGCGGGAGGTAAAGCGCCACCCTTTGGGGGGCGGCTTGGACTTGCTCCGTGAAATTGGTGGAAAGGATTCCCGGGGCGTGAATGTCCCACCCGAAAATCCGGGCGCAGCCTGTAAGTACGACCACGAGTCCAAAAAGAATAAGTCGTTTCATTCAAGCCACCCCTGCTCACGCAAGACCTCTCGAAAGGATGAATCCTCCAACGAAAGGGGCGGAAGGTATTCATCCACACGGGTCCGCTTCCACCAGTGACCGGTCTTGCGTCTTTCTTCGGGTGTGGTGAAATAATATTCGTAAAGCCCGGCTCGAATCAATTTGGGCGGAGCCTCGGGGAAGGGGTTGTGCGCCAGAAGCTTCAATGTCTCCCGATCGCCCCGAAGAAGCTTCGACACCAGATTCAAAAACCAGGGGTGGTAGTAATAGGGCGTCATGGCCGCAAACCACATCTGCCAATCAAGTTTCCAGTGATAGGGCGACACAATGCAGGGGGGCCGCGCCAAATTCCCCGGTTTTCCCTTAAATTCGTATTCGCGCCACTTCGCAGCGGGCGTGGGCACCACCTCGTCGCTTCCTTCCACAATCACTTCCAAGCGCCTTTTCGTGACACTTCCAAAGGCCCCGTAGGTGTTAACGAGGTGAAGCGGTTCGAAACTGGTGTTCATGATCTGTCCCGGAGAAAGAAGGTTGACCGTTGGCTGAATGCTCAAGAGAACAATGAGAACAGTGAGGGCAACAACAATTCCCTGCCGGGCCCCGGAAAGGGGCTCGACGGCCGGAACTCCCAAAGGAATGAAACGGCTCAAGAACGCGTCGTCGAAACAGGGAATGCAAAGGACGAGTGTGATGTAATTCAGCCAGGAAAGATTTCCACTGACGATCAGAGAGATTTGGAAAATGACGCACAACCCGCCCGCCAGGTAGCCCAAGAGACCCGGCGCAAAGACTCCCCAGGGGGCCACGAGTTCCACGAAGTGCGTGAAGAGAACACTCCCCTTGTGCGCCAGAAGCGGAAGCGGGTGGAAGTACCAGCTCAAGGGATTCGGCAACGGCTGCGTTTCGTAATGATAATAGAGACAGGTGAGATCCCGCCAACACGGATCTCCCCGGAGCTTGATGAGCCCGGCTCCAAACATCACGCGGAAAAGAATCCAGCGAAGGAGCCAGATGACGACCGTCGGAGGGGAGGTGTTGGAAGCGCCGAGGAAAATGGCGAGAAAACCGGTCTCAAGGAGCAGGGTCTCCCAGCCAAAACCGTAAAAGGTTTGCCCCACGTTCACGAAGGAAAGATAGAGGAGCCAAAGAAGGCCCCACACCGCCACGGAGAGCCCGAGGCCGAAATGATCCGAAAGTCCGGTCACGGCCATCAGAGAAAGGGCCAATCCCGTCAGCGCAATCGACGCAAGAAAGCGGTCGGAGGAATTGATCCAAAAAAGACTGGGCGCGTCCCAAAATTTGACGCGCTTTAGAAACAGCTGCACCGGAAGGAGGCCATGTTCCCCGATGAGGCCCCGAAACTGATTCAGGGCGATCAGGAAGGCAATCAAATAAACAAAACCGAGTGCCCTTTGAAAGCAAAACCGAGTCAGCCAGTAGGAAGCTGTTCCGTCCGTTTCCACAGTGGATCCCCCCCTTCCTCTCCGAGGTTGGCAGGAGCGAGCGGGTTACTTTTTCGTCAGGAGAAGCGATTTGAAACGGGGATCGCCCCGGAGGCTTTTTAGATCCGTATCCTTCTTTAGGTGTTCGAAGTCGTCGTATCCGAGTTCAATCGCTCGCTCAAGCGCCCGAAAGGCCTCTTCCTTCTTTCCGCAGAGCGCGAAGCTGCAGGCCAGATTGTAATGAACCACCGGGTCCTGAGGACGAAGCTTTGAAAGGCGCTCGTCCACCTCCAGGCCCTTTTCATGGAGCCCTTTCTTGGTGTAAAGTTCGGCCAGCGGCATCAGGGCGTCGACAAAGTTCGGGTCTCTTCTGACAAGCCCTTCAAAGAAAGACTGCTCAACGTCGTTTGTGACGTCCTTCACCTTTCACCTACTCCCCTTTCGGGTGAATATGCAGGATTGTTCCTTTTCTGTCTAGAAGAAAACTGACCAGTTCTCCCTGTCACTCAATGGTAACAAACGGGGAAACCTTTCGGAAGGGGAGCCGATATTCATGAAAGGGAAAGTTTGCTACTATTACGGAAAGGTTTCGAAGCCCATGGAACTGAAGAAGCTTAAAAGACCCGGCTTTGAGGAGATTGTCTCCTGTTTTGATTCGGATTCAGGCCTCAAGGCCCTGATCGCGATCCACAACACCCGCCTCGGTCCTGCGTTGGGCGGAATTCGAATGTTTCCCTACCGCTCGGAGGATGAGGCCCTTCAGGACGTCACGGCGCTCGCCAAAGCAATGACCTACAAGGCGGCAGCCGCTCACCTTAAACTCGGCGGAGGGAAAGCAGTCATCTTTGGCGATCCCCTGACCCAAAAGTCTAAGCCGCTCCTCCGGGCCATGGGACGGTTTATCAATGAATTAAAGGGGCGCTACATTTCTGCGAAGGACGCTGGAATCACCACCGCGGATTTGGTCGAAATCTCTCAGGAGACGCAATTTGTCACCGGCCTTCCGGAAGCCTCAGGCGGAAGCGGCGATCCCTCCCCTTGGACCGCTCTCGGCATTCTCGAGGGAATACGCGCCTCCGTTCGTGAGAGATTGGGGCGAAACGATCTTACGGGGCTTCGAGTGGTGATTCAGGGAATCGGAGCGGTTGGATTTTCTCTGGCCGAGCTTCTTCACAGGGAAAAGGCAAAACTCATTCTGGCAGACGTTCATAGGAAAGCTCTCGAACGGGCCCAGCAACGACTCGGAGCAGAGTCGGTCTCAGCGGAAAGTGTCTACTCGGTCGAGGCGGAGATCTTCTCTCCCTGCGCCTTGGGCGGGGCGATCAATAACCAAACCGTTTCCAAGCTCCGCTCCCCCATTATTGCCGGAGGAGCGAACAACCAGCTGGCGGACGAACTGCGTCACGATCAGGAGCTCTTTCAAAGAGGAATTCTCTACGCCCCCGACTACATTGTGAACGCCGGCGGCTTGATCAATATCTACGTGCAGGACATCTTGAAGGAAAAGGACCCGATGCCTTGGATCAAGAAAATTCACGAAACCTTGCTCGAGGTTTTCAGCCTTTCAAAGGAAAGAGGAATTGGCACCGCCCAAGCTGCCAATCAGATGACCGAGGAAATCCTTACTTAAGGGAAGCTGAAGGAGTGTAGGCCCTCAGAAATTCTCGTTTCCACCAGACCCCTTCCCTTTTCCGCGTCACGAGGTCGGTGAAACGATACTCGTAGAGGCTTGCGCGGATAAAACGGGGCGGCTTTTCTTCAAAGGGATTTTTCTCCAAAAGTTTGAGCACTTCCGGAGAACCCTGGAGCAGGCGGACCATCAAGTTCACAAACCAAGGGTTTCTTTGATAACTTCCTAGAGCCGCAAACCACGTCTGCCAGTCGAGACGCGGCTGATGCGGCTCTACGAATTCAGGCCGTCGCTTCAAATCCCCCGGTTTCCACTTAAATTCATAGGCAAGCCAAGTCTGGCCGTCCTCGCTCCCCTCCACGATTATCTCCGGCCGGGACGTTGTCATCACGGCAAAAAGACCGTAGCTATTGATGGTCCGAAACGGGGCGACCAAACGATAGAGGGCCGCGACTGGCGCAGGCCAGACCATTCGCTGCCGAAAAAGACCGATCATCTCGACGCTCGATACAAGTAAAATGATTAGCGCCAGGGGGACAATCACCCCTTTTGGCCATAACCGACGTTCCCCTACCGTCGAGATCCGATTCCTCATCCACCGCGGCCAGAAGGCGTCGTCGAGTAAGAGAACGCAGAGTGCAACGGTCAGGAGATTGAAAAAGCAGTAATTCCCCGTGAGAAGGATCAGGACTTGAAAGGCGATTGAAATCGCACAGCCCCAGAGACGAAGCCGCCTCGGTGTAAAAATCAAAAAGGGAACGGCAAGTTCCGCGGCAAACATTCCCACACATGAAACCCTCTGAAACCAGCCGGGGAGCTGATGGACGTACCAGCCGATCCAGGTCGGGAGAGGTTGAGTTTCGTAGTGGAACGTGAGTGCGGTCAGGTTTCTCCACGTAGGATCGCCGCTCATGAGCTTGACCACGCCTGAACTAAAGATCAACCGAAAGAGAAGCCACCAGAGAAGCCAACGGACACCTGCTGAAGGGGGCGATTTTTCCCAGTTTCTAGGCCAAAACGTCAACGGGGCGAGGAAAATCGCGAGGAAGCCTATCTCTAAGAGCAAAACGTCCCACTGAAACTGCATAAAGACCTGTCCCGCCACCACCAGAGAAAGATAGAAAATCCAGAGGCCAAAGAGAACCGCGGAGGGAAACATCCCGACGACGAGAAGAAGCGAAAGGAACACTCCTCCCCCGCAGAGAAAATGAAGAAATCCGTCACTCGAATTGAGCCAGGCCAGAGTCGGAACAGCCCAATAAGCCGCAGGACCGAGCCGGTCGTGCGCCACTCGAAGAAATTCCCCGACCGGTGAGATTCCATTTTCACCGATCAGCCCTTCCGCCTGGCTCCAAAACGAAAGAAACGCCGCCAAATAGATCAGACCGAGGAATCGCAAGAAAAGGTTGCGGGAGATAAAAAAACTGGGCGGCTCCAAATGGGCTCCCCAGAGGAACCAAGTGATTCGCGAAAAGGTCATCCGATTCCGCGCCACGAGTCGATAAAACCACTCCGTGACGAATCGGACGCCAGGAAGATTCTGATATGCCCAAAGCATCCAGCCCCTGCCCGGCGCGTAGGCGAGCGTCCGGAAAACCGCTTCTGCTCCGTCGGAAACTTCGCCCGCTTTCTCGACTAACTGAACGGAAGCACGGAAATTCCCGGGGGGAATTTCGGGAAATTGCTCACCCACTTCCTGATAGGAAGCGTATTCAACCGTCTCTCGAGTCAAGCCCTGCCATCGCAACACCCAGCGCCGGCAGAAATTGCACTCTCCGTCGTAGATGAGGAGCGGCTTGGGCCTAGGGCTCGATAATGCCTTCTTCAAGCCAGCGGTATTTTCCTTTGAGGGTCTCTTGAGCGACGTGGTAGGTAAACCGGTCGGCGTTACGGAAAAGAGTGCGGAATTGTTTCTCAATCCGGCCCCGAGCCTGCCGCGAGAAAAGATCGGCCAGCTCGATCGGCCCGGTATCTTGAGGATTCTTCGAAAGAAGGGAAATGGCCCGCGAACAGGTGACGGCCATCGCAAAAAGATCGGTCCCGATATTGACAATTCGCGTGAGAAGCTGCTGCTTCTTTTCGAGCCCCTGTTGATAGAGGGTCATTGCGTGGAAGAGATTCCGGGCCAAACGGTGGGCGTTTCTCTCCGTGTAACGCATATGAGACTCAAGGACCTTCGGAATCGGGATCCCTTGCGGCTTGTGGCTGCCATAAATCCACTGGGCGGGGTACCAGACCGCATAGTGGCCCGTTGTCTTAAAGATTCGTCCGATCTTTTCCGCTAGCGGCGTCTTTGGGTCCAGAATCGGGAAAATCATCCGGACGTGCGGGTCGAGCGCTTCCCGCGCAATGAAAAGGCGCATGATTTGGCTCGTTCCTTCGATGATCGTGTTGATTCGGCAGTCCCGCATGATCCGCTCGACGGGCCACGCCTTCTCTCCCCGCGCCTTGAGAGAGGCGGCCGTCTCGTAACCGCGCCCTCCGCGAATCTGGATCGTCCCATCAATAATGCGCCAGCTTGCTTCGGTACAGAACAGTTTCGCCATCGCCGCTTCAAGACGGATATCTGTTTTCTTCTCATCGGCCATGGCCGCCGTGATCAAATGAATCCCTTCCATTGCAAAGGTCGTCGCGGCCATCGAAGCGATCTTGGTTGCGATCGCCTCGTGTTTCCCGATGGGGGCGCCCCACTGCTCCCTCTCATTCCCCCATTGGCGGCAGACGGAAAGGCACCACTTCGCGCCCCCTGTCACGCCAGCCGGCATCGTAAGCCGGCCGGTATTGAGGGTCACCAGCGCAAGCTTCAGCCCGTGCCCCTCCTTCCAAAGAATGTTTTCCTTGGGTACCTTTACGTTCTTAAAACGAAGGAGGCCATTTTGAATTCCGTGAAGTCCCATAAATTGGCAGCGGTGAACCACCTCTATCCCCGGCCATTTTCTTTCGACAATGAAAGCGGTAATCTGCTTTCTTTCTTTCCCCCCAACAATCTTCGGCGGCGTCTGCGCCATCACCACCATCACGTCCGCTACCGGGCCATTCGTGCACCAGAGCTTTTCGCCGTTCAAGATATAGGAGGCGCCATTGTCGACCGGAGTCGCCATTGTTTTCATCCGGGCCGGGTCTGAACCCACATCCGGTTCCGTCAGGGCAAAGGCTGAAATCTCTCCGGTTCGAAAACCGGGCAGGTATTTTCTCTTCTGCTCTTCGGTTCCAAAAAGCAGCAAAGGCTGCGGGACCCCGATGCTCTGGTGGGCGGAAAGCCAGACGCTCGTTGAAGAACAGTAGCTCCCCACCAGCTGAATGACCCGATTGTAATTGGTTTGCGAAAAACCCATTCCGCTGTATTCCTTCGGAATTTTCAGGGCGAAACAACCCATTTCGGCCAGTCCCTTGATTGCTTTCGCGGGAATGTCTCCGGTTCGGTCGACCTCTTCCGGATCGATATTTTCCTTGAGAAATTTCTCCAGGCGGGCAAGAAATTCGTCTCCGATCTTTCGGTCGGCTTCGCCTTGTTCAAGAAAAGGGAGAATGAGCTCCCATCGGAGGCGCCCCTGAAAGAGTTCGGAGACAAAACTGGGGTAAAGCCATTCCTTCTCGCGGGCCTCCTCGGCCAACTCGAGCGATTTGAGCGCCTCTTTCGTAACCTTTTCTTTTTCTAGGACTTCCATACTTGGCCTTTAGAATTATAGCCCTCTTGGGGAATATCGGCAAAACTTGTGAGAAGTCGCAATTTGCGATAAGATCACGAGAATTCAGCCATGAAAGATTCACCCAAACTTCGATTCGTGGGGGTCATTCCCGCCCGGCTCGGTTCGACTCGGCTCGCCCGGAAAGTTCTTCGAGAAATTCAGGGAAAACTCCTTGTCCAGCGGGTCTTTGAACAGGCTCGCGGCTCTTCCCTTCTGGATGAACTCTGGATCGCCACGGATTCAGACGAAGTCCGTGAAGCCTGTGAGAAGAGAAAAATCCCCGTCTTGATGACCTCTCCCGAACATCCCTCCGGCACCGATCGAATCTATGAAGTGGCCCAAAAGAAGCCGGCCGATATTTACGTCAATATCCAGGGAGATGAACCGCTCGTTCGCTCGGAGCATCTTGAGGCGCTTCTGAAACCTTTCTCGGAGAAAACCCGGGTACAAGTCAGCACCCTCAAGACCCGGATCTCCTTGGAGGCAGCCAAAAGCCCCAATGTCGTTAAGGTCGTCACAGACGACAACGGGTGGGCTCTTTATTTCTCAAGATCCGTCATTCCCCACGACCGCGAAGGAACCGGCCAAATACCCGTTTACAAACACCTCGGGTTCTACGCCTACACCGCCGAAGCCCTGAAGAAATTCCACTCACTTCCGCCCTCCCCCCTCGAAAAAAGCGAGAAACTTGAACAGCTCCGCTTCCTCGAAAATGGGGTTTCGATCTTTGTCGCGGAAACGCCGTGGGATACGATCGGGGTTGATACGGAAGAGGACCTAAAACGGGTGGAGGCCTTGCTTGTAGGAGCGGCTCTAGGTGGCCGCCCTTCACGCTAAAGCAGCAGGTTAAAAAGGAACCCCAGGATTAACACTTGGGGAACTCCGATGGCGACCATCCAAAGCGCGGTCTTCTTCCCTAAATTCATCCAGACAAGGCCGACCTCCGTATAGTCGGTGACGACCCCCGCGCAGAGAAAAACAAAACTATTCCCGAGAGCGTGCGTTTGACGGTAAATCTCAAAAGCGAGGGGGGCCGTCCCTTCCGAACAGACTTCGAGGATTGCCGCGAAACCCAAGGTCACGAAAAGGCCGAGAAGGTCGGGGCCGAGGTACTCTTGGAAAAGATGGGCCGGGACGTACGCCTGAGCCAGGCTCGCCAAGACGACGCCAAAGGTCACCCAGCCGAGAACCATTTCGGCAAGCCCCAGAGTTCCGCGCGCGATCCCGAGGAAGTCTTCCTTCAGTTGCGAAACACTGAATCGGTAGCTCTTCACTCTCTCCTTGAAATGGAAACGAACGCTAAACGAGGGGTCAAACGCAACCGTATTTTTATTTTTTTCAATCCAGCCCCGACGGTCCAACGCTTGAAAGCAAAGGCCGGTCGTGAGGGCCACGAAAAGCGCGGCCAAGATAATAAGAAATCCTTTCCAGCCAAAGAGTCCTACGAGAAGGATGGTGACCGGAAAATTGGCCCAGGGACTTGCCAGGAGGAAGCTAATAACGGCCGGGCCGGAAGCTCCTTTCTTGTGAAGCTCCATCGAAAGGGCGAGGATCCCGTGACTGCAGGCGCTCGCAACAAGCCCGAGGCCCGTTGCATAGACGACCGTCCGCTTGCTTGGTCTTGCGAGAAGCTTCGAAATATACTCCTTCGGGACGTAATGTTCGATCACTCCTCCCAAAACGAGGCCCAACCCCACGGCCCAAAGGATCAGGTTCACGTAACCCCAGAAGGCGACAGAGAAAGGCTCTAAAGGAGGGATCACGACAGAAAGGGTCCCGAATAAAAAGGAACCACCAACAACCCACCAGGCCCTCTTGAGATACCACTTCTTGCCTGGTTCGTGACAGGCGGGTTCGTGGGGAGGGGCTACCATAAATGCTTGAACCGCTTGAAAAGGTCCATATCAACGCTTATTATATGATCTAAACCTATGCGAAGCGAGCGACCAAAAACCGGTAAAAAAGGCGGCTGGGGAATCGTAATAGGCCTCCTGATTTTAATCATCTTGGGTGTCCTGGCAGCCCTCCCTTTCATTCTGTTCGAACCCCCAGCGGCTCCTCCCCCTTTTGAGGTCCGTAATCTAGCGGGTCTCGCCGAAGTCTATTCCCGTCCTCAAAATACCTGGATTCCACTCACTCGAGGACAGGTCCTTGGACCCCAGGACAAGGTTCGGACCGGAGCGGGAGGAGAAATTGAACTCAATTATCAGGACCAGGTGCGGCTTCGGTTAAAGGAAAATTCCGTGCTCGAAGGCCGGGGGCTCAGGCTCTTTGAAAAAGAGACGATTCTCCGAATCTATCTCGCGAAGGGAACCCTTCTGGGGACCACTGAAAAATCGTTCCAGGGGCCTCCTTTTCAAATCGTGACCCCGGTCTCCGTGGCCGTGGTCCAGGAAGGAGGGGTCACCTTCCAGGTCCACTCTGACCCGGAAAGGAATGAAGCTTCGGCCGGCGTTCTGCGCGGCTCATTACAATACGAGTCCAAATCGACTCGCCAGTCGGTCACAGTTAAAGGGCTTGAACGATCCGAAGTGAAGGGAAAACAAGATCCCAGCCGGCCCAACCGGGTCAGCCGCAAGAATTGGGATGAAATGAAAGAGGCTTATGAGCTGATTCAAAAGAGCGCCGCAACGGAAGCGCGCCAAATGGACCTCTCGAAAAACGCGGGGGCTCTTTTCCAGCGCGTCTTCGACCACGGCGATTTCTACACGCCGAAATTCGGTTTCTCGGCCCGCGAATTCATCAAAGACGAAACCACCGGAGAAACGCGGCTTGAGATCGAATACGACGTCTTCCCGGTCGGCTCCTTTGTCGGAATGTATATGAAAATTCGCGACGTCGACCTTAAGAACTTTCAGGCCATTCAGTTTGACGTCTTGGCCAATCCCGACGACGGTTTCCCCGAAAGCTTCCGGATCGAAATGAAATCAGGTTACGCGACCGTAATGGCCTTCGCCCCTCGGGACTTCAAGCCGCGCTGGGACACCATGAAGCTCCCGATTCGCGTCAATCGATCGACGCCGATCAGTGAAATCACCTTCGTTTTTGCCAATGACAAGGTGGGAACTCACAAGAAAGGAATTCTTCACTTGAAGAATTTGATGCTGATTCCTGCTCCGCCGCCGAAACCTGAGGAAGCCAAAAAGCCCGCCTCCCAGGCCGAAATTCCCTCAACGCTTCAGAGCCAGCCTACTTTCTGATACCACGCGGCGGTACGTTTCATCCCCTCTTCGAGGGTGAAATTTTCCCGCCACCCTAATTCCTCGCGAATCCGGGTTCCGTCAATCACCCAGGAATTTTGAACAAACTCCTTCACCTTTTGCCAGGTGAAGAGGGGTGGGCGTCCCGTCACGCCGGAATAAACCGACCCGCACGCACCGAAAAGAAAAAGAATCGGATCCGGAATTCGACAAAGCGTGTAACGGCGGTTCAGAGCCTCACCAATGGCCGCAATGAATTCGCTCCACTCGTAAGACTTCTCTCCGGCAGCGTTATAGCATCGTCCGTTCGGCTGGGACTGAGTTGCGGCCCGTTCCATTGCGTCCACCAGGTCGCTCACGTAACAAAAAGAAACGTGTTTCAGTCGGTGGCCCGGAGCAAGGGCAATTCCCCGTTTCACCATTTGAAAGGCGGCAAGGACCCTCGTTTCCCGGGGGCCGTAAATCGTAGGGGGCCTCAGAATCACAACGGGAAATCTTTTTGAAAACCCGAGCACCTCTCTCTCCGCCGCCAGTTTGCTCTCTCCGTAGTAAGAGACCGGACACGGGGGATCGTCTTCGCGGACTCCCCGATTTTCTTGGCTCGGTCCTCCCGCGGACTGAGAACTCACGAAAATGAACTTCTTGAGATCCGTGCTTGCCTGGGCAGCTGCTTGGAGGAGACGCTTCGTCCCTTCGACATTGATTCGGAAGTAATGATTTCTCGACGGGGCGTGAATCGACCCGGCTAGATGGAAGACGTAATGGACGCCCTTGAGCCCCGATTGGACCGCTTCAGAAGACTCTTCTAGACAAAGGTCTCCATAAATCGGCTCAATCTTGAGACCCTCAAGCCACTGGAGGCGGCTTGTCTTACGGACGAGGACACGAACGGTGAACCCCTTTTGAAGCAGCGATTCGACGAGGTGACTTCCGATGAAACCGGTGGCGCCCGTAACGAAGGCGATCAAAGCAGGGGGTCTTAAAGAAGTTGCTTTCTAACTTCGGACCAGGGAAAGTTGCCGCCGGGGCAACGTGTGTCTTTCCCCGGAACGTCACTGTGCCGAAGGACGCGCGAGGCGGGAATCTGGTACTTCGCCTGGAGCTGGCGCACCAGCCACCCGAGCGAACCCACTTGAGAGTGCGATGCCGCGTCTTGGTCAAAATTTCCCACAAGACAGATGCCGATGCCAATCTTATTCATATCGCCGGCGTTGCAATGGGCGCCGTCCATTTGGTGAATCCAGCGGTGACTCGTTTCGATCTGTCCATCCCGGGTTCCGCTCGTACCGTTATCGATCACGAAATGATATCCCAGGCCGTTCCAAAAGCCGCGTCTCCGATGACCCCGGTCGAAAAGGTCGGCGTTGCCGATTTCGGTCGCGCTGTGGTGAATCACGATATACTGCCAACGGTGGGTGTCCGGAAGAAAGGGAAGGATCCGAAGCGGGTGCTTGGCGCTCGGGATCCAGACCCGGGTCCCCACTTTCAGTTGCGAGGGATTGCTGATCCGGTTCACTCGAAGGATTTCATCCGCCTTGACCCCGTAAGTCTCGGCAAGGCGCCACACCGTCTCTCCCTTGACGAGGGTGTGCATCACCCCCCACTGCCCGCCCGGGGCCTCTAAAGGCATCGTTTTGACAGGCTGGGTTGCGCAACCGTTTGTCAGCAGGAGCCCTAGAATTGCGAACGCAAGAAATTTTCCTCTCATATTCTCCTCACCGAATTTGTCGCCTTTTCTCCCCCTTTGTCGCCGGAACTCCACCGAGTTCAGCGTAGCGGGAGAAGGCTGAATGGGCAATTTTAAGGACCAGGTCATTATAACGCCAACCCCTCTTTTGGGCGAGAATTACCATGTCTCCTGACTCAGGGGAAAGTCCGGGAAGGGGGTTCACCTCCAGAAAAGAGAACTCCCCCTCCGGGGTCACCCGATAATCAAACCGTGCGACATCTCTTAAGCGAAACGCCTTGAAAAGAAGCCGGGTCGCCTCCCCCATTTTCTTCTCGAGGAGAGGGTCGAGGTTCGCAGGAACCCGGTATTCTACGAGCCGTTTCCACTCCCGCTTTACCTCAAGCGAATAACAGAAGTCTTTCTCCTTCGGGTCCCGGAAGAAAATCTCCATCATTCCGAGAATCTCCGGAATCCCATTTCCAAGCGCCCCAACCGTCACATCCCGTCCCGGAATGTGGGCTTCAACCAAAACAGGGATTCTCTCGTAATCCTCAAAAAGCCGACCCGCTTCTTTTTCAAGCTCCCGGCGATTTTCGACGCGCGAGCTCCTCCGAATTCCCTTGGAGGAACCTTCCCAGACTGGCTTCACAAAAAGAGGGAAACGATCGGGAACTCCCTGAAGGTCCTTCTCTTCGTCAACCACCCAAAACTCAGGAGTTGGGATCCCGAGAGAGATCGCGATTCGCTTGGCGAGTGCCTTGTCGAGTGTCAGCGCAAGCCCAAGGGGGTCCGATCCGGAATAAGGAACGTCCATCATCTCAAGGAGCGCGGGAATGTGGGCTTCGCGGCTTCTTCCCCCAAACCCCTCGGCAATATTGAACACGAAATCGATTTCTTCTTTTCGAATCTTCTCGGCAACGCTGAGATCTCCTCCCAAGAGAAACACCTCGTGTCCCTCTCCGGCAAGAGCCCCGCGGATCGCCTCCACCGTCTCAGGGCGGTCAAACTCCTCGTCTCTGTCCTCCGGAACCCTTTCGGATCCAAGACGCCGCGATTCGCTTTTTAGATTGAAGGTGATTCCCACTCGCACTTTGAGGCCGGTTTACTTCACCTTGGGTCGGCCGTTTCCATGGGTTTGAATTGAACGCTGGCCATGATAAAGCTTTTCTGACTGAGGCGGCGCGGGGGTCGGGTGGTATTTGCTTCGACGGGCGAGCCGTTCCCGGGAACCCAGCGAGCGTTCCCGAACGCTCGTCTCTCTCCGCTTTTCACCCTGTCCGGAATCCTTGTATTCAAAAATCATCCTTTCGTAATTTCTGAGAATCACGCCGTCTTCTGTTTCCGCAAGAAGGTAATTCGGCCCGACCGGAATCTTCCCTCCTCCTCCGGGCGCATCGACAACAAACTGGGGAACCGCAAATCCGGTGGTGTGGCCTCTCAATCCCTCAATGATCTCCACCCCTTTCCAGAGAGAGGTCCTCAGATGTTCCGCGCCCTTCACCGGATCACATTGGTAGAGGTAATAAGGTCGAACGCCGATCCTAAGGAGCCCCTGACAAAGGGCCCGCATGACCGGGACCGTGTCATTCACGCCGCGGAGAAGAACACTTTGGTTATTCATCGGCATTCCGCCGCGCTGAAGCTTCTCACAGGCGAGCGCCGCCTCGCGCGTAATCTCCCGTGGGTGATTGAAGTGGGTATTCACCCAGAGAGGCCGGTAGCGGGAAAGCATTCCTACCAGCTCGTCATCGATTCTTTGCGGCAAGACGACCGGAAAACGGGTTCCCATCCGAATGATTTCAATGTGGGGGATTGCACGAATCTTGGCGAGGATCCCTTCCAGTTTCGGCGTCGAGAGAACGAGCGGATCTCCGCCGGAAAGGAGGACGTCTCGCACCTGGGGTGTCTTCGCCAAATATTCGACCATCCGGTCGATCTCCGCGTCCGTCCGAGTCCAGATCCCCTCTTCCCATTCCCGCTTCCGGGTGCAGTGGCGGCAATTCATTGGACAAAGATTCGTCACCTGAACCAACACCCGGTCCGGGTAGCGGTGGACGAGCCCCGGAACCGGCATATCTTCCTCTTCCTCCAGAGGGTCCGGTTCCCCCACTTCGCTGAATTCAATCTCCTCCTGAACAGGAAACGATTGCAAGCGAATCGGATCGTGCCGATCTGAGAAGTCAATCAGACAGAGGTAATAAGGCGGGATAATGACGGGATATTTTTCAATCACCCGGGCGAGAACGGCTCGCTCCGAGGCCTGGAATTTCCCGTAGGCGATGACCGCCTCAAGCGAGGTGACCGCCCGGCGGAGCTGCCAGCGCCAGTCATTCCATTCGGCGTCGGCCGCGTCCGGGAAGAGTTCGGAGCGTTTTGCTCCCACGCTCCATTCCGATAAGACAGAAGAATTACCCACCCTCAAGAGGTTCCTTTAGACCTTTTTCTCCCGCCTTGATTATCGGCTATTCAGATTCAAGATTTACCTGGGTAAACGGGAAGAGCCCCGCCCGGGTGACCGCTTGGTATTCGGGAAATCGGGGGAGAAAATCGTGGGCAATAAAAGGGCAGGAGGGAACGACCTGGCAGCCTTGTTTCTTGGCGTACTCGAAGGCCTCGATCAGAATCTTCCCCGCCACGCCCCGGTTCCGGAAAGGATCCGGGACATAAATGTGGTAAAAATCGAGCACCTTCCCCTTCTCGGCGTACATCAAGGCCGCCTCGTAGGAGCCGAGCTTCACCCAAAACTTATGTTTCTTTTCGTCGTGCTCGATTTTCATTGTCTGGCCACTAAAAACTATACCACCCGCAGGTGGGAGACCCAAAGGTAGGGAAAGCTCGCTGCCCCCATTTCGCCGTCCTTCAAAAGCACCCTCTCTTTGGACGCCCCCACGACGGAACGGAGAATCGAAAAGATCGAATCGTGGTAACGGAGGTGAGCGACGCGGCCCCGGATTTTCCCCTCTTCGATATAAACGCTTCCTGCGGTTGCAAGCCCTGTTACTTCCATTGCCGATTCTCTGACGAGCGTGTGATACCAAATCTTATTGATAAAGATCCCTCGACGAATCCGCTTGAAAAGCTCCGCAAGAGAATGGTTTCCTTCCTTCACGCAGAGATTTTGCGGCCAGAAGGGATGCTCCAGAAGGCCCCGGGTGCTGTGCCCTTCCGCGAGAAGCCCCTTCAACACTCCCTGCTCGACCAGGACCACTTTCCGCTTGGGAGCACCCTCCGCATCAAACGGAACCCCAAACTCCCCTGAGTCGCTCACGCTATCGGCGAGCGTGAAGACTTCAGAAAAGATCCGCTTTCCGAACAGACCCGAGAGGACGCTTTTTCCGTCCTCACAAAGCTCACGATTGAAATGGCGGCGAAGCGGCTCGATCAGTTCCAGAAACGCCCGGGGAGATAGAATGCACTCGTACTCCCCCGCTTCGAGGGAAATTTCCTTTTCCGAAGCCTCTTCGGCCAGCTTAATAGCGTCTTGGACCACCGGCGTCACCTTGAGCTGCTTGGGGTCCGGGTGATAAGAACTAAAGTAGCCTTTTCCCGCCCCTTTCGACACGGTCACCCCAAACCGCACCGCGGTCGTCGGGTGATAGAGCTCGAGACCGGTGGAATCGGCCAGATAAAAGAGACGCTCGTAGGCGGAGAAATAACCGTTGGCGCTTGCGTTGGCGCCACGAATCAGGCGAAGAGCTCCCTCAATGGCTCTGCTCCCCATTTCAGGAATTTTTTCGGTAGGGAGGGAAAAATGCTCCCGGACCTTCGGGTAATCCTTTTTTTTCAGGGCCGGGGTCGGGAGCGGCTTCGGGACCTCAGCCTTGAGCCTTTCGACCGCTTTTCTCATTCCCTCGTCTGAAGCGTCGTTCGATTCAACGTAAACCGGCCCGTCCTTTCCGAGAAGCCGGAGCGTATAAGAAAATAGGTCCTGAAAACCGTTTTGATGGACGCCGTTATTGGCGAATCGGATGAGGGCTCCTCGTTTCACGCGAAGGAAAATTTGGAGGGGAGCTTTTCCTGCGGCCTTGAAGGCTCTTTGAGCCAGTTTCCGCAGCTCGCTTTGCACTACTCCCTCCCCATGGAAATACCGCGGAACCGGGCCGGGCTCAGGCCGTGACCGGTGAAGGCCTCCTGGTAGGGCCCTCCTTTGCCGCAGTCCGGGAAGCCCCAGAAATCCCACGCTTCCTTTCCCGCCACCCGGTCGCAGGCACGCCAAAAATCAAGCGTGTTGCCGTGATAAAAAGGAAACCGGACGAGCCCTTTCACCTTTCCCTTCTTAATGTGATAGCCGCATTCCCCCCCGATTTGAAAATCGAGCCGGATCTCATCAATCGACCAACTCAGCTCGTTGTCCAGCAGGAACCCTTCCTCCGTGTCGGCGATCATTTGTGGGAGCGTTCCGTGCCCCGGCAGGAGGCTCGTATTGGTCATCCGGATCAAGGGATAGTGCGACCAGTCCCGGGCCACCATGTTGGCGCTCGATCCCGGCTGGTTGAGGAAGGACGCGGTTTCCCGGCTGGTGAGATACCCTGAGAAAATTCCTTTTTTCAAGATGTCGACCCGCTTCGCCGGAATCCCCTCGTCGTCGTAGGCAAAACTTCCCGCTCCGGGGCCAAGACTGAGTCCGGCATCGCTCACGAGGTTCACGTGAGGTGAAGCCACGGGATAGCCGCCGAGGAGGCCGGGGTTGAGAAAGGTCCTCCCGCCGAAATTATCTTCGTAGCCGTAGACCCGGTCCGATTCAGAGGCGTGACCAAACGTTTCGTGGATCTGCAAAGCCAGAATCGAACCGGTAAGAATCAAATCGTAGGTCCCGGTGGGGGTTTCCGGACTTTTCCGCAGTTGGTCGAGCTCTTCGGCCAGCCGCCGGCCCTCCTCTCGAAATTTTAGATTCTCAATCGCCTCGTAACCTTGGGCCCGGAAAAGGCCGCTCGGGCCGGGCCAGCTCCGGCGGATCTTCTCGTGTTTCGAGTTCGACTTACCCTTCCCCCACGTCTCCCCGTAAATCCAGCCTCCTGTCCGGTAAAGGGTCTGTTCGATCCAGCTCCCCTCTCTGGAGACAAAGGTGATTCGCTTTCGGGTGAAATCAAGAACCCCGGTCGCCGAATCCATCCAACTGTGGCGCGCAAGCTCCCTTTCCGCCTCCGCTTGGGGAGCGATCTTCTCCTGGAGGGACAAGTTCCACGGATCCTTTTTGACCGGCATCTCCCAGCGGGTCTTGATCGGTTTCGCGGGAGTGAGCTTCACTTCGGCGTGACGGATCTTCGAGAATTGTTTCGTCATTCGGTGGGCTTGAGCGAGGTGAGAGAAAAGCGATTTCTCGGAGAGATCTCGAGTGGCCGAAAACCCAAAGGTGCCGGAGTCGAGCACCCGAAAGCCGACGCCTCTCGAGAAGGTCTCCTTCATCTCTTCAAGACCGCCATTCTTCGTTCGAATTCGGAGCTGGTCGGTTTCGACGTAGCGGAGGTCGGCGTAGTCACACTTCGTTCGCCCCATTTCGTTCTGCAGTCTCAGGAGTTGCTTTTCCATACGTGACCTTATATTAACGGATCAATTTTCGATTGTCTTTCGTGGCAGCCTTGGGTAAACTCGCCCCAAGACCGATGAAAAAATTGGACTACCACGCCACAAATTCGGTGGAAGAACTCTTTCGGGAGCTTCCCCGGCCGACCATCAACCGGCTCGGGAAAGAAGTCGACCGGCTCGCCCGCTTGCACGGGCTCACCTACACCGACGAGGCGGGCAAAACTGCCCTCATTACCCTGACCCTCCGCCCGCGGCTCCTTCCCGTCAAGATGCGGAACTCCCTCTCGCAAACCGTCCGGATTTTCGACGGGGCTTTCAGAAAGATTGCAAATCTTTACTTTGAAGACCGCTCACTGGCGGAGCTTTTCCCTTTCAGTCCCCGGGAACTTGACTGGCTTTCGATCCTTCAAGAGCCCGATTACGTCCCCGGCCGGATTGCAAGTCGTTGGGACGCCAACACCGCGTTTGGAGCCAAGGATTGGAAAGAAGGATTCTCCGTCTTTGAGGTCAACGGCGTCGGGGTCGGTGGGCTTTGGTACGGACCGGCCTCGGCGGACGTTGCCCTGAAGACCGTGATCCCCGAGCTTCAAAGGATAGACCGCCGCTTCCGCGCCGTCCCCAATCACGATATGCGGCGCCTCCTCCTTGGAATCCTTCTCGCTCAGCGAAGGAAACTGAGACGGACCCGAGGTGTCATTGCGCTCATTATGGAAAAGGCGAGCGGCTCGAACTTCATCGAATTCGAATGCCTCGCGAAGCTCTACCGAAAACTCGGCTACCCCAGCATTGTGGCTGAGCCGACCGACCTTCGCCTCAAAGGAGACGACCTCGTAGCGCGGGGAAAGACGGTCGACATCATTTATCGGGACACCACCCTTTCCGAACTCTGTCTTCTGGAGGAGAAGGGGCACAACCTGGAGGCTTTCAAGGAGGCGTTTCGGCGGGGACAAGTCGTCTCTTCCCTGGAAGGAGAATTTGATCATAAAAGCGCCTTCGAGCTCTTCACCAATCCCCTCTACGAAAAGGCATTTACCCCGAAGGAGCGGGCACTTTTTAAGCGGCATATTCTCTGGACCCGTCTTCTTCGGGAAACGAAGACGACCGATCCCCAAGGAAGGTCGATTGATCTGATTCCCTTCGTTTTGAAACAACAAACTCAACTCGTCCTCAAGCCGAATCGACTTTTCGGCGGGAAGGGAGTTGTGTTGGGTCAGGAAGTGAAACGCCCGGCCTGGGAGAAAAAGATCGAAGCGGTCCTCCAAGAACCCGGGGACTGGGTGATTCAAAGGCTCGGGAAACTCAGGAAGAAACGTTTCTTCCGGCCGGACCGGAGGGGGCCCCGGGAAAAGGACCTTTACGTCGTCTCAGGATTTTTCTCAACCGAAAAGGGGCTGGGAATCGTCGGCCGAATGTCGGAACGGACTGTCGTCAACGTCGCCCGGCGGGGCGGTCTCACCCCCATTCTTCTCACCCGGTAACGCCGTGCTGAAATTCTTAAGAAAGAATACCAAGATCATTGTTTGGGCGGTCGTGATCGCTTTTGTTGCCTGGGGCGGCTACGCCGTCAGTCTCCAGTTTCAGGAGGCGAGTCGTTCTCCCGGCCGAATCTTCGGTCAGGAGGTCTCTTTCCGCGAATTCCTCCTTGCCTCGAAGGCCGTTGAGCTTTTCATCTCCCCTTCCGAGCGCCAGGAAAGCCCTCCCACGGCCGAACAGATCGAGGCCCGGACCTGGCAATTCCTGATCCTTTCGCGCGAAGCGAAGCATCGAAGGATCAAGGTAACGGACGACGAGGTACGTCAGACGATCGTCCAGCTTCTCGCCCCTGAAGAAGGAACGCTCACCCGCGATCAGTACCTCCGGTGGGTCCAGGAGCGGCTTCGGCAAGAGCCCCGTGAGTTTGAAAACCAGGTTCGTGAACAGCTCCGGATCCAGAAGCTCCTCGCCCAGGTTCGTGACGAACTCGGCCCAGATACGGACGCGAAGCTTGAAAATTGGCTCATTGAGCTGGTCCAAGGCGCCCGAGTCGAGATCTATCGGCCCCGCTCCTAGGCCCTGATTTGACAAGAAAAGGGCCGCCCCGCTATACTGGCCCGCCTATGCAGAAATCGGTAGCTGAACTCGCCCAACTCGTCCAGGGAACGGTCCTTGGGGACGGGAAAACCTTGGTTTCAGGCATTACAAGCGCCGATCGGCCCTTGGCAGGTCACATTGCGTTCCTGGAGGACGCCGCGCGCCTTCCGGAGCTTGAGGCAAGCCCCATTGCCTGCCTCATTGTTTCTTCTAGAATTACGGGCTCCCAGAAACCGCTCATTCAGGTCAAAGAGCCCAAACTCGCGTGGGCCCAGCTCCTCAACCTTTTCTTTCCCCCCAAAGCCTTTCCCGGAACCGTTTCAGACCAAGCCTTTGTCTCCTCCTCCGCCCGGCTGGGCAAGGGGGTCACGATCGAAGCCTTTGCCTACGTCGGTGACGAGGTTGAGGTGGGAGACGGCGCGGTGATTCGGGCCTACAGTTACCTCGACCGCAAGGTGAAAGTAGGAGAAAAAACGGTGATTCATCCTCACGCGATTCTTTATGAAAATACCGTCGTTGGAAACCGTTGTGCGATTCACGCGGGGAGCGTGGTCGGAGCCGACGGATTTGGCTACCTTCCGACGCCGAAGGGGCAACTGAAAGTTCCCCAAGTCGGAAATGTCGTGATTGAAGATGACGTTGAAATCGGCTCCTGTACGACGATCGACCGTGCCACCATCGGCTCCACCCGGATCAGCCAGGGCGTGAAGATTGATAACCTCGTCCAGATCGCCCACAACGTCACGATCGGCCCTCACACCGTGATCTCGGCTCAAACCGGTATCTCCGGAAGTTCAAAGATCGGTGCCTTTGCCACCCTGGGCGGGCGTGTGGGGCTTGCGGATCATGTCGAAGTGGGTGACCAGGTGATCCTCGGAGCGCAGTCAGGCGTTCCGACCGGAAAGAAAATTCCTTCAAAACAGATCTGGTTCGGAGTTCCGGCCCGGCCTTATCAGGAGGCGAGAAAGCAGATCGCGGCCCAGTGGCGTTCGGCTGAAATGTTAGAGGAAATTCGAAAACTTAGGGCGAGGATCGAAGAGCTCGAAAAGCAGCTTCAGTCGAGTAAGTTATAACCTTTTTCCAATCAGACTCAAGAATTCCGAGCGGACCCGCTCGCTTTCCCGGAAACTTCCCAGCATCGCGCTTGTGACACAGTAAGAATCCTTCTTCTCCACCCCCCGCATTGCCATACAGAGGTGAAGGGCTTCAATCACCACACCCACCCCCCGGGGGTTCAGCGAATCCCGTAAGCACTCGGCCACTTGCATCGTGAGCCGCTCCTGCACCTGGAGACGCCGCGAAAACACTTCCACCACCCGCGGAATCTTGGAAAGGCCGATGATTTTCCCGTTGGGAATGTAAGCGACGTGCGCCTTGCCATAGAAAGGAAGGAGATGGTGTTCGCAAAGGCTAAAGAGATCGATCTCCTTCAGGACGACCATTTCATCATAATTTTCTTCAAAGATCGCGTTGTTCAGGACTCTTTTGATGTCCTGCTTGTAGCCGTGCGTCAAATACTTCATCGAGGCGATTACCCGCCGCGGGGTTCCGAAAAGCCCCTCCCGTTGGGGGTCCTCTCCGAGACGGGTCAAAAGCTCCCGGATCAGTTCCTCCATTCGGACGTCTTGAGATTGGGTCAAAAAGTCTTCATTCATAAATTCACTCAGCGTTTCGCTGCGCTCTCCTTTGCCCCAGGACCGAGGACATCGATAATGCTCACCTGCTGGGCCAGCACTCCGGCCACCGCGACAAATTGCTTTGAAGCCGGTGAATCGGGATAGCCCTCCACAATCGGCTTTCCGGTGTCGCCCCCTTCGCGCACTCTCGGATCAATCGGAATCTCTCCGAGGTACGGAACCCCGAGCCTCTCCGCTTCCCTCTTTCCTCCTCCCTGGCTAAAAATCGGCGTCTCCTTGCTGCAATGAGGGCAGACAAAGGCGCTCATATTCTCGACGATCCCCAAGATCGGAACCTGGGTCTTCTGAAACATTGCGATTCCTTTCCGAA
>Ga0247727_10004071_pt1 | contig 31460 bp, 28 predicted proteins | sample WisWelCaveWW1625_FD_202498 | JGI IMG/M metagenome (GOLD analysis project Ga0247727, IMG submission 202498) | Biofilm microbial communities from Wishing Well Cave, Virginia, United States - WW16-25 | ecosystem: Environmental > Aquatic > Deep subsurface > Groundwater > Cave microbial mat | place... | reverse complement strand
TAATGATTTGTTGAGGCGTCAAATAGAAACGGAGAAGGCGTTACCTTCTCCGTCCATTGCTACGGGTCCGGTTATCCCTGGTGAGTTGCTCCTCAGCAGAGCTCACTTCCGTTTCACCGGACAATCCCAAAATAGCAATGGACCTTGAAAAACGCAAGGACTTGTCGCAACAAAAGTGTTTTGAAGAGGACGGCGCCCTTCTTATCATGAAGTCATTAACACACATTTTTAATGACCCTCAAGAGAAAGGAGCCCTCATGTCCTCGAGCCAATCACCGCTGAACTTTGACGGCCAAAAGTTTTTTATTGGCCTCGATGTTCACAAAAAGAACTGGACCGTGACGATTCGGTCACTCGGCATCGAACTCACGACGCTTTCAATGAATCCTTCACCACAAGAATTGTTTCATTATTTGCAGCGGCACTATCCTCACGGTTGTTATGACAGCGTCTACGAAGCCGGCTTCTGTGGTTTTTGGATTCATCGCGAACTGGAAAAACTTGGCGTTCACAACCTGGTCATCAATCCCGCCGATGTTCCCACGACGGGCAAAGAGAAATCGCGCAAAAATGACAAGATTGACAGCCGCAAGCTCACGCGCGAATTAGAAAACGGTTCGTTGACCGCCCTTTATGTTCCCGATGACTTTCACCTGCAACTGCGTTCGTTTTGCCGGTTACGTTATCGCGTCAGCCAAAATCAAACGCGGGTCAAGAATCGCATCAAAGGTTTCTTAGCGTTTTATGGTCATCCGTTGCCGCGCCGCGATGAAATGTCGCATTGGTCGAGCCAATTTATCCGGTGGTTGCGAGCGTTGGAGATCGCTTATGGTCCTGGCCGGGAATATCTCAATCTCTGTCTGGACGAATTAGAGAGCCATCGCCAGCGTTTGACCACGGTCATTCGATCATTGACATGCACCGCTTTAAAACGCTTGACGAACTCGCTTCGTTTGTCGGTTTCGTCCCTTCAGTTTATGCCTCTGGCAATCAGGAAACGGCGCTGGGATTGACCTTTCGGCGTAACCGCTATTTACGGCATTTATTGGTGGAAGCCGCATGGATCGCCGTGCGCAAAGATCCGGCCTTGACCCAGGCGTTCAGTCGATTGCTCCGACGCATGAATAAAGAACGCGCGATTATCCGAATGGCCAAGAAACTCCTCAACCGCGTCCGACACGTCTGGCTCAAACAAACGGCCTACGTGGTGGCTGTGGTTGAATAAAGCCCTGAACGGCTACATCGGGCATATTCCGAATGCTGTCGTGTGGACCGTTTGCTGGTTTGTGCAAAATTGGTTCTGTTGTTTAAACAAGGGTGCGGCCACACAATACATTTGTTTTGACAAACGCGATGCAGCGCGACAGGGCGATTTGTCGATGACTGTTCATAACAGGTTGAATCAATGTCGATGCAGCCCGGCTTTGACGTGAACCAAAGACTATTATCCGTTACAAACATTGAATTGCTTTGCATAAAGTCTCTGTTAAAAAATTATGCAAAACAAGAAGGAAAACGTACGTCCTAAAAGTAACTTCGCTCAAAAAAACACTTGACTTTTTACATAACAACAACCAGTCACATTATCATCAGCGCCGCCAGCACTTCAATGCCATCCCACAAATTTTGCAGGCGCAGATTTTCATTGGCGCTGTGTTGGTTGTTGTCGTGATTCACAATCGGAACGCCAATTGCCGGCGTTTTCAAAATATCGGTGAAAATATAAAACGGCACGCTGCCGTCGAGCGTCGGCATTTTAATTACCGGTGCGCCGGTTGAGTTTTCAATTGCAGCAATAATCGCCTGCGAAATCGGCAAATCCATCGCCGTGCGGCTGGCGTTGTAGCCTTCTTCCCAAACCGCCTTCACGATTTTCGGATATTTGAGGCGTGTTTTCACATCCGGATCGGCAGCGACGATATGATAGCCTTGCTCGCGAATATGATTCTCCACCAGCTCACGCATCTGATGGCGGTCAGTGCCTTTCACGAGTCGAATATCAATCGCCGCCGTTGCTTTTGCCGGCACAATATTCCGCGCATAGTCGCCAACCGCGGCGCCTTGCAAACCGCGAATGTTCAATGACGGCTGGTGAATCAACTCAATAAGTTTTTTTCCTCCGCCCTCGGCCTGTGCGAAACCCAATGACCACATCAACTCAATATCGCTATCCGGCGCTTCCGCAACTGCTTTCTGCTCTACTGCATTCAGCGCCTCAACCCCGTCATAAAAACCTTTGATGAGCACACGCCCCTCTTCATCTTTCATGCTCGCCAACAGTTGGCCCAACCGCATCGCCGGGTTGGGCGCCCAATTGCCGTAATGGCCGCTGTGTAATTCGCGATTCGCGCCGTAAACCGTCAGCTCGAAAGAAATGATGCCGCGCACGCCGAAATAAAGTTGTTGCCGGCGCGTTTGATGCACCGGCCCATCGCAGAGAATCCAAGCCTCGGCTTTGAGTTGATTTGAATATTTAGCGACAATCGCTTCCAAGTGCGGCGAACCGGCTTCTTCCTCCCCTTCAAAAAAGAATTTGAGATTCGTCGTGAGTTTTATTTTATTCGCTTTGAGCGCATCCAGCGCCGCGAGCATCGCGACAATCGGCGATTTGTCGTCCGCCGCCGAGCGCGCATAAATGCGCCACTCGCTTTCAAATTTTTTATCGGCAGAGGGCAGCGGAATAATTCTTCCACCGGCTTCAGTCGCTTGATCGCGCAACGTTGGTTTCCACGGCTCCGTATCCCACTTGAGCGACGTCACCGGCTGGCCGTCGTAATGCGCGTAAAACATCAGCGTGCGTTTTGCGCCGGGCGTGTTCAATTCGCCAAAAACCACCGGCGGCGAACCGGTGGCTTCGAGAAGCTGGGCTTGAGCCCCGCGCTGTTCGAGCATCACCACCAATTTGCCGGCATTTTTCCGAATGCTGATCGAATCCGAAGCAAGGTTTGGAATTGCCAATAAGTCGATCAATTCGCCGACGATTTTGTGCTCATTGGCTTGGCGAAACGCGCGAACATTGGCGCGGGTGGAATTTAAAGTTTGTTGGGCCGAGGCAAGTGAAATTGAAAGTAGAAGCAAAAGATAGATCATAAAACTCGAATCAGTAGAAATTTTTAAAAGCTTATTTTACCCACAGATGAAAAGCGGCACACGGATTTTGCTCTATCCGTGGGTAGCTTTTCATCCGTGTGCAATTCTTTTTGGTTTACTTCATTCACTATTTGGATTACTTGATAACGCGACTTAACGAGTGATAACATGCTTGCAACAACACATCAATCTGCGCCCACTCTTCCTCGCTGACGCCGCCCGCCGCCGCGCGAACGTCACGAATCACCATCGCCTCGGCGCGCAAGCGTCCGTGCTCGAAAGTTGAATCCGGTGAAACGAGATAAATCGCCGCCGCGGCATTGGCGCAGGCGGTATCCAACGCCGCTTTGCCATAACTTTCGCGCTGGCGATGCACGATCCACCACTCCAATTCCAGCTTCGCGGTATTTTTGATATTGAAGTTGATATCGCCGGTGCGATGAATCGCCGTAAAGTACGATTCGAGCGCGGGCAAAGCTTTCTCGTAATCCGCGCGCCGTTTGCCGTCTTTGAAAACAAAGGCCGCTTGCGTGGCGTAATAAGCGCCGAGATACGAACGCAGCCACGGAAATTGATATTGCGTTCGCAGCATTTCCGTCAACTCGAAAAACAGCTTGAGCGGCCGGCGATCATAATACGAGCGCCACATGTCGGTCTCCAGTTTGCCTGTGGCAACGGGATCGAATTGGCGCAGATCACGATTGAATCGCCAGAAAATATCGAAAGCGGCGTACACGAAAAACAGTGCAACGAGTGCGAGCAAAATCTCGCGCCGCGACCATTTCGAATTTTGTTTTTCGCGTTGCGCACGAGAGAGTCTTTGCATAAACTTCCTTTTATTGAACACGGATAACGCGGATGACACGGATTTTCACGGATTAAAACCCACAACGTGGACAGGCCACAATCAAAAAATTTTAAAAAATTCTCAACGGATAGAAACAACGCAACGGATGAAAAACCTTTATCAGTTGCGTTGTTTCTATCCGCGGGCAGCTTTATTATAAAAATCCGCGGCAATCCGTCCAATCCGCGTCATCCGTGTTCAAGGCTTTTATTTATTTGACCAGATGATATTCCGTTTGTCGTTTGAGCACCCATCCAACTTTTCCATCCGCATCGACGAACGCCTCCTCCTCCTGCCCGACCCATAACGGCTGGCCGCCCCACTCCGGAATTTCTGTTTGCGCCGAAAGCTCAATCGAGAACCACATGTTCGGCAGAATCGGCACATCGCCGCGGCCGGGCACGCCCTGTTGGCGATCCCACAAACCAATGAGTGGACCCGCGCCGTGGCCGTGATCGCCAATCGGATGCGTGTAAATCGTGCCGTTGATGCCGGCGGCTTTTATTGACACGAGCGCCTCGGCGAGCGCGTCGTTGCCGCTTTTGCCGGGGCGAATTTTTTCCAACAAAATATCCTGCATGCGATTCGTATTCGCCAGCGCCTTTTTAATCCCTGCGGGAACCTCCTTCTCCCCCGCTTTCAAAACATAGCCCATGTGTTGCGTGTCGGTATTGAGCCGCATCGCGGTGATGCCGAAATCAACGTGCAGAACATCGCCGCGTTCAATCACCGTTTCGCCGCGCTCGCTGAGAATGCTGCCGAAAGGCATGCCTTGCCGCTGCACGCGAACGGTGGGATGAAACCAAGTGCCCAATCCCATATCGTTGACTGTTTGGCGCAGCCACCACACGACATCATCGTTCGTGGTTTTGCCGGGCGTGATCACTTCGTTGGAGAAAGCGCGTTTTATGAGCCAATGCACCGTTTCCATCATCTGGCGATAAACCGGCATCATCTCCGGCAAACGAATGCTGATATAATCCAGCGGCAAATTTTCCGCGCGCACGAAACGGCTCTTCCATTTCTCGCCGAGCGCGTCCGCAAGTTGTTCATATTCACCGGCGGAAAGGCCATCGGAAAAAGCGTGCGTGTGCGAAATATTGATGGCAATCGTTTTCGGCTGCCGATCTTCAATCAGCTTTTTCAGCAGCGCCCATTGTCCCTGTCCCCACAATTCGCGATTCTCCACTTCGGGATCGCGGTACACAGTATAAAGTCCGCCTTGTCCACCGCCGCCGAGCGCGAGCCGCTCGATTCCTTCTTTCTCACCGCGATCAAAGAACACATAAATCGTCCGCCGACGCGCGGCAAATTGCGTTGCCGAAACCAATGAGAAAAAGACCGGATCTTCGTTGTACTCTCGGCAGATGATCAGCCACATTTGCACGCCGTAGCGCCGCATCAAACCCGGCAACACGCGCTCGAGGCGGAGCTTCAGCCATTCTTGTTGAATCGCGGCTTGCTCGCGGAGTTGGGGCAATGGTTTGGGAGTTTGCGATAACAGCGGTACGGCGTGGATTCCGACAGACAAAAAGAATGCGATTGCAATAATACGGCAATACCGATTCATACTCCCTCCTCGCGAAAAAATATAGATAAAAATTTTTGTTTGATTGAAATGATAATCGAAAAATCATTGGAATGCAAGGCAAAATTTGCGCTTGCGATTGAATCTCTTCGCCGGTTTCCGTCGTACAGTAATTGCCATCAGGGAATGACGCCAGACTAAAAAGCTTGCTTATCTGCGCATTCCTTTTTATTTTTAAAAGCGGCCACTCACTATTGCGAAAAGCGCGGACACCTTTGCAGCTTGCGCCATGCAATTGACTGCGCTGACAACGAAGACGGTATGCTGGGCTGGTTCTTTTTTTACTGCCAAGTCATCGATAAAACCGGGGCAAGGCCTGCCCTCTATTGATGCAAATTTTAAGGGCACGGCCATGATCGGCGAACGCATTTCGCATTATGAAATTTTAGAAAAATTGGGGCAGGGCGGCATGGGCGTCGTGTACAAAGCGCATGACACCAAGCTCAATCGCACGGTCGCGCTCAAATTTCTCACTCCCGATCTCACCGTCAAACCCGACGCTGTTGATCGCTTCATCAACGAAGCGCAGGCGGCCTCCGCGCTCGATCATCCCAACATCTGCGCCATTCACGAAATCGGCGAAACCGACGACGGCCAAATGTTTATTTGCATGGCTTATTGCGCCGGCGTCACCGTGCAGGAAAAACTTCGCGACGGCGCTTTACCGAAAGACGCGGCCATCAACATTGCGGCGCAGCTCGCCGACGGCTTGAGCGCCGTGCACGCCGCCGGCATCATCCATCGCGACATCAAATCGAGCAACATTATTATCACTGAGCGTGACGAAGTCAAGATCGTTGATTTTGGCATCGCAAAGTTGGCAGGCGTTTCGCAACTGACGCAAACCGGGCGACTGCCGGGCACGGTGGCCTACATGTCGCCGGAACAAGTGCAAGGCCAACCGGTTGATGCGCGCAGCGATATTTGGTCGCTCGGCGTCGTGCTCTATGAAATGCTCACCGGCAAATTGCCCTTCGGCGGTGAGCACGAGGCGACGATGATCTATGCGATCATGAATGAAGAACCGGCAACGCTCGTCGAGGCGCGCGAGAAGATGGCGGCCGGCCTGCATCGCATCGTCAACAAAGCTTTGCAAAAAGAGCCGGACAGAAGATACCAAACTTCGCAAGAATTGTTGGCAGATTTGCGGCAGGAAAAACTTCAACCTTCGGCGGCGGCTAAATCCGCTTTTCGAACGCGCCGGAAAAAATTGTCCTCACTGCAAATCCTTCTCGCCATCTTTGCTCTTCTCGTCACGGCGGGACTTGTCTTCGCGCTTTTGCGCGGCAAGGTTAAAACAACCTCGCGGGTCAAACCGCCGACGCATACACAATTAACTTTCACCGGGCAAGCTTTTTTGCCGGAAATTTCGCCGGACGGTCAGGCCATGTCTTATGAGGCCGATCTGCCGGGCGATCTGTCGGTTTTGATGATTCAGGAACTTGCCGGCGGCGAACCGAAACCGATTTTTCAGTCGGTGGCGCGCCTTTATTCGCGCTGGTCGCCGAATGGTTCCGAGCTGTGGTTTTGTGGCGGCAACGATTCATTGAGCGGCAGTTTCGTGGTGTCGCGACAGGGCGAAAAACGGCGCGCGATCACCTCGGGACGGCGAGGAAATTGTTTTGCCAGTTGGTCGCCGGACGGCGCGCAGATCGCGGAATGTTGGGAAAACGACAAACGAATTTATTTAATCGATAAAATGACCGGCGCGAGAAAAGACATTGCGCTGCGCGAGGAACTTCCCTGGATCAACTCGTTGGACTGGTCACCGACGGACAGCCTTTTGCTATTTTGCACCAATGTCGAAGGGCGCGGCGAGATTTGGACGGTGACGACGAAAGGCCAACAATTGCGCGAGGTGACCAGCGACACGCTGCGCATTCCGTGGGCGCGATGGTCGGCGGACGGCAAAGCGATTTATTATTTTCGCGCCCTGCCGACGAGCCAAACCGTCGATCTCATGAAACTGCCGATCGCTGCGGGCGAAGCCGGCGGACCTGCCGCTACTCTCCTCACCGGGATTACGAATAACTATACGTTTTCAATTTCAAAAAATGGCAAGCGCCTGTTGCAAGCGCCGGAGAAAGCCAAATCAAATTTATGGCTGCTCGCCTCGGCGAGCGAAAATGAAAAACGGTTCTCGACGGCGAAACCTCTCACTGCCGGAACGTCGTATATCTTTGACCCCAGCATTTCACCGGACGGCAAACAAGTGGCTTTCGTCGTCCTCAATACGGCCAGGGGAGAAGTTTATGCCATGCCGGTGGAGGGCGGTCCCATGAAACAAATGACATTTTTAAATTCCGTGGCCGTCTGTCCGGTTTGGTCTCAAGATGGAAAAACGATCGCCTTTGTTTCGGATAAAAATGGCAAACGCCGCGTTTGGGTGATCAATGTCGTAAATGGGGCGCCGCGCGAGTTTAAGCAGAGCGATGTCGGCATTCAAATGTTTCTGGCCTGGACGCCGAGCGCCGAAATTCTCTATCAGCGTTCCGATTTGCGGAGTTTTCATTTATTGAATCCCGCAACGGAAACCGAACGCGCCTTTGTGCCCGCCGCCGACATTTGGAATTTTTCGCAGCCGCGCTATTCGCCCGATGGCAAGACGGTCGCCCTGCATTACAAAAGCCAGGAAAGCGCCGCGAGCAGCGCCATCTGGCTGGTGAATTTGGAAACCTCGGCGTGGAAATTGTTGTATGATCGCCATCCGTATGTGTATCCGGCCGGATGGTCGCCGGATGGAAAATGGTTGTATGCCGCCGAAACCGTGGACAGCCAAACGCTGCTGATCCGAATTAATATCGCCAACGGCGAAGCTCGAACGCTCGCGGCTTTTCCCTTCGATTATACTTTTTCCGACATCACCCGCGACGCGCTCACCATGACGCCGGACGGCAAACGCTTCATTTGCACGCGCGTGGAATATCAAAGCGACGTTTGGATGACGGAAAATTTCGATCCGGAGGTGGAGTAGTTTACCGAATATTCATCTTGCTTGAATTTGCAGAAATCATTATCTTTTCAACAATCATTTTCACCAAATTGGAATCCGACACACAAAAATTAGAAAGCCTCGTCGAGCTGGCTGCGATTCTCGCCCAACAAACCGACTTTCAGGAAATTCTGCGTGTGGTGGCGCAGAAAGCGGCGAGTTTGTTGAATGCCGAAACCGCGGCGATCATGATGATCAACCCGCAAACCGGGCAAACGGTGAAGACCGTCCTGCGTGAAGGCCGGGATGATGCGGCCTCGAAGTTCCATCGGGCGCAAACACAGGTGAGCGGCTGGATGATTAAAAATCAGCAGCCCTTTGCGAGCGCCGATCTCAAAGCCGATGCCCGCTTCGTCCAAAACTTGTTCGAGGAAATTCCGGTTCAATCCGTTCTTGCGGCGCCGTTGCGCCTGGAAGGCGCGATACTCGGGACGCTTCTTCTGTTTAATTTAAAAACCTTCGACAACGAGCAACCAGCAACGAGCAATCAGCAGCTCTCTTTTCTCGAAAAACTTGCCGCCATCGTCGCGCCGTTCTTGCGCAACGTGCAAAAAATCCAGCAATATTTCGTGGCGCCGATTCCGGAAGAGACGCTGCGCGCCAAATATGAAGCGGTCGGGCTGCAGGGCCAAAGCAAAAAATTTATCGAGCTGTTGCAAGCCATCGAGGCGGCGGCGCGCTGCGACGTGCGCGTCTTATTGGAAGGCGAAAGCGGCACCGGCAAGGAACTCATCGCGCGCGCGATTCATCAGTTCAGCAGCCGCAGCGATCAGCCGTTCGTGGCGATTGATTGCGGCGCGATTCCCGGCAATTTAATCGAGAGCGAACTATTTGGCCACGTAAAAGGCGCGTTTACCGGCGCGACAACCGACCGCAAAGGCTTGCTCGAAGCGGCCAATGGCGGCGCGCTGTTCATGGATGAAATTGCCAACTTGCCGATCGACATGCAGGCCAAATTCATGCGCGTGCTGCAAGAAGGCGAGATTCGCCCTTTGGGCGGCAACAAAACCCGCCAGGTGGATGTTCGCATCATCACCGCGAGCAGCGCTTCTTTGCGCAAACTGGTCGACAATCAGAAATTTCGTGAAGATTTGTTTTATCGTTTGTACGTCTACCCGATTTACGTTCCTTCGTTGGATGAACGCGAGGAAGACATTCCCCGGCTCGCAACTTATTTTCTCAAAAAATTCGCCAAGCAACAAGGCAAAGCGGTCGCGTCATTTCACGATGACCTGCTCGAGTTTTTGCAACACCGCCATTGGGCCGGAAACATTCGCGAGTTGGAGAATTTGGTCGAACGGCTCGTCACGCTGGCCGCGCCGAATATGTTAATTTTGGATGGGACGATTTTGCCCGCCGATCTGGGCAAAGAGATGAAGAAATTCGAAGCGAGCCAACTAAATACCGGCGCGATCAAATCACTCAATGAAAGTCTCGCCGAATACGAAGAACAGGTGATACGCCAGGCTCTCGTTGCCAACAATTGGAACATTGCCCAAACGTCGCGGGCGCTAAAAATTGCTGAACAGACGCTGCGATATAAGATGGGAAAGTTGGGAATCACGAGAATTAAAACATAAGGCGTAAAACGTAGAGCGTCAAGGCCTTTTTACGTTTTGCACCTTACGTTTTACTTTTCAATTTCCCCCAATTTTTTGCGGGCATTATTTCATTAAAAACAAACCACAATTTTACCCACCAGTTTTCTGCGGATTTTTTGAATAAATTTCATCTTTCTCCCTTTCCAGCCCTCGCGAGATAAGCTCACAATATTCTATCACTTATTTACGCTTCACTTGATCTGATTTCCATGGCACGAGATTGGTTATGATTATTGGGTAGCTTCACAAATTTTGTTTTCATAAAAATCGACCGGGATCATTCTACAGGGGTGGCTGGGCTGTTCAGTGAAAGGAGAATAATCGCCGACAAAAAGTTGTATGCAATCTTGTCGAAAATTGCATCAAGCGAATAGAAGCTTGACCCGGACTCTGGAATCGACTTTGACGAAATTACTGGTGACGGAAATGATGCAATCAAACTCGTCGAATGAGGCGCTCGCCAAACTCCCCCACAAAGAGTTGATTCTGGCGCTCGTGGAGCGTCCCTCCTGCTGTAATTTAGTGCGCGAATTTATTTCGCGCTACGATCCGTTTATTCGCCAAACTATCGCTCGCGCGATTCGCGCCCGAATGACCACGGCGACTTATGCAGTTATTCAGCCGCTGGTCGAAGATGCGGCCAACGAAACTTATTATCGCCTGTTTCGTTTTAATTGCCGGGCGCTGCGCCGATTTCGCTGCCGCTACGAGAACGCCATCTTTGCTTATTTGCGCACGATTTGCCGGAATGTCGTGAGTTTGCAGATGCGCGATGGTTGGTGGAGCCACGCCGGTTTTTCCCTGTGGTCCATTGACGCGATGATGGAAAACTGCCGCGACGAATTGACGCGGCGCGCGGCGGCGCCGGCAATTTACGCGACGCGGGCCGAAGCGAACGATGAATGCCAGCGCCTCGAACAAATGATTCGGGCCGGCTTTTTTCAAACTTTTTGCGCCAAACACGTGAAGCGCAATTTCATCATTTTCAAATTGCATTTTTTGTACGGCTATCATTTGCGCGAAATCGCCAATATCAAAGCGCTCGGCCTCAGCGTAAGCGGTGTTGCCAACACGACGGACCGCATCCGGCGCTGGTTGCGGCGCGAGTATAAATCCACTCCTCGAATCCGAACCGTGAAAGCGAGAAAAGTCCGATGACAATACGCTATTCGACCCGCTGCCCCAATCAGTTCAATTTCGCCGCCTATCTGACCGGAACCGCCACCGGACACGCCACCCGGTGGATCGAACACCATTTGACCGGCTGCGAATGTTGCTTCGATATTTTCGTTACCGTCTTTAATCAATATCTCGATCAAAGCCTGGCGCGCAAAGACGAAGAGCGGCGCGAGGACAAAAGCCGCCTCCTCCCCGCTCTTCTCTTTGAGGAGACTCGTCATTTTTCGCGAAAGCCGCCCGTGCAGTTATAGCCAGGATTTTGGAGCAATTGGGAAAATTTTCGGTCAAGATAAGATGCAAGCTTCCGTTATGGAAATTCCAAAAACGATGTAACTGGAGGCGTCATGAAAACCAGAAACGCGCTGTTCCCGCTTTTTATTTTCGCGAACGCTTTGTCGGCACAGAGCAATGTCTGGCAGATAAAACTCGCCGCGGCGACAATGCTGTCCAATGTTTCCCTGCAAAATGTCGTTGGCGATTCTCTCGCCATTTCGCAATTCGGACAAGTGCGCCGGATTGCGGTTGACGCCATTATCGAAATGCGCCAGGCTAAAAAATCGAAATTTTGGAAGGGCGCGGGAATTGGTTTCTTAACCGGCGCCGCCGCCGGCGCTTTAATTGGCCTGGCAACATACGAGGAACCAAACGCTGCAGATGGTTTCACGCTTGATTTCGGACCCGGTGCAAACGCGCTCGGCGGGGGAATTTTAGGCGCGTCGGAGGTTTCGTGATTGGCGGAATCATTGGCGCTTCTGCCGGCCAGGATGAAGTTTATGATTTCTCGCAAACCCGGCGCGAAGCGAAATTAGCGGCCCTTCAATTTATTCTTGCCGGAAAACATTAGGGCGGAGCTGCAAAGTTTCAAACATTATTTGGCGCAACGCCATAATTTTTTCTAAGGCCAAGACGGCGCTGCAACTCGGCGAAACCGGTTTCATAATTTTCGCGAAAATCTGCGTAACGCCGGCCTTCGAGCAAAGGCGGTATTTGGCAATCCCTGTAAAGGACTGGGAGAATCAACGAATAACCGCGCTTTCTCTCCTCATTTAGAAACATCCCCAACTCTTGTTTGACCATCCAGGAAGCGACGGCCTCCGGCGAAAGAATAATGATCATCAAGTCGCTTTGGGCGCCCTGTTCGATTTTTTCGAGAATCGAATCGCCAACGTTGATTTCGTCGCTGTCGTACCAAACTTTCAGACCGGCAGCGCGCAAATCATTTGCGAGGCGGTCGGCAAGAGCCTTATCTTTGGCGGAATGGCTGATGAAAATTTTGAGCAATGTTTTATTCTGAAAAGTAACGGCGCGATTCTCCGGCATGGCCGGCTCTCCCTTTTCAGGGTGTAAGCTCATTTCTTTGACGAACTCATCAATAAAAGCCTCGATTTTTTTGTGCGCTAGCGGTTTCTTTTTTTCATTGGCATCGGGTTCGAGCGGCCTGCGGCTGGTGGCCTGTAAAACGTACTCTTTAAATTTTTCCTCCTTGAAAGAGAGCTTGTCCAAAATTTCAAACACCTCGAAGTCTTGATAAATGCGATCGACAAGCTTGCGCGGCCCGTGGCCGGTGACGACAATCACCGGAATTTTTCTCGGCAAGATATTGCAGCAAAAAAACGCCGTTGAGATTTTCCGGCTCGGAATGCGTCGTCAAACAAAGATCGACGATGGCCACGTCGAAACGCTCGCGCCGCAGCAGGCCCAGCGCTTCGGCATAATCATTGACCACCGCAGTTTTAAACCCGAGCCCGTCCAGGGCCAACTGATGTTGTTTGGCCCAATTTAACGCATCTTCAACGATCAGCGCTTGTTTCTCGTTCATGGCATTTCCCTCCCGCTGACGGTTTCACGCTGAATTAATCAACGTTTTGATGAACAAGTTGCTGCAGCGTGTCGAGCAGCTTGTCAATTAAAAAATTATTTTTGTCGAAATAAAATAAGTTGGCGTCTGGCGGCGCAAAGCTTCGGACATCGGCTTCATTATAATATGATGAGATCACGATAAAACTCATCTGGGGAAATTTTTGGTGCGCTGCCGCTAAAACCGTTGAAACGCCCTCGTGATTGCTATCGTCAAAAGCATCGAGCCGCACGTCGAGAATGGCGACGGCGAAAGGGCCGCTCCGAAAAGCTTCAGAGGCATCTAACACACTGGCCGCCACCGTCACGGTATAGCCGTAAGATTTAAGCAAAGTTTCCAACGTCGTGCGCCAGTTTGGGGCATCGTCGACGATCAGAATTTTGGAGGAGGTTTTTTCCATACGACATATCTACTGGATTGGCAGATGTATGATAAATGAAGTCCCGGCATTTACCTGGCTTTCAATCATCAATTTTCCTCCCATCTGCTGAACCGCGAGATGGCAGAGCCAAACGCCGAGCCCCATGTTCGCCTCTTTGGTGCTGAAAAACGGCTCCCGTTCACGCAAACGCTTCAAGACTTCCGGCGCAATGCCGCTGCCCGTGTCACTGAGGCGAATTTCGACGATATTGCTTTCGTGAAGAAGTCTCGTGCTCATCGTCAAACGGCCGCCGGTCGGCATGACGGACAAGGCGTTATCAATCATGTCGCTAAAAATGTCCATCAGCACGGATTGGCTTGCCGCCAGAGTTTCGACTTGCGGATCAAGCTCCAGCCGGGCGTCAATATTTGCCGGCAGTTTTTGTTGTTCAAAAACTTCTTTCATCAAATCGTTGAGCCTCACCGCTTCCTGCTGAATCGAGCCAAACCGGCGGAGATTTTTGCCGGCTTCGAGAATGCGTTCCACCTTGGCGACGTCTTCACGCAATAAATCGAGATGCGCTTTCAGATGCGGATCATTCGAGGCTTTGAGCAATTTTTGAATGGCCGTGAAATTTAACGGAACCGTTCCGAGCAGATTGCCGACGCGATGCGCGAAGCGCGCGCCAAAGGCGTTGATCGCAGCGACTTTTTCAATTTCCAACTTGCGCTCATGGACGCGCGCCGCCGCAATGGCCGTTGCCGCGTAATTGGCAAACATCTGCGCTACTTCGATTTCTTCTTTCTTAAATTTATGCGGACGTAGAAAATCTATATACAAAACGCCAACGGTTTCTTTGTCACCGCTGCCTTCGGCGACCAATTCCGCGCCCACTCTTAACGCGACGCCAAGGAAAGATTGAACTTTAATTTGCCCGAAAATGCCTTCGTTGACGCGGATGTTAACGTGATCGGGAGGATTTTGAACGTCTTCCACGATGATATAACCGTTGGCGTTTCGCAAAACCGACGAGGCGACGCCCCCCGGTTGAGCGGCATCGAATGTCAAGCCGCGTGGAATACCGTCATAACTCACCAACTTTCGATTAAACGTTTTCGTGGTTGCATCATACGGCAAAATCAATGTCACATCGGCATTCAAAACGCTCCGCGCGCCGCGCGCTATTTGCTGCAAAACTCCTTTCACGTCCGTGGTGAAATAGGTGATGGCCGTGCTGACTTCCTGCAACTGCCGCAGTTCGTTGACGCGCAGCGTTAATTCATCGAGGCGACGGCGAAGCTGCTCATCGGTCCTGCTGAATAATTTCGCATTATAAATTCCCACCGCCGCCGCTGAGGCAAAGGTTTCAATCAATCTTCGCTCTTCGTGGGTGAATTCATGTTTCGTGCGATAATTCACGAACATGACGCCAACAATCTCGGAGCCGACTTGGAGCAGAATGCCGGCTGATGATTTTATTTCTTCGCGATCAACATAGGGCACTTGCGGTTTGTTCGGGGGGCGCAGGCGGGCGCGATCACAAAAGATGGCGTGTTGCGTTGCATCCGGCGCGTAAATATTTTGGCGAATATCTCTAACGATGCGCGAGGGTGCATCATCGCGATCGATTTCGCCCCTCATTTTCATTTCGACGAGCAACCGGCCTTCGACGATGGGCGGCAATAGAGGAAAATCATCCTTTTGTTGGTCGTAAAGATAAGCCGTAATCACGTCCGCATTCAAAACATTGAGCGCGCTTTGCGCGATGCGTTGCAGAAGTTCCGGCACTTTGACTTTCGGCTGCGAAACGAGAAATTGCCCGACAAAATGCAGGCTGTCCAAAGCGCGAGCGGACTGCCGTTTCTCTTGAAACATCAGCGTATTTTTTAACGCCGTGACCGCCTGCTCGGCAAACAGTTTGCCCCATTCCAATTCTTCATTGCTGAAACGATGCTCGCGCCAAAAATGCAAAAACAATAAGCCATATTGGGTTTCGCTCACGATCAGCGGAAAGCAGGCAAACGCCCGGATGCCGTCATCCGGCTTATAACGCGCCGGATAGAGTTTCTTCAATTCAGTAAGATGAAAATATTCCGGGTACTCTTTTTCAAAATTTTTATCCAAAATTTTCGGCTCGTGATCCCGCAGCGCTTGATCGCCTAAGCCGCCTTTTCGGGGATGAAAAAATTCCAAATACTCCCGTCCAATTTTTCCGGCGCAGGCGAGAAAGGCGTAACGATCTTTTGCCGGGTCGTGCAGCAAGCGAATCGACGCGGAGTCTGCCGAGATCAACTGCATGGCGTTTTTAACGATCGTTTCGAGCACGTTATCGAGCTGCGTTTCCCACAGCGCGCGCGCCTTGCCGCAAATCAAATGAAAAAGATTACGCGCCTCTTCAGGAGGAATGTCGTTGCGCTGCGCAATCGGATAGCCGGCTTCGATCGTGCCGATAACTTCGAGATAAGATTTTTGTTTGGTCTGCAATATCGAGCTGGGTTTTATTCGCAGCGCCGACCCTTCGGGCGATTGAATTTTTTCCGGGTGGCCCCAATCATAATATTCCAGCGTCGGCGGGTGCAGCTCGCCATTCTCATCGCGCACGAGAAAAATCGGCGCAAAAATTCTGATGAGCCGGTGATGATTGAATTGATTGTAAATCCATCGATCAAAACGCGGATCCCACCCGGAGATGATCTCGATCGTCAAATTTCCCGAGACGTCCGCTTGAATATCTTTCTCTTCGCCGTTCAAGCGGTGTTTCGCCAGCCCGTTCCAGGCCTGGGCGATGCCGATTCCTTGGACGGTGGAAATGGTGCCGGTGGCGCGATCGATGAGTTGCACGGCGCCAAAATCGAATCCGAGACTGCAGGTTTCGCGCAGAAAATCCTGGGTGACATTATCCACTTCAAAAATTCTGGAACTGGCGCGTTCGATCTGTTTGAGCGCATCGAGCAACTGGACGCGTTGCAGCGCGGCAGCGGTATGCCCGGCCAGATCGCGCAACAAATCAACGTCGTGATCGCCGAACACATGCGCCTGCCGGCTGGTCACATACAACACCGCCGATTTTTCCGAACCCACTTGCACCGGCACGCCGATGATCGAGCGCGTTCCCGCTTTTTTCACCTCCTCGTGAACGCGATCGTCATCTAAGGCGTCGTCGATGTGAATGCTTTTGCCGGTGTCAATAATATATCTTGAAATGCCGCCAATCGGCCTCGGCCGGTGAGGCAGATATTCGTCCGGCTTCGGCGACTGGCTCGCCAAGCGAAAATTTTCGCCGTCTTTTTCGCGCGCGAAGAAAAAATCGCCGCCGCGTCGGCTTTCGCCAAACTGCGCGCGCCATCGACGATTTCCTGCAAGGCCTTTTCCGGCTCCAAAATCGTGCCGAGGGTTTGCATGATTTGGCTGAAAATTTTCAGCTCCTGAACCCGGCGATAGTTTTCAATCGCCAAGCCGATGCGCCCGAGCATCGTCGAAATCTTGTCAATATCGGTGCGGCTGAATTCACGCGGCTCCAGGCTGAAAACTTCGATGGCGCCGATGATATGATTGCGTTCTTTCAACGGCACCGTCAGCAACGATTCCCAGCCTGCCTTTATCGCCCAAACGCGATGCTTGAAACGTGGATCATCAGAGATTCGTTTGAGGCTGACGCTTTCGCCGGTGCGCATGACGTGGCTGACAATCGAATCATCATCGAGATGAGCAACGGCTTTCTCTTGATAATCGACAATAACCCCCAAAGCGGCGTGAATTGAAACCCGTTTCGGATCGCGATCACGCAGCCAGATGGCAACCGGCATTCTATTCATTGCCGTGTAAATCGTCTGCGCCACGCCTTGCAAAACTTGCTGCTCTTCGGATTGGGCATGGTACGTATTGTCGCGGAACCAACTGATCGCATTGGCGGCGACGACAATATGCTGCGCCGCTTCTTGTCCGAAGCTTTCAATAATTTTGAGATCTTGATCGGTAAAGTGATGAGGTTGGCGATAACTGACAAAGACGACGCCAATGGCGAGCCCATCGTCGAAAATCGGCAGGCCGGCAGCCGAGCGGATTTTTTCTCGACGCGCGAATGGGCCATCAATCTCCGGATGGCCGCGAACTGAATCCGCGATAATCTTTCGTTTCTCGCGCGCGATTTTGCCGGTCAAACGGTCCGGGCTCGGCATAACCCTCGAGAACGAGGCGGGATCCAATAGACCGGCGCTCAACGGCAAGTAGAATCGCTTGGTCTCGTGATCATAAAAAACCATGGTCACGGCATCAGCCCGAGTTGACGCCTGTAGCCGCATAATAATTTCCTGCAAGCGCGCTTGTAGGATTTTAACATCCTTCAATTCTTCCATCACACCACCCTCCGCGCTAGTCTTGAGAAGGATTCATGTTTCTGTTGAAGATTGAGTATCCGTCAGACCCGAAAGCTGGACGGAGGTTACTGCCTTTTAACGATGCGGACAAAGTGCTTCGCGCCTTCACGCAATTCGCGTTTCTGCGTGGTGAAGTCCACCTGATATAAACCGAATTTCATGTCGTACCCATCGGCCCATTCAAAATTATCCAACAGCGACCAGTAGAAATAACCTCGCACGTCGCAACCATCAGTGAGGGCTTGGGACAGCGCATAAAGATACCGCCGGATAAAAAGGTCGCGACGATCATCTTTGGCGTCGGCAATGCCGTTTTCAGTAATGTAAATCGGAACGCCAAGTTGCGCGACGGTTTTGATCGCGCGATAAAAGCCCTCGGCGTAAATCGGAAACGGCATATCCGTCATGATCGCGCCCGGCCGACGCTCGAAAGCAAAAAACTCTTTGCGGTTCCATTGAAATTTCACCAGCATGTGCGAGTAGTAATTCAGGCCGATAAAATCAAGAGTCCGCGGCGCTTCAGCATTGAAATGCTTGACATTGGCCATGCTTGACAATGAAAAATCGAAGTGGCCGGTTTTAAAAAAACTGATGATGCCGTTCGTAAAGAGATCGTTGAATTGCCGGCTGATCAGCCAATCGAAAAAATTCCAGCGGTGATAAGGATCGAATTGGAAAATATTCTTCACCAAACCGATTTGCGCTTTGCCGCCGTTGGGCAAGTCTTTTAACGCTTGATAGACTTTTGTATGCGCTTCGAGCAAATTTTTTAGAACCACGCCGGCCAATTGCGGATCTTTTTTGCCCGGTGGAAACACGCCCATGAAATAACCCTGCGACGCATAGACTTCCGGCTCGTTGATCGTGCACCACAAATGGACTTTATCTTGCAAGGCTTGAAACACCAGCTCGCAAAAGCGCAGCCATAATGAAATGTTTTCTGTTTTCTCAAAAGCGCCTTTTTGCTCAAACCAATTCGGATGCGTAAAATGATGCAACGTGATCACCGGTTTGATGCCCGCCGCCAGCAAAGCCTCACAAACTTCTTTATAATGTTGCAAAGCGGCCCGATCAAACTCCCCGGCGCGCGGCTCGATTTTGCTCCATTCAACTGAAAAGCGATACGCCTTCACGCCGAGCTTTTGCATGAGCAAGATATCTTCTCTGTATCGGTTCCAATGATCGCAAGCGAGCCCAGCCTTTTGATCATTCTTAATTCGCGGCTGGCCGCCGTCGTCGCGCGCCTTCTCCCACGCGCTCCAATTATTGTTGGCGCCATTGCCTTCGACTTGATGCGCCGCTGTCGCCACGCCCCAGAGAAATTCCGGTGGAAAGTCAATATTGGCCGTATCGATCTTGTTCCAGTCCCAATGCAACTCCGGATTTTCTTTTTGCCAAATCAGCATAAGCCCAAAAGGCAGAGCGCACAAAATAATAATTAGAATCAAACCCAACAATTTTGCCTTTACTCTTTTTTGTGGCGGCATGTATATTTTCCGGTTCCGTTATGGTCTCAGTAATTTATATTTTCCATTTAGCCAATTCTTTAAATCAGAACAGAACCACTTCGAAAATCTTCGATCCGATGGGCCGCCGGCGAGATTGGTGTGAACCTCGTCCCGAGCCAAATCCGTCACGATACGAAAAGACGGCGCGAAACTCGTGACGCGTCCGGCGCTTTTGTAAATTTGGCCTTGCTGCGGCGTCGCGCGTCCACCGCGAAGAGCAATCGGGCCGCGATCGAAGCCGGCGAAGCTCGGTAGTTTTTCGCCCAAAAGCAGATGTGTCAATTTCAATTGATTGAAATCACCCCACGGCTTCGGCTTCCCGTTTAGCGCTTCTGCCGCAACACGACGATAGATCTCATCACGACTTTCATTGCCAAACCACGTTGATTTTTCTGCAAGCAATACGCGGTCAAAATTATCGAAAAAGTCAGTGAAGATGCCGGATTCTCGCGCGAGAAAAGCAGCCACCTCATTGCCAAAACCGTTTTTGCCAAACACTTCTTTGCGGAGCGCCTGATAAAATTTCTCAAAGAGATAAGCGCCTTCGGATTCAGAATTATAACGACAATCCCACTCTCGCAAAATTTTTCCTTGCGCAGTTTCAGGCAGAAGCGGTTTGAGAATCCGCATGAACCGCGCGGCCTGCAGCGAGTAAACATCATAATGAATTTTAAAACAATCGTCAACCGTTAAATTCGAACCGTCGGCGAGCAATTGCGTGATGCGATCCGAGCGATATGACCCCATGCAAATGTTGAGCGGTTTCGCAATGCCGAATTGATTGAGATCGTTATTCGCCGTCACGAAAAAACCGGCCTCAGGATTCCGGCAACGCGGCAAATCTTGAGGATCGACAAATCCCTGCCAAGCATTTTCTTTTTTCCAACCCGGCAGCGGCACAAAACCCGAAACACCCGTGCGGCGCTTCGGCATCAAGCCCGACATTTGGTAACCAATATTGCCGTGACGGTCGGCGAGAACCCAGTTGAAAGCGCTTTCGAGCCGGCTGAGATAATTCATGCCTTCTGCAACGGTGGCCGCATTCCACATTTTGAAAGCCGCGTTTAGCGACTCGGCGCCGAAATGCGAAGTCGCCCAGCGCGAGGTCAGATAAAACCCTTCTTCAAATGGATTGCCTGCCAAAACGCCGCGATCGTTTTCGAAAAAAGCGGTTTCAACCGGCGATCGCTTTTTTCTCTGAATAATCTCTTGGCGTTGCCGAAATTCCATCCACCGATTTTCGCCTTGCAAAAATTTGCCATCACGACAATGTTCGATCCACGAGTCGACGGCATCCATAAACGTATACGTCGCGCCCCATGCCACATCGGAATTTCTTCCAATCAAAATTCCGGGCAATCCCGGCATCGTCGCGCCAATGGCATAGCGCTCTTGGGTTTTTAAAATGATTTCATACCAAACGTTCGGCAGGCGATTGGTTTCAAGATGCGGATCATTGGCGAGAAGCGGCTTTCCCGAAGCGGTTTTCTTGCCGGAAATCACCCAATTATTCGAAGCCATCAGGCGCGGGACGATATTGTTCCATTTTACGCTCAACGGGACAACGCGTTCGGTAAGTTTGACTTTTTTGAGCAATTCAAGATCGAGGCCGCCCAAAATTTTAGGAAAGAGTTCATCAAGTTTTTCGCGACTGACGCCGGCTTGCACCATTTCGATGAACAGCCGCTCGATTTCGGCTTGTGATTGCGCCAGCGTCAAATAACCGATCATGCGCGCGAGTAAAATAATATTTTCGATTTTCCACGGCGCCGGTTTGTAACCGAGCAGCTTAAACTCCCACGGCGTTTTTTGAGCGAAATAGGCATTCGCGCCGTCACAATATGCCGCGCAAAAAGATTTGGCTTCCGAAGCAAGCTTCTCTATTTCCCGCTGCGTTCCACCCGCCCAATTCATGCGGCAAAGAATTTGTCGATGGCGAGCATTTCGTCGCTCGCCTCCAACAATTCCGAGCCGCGCCCTTCGCCGAGAATGCGCATGAGCAGCATCTGCATGCCGCGATCCAGCGCGTGACAGTAACCTGTTCCCCGGTACAAATCGGCCTCGGTATTAGCTTCGATATGTGGAATGCCAAATTCATCACGCCAGATCGTGATGCGCGCTTCGCGTAAGATATAAGTTTTATTTTTCAACACTCCCTCCTACTACCTGGTCATCCCGAAGGGATCCTTTTTAATATTAAGCGCGGCGCTTGTGACGAACAAGATTCTTTCAGAATGACATTATCAGCAATTATCGCTCAATTTGTCGATACGATAGCCACTCGATCTCCTTTCGGACTAACGGCCAGCCGGGTGATCCCTTTTAAGCCGGCGCCGGCAAAATCGGCAATTTCCCGCCAGCCACTATCTTTCTTGAGATCATATTGATAAAGTTTGGAATCTTTTCCCATGATCAAAATGCCATTCGACGTCCACGCATAATCTTCGCTCCCCTCGAGGGTTTTGACGAGCGCCGTCACGGCGCGCGTTTTCAACTCAAGTTGCTTGATCAGCCATTCTTTCTCTGAAACTTTGTGCACGAAGCTGATCGCTTCGCGCTTCGGAATTTTGTGCAACGAGCGTCCGATGCTTTTTTCAATGAATTCGGCTTTGCCGGTGCGCGTGTCGCCAGCTTGCAGAGTCGGCGGATTGCCCAAAACAAACATCGCCACCGTGCTCGCATCGCCCCAAGCGTGATAGCCGACCGGTTTCACATTTTCCAAAACCAAACTCGGCTCGCCGCCATTAATTGGAAATTTCCACAGGCGCTGCGTCGAATCTTTTTCCACTCGAATCACCGAGAAAAATTTGCCATCCGGCGTGATCGTGGCGGAATATTCACTTTCATACGTTTTGGTCACGTTGCTTAAATAGTTTTCGGCGATGTTGTACCGATAAATGTCGGCTTGGCCGTCGTCGCGAATGGAGGTATAAAATAAACTTTTGCCGTCGGGCAAAAACCCCGGCTGGTTATCGTAGCCCGCCGATTCCGTTATTTTGAACGGTTTGCCCAACTCAATTTCGCCGCCGCGCATTTTCATGTCGACGAGGTAAATGTCGGCGGCAGGCGGGGCGGTTTGGCCCGATACAAAAGCGCTATTCAGCAAAAAAACAATGCGAAATATAATAATTTGAGTTTTCATTGTTTTCTCTTTGCCATCAATCATCAGCTTGGTTTGCGCTTCCTATCTTCCACCCTCTTCCTCGCACGACGCGTCCGGGGATGGCGCCGGTGTGCTCGCCGTCCTTCAAAACTTGCGCGCCGTTGACGAAAACGTGAATGACGCCGGTTGCAAACTGTTGCGGTTGCTCGAAGGTGGCGTGATCTTGAATTTTTGCCGGATCGAAGACGACGACATCGGCACAATAACCGGATTGCAATGAACCGCGCTTCGCGATGCCGAGGTTGCTCGCGGGCAGCGAAGTCAATTTGCGTATCGCTTCTGCGAGCGGAATGACTTTTTCATCGCGCACGTATTTACCGAGCAGGCGGGCAAAGTTGCCATACGCGCGCGGATGCGTGCTGGATTTGAGAAAGACGCCTTCGGGCGCTTGCGACGGCGCATCCGAATCGAAGCTCACCCACGGCAGTGCGATTTGTTTCTTCACATTTTCTTCGGACATCAGAAAGTAAACCGCCTCCACCCTGCTGCCGTCTTGAATCACCAGATCGATTGCCGTCTCCGGTGGCGTTGAGCCGCGCATCTTCGTCACATCGGCAAGAGATTTTCCGGTGAGTGATTTGAGCGAATCAGATTTAAAGCCGATCAAAAGAATATTTTCCGGCCCCGCGTGAAGAAAAAGATTTTCCCACTCGTTTGTGGGCGTGGTCATTTCTTTGATGACGCGCTTGCGAATCGCCGGATCTTGCAAACGCCTCACCCACTCTTTATAGCCGCCCTCTTGCACCCACGGCGGCATCGAAGCGTCGAGTCCGGTGGCGCCGACGGTGTATGTGTACATATCCGCGGTAATGCGCAAACCCTGGGCGCGAGCCGATTCGACTTTGGCGATGACTTCATCCATTTTTCCCCAGTTGGATCGACCGCCGGCTTTCAGATGATAAATCTCGGCAGGAATATTTGCCTCGCGCGCGATGGTGATCAGCTCGTCAACCGATTCGAGCAAACGGTTGCCTTCGCTGCGCATGTGGGAAATGTACATGCCGCCGTATTCCGCGGCGACTTTGCAAAGCTCGATCAACTCGTCGGTTTTTGCATAAAACGCCGGCGCGTAAATGAGCGACGAGCCGACGCCGAGCGCGCCGTCTTCCATCGCCTGCCGCGCCAGCGCCTTCATTCTTTCCAATTCCTCGGGAGTCGGCGGGCGATTCGCAAAACCGACTTCATGAATGCGCACCGTTGTCGCGCCGACAAATGAGGCGATGTTCGGCGAGATGCCGCGTTTCACCAGATGATCGAGATACTCGCCGAGCGTCGTCCACGTGATGTCAAATTTGATATCGCCTTGTTGCTCTTTCCCTTCCTGTTTCATAGCGTCATTCAGCGGGCCCTCCGACCAGCCTTCGCCAAACACTTCGAGCGTCACGCCCTGGCGAATATCACTCTGCGAGCGGCCATCTTCAATGAGACTGTATGTCGCCCAACTGAGCATGTTGATGAAGCCGGGCGCAACGGCCATATCTTTGGCATCGATCTCCCGCTTGCCACGCGCGTTTTCTAATTTACCAATAGCGGCAATCGTATCGGCGTTAATCGCGACATCGCCGGTAATTGGCGCAGCGCCACTGCCGTCGTAAATCGTGCCGCGGCGAATGATGAGGTCGTATTCAATTTTGGGTGAGCAAGAGGATAGGAACAGAAATGGGATGATGAGCAGCAAGAAACGGCGACAAGAATACAGCATAAACTTCCCTCCTCTCAGTTGACGAGAGATGATCATGAAAAATTTATACTCCAAAGTATAATACTTTGGAATATACTCATGATAATCGCACAATTCTAAAAAGGCAAGCGAAATTCCTTATCTCATGACGATAAATACTCAAGGCCTGCCTACGGCTTATGAGCAACGGCAATTCCATTTCGTCTCACGATGTAGCCAATATCCAGCCCCAGCCAACCCGTGAGAACATTGACCTCATAGGTGATCGGCTGATTTTCCTCCATCAACTCGAAAATGTGTGGGGTGATATAAAAGTAGCTTCGTTTTTCAGAAACAACTTTCCCATCACAACTTACTCGCTCTTTGCCACTCCACAAACTCGCCGATATTTCAATATGATGCCCATGAACGGCTATAGTAAATTTCCGCATGTTTTATCCACCTCCTTTCTCTTTGGTCATCCGTTTATTCAGTCAAGATGAAGCCATCTCAGCCAATCCCGCTTCAATCGACAATTTGCCGACATAGCCCAACTCGCGTCGGGCTTTGGCGTCGTTGACAGTGATGCTTTCGCCGATGAGACAAACCGCGGTTCGGGTAATCGGCGGGCGGCTGTTGAGACGGAGCACGCGCCAAATGGTTTCGGAAACGCGGGCGAAATTTCGCGCCAGCCAAAGCGGGACGTTGCGGTTGCCGGGATCGATATTTTGCGTTTTCAAAAGCGCGGTGATAAAAGTGTGAAACTCAATCGATTGGCCGTCGGTGAGAAAATAAATTTCGCCGCCGTGACCGCGCTCGGCGGCGAGCAAGGCGCCTTCGCAAACATTTTTCACGTGGCAGGTTGAGGTGAGATAGCGACCGCCGTTAATCCACATAAATTCGCCGCGTTGGACGGCGTTGATAATTTGCGGCAAGACGGAGGTATCGCCTTTTCCCCAAATGAAACGCGGGCGGACGATGACAGTGGTGAGTTCGGGAGAGTTTGCGGCGAGTACGCGTTCTTCGGCGAGGCCTTTGGTAAGCGGATAAAGTCCGAGAGACTTTTGGGCGCGCGGCCAAGTTTCGTCCGCGTTGCGAATCGGCGGGCCGCCGGCAAGTACGGCTTCAGTGCTTACATGCACGAATTTTCGCACGCCAGTTTCGCGCGCGGCTTGCAGCACATTTTTCGTTCCAACGACGTTCACGCGATAAAAATCTTCGTAGCGGCCCCAATCTTCCACTTTCGCGGCGGAATGAAAAACCACGTCGCAACCGAACACGCCGCGGCGCAACGCTTCGACATTATCCAAATCACCATGAACGGGTTCGGCGCCGAGTTGTTGCACGGTTTTGACGGCAGCCTCAGATCGAGCCAATGCGCGAACCACATCGCCGCGTGATTTCAACAGCGCAATTAAATTTCGCCCGACAAAACCGGAGCCGCCGGTAACGAAAACACGCATAAAAATTCACACGGAAAATTACGATGTTGCTTCCTGCAAGCGTTCCGCCAACCAAAGATTAATCAGCGTCTCCGGCAAAATACCGCGCGACTGCGCCCGTGATGCAATTCGCGTATAAATATCGGGGTCAAGAGTGACTCGTCTTCGCCGTTGGGCTCTAACTTCGAACTCAACTTCATGAGTTTGATCCCAATAGTCATCCAAGCTGTGAGTATCCCAAAACTTGCCGATCTCTTCCAAGGTTCGCGCTTTTGAGATACTCGTAAGTTTCTCTTCACTTTCGTTCATAAATTGTGTGGCGTGTTTGTTATCTCAAGCCTGCGCCAGTTTCTCGGTCAACCAAACATTGATCAAAGTTTCTGTTGAAACACCTTGTTGGCGCGCAACGCCGGTCAGTTTTTTTGCCAGTTGAGGTTCTAAGGCGGTTAAAAATACACGCCTTTTGATATCAACTTCAAAATGAGCTTCACGCGTTAAATCCCAGTAATCGCCCAAATCATGATTATCCCAGAATTCAGCGGCCTCTTCGATACTTTTGAAGTGTTTGGGTATCGGATCACGATTTTTTTTGTTTGCCATAATACTTTCTCTCAGTCTTATTCATGTCTCTGGCGCTAATCACCAACGCTTCACCAGTTGCCTTGTGTATGAAAAAAACACTCAAATAGCGGCCGGCTTCGGTGCGGCCTAACGCAGAATACAAGTCTTCCCCATCCACGTCGCCCGTCTCGATAAAACGATAAAGAGGTAAACGATTTATGGCTTCTTCCACTTCATCTGTCGTGACGTGATGTTTCCAAGAGAGCTTGTCAACGACATCGCGCAGCCAAATAACTCCAGTTACCCTCATCTCTGCCACCTCGATTTTGCAGTGATCATCAATGCCAATATAAAAGAAAATAGCAAATTCACAAAATAAATTTGTTCAATTCGCCGGCACCGGCGGCCGCTCAAGGGCCGCCCTACAGCGGCGGCGGGCCGTCGGGAATATACGCTTTGTAGATATGCCCTTTGGTTTTTTCGCGAAATTCCGTTTGAATGACTTCGCGCGTTTTCGCGTCTTCAAACAAATCGACCATCGTTGCGGCGAGAACTTTGGCGGCTTGCAGCATGCCTTTGTTGCCAATCGACATGCCGCCGCACGCGACGACGGGCCATGCGTGCCACGGCGCGCCTTCGGCGGCGGTCGTGACGGAAACGTGCAGCGTCGGCACAATCCAGCTCACATCCGCCACATCGGTCGAGCCGCCGGGCGGATCGGGCTTCGGCTCTTCGAGCGGTTGAATCGCGCCGTTGAGGCCTTTCTCTTCGACGCCGGTGGCGCGTTGAATGGCGCGGGCGAAATTCTGTTCTTCTTCGGTGTATTTGATCGAGCCAAGCCACATGAGATTCGCTTGCAACAATTTCGCGCCGGCCATATTCACGAGCATTTCATAATCGCCGGTTTGAATCGTGAGTTTCGATTCGACACCAGCCATCATCGCCGCGCCTTTGGCGATCTCACGAACGCGAGACAAAACTTCTTCAACACCGGTGCGTTTCGAGTCGCGCACCCAGCACCAAATTTTAGCGTATTCGGGAATCACGTTTGGAACATCACCGCCTTTTTGAATGGTGTAATGAATGCGCACCGACGGCTTCACATGCTCGCGCAACATGTTGAGGCCGTGCGCGAAGAGTTCCATCCCGTCAACGGCGCTGCGGCCATTCCACGGATCGAACGCCGCGTGCGCGGCTTTGCCATGAAACTCGACGATGAAATCCACCATCGCCTGCGAGCTTTGCACATACGCGCGCGTTTGGTCTTCGGGATGCCAAGCGAGACAAACATCGAGATCATTAAAAAGCCCATCGCGTGCCATGTAAATTTTGCCGCCGACGGACTCTTCCGCGGGTGTGCCATAAAAACGAATCGTGCCTTTGAGCTTTCCGGCAGCGATCAACTCTTTGATAGCAACCGCCGCGCCGAGACTGCCCGCGCCGAAGAGATTGTGCCCACAACCATGACCCGCCGCGCCGGCTTCGTAAGCTTCTTTCACCGGTGAAGCTTTTTGCGAAATTCCGGGCAACGCATCAAACTCGCCAAGAATGCCGATGATGGGTTTGCCTTCGCCGAACGTTGCGATAAACGCCGTCGGCATGTTTGCCACGCCGCGTTCGACTTTGAAACCTTGTTGCTCGGCGTAATCGGCGAGGAGTTTAGATGATTTGTTTTCTTTTAACGCGGTTTCAGCGAGCGCCCAGATTTGGTCGCTGAGGTTGATGAGTTCGGGTTGATGTTTTTCGATGGAAGCGACGGCGGCGGATTTTTTCTTGAGGTCACCGGCTGCTGAAATCATTGGTAAGAAAATAAGACAAGCAAAAACAAAAAAGATAGCATGAGAGACATGCCGTTTCATAAAACCTCCGCTCCGAATTTTATTATTTTTAAAAGAAGTGATTCATTGTAGACAATACTTTGAGAGAAGAATAATAACAATTTTATAACAAAAGTCAATTGCCAAATAAGATTTTGTTATGGCTTGTTTTTCAAAAACTCCCGAATCGGCATGCCCGCAATAAACAATTCTTTCACCACGGCATTACCATCTTTCACTCATACCGTCACATAAACCTCTCGCACTTCCCTCCTGCTGTGCTCGCGATAGGCGGCTTCGGCGGCGGGCGCGGCGTGTTCGTCCAGGTAGTAGCGATCAAAGGGAAAGTGCAGATAAACGAGACTGTCGGTCAAGCTGTTCACGCGGCAAGCGACATAATTGCGATCAACCGGGCGATTCACGGAGACGGCGGTGATTTTGGCAAACCCGTCAAAATTTTTCATGAATTTTTAAAAAATATCGCCAGCCCCACGACGATATGATGTTCGGAAAAATTCGCGACCGGATCGTGGAGAATACGGCGAAATTTGTATTCGACGCGAATCGCAGCCTGCGGCGTCAACAATGTTCTCGTGCCGAGATTCAATCCGAGCGGATATCGGACTTGGCTGAAACTGCCGAGATGCTCTTGGCGCAATCCGCCGCCGAGCGCAACAAATGGATAAATCGAACTTTTTTTCAACGCCTGTTGCCATGACAGCAGGCCTTCCCAGTCGAGCCAATTCAATGCATTGACATGAGAATAGGCCAGCTCGGTTTCAAATCCCAACAGCCCGCGCCATGCGGATTTAAAAATGCCGGTTCGTGCGGCGAGCGTGATTCGCGTGCTGCCTTCGACAATCGTCATCGATCCGGCGAGGCCCAATTCGACTGCGCCGGATTTGAGTGCGATGGCGGCACTGCCGTCATTCTGCTGCGCAATGAGGTTTTGTGCAAAAATCACGAGAAGATGAAAAAATATAAAACCCAGTCGCGCCAATGTCATTCGGCAAGCCTGCCCTGCCAAAGGCTCTAAGCAGGCCAGGGAATTTTTTTTCAATTCAGCGCATCGGCTAAATTTTAAAAAAGGATTCCTGCGGAATGACATATAAGGCGATTGCGTGATCGTTTTAATTTTCATCGTCCCTTCCAAGATTTTAGCAATTCCATCTCGGCAATTTTTCCGCTGGGCGTGTAGTCCGTGTTATTCTCCCCTCCTGCTCCATTCGCGAGCCAGTTCCACCAATACAATCCGGCAATCCACGATTCTTCCGACGTGGCTTGCATTGCCGCCCAATAGAGATCGGCCTGTTCTGGTAAATCAAGTGCCGCGTCGTCGCCAAATTCATAAGGGTGCATGCCTGCGCCATCGACGCTGCGATAGCCGATTTCGGTGAGAAGAATTTGCCGATTGGTTTGTTGGTGCAACAGATGCAATCGTTCCAGCCACGGTTGCCAGCCGGCGAGTATTTCAAAACGGCACGGATCATTTCGCGTTGAGATCGGAAAATAAAAATCAACCCCGACGAAATCGAGATCGCGCCAGAACGGGACTTGCGCGACTTCATCCCACGCAGCGGCGTAAATTAATTTGCCCGAAAAAACAGCGCGAACGCGATCAATGGTTTCGCGCCAGAGATGCGTTTGTTGAATCGTGCCGGCCAATTCAGTTCCAACCATGAATTGAGTTGCGCCGACGGACTGGCCAATTCCACCCACGGCAAGATAAAATCTTGATACGATTTGAACCACGTGTTGGGATCAGATGGCACAATTCTGCCGCGCCATGAACCGTCGTCCAAATCAACATGCGGTTTGATTGCGACTTTCATCCCAAGTGATAGCGCCCGCTCAAGAGCATGCCGCACGGCGGGCGAAGTTGGCGTGCGCGCGCCGGTGAGCGCATTAACCGAACGCATCTCATTCGCTTGCGGATCAGCTTGATACGCGGTGGCGATGATCACGAGATGCGTTGCGCCAATCACAGCGATAGCGTCGAGGCCGCGATCGGCTGAAGCATTGCTGTAGCCATTCGCCGTCCAATCTGCGAAGGTGACGCCGTGAATCTGTGTGGGATTGGATTCGGCGGGTTCGGTGGGCAGACGCTCGCAACTCACGATGGCGAGACAAACACCAAAGGCAGCGAGACCATGGCCGAAAAATTTCATGCTCAACAAGATAAAAGTTTTGCCGCGAGGAAGCAAGAAGCTTTTTTCGCTCAGGCCATCTAGCCTCATTAGACTTCGGACATTTGACCTCGGACTTCGGACCGCATTTCAGTACAGCGATTCGATTCGGAAAGCGCGATAGTTATAGACTTGCGCGCCGAGTATCGCCAACTCCCATTGTTTCGCTCCCGAGCGATCGACTTCGATGACGCGCTGCGAGGTCCCGAAGCTAATGAGGGTGTTGCCATTGGCAAGCCGTTGCGCAAATCCCAACGCAAATCCATAAAGCGCCGGCGTGTGGCGGTATTCCCAAACCAGCTCGGCAGTTTTGGCCTGCTCATCGAGCTTATATTCGACGGCGCGGCTCTCCGGCGGCGAATACAAGCTGCCGTTGTCAAAAAGAATGAGGTTGCCATTTTGCAAACGGCGAATCCCGTGTTGATGAGAAAAACCATTCAACGGGTCATTCACAAACGTAAACTGACTCTTCTTGCCGCCCAGCCGCCAGATGATTTCTCCAGTGCGCGAATTAATTTTTGTAATCTCATCGCTATTGCGGAATGAAACGAGAAGATTGCCGTCGGCGTCGATGGCATTGCCGTGCCACGGATTGATATTTGCCGCTGTCAAGGGAACATCGGCGCCGCATCGCTGACGTTAAAATAATCAAAAGGATTCCACAACAATGGCGACGCATTGTCGCGATAATATTCGATACACGTGCCTCGGACGTTTGCGTTTGGCGTGCCGCCGACGGCGGTAAAGTCCATTGTGCGAAATTGAATGCCAAACAGACAGTAGCCGCCGTTGCCCAGCCGCAATTCGTGCGGGCCGGTATCCATCCCGTTGCTGGCGCGAAATTCCCGTGCGATATTTCCCAAATTGTCAAATTCATAAAAATGCGGCAGCGAACCAGCGAGCGAAGCAAAAGCCGTATAATTCCTATTCGCCTGTTTTTGAAAATCAACGACGCCGCTGTCAAAGCCTTTGTACCAGACAATTTTGCCATCGTTATCGACTATCGTCGCATAAAATTTGGTCGGGGTTTCGGACGAAGCAAAGCCTAACATGACGAAGCCCGCGGCGGGTGATTGGCGGCTCACCACCGAAACGCGCGGCAGATCATCCGGAAGTTTTAGCGTGCTGAAAGAAAATGGCTTGCTCGTCGTTTTATCGCCGCTAACCGAAACGGCGACGACTCGCATCGCATAAGAGCGGCTCGCCTCCAATCCGAGAACCGGAATGCGCG
>Ga0247727_10004070_pt1 | contig 31460 bp, 18 predicted proteins | sample WisWelCaveWW1625_FD_202498 | JGI IMG/M metagenome (GOLD analysis project Ga0247727, IMG submission 202498) | Biofilm microbial communities from Wishing Well Cave, Virginia, United States - WW16-25 | ecosystem: Environmental > Aquatic > Deep subsurface > Groundwater > Cave microbial mat | place... | reverse complement strand
TAAGATTTTGGCATAAAGACAAACTCGTCGATGTTCAGACTTTCAAGAATAGCGACCTTAGGGGGGTGTCCACTTTTCAGTCTTAAATCCCTTTAAAACTGTCCACTTTTGAATCTTAACTGACATTTTGAGAAAATTTCTTGACCCCGCTCTTATGTTGTGGTTAACTTACTTTCCTCACCGCGGAATTTCCGCATTTTTTTTAAGGAGAAGATGACAAAGCCTGTGTTGCGCAGAGATTTTTTTGTAATCTATCTACAAACCTTTAAAAAGCTATTTCAACAAAAGCTATCTTTTCTTATTTCCCTTTTTATGCTGCTTAGTTTTCCTTGCGTTGCAGCCTTTTCAGCCGAAATACAGATCCCTTCCGAGTGGGGCCATATTTCCGAAACCTTTCAAGGCACCAACGGCAAAACCCTTGTTCTTATCCAGGAAGCCCACGTGGACTACAGCGCCCAGAAATCGATTGCCGAAATCCTTAAACATTTAATTGAAAACCAGTCCTTGCGGTTAATTCTTGTGGAAGGCGGCTGGGACGATATGGGTCTTTCGTTTTTAAGGAATTACGCAAATCCCGAGGCGCGGCAAGAAGTGGCCGAGAAATTTTTACAAGACGGTATGATCTCCGCGGAAGAATACCTCGATGTTGTGTCCGATTTTGATATGAGTCTTTGGGGCATTGAAGATCCCAAGCTTTATGAAGCAAATATGGAAGCTTTTTTAAAAATTCATGCCGAACAGGAGCAAATGATTGCCGCGCTCAAGCCTCTTGAGGAAACCCTCAATGTCCTCAAAGAAAAAATATTTCCTGAGCCCGTCCGCCAGTTTGAAAAGAAAAAAGAGTTTTTTGAGAAGGGTGAAGTTTCGTTTCTTGCCTATCTTCAGTTCTTGAAAACGCTTGAAGCTAATGAGACGTTTTGGCAATCCTTTCCGCACCTGGAAAAATTCCTCAAGACAAGCCAAACCGAAGAGGGTGTGGATTCTGAAAAAGCCGAATGGGAAAAACAGGCGCTCATCCGGGCTTTATCAAAAAATCTCACCAAACCCGAATTCGAGAGAGTCCAGCTTGTCGAAGGGCGCAAAGGCCTTCAGGACGAGCAAGTGTATCTTCAATCCCTCTTAGACGTTTACCAAAAATATCAAAAACGCCTGGGTAAGGTTTCGGTCCAGAATCTAGCAAAATATGCGGGCATGCTTAAAGAAATGGGGAAAATGGATTCAGGCGAGATTTTTAGCGAGCTTGAAAAGGTTGAGCAAAAAATCCTGGATTCGATGCTCAAGACGCAAGACCAAAAAGAGCTGGCCGCCATTTCCGGATCTTTCCGCCTTCTCAAAAAACTTTTTGAATTAAAGCTGGGTCCGTGGGAATTTGGAAAGTTTGAAAAGAATCCCGATGCTTTTCAGCTTTCCCAATGGCAGACATTTATTAACGTAAAACTCCGGGAGCTATCTCTAGGAGGCCGCCTGGCGCAGCCCGATTACGGGCAAATAGAGAAATGGATTCCTCAAGCCAAGACCTTTTATCAAGCGGCTCAAAAAAGAGAAGAGGCTTTGATCGAAAACACGTTTAAAAAAGTTCAGGCAGAAAAAGATCCCCTTGCGGCTTTAATTGTGGGGGGATTTCATTCAGAAACACTGGTCCGTGCACTTAAAGAAAAAGGCTATTCGGTCGTGACCGTCATGCCGCGTTTTACGCCAAATGACCTTGAAGCATTGAGCCAGCACTATTTTGAAATTCTAAAATACAAGTGGGGCAAGGGCCCTGCCAGTACCAATTTAGTTCAATCCTAAAGGGAGGAAATAAAACAATGTTTAACCCATTCAAAGCAGTGAATAAAGCCGTAGCGTTGCTCGTCACCTTAGGGCTTCTTTGTCCTTCACCCGCCCACAGCGCCCGTGAAGTGGGCACGGCACGCAGTTCAAATGTGCTCGACCGCTTCAGCCGTGCTCTTTTATTGAGCGGTTCTCAGCGTTCCGAAGTCCGCGATATCCGCTTCGGATTTGAAAAAACGGAAAAGTATTTCACGAATTCCTACGCCTCTTATAAAGTCGGCACTTTGTTCAAAAAAACCCTTCAGCAGATTCCTGACGAAGTGGTAAATGAAGTCAAATTAGCATTGGCCAATCATGAAAAAGCCGGACGGATTCGAAGCTCCATTGTTCATGACTTCGCAGGGACGGAAATTGACATTCATGTAACACAAATTTACGGAGAGATGAATGCGACGATTCACCGCCTCATGCTGGATGCTATCCGTCAGGGACTCGGCAAGGCGCAGGACTTGAAGCTTCTTAATGTGGATATCAAGGCGCTTTCCAATGACGAACTTGTACGTCGTCTGAATATTAGGACCAATGATGATTCCAAAGTCGAGAGACCGGCGGAGTCTGTTGTGATTGCGAAAGGAATCGGAGTTGGCATTGGCGCCGCGAACATTAAACTTTATCATGAATTTGCCGTGCCGCATTCGACACCGCTCCAGAAGCTGGGTCTTTCCAAATCTCCGGGCTTTCGCTTTCGCGTAAGACGAACGCAGGATATTCTGACAGGAAATTTTAATGGACCCGAATGGGAGTTCGAAATTTCTGAAGATCAAAGAGACAAAGACGGAAAAATTACCATTCCGGGGATTAATGAAACCGTAAAATTGCTGGCGCTGGCGTCACAACCCAATGATTATCAGATTACAGCCGTCTATCCTGTCGAAGGGGGTGCCCTGCCGGCCAATGAACCTGTCGCAACGGTTATTTATCAGCCGGTGTTTGCGGATGGTAAGCAGCGCGCATTGAATCCCACGATTATCTACCGCAGTCAGAGCGGCGCGGATGCCGTAGGAGGGATTGCAAGTATGGCTTTTGATGTGAATTTTGTTCCGGGCGGGCAGAACGGGGAATATTTTGTAGCCACTTATCCCGCTACTTTAACAGAAGCCAGAAAACGACCTGATAGTAAAAAAGGCATTGGCTATTTTGTGGCTTATGGGTATCAATCCAGAAAAGGCGGAGAAATTCCAAAAGAAGGTTATGAAGATTTGGTGGCGCAGAATTACCCGGCCTACAATCCAGAGCGGAAACTCGCAACAAAATTGGGTAAAATCATGGCAAGCCACGGCGATGCCCAGCCCTTTTTATCACCGCAGGCGGCTGAAGCAAGAGTGGAACATCTTCGGGAAGAACAGGAGCCCTTGTTTACCATTGCTCCGAAGGAAAGTGACAGAGATCCTCTTCTTGACCCCATTGAACAAAGGATTGTCGATGAGGGGTGGGTTGTTGTTGGAGATGACAAGGCGGATATGGGAGGCGTCCTCGGCCACACCCGGGTTCCGGAATATATGATCGCGGTTTATAAAGCCACGTTGCAGGAAGCCGTTCAGTTCGGTATTCCTATCAAAGGCGCGGACGGTAAAGAGACAGTGATCCGTCTTACGGATGGAAATACTTTTGGAATCATTGATGATCAAAATCGCGTGAAGGATCGCGAAAATAAAGGGGTAGGGGATGACGGCCATATTGTCATGCTTGGAGATAACAGCATCTACGGAAGTTTAAGTCATCAGCTTTCCTTCCTTGCTTTTACCCGTGCTTATCATTATGCGGCGGTTCTATCAAAGCAGCCCTACGGTTTGGGACAGGATTATCAGGGTCCGGAAGCAAAAAATGCGAAAGTCAATCCTGAGCTTTATTCGCATTACACGGAAAATTATTTCAAATTACTGCATAAGTATCTGCCTGAATCAGAATTGATCTCTCAGCGGTTTCCGTTAAACCCGTTAAAATCAAATGAAAAATTTGTCCCGGGAGAAACCCCTGTCACGGATGAGATTGCGGGCCTTGATTTGGTACGCAGCCGGTGGGAAAATTGGCAGAAAACTGGTAAAGGCACCGAACTTGCAGAACCGTTTTCAGGGAATGTCACCCAGCAGGGCATTGGCTCTGCCCGTTATGCCTTTAATCCAAAGGAAGAAAGAACATTTGATGATCTGGCCGGTGATAAAATGGGGCCGCCTGCGTTCAATCTCCTTATTCAGGAGAGCGTTTTTGCAGCGGTTGACTCCGGTACATTTAAAAACGGACTTGTTTTCGAAATCTGGGATTTGAAAGCTTTTCCAGCGGGAGTAACAGCGGACAATGCGACCCCTGAGCAGTTGAAGGAAATTCCCACCAAAAGAATTCTACTGGATGCCCAGAAGGATAGAGAACTGGTTAAAAAGTACCTTGCGGATTCCGATCGCTTTAATGTCCGCAATGTCTGGTCCAAAAAAAGCGAGAGTTGGGATATCAACCGTCCGCAGGATTTCCTAGACCGCGTTTTGGCCTCATCTTCGGTGACCCGCCTCGGAATTTTGACGGGAGGGGAATATGTTGGAAAAGACGATCCCCTGATTATAGGGAATTCCAGACTCTTAAGTTTCTTTCAAGAGTTCTTAAGAACCCGTCCCTTGATTGTTCAGGGAGATATGAACGGCTCTCACTGGCCCTGGGCGGTTCCAACATCCCTTGAGAATGCTGTCGCGACGAACCGGAGCAACCCTGTTCTTGTTTCGGTGCGTTATACGGTTTCTGAGGATGGCAAGAAATTGATTGGGGTTGAAGATATCTTTGGGAAAAAAGAATATGACAAAATTCGTAACGAGGCTTACGATTTTAATAGTTTGTTCCCAAAAGCCCAGCTGGGCCAGTTTGAACCTCACGGAACGAACCGTAAAACCGTCGAAGGTTCTTATGAATTGGCCAAGATTTTGAAAGAGCTGAATAAGTCCGACTCTCCCTTTCTCGTTAAGAATAAAAAAGCCGCAGCACCTAACCGTGCCTGGCCTGAGCCGGCTGCCAACCGCATTAACGAAGTGTATGCGGCGGCGCTTTCGGAGGAGGCGGCGGCTTCACTGCGTTCGGAAGTCCGCAGGGTGGATTCGGAGAAAAGTCAAAATGAGCAAACGATTCAAATGGATTTGAGCGGACTTGAACTGCCTGAAGTGACGGAAGAATCGCGAAACGCGATTTTGAATAGTTTCACATCCAATTATGATGAGGCCATGGTGATTGATGATACCTTTGTCCAGCGTGGCGGCCTTGCTTTTGTGGGAACAGTGTTACTTGGGCCCACGGTTGTGAGAACCACGGATGCGAAAGTCATTGTACAGATAAAGGTCTTTAACAAAAAGTTTCCGAAATTGGAAATTGGCATTGCGGCCGATGTTGCGGAGGCGAAAATTGAGCTGCAGAAGCTTGTCAAACAGAAGCTTTCAGAGCTTGGAGGCGTTCGCGTGGGGGCCTTTAAGTACCGAGGGATTACCACTGAAGATACGGACGTAGATATCCGGGCTGATTTTATTAAAGAGCTCAAGGAACCTCAAGTCACAAGAATTTATCAGTGGCAGTTTAGTCAAATGGCTGAAAGCGCCGGGCTCGGTACAATGGTCAACCTGCTTGCTCAAGCCTACAGGAAGTTTGCAGTTGCTGCGTAACGCATAAAATTCCAAAGTGTCAGACGCTACGCCTGACACAAAGGTGTCGTTTTTGGAAAAGGGGACATGCGGAAAATTTTTGGCATACTTTGTGCCGAATGTTTTTTGCAGTCCTCTTTTCTGTTAATGTAACATCTGTTTAAATCATTAAAAAAGGCTAATGAAAGGCATGAAGTTTTTGCAATCATCCAAAAAAATAGTTTCAGCGGTAATGATTATCGCTTTCTCGATAACCAATTTTTTTGCGCCGATTCCTGTTTTACAGGCCGCTTCCCTTTTTTACTCCCGGATTCCCTAGGCCGTGTCACGGATTCTGTTGAAACACCTCAATCCTCCGGCACTTTCATTCACATTCAGACAGCTCACGGCCAATACGAGGCCCAAAAAAATATCCAGGCGGTTCTTCAGTATCTCAATCAAAATTATGGGACGAAGCTTTTACTTCTTGAGGGAGCTTCCCACAAACTGCAGCCTGAGTTATTCCGATTCTTCCCGCAGGATAAGGAACTTAATTCAAAGATTCTGGATACCTTGACTCAAAACGCCCAATTTACTGGAGCCGAATCCTTTTTAGTAGAAGCTTCGGATGATCTTCAAGGGTGGGGGATTGAAAACGGCGAAGCCTATAAGAGAAACCGTGAGGCTTTCAAAAAGGTGATCCTCCATAAGGATGCTTCCGAAGCGTTTCTCAATTCCTTTTACATTGAACTTGAAAAAGCTGCGGCATCTTATCTCAACAAGGAGTTAAAGGACTTTCTTCGCACTCAAAAATCCTGCGAACGCGAGACGGTGTCCCTTGCGGAATGGCTGCGGTATCTTAAAAAACAGTCTATTAGCCGCCTTGATCTTGATTTTGAGCAAATTCTAAATCAGAAAAAATGGCCGATTTTGGTCAGGTATTTCCGGCTTGAAAAGATTGGGAAGGGGATTGAGCAGGAAAAAGTTAAGAAAGAAACCGAAGCTTTTTTGCGAGATATTAAACATTTTAAAGTTGATCCGAAACTTGTTGACGATATTGCTAATGACAGTACGCATACCCGTTTTCTTTTTGAACGCCTCCTTGACCAGCTTCCTGATGATTTCTCTTTTAGTCCTTACCGTCATCTGCGGCTTTATCTCCAGCAGCAGATTTTGACCGAAGAATTGCTGGGAGAAAAACTCTATGAGGAAACCGACCGACTCACCAATCAACTGTTGGAAACACTGGCTAAAACCAAGGAAGAAAAAGCAATCCTTGATCGATTCAAGGATTATCAACTCCTGAAGAAGCTTTTAAACCTTGAGTTGAGCCGTGAAGAATATGAAAAGTTCTTTCAGGGGACAGTCCTAAAAGGGACAGTCCCCTTTAGGACCGTCCCTCATCAGGAAGCCCTTCAGTTCTACCAAGGCGCTATTGAGCGTGAGAAATGGATGATTCAGAATGCTGTCCAACGGATGAGGGATCTTAAACAAAATCAACCGGTCTTGATTACAGGAGGGTTCCATGCCCAAGGTTTGAAGCAGATGATCCTGGATTCCGGTTTTTCCTATGTGCAGATTACTCCCCGTATCCATGAAATCTCTAAAGGCGCACAAAAACTTTACCTCCAAGCCATGATTGGACAATCTTTAGTCCGGCACTCAAAAATAGAACCCCCTTTAAGGTCGGATGTCAATCAGTTCAAGGCATTTGAGCCCGCCTTTGTCGAACAAGTAAGGCGAAGCATTTTTCAATCGGCCGCGCAAGTGATTACGGCAGAACGTCCGGGAAAGCGAGAAAAGCTTTTATCGGTTCTACGCAGCTCGGAATGGGCCCGGTCTTTCCAAAACCTCGCAGCCCGGTCTGAAGTTCGATCCGGTGAGCCTGAAAGTACAAATGATGAATGGGAAAGGAAAATAGAGAAAATAGTTAGTCCTTTAAGGGATTTCTCTTCCGTTTTGCTGAACGCTAAAGAACCGCTGGAAGATCGTCAAGATGCCGCCCGGCTGATCCGTGATGCTGCGGAGGGAGCGAGTTTTATTTTTTCAGGAGAGGGGAATCCGGAAGATGAGGGACTTGTCATCACAGCCTATGAAAAACTGGCGCTTCAACTAACTGGGATTTATTGGGAATTGACGCCTATTATGGATGATGAAGTCGAGATTCTCCGAAAAGAAGGCGTTATTGCAGTCACTCAAATTGAAGAGGCCCTTGAAACCGGACTTTCGGCATTTCTCGCAGCTCTAAAAAGCCGGGATTCAAACATTAGAGCGAAATCTTTGTTAGTTTTAGGAATGATCGCGGGGACGATCGAAAAGCAGATTCCGCGGCTGACGGATCATCGTTGGTCGCTTATAAAAATAATGCGGATGTCCCAAATAGCGAGTGAGCAATTAAATCTGGAATTCTTTAGGGTGGGCAGCGATCAACTTTCTCCTGTGATAGGAAAACTGCTCAAACGGTTTTCTGAAATCAACCGGCTGGCGCTCATTCATGCCTCGATACCGGTCGTCGAAGTTAAATCCACGTTGATTGAAAGAATAGAGGGTGAGGAAGGAAATTACCGGCTCATGAGGGATGAATCCACGCTGCGGCTGATCTTGGAGGAAATTTTAAGGCTGGAAGGAAGGAATATTGCAGAGCCTGTCAACTACGCTTCGGAATTTTTAAGTGTTAAAGTGAATGACCGGTCAGTCCCCCTGGATGCTGATTACATCCTTAAAGGAGGAACCCGTATCAGTGTTTCCTTGGTCCAGGCGCGTGCCGACGTGCGCGGAAAAGTTAAAAATATTGTGGATCATCTTGTCCTTGGTGGGTCCTTTATTGCGGCCTACGGTTTAGGGATTTATTTTGAGGCCCTTCAATTTTCTATTGTTGGTTTTGTCCCGTTTCTGGTTTGGTACGTGGTGAAGCGGCTAAAGGATCAAACGCGATTAGGGGACAGTGAACAAGCTTTAAAGGAGTCGGAAAAAAGATCCCGGGAATTGGAAAGAAATTTGAAAGAATCCGAAAGAAAATTCAAGGAATTTTTTGAGAGCATTCCGATTCCTTTTCATCGATTGAATGACCAGGGCAAAATTGTTGAGGTGAATGACAAGTGGCTTGAGACCTTGGGTTATACAAGAGAAGAAGTCATTGGCGAATCCATCCTTAACTTTATTGATCCGGATCAAAGAGAAGAAGCGTCAGCCCGACTTCAGGAACGCTTAAAAGGGGGCGAGGCTGCAACTCCCAAAAAAGGAGACCGGCGGTATGTGAAAAAAGACGGAACAAAGGTTTCCGTTCTATCCGCAGATGCCGTTCAAAGGGATGAAACAGGAAAAATTACGGGAATTTTAAGATTTTTCATTGATATTACAAAGCTCCGGGAGGCGGAGGAGAAATTGCGGAATAGCGAAGAGCTTTATCGAACCCTTATGGAAAAATTTCCCGGATTTGTCATTCTAAAAGACACCGAATCAAAATTTGTTTGGGCGAATAAACGTGCCCTGGATTTAATGGGGCAGCCTCTTGAAAAGGTCATTGGCGGAACGGACTTTAATTTCTTCTCGGCCGAGGAAGCTGAGAGGTTTCGCGGCGTTGATCGCATCGTCGTCACAGAAAAAAGGGCCGTTCATTTTGAGGAGGACAATGGAGGAAAGATTATGGGCGGCACGAAGGCCCCCATTTTTGATGAGAAGGGAGATGCCAAATTTATCCTCGTTGTTTTTGAGGATATTACGGCGCGCAAGCAGCTGGAAAAAGAATCATTGAGAGTGGAAAGACTTGTGGCGATGGAAGAGCTCATTTTAAGAGTCGCTCACGAAATTGCGAATCCTGCTGCGAATATGAGCTTACTCCTTTATGACATTGTGGACCGCCTGAATCAGGGGGAGATCATCCCTGTTGAGGAGCTTAAAGAGCAATTTTCAGATTTGGATCGTGAGGTTCGAAGGATTTCCGATATTACGGCGCGCACTTTGGGACTCTTAAAACGTCAAAATAATGATAAGTTTGCTGTCTTTATTGAAAATGTCGTGCGAGAAGTTTTGCGGGATGCGCGCTCTTTACTCAATGATGCAGGGATCCATGTCATTTTGGATTTGGGTGAAGATCCTACTGCCGTCATTGCCAACAGGGACGGTCTTAAAGGGGCGTTTTTAGATATGATTACGAATGCCAAGAACGCCATGAAAGATTCGCCCCGTAAAAATCTTACCATTAAGGTCGCACGCATTCAGAATGAAGAAGGGAGACCGGCCGTTCAGATTTCTTTTCAGGATACGGGAAGAGGGATTCCCCCCGCGCAAATCGACAAAATTTGGGAGTCCCGATGGACGGACCAGCCCGATAAAAAAGGAACCGGGATGGGGCTTGCGAATGTCATGGAAGTGGCGCGTGAACATCAGGGAAGGGTGGGGGTCACAAGTCAAGTCAAAGTGGGCACCACTTTTACGCTCGAACTTCCGTTGGTGACCCAGGAAACCGATTTTCTTGAGCAAAAAGCCCAATCGGTGCAGAAATTTATTTACCGCAAATTATGGCACGATGCAAATAATCTTCTGGGGGTCGTTATTGGTTATGCGGACCCAGACCCGACTCTTCAAAATCCTTTGCCCCCGCCGATTACGGAGCTTTTTAGCGAACTTCAAAAACAGGGTGAGGCGGTAGGGGAAATCCTGCGGCGTGTTCAGAAACCGGAAACAACGGTTCTGGAAAACAGAAAAGCACTTCACGAAATCATTTTATTAGGTGAAAAAATGGACCAAACCCTTCGCCTTTTCCCACCCCAATGGCAAGGGGAGCAAGGGGCTATCCATTACCAGGAGATTCATGAAAGTCTGGAACGATTGAGGAGGACCCTTCAATTAACCGCTTCTATCAATATTGCGGACAGCTTCCGCGAAAAGGCAAAATCCGTAAAGGTGATTGAAACCCTGACGGGAATGATAAATCTTTTTAAGCATTTGAAGGGAATTTTTGAAGGCGGAGGCAGTCCCACTGGGGAGTTGGATGCGCCAATCCTGTTAAAAGATAAAGATACGATTATCTGGATTGATAAAGCCTCTTTTTTGCTCGCTTTGTATCACATCCTGGTTTTTGTAAAAAATCTTGATGTCCGGGTGGATCTTAATGACAGGGAAGGAGAAGTGATCCTTTCATTTCATAGCAATCATTTTCAATTTACCGATGACCAATTAAAAATTTCGGATCTGGGACGGGGAGAAAATGCCCCTGCCATCCTTAAATGGGAGCGGGATAAAAGTAACGATTTAGCCGTCAGCCACCGGATTCTGACTCGTTACGGAGGCCGACTCGCAATCCAAAACCGCGGAGAGGGTTCCGATATCCGGGTTTTTATTCCTTTCGTCAGGAAGGAAAGCGAAACCGGACTAAGAAGGAGACAGGTGGAAGAATTGGTTCGAGGCGAGGAGTTTGATCCTCGTCCAAAACAGATCAAACCAGGGGCCCCAAAGGTCCTGGTCGCCGATGATGAAGAAAAACAAAGGGATTTATTACAACAAATCCTTAAAAATTACAATGTTTGGATAGCCCGGAACGGACAAGAGGGCTACGACTTGATTCGCGAAGCGCAAAAGTCAGGAGAACCGTTTGATCTGGCGATTCTTGACATTTCAATGAACCTGCCGGACGAGATGGAAAGTCCGATTCAAGATGGACGGATTTTAACCCGGAAGTTGAGAGAAGAAGGTTATACACTTCCCATTATTATTTCCACAGGTCATGCGGTTCATGACGAAGAGCTTCATAAAGCATTCGGAAAACTCATCAATGGCATGATGCCCAAAATTTCCTCAGTTAAAGAGAAATTGGCTTTGATTCAGCAAGTATTGGAGATGTCCTCCCGCGTATCTGTGCACGGCCAGCCTGAGCGTTCCGAAATACGCAATCAGCAAGGAGAAAAAAGAAGCCGATTAACGAAATTCCGTTCGGAGGTAAGAGCCCATAAAAAAGAAACCCAACCCACAGGAAGTGTCAAATTTTTTCCAATCAAAATCGGAGAAGAAGAAATCGGCCGGGTTGAACATTTCATTCAAGAAAAGATTACCCGCGTTCAAATCAGGATCAGAGGGATCATCATCGGCCAGCCGGCGGATGCTCCTTTTTCACTTGTATCAAGTTTAAACCAGCTTCACCTTGGTTTTGGCGTAGGGGTGGAAGACAGTGCCCATTCTCTTGGGCCAAAGACCAAAATTTCCTACAGCCTTTCTCCTGTCGAATCGTCGAGCTTTGAATGGACGGATGGCGCAGCGCTGGCCGCTTTTCTCGGTAAAGCTTTTACGGGTTATCTGAACCGGGTCAATGCTGCTTTGGACAGTCTGCAAAAAACAAAATCCAGGATTTACTTGGAGGACCCATTAAAGGAGAAAGAAAATCAAATTATAAAATGGATGGATTGGCTGAAAAAATCAGAAAGTTCGCTCCCGCCTTCCGCGGAAGATATCCAGCATCTTCAAAAAGCCGAAACTTTTATTCATGCGAACACCCCTCGTTCCGAAGTTCGCTATGATGAAACAAAACTAGCCGCCTCTCTTGATACCGTTCTTCACGAGGTTTTCCGTCATTACCGGACTCACCGGAAAGCAAGGCATATGAGCGTGAGTACTTTCCCGAAAACCTATGCGCTGGAAATCGAAGATTCGGGGGATGTCCGTATTATCGATACGGAAAATGCGTCTGCGCCCCTGGTTTCCCTGCCGTTCAAAAATCCGCATATTTATTTTACCCACGTGATGCGGGCCCAGGCCATCCATATCAAATCTATTGATATTCAATTTGAAGAGGATATGTCCATTAACCATCAGCCCAACCTTGAAGAGCGCCTTAAAAATTTTCTTGTGAATTATTTTGCGGCCTGGGCCTACCCCACGGATTTTACCAAGATTTCCCCTTCGGTCATTGCCCATTCGCACACCGAAGAAAATGACGGGAAAGTTTATCTTTCACCGCGGCAAAAACCCACCCGCCATAAAGTGACTCTCCCCCGAGCCGAAATGCGAAATGAGAAAATAACGATTCTGGGCGCGGTGCAGAAAGATCTTACGGCCCTGCGCAGCCTGAAGCAGCCCGACAAATCCCAGGGTATCTTTTCCGACAAAGAATTGGACATTGCCTTCCAGGCTTTGAATAAGGCTTGGGAAGCTGTTCAGCGGGAGGATGAGGGAGAATATCTTTTACAGACGGCACTCTTGAAGAATTTTCTTTCAGGCTACGCCCGCCAGGGAGTAGATCTCAAGGCTATTAGTCTTATTACGGATTATCAATCAGGAAGGGAATTACGCAAGGGCCCACGTTCTGAACTGCGCGCGAAAGCTGCACCTTCGCGGGAAACTTTCGGATTTTCCCGGCTGGAAGGTTTATCCCAATTAGAAGATGAATCCAGCCGTTTAATCGCGGTTATCGTTAAACTCAAAGTCGAGTTAAATTCCAAAAAAAACCGTAGTTTGAATCCCTCTAGAACAATTGATTTTAAAAATGATTTAGACCACTTTAGACGATTGTTCGAACAATTACTTTTCCAAGTAAGCAGTATCAGCGGTACTTTTAATGAAATTGATGAAAATTTCAGGATGTCTCCGAGCCCGAATCCTGAAGAAATAAAACCTCAACTGGATCGAATGAGGCGGCAAATAAGGGAATTGGACGAATCTTTTCAATCCTTGGGCCAACACCTTAAAGAAGTGCAGCAGTTCTATTACCAAAGCATTCATTCTGATTTTGAAAACAGCAAAGATTTTCTTGAGCTTGCGAAGCAGGCTGAAAGTCTGCGTGATGATATAAAAATTATTTTAGCGGTGAAGGAAAAAAGACCTTATGGCGTGATGCTGGTTCAATGGACCAAACAAGTGGTCCGTTTTATCTGGAGTCTTATCCGGAGCTGGTGGCGGGGAGAAGTCTCCCATTGGGCCGTTTCTTATCGGAAAATAAGCAAACAGGAAAGACGCAAACGGGTCGAATTGACTTTGCGGCACATCCAGGAAATGCTCTTGGGCTATCAAGATCAGGGTATTTTCCAGATTGATGATTATGACCAACCCAACTTTGTGGTGGATAGCGTCAAAAGAGATTTTATCCGGGCAATTTTGTGGATTCCATTTCCTCTCCGGCGGGCTTTGAGAGGGGAATTTCTTCGGCCTATTTATGATTTGGACTTTTCTTTCCTGCTTGTTCAGACACCCAAGAGACCTGCGATGCTTCAGCGAGCCGAAGTCCGCTCTGAAGGCGAAGATGAATCTAAACAGCGCAGCGAGCTTCAAAACGATAAGGAAAAGAAGAAAAAGTCTGAAGAAGACACGACCTCCATTATTGAAGTTCCTTTTGAAGCCGACTTTAATGACCTTATCCGCACGGCTTACAGTCTTGGCACGGACAAAGGATTTAGTTTTCAAGAACTTCAGGAATTTCTTCGCCGGTTTTTTGATTGGAAAAATGATCTTGTGAAACGCTACTACGACAAGCCGTGGTTTGAGAACATATTCACCCCTCAGCGTGAAAATGCCCTTGCGTTAGCCTGGCATAACATTGTGGCGAAACAATTGATGCCGCGTTTGCAAAAAGGCGAAATAAAATTTTCTACAGCTTTATATCATAGCCTTAACCCTGGGGATCTGATTTTGCCGGGCTACATTTTTGATTATTCAAACACCGAACGCTTCGCTAAGGGACAGGACATCATCCTCTATATTTTTAACAACCTTGACAAACCCAGCCGTGGTGTGAATCTCACGATGGGGCTTATTTCAAGTTATATCCAAGTGCCTTATGAGCGATTTCAGAACCATTACGTTGTCTTGGTTCCGGCTTCCCGTTCCGAAATCCGCCAGCCCAGGGGGGCTATTGAGCACATTCTTGATAAGCTCGTGATTTATAAAAAGATTTTTAACCGAACTTCCCGTGCAAGAATCCGTGAGAAAATGGTTAAGAAAGTTGCGCGGCTGTGGGCCTTGCGCCATCGGCAAGCATCTTTTTCCAGCACCCACGAAGCTGAAGACGGCGCCTTTCTATCGGCTTTAAGCGACGCCTTCGCGGTTGCCGTGCTTAAAGAATTAAATCGTGCCAAATATGTGAATCGGAACAGGCCTATTTCCTTAGCCGAAGATTTTAAAGTCCATTTGATTGATTTGCCTGAAAAATATCATCCAGATCGGACAAAAATTCCTTTGGATTTGCTTTTGGCTAGGCAGCTAAGCGCTGAAACGATTGAGGAAGGCCTGAAAGGGAGTCCGGTCACTGTGCAAATTCCTGAGCTTTGGGTCTACGGGATCGAGAATTATCACAGTAGTATCTATAAGATCCTGCCGACAGTTTTAAAATGGAAGAATTATGAATCAGGAACAGATTATGAAATAGATGTTCAAACGGTTCCCGGAGCCATTCCGTCTCAGACCTCCTGGTCCCCGGCAAGTCGATCTGCTGGCAGCCGTGTCACGATTACTTTTAAGGGACTTCACCGTGCAGGCCAAGGCGGTGCGTTGAAGCAACCGGAATTTCAACGTTCGGAGCTTCGTTTGATGGCTAAAAATCAGATGTTAAGCAGTGCTTCCCGGAAAGGGATTCAAGGGGTTGTGCTGAAGATTACTGACGGGATTATTCCACTTGCAGTTACGCTCTACGGTACGGAAAAAGAAATCGACTCCTTTATTGAGGAATTCCTTGAAGCCGTTCCCGCGGCGAGGCTTCTGTCGTCCGTTCAGAATCTTCGTGCTGAAAAGTTTCAATCGGCCGGTCAAATTCTTGCCCTTCAAGGGGACGTAATCATGCTTGGGCCCGAGTTAATCAAACAGGGCGGACTCGCTTTTGCGGGAACGGTCTTTGGTGAAAAACCGGTTGTCGCGATTGCGCCGACTAAAGATATTGTCGAGTTTGTTGAGGATTATAATCGTCGCGCCGTAAGGCTTAAAAAGATCCGTCATGCCCGCAATGTTTGGGAGGCCATTCAGTTGTTGCGCGAAGTGGGACCGAAGTCAAATTCCAGAATGCAAGCCTATATCAGCAGTGCTGAATCCCTTGACGTTGCCGAAGCCCTGGAGAAACAATTAGGGGATCCGAATATTACCCGCATTACGCCCAAGATGTTCGAACAGACAATTGCGCGCGCCGAACTGCGTGACCTTGTCACGGACCTGCGCGTCCGCTACCAGCGCCTCGCCCAATCCGCATAAGAAAATAGGCTGCAAGACGCAAGCTACAAACTTCAATATTTTGGTCATTGTAGCTTGTGGCCTGTAGCCTGTAGCAGCTTGTAGCTTTATTTGAAAAAGGCTGTTTAGGCGGCTATAGTTTTTATGGGACTTTAAATAAGATAGGAATACTCTATGCTGATGGATGAAAAGAATTATTCAGTGCTGGTGGTGGGTGCTGATGTTGAGACGGTATCGCTTGTAAGGAAAAATCTTAAAAAAAAGAGCGCGTTTCCTGCCCGGGTCGAAGCTGCTACGTCTGCGCATAAAGCCCTTGAAAAACTAAAAGAAAGGGCCTTTGACCTTTTGCTTGTTGATTCCTCATCACGCCCGGCTGAAGGCCTGGCATTTCATAGGAAAATACGTCAGAAAAACACAAACCTTCCTTTTATATTAATGACCCCTATCCGGGATGACCGTTTAGTCCGCGAAGCTATCCGGCAGGGAGTGGCTGGTCTTATTATCAAAAGCGAAAGCCATTACCGGGATTTGGCACAAAAATTGAAGGAAGGGTATGAAAAATTTTATGGACAAACGGGGTCGAAAAGTGCTATTTCTAAATACAGGGTGCACGCCAACATGACTGAACAATCTGCCTCCCAGGAGGAGCAAGAGCACTCATCTTCGGATTTTTCCATCAAGGACGAACTTACCGGTCTTTATAACCACAGTTATTTTCAGGACCGCATTGTCCGCGAATTTTCCCGCGCCGCCCGCTATAGTTACCCCCTTTCCTGCATTTTGCTGGATATCGATCATTTCAAGGAAATCAATGAACAGCGGGGATACCGTGTAGGCGATGCGATTTTAAAAGAATGCGCCCACATCCTTTTTGAAAATTCCCGGATGAGTGACTTGATTGCCAGGTATGGTGGCGGAGAATTTGCTGTTTTGCTGCCGCACATTGATTATCAGGGGGCCATTGAAGTCGCCCGCCGGCTCAGGCTTGTTTTTTCCCAGCATTTATTTCTTGCCGACCTTGAAGATGTGAACCTTACGATTAGTATCGGAGTTGCGGCTTACCCTGAAGACCCGATGAAGCATCGCTCGGACCTTATCGGTTATGCCCGGCAGGCGCTTTTGCGCTCCAAAGCCGAAGGCCGCAACCGCATGACGCTTTACCGGGATATTGTTCCGCTGGGCGGTGCTGAGATGCCGGATCTTAAAATCAGCGAGGATAAGGTCACGGAATTCCAGCGCCGGCTTTCCGATATTGCAGAAACCACGCGCCGTTCCTATATTGAGGCGACGCGCGCTTTGATCTTTGCCCTTGAAAGTAAAGACCGGTTTACGGCAGGCCATTCGGCCAGCTGCGCAAGGTATGCCTTTCAGGTGGCTGAAGCTATGGGCATGTCGGTGGAGGATGCGGAGGTCATTGAACATGCCGCGCTTTTGCATGATATCGGAAAAATCTGTATTGCCGATGAAATCCTGCTTAAACCCGGCAAGCTCACCTTTGTTGAATATGAAAGTATTAAACAGCATCCTTACCTCGGCTACCGGATTTTAAAGCCCATTAAACTTTTGCGTGAAGAATCCGTTTTGGTTTTGCATCATCACGAGTGGTTTAATGGAGAAGGGTACCCCTCCCATTTGAAAGGTGAAGAGATTCCAATGGGGGCCCGGATTATTTCCGTGATTGATTCCTACGACACGATGCGTATTGCCGGCAGCCGCTATAAAAAAACGATTTCGATTGTGGATGCCGTGAACGAACTCATTCATTACACCGGCACTCAGTTTGACCCCAGGGTCGTTAAAACCTTCATCGAAGTCCTGAAAGGCCGCAAGGAATTATTGACCGAGGAATATGAAAAAGATTTGCTTGAACAGCAGTTTGGACCCACTCCGCCCGCTCAAAGTGCTTGAGAAAACCCCTTCCTTGTGCATAATACCTCGTTATGGGTATTGAGACTTTTCCTGAGATTGAAAATTTTCAGAAGCTTCCGCATCAAGTCATTGTTAAAGGCGGCAGTTGGAATTTTAGCGAACGCGAGGGATCGGAACTGCGCGGGATCGTCATTAATAATATCGGGCAGCCCATTCGTGACCTGAGGATAAGCCTCGTGGTCTTAAATGACCGGAAATTGCCCGCGCTGAACACAAGCGTTGCGGCAGTGCCAGAGACCTTATCCCAAGGTGGTATCGCAACCTTTATCTTTCAACTAAAAGATTACGCCGAACGCATTAACGATTACCATTTGTTAACGCATTGGAAATTTGATGAGCGCCCATAGCGAAAAAGACCCTTCGATTGAGGCTTTACTGCAGGAAAACCGTTCCTTTCCCGCTCCCCCTGATTTTCAAAAGAATGCCTGGGCCAAGGATCCTTCTATTTATGAAAATGCGGCCCTGGATCCCGAAGCCTACTGGGCCAATTGGGCCAAAGAGCTGGACTGGACCAAGCCCTGGAAAACGGTTTTGGAATGGAAGCCCCCTCATGCCAAATGGTTTTTGGGAGGCAAAATCAACGCTTGCGTCAACTGCCTTGACCGGCATGTTTTTCCGACGGGAAATGTCCCTTCAAAGCGAAACAAAGCGGCCATTATTTGGGAAGGCGAGCCGGGAGACACCCGGACATTCACTTATTGGGACCTTTACCGCGAAGTCAATAAATTTGCGAATGTTCTAACAAAAATGGGGCTTAAAAAAGGGGACCGTGTTGCCATTTACTTGCCCATGATCCCTGAGCTTGTGATTGCGTGTCTCGCCTGTGCGCGCCTTGGCGTGGTGCATAGTGTGGTTTTTGGCGGATTCAGCGCTGAAGCGCTCCGTGACCGTATCAATGATGCCGAGGCGAAGCTCCTTATCACAGCCGATTACGGCTGGCGCCGGGGCAATCAGCTGCACCTTAAGAAGGCTGCGGATGAAGCCCTTCAGAATACGCCTTCCATTAAAAATGTGATTGTAGTCCAAAGAGGGGGCGGCTATTCGGAGTCTCCTTTGGCGGTTCATATCCAGGAAGGCCGCGACCATTGGTGGCACCGCCTGATGCAGGATGTTGAAACTTATGCCGAACCGGCTGAGACGGATTCCGAGGATATGCTTTTTACTTTATACACTTCCGGAACCACCGGCAAACCCAAAGGAATTGTGCATACGACAGGCGGCTATTTGACCGGAGTTTATGCCACGACCAAATGGGTTTTTGATTTGAAGGATGAGGATGTTTACTGGTGCACGGCGGATATCGGCTGGATTACGGGGCATAGTTATATTATTTATGGTCCGCTTTCGAACGGAGCTACTGTTTTTATGTATGAAGGGTCGCCGGATTGGCCCGATAAAGACCGTTTCTGGAAGCTCATAGAAAAATACAACATTACCATTTTTTATACGGCGCCCACGGCGATCCGGTCGTTCATGAAATGGGGAACTGAATAGCCGAAGCACGCGGATTTATCTTCGCTCAGGCTGCTAGGGACTGTCGGAGAACCCATCAACCCTGAGGCGTGGATGTGGTATCAGGAAAATATCGGTAAGGGAAAATGCCCGATTGTGGATACCTGGTGGCAGACAGAAACCGGCATGATCATGATTACGCCTCTCCCCGGAATGACGACGACAAAACCGGGGTCCGCCACGAAACCTTTCCCCGGAATTTTTGCCGAGGTTCTCGATGAGCAGGGAAACCGGGTCGAAACCGGAGGCGGGTATATTGCGATTACGCGCCCCTGGCCTTCGATGCTGCGCACCCTTTTTAATGATGACGAACGCTATCAAAAAATTTATTGGTCCAAATGGGAAAAAGATGTCTACTTTCCCGGAGACGGGGCCAAACGGGATGAAGAAGGTTATTTCTGGTTTCTTGGACGTGTGGATGATGTGCTGAATGTTTCAGGACACCGGATTGGCACCACGGAAGTGGAAAGCGCACTTGTCGATCATCCTCTGGTTGCGGAAGCGGCCGTGGTGGGGAAAAAACATGAAATTAAAGGGCAGGCGATCGTCGCGTTTGTGACCTTAAAAGAAAGCGCGGCTTCTTCCAAGGATTTGATTCAGGAATTAAAAGATCATGTCGTGAAAAAAATCGGCGCTTTAGCCCGTCCTGAGGATATCCTTTTTTCTGCGGATCTTCCAAAAACACGCTCAGGGAAAATTATGCGCCGCCTTCTTCGCGATATTGCTGACGGCAAAGCCCTGGGAGATATGACGACTCTCGCCGACCCTTCCGTGATTGACCAACTCAAAACGCAGTATGAAGAAGTTGAAGGCTAGTACAGCATTACGATTGAAATTGCCGACTGGCAATTTCAATCATGTACAGTACCGTGTACCCATACATCATCGTAGTCGGACATCGAGTCCGACACGATGAGTACTGGCGCAAAAGGCGCCGGTAACGTCAAATGAAACACGGTACTAGCTCAAAGAATCTTTTCACCCTCGCCAAAAAATTTATTCCCTCAGGCGTCAATTCTCCGGTTCGCGCCTTTCGCGCGGTCGGAGGCAATCCTCTTTTTATCCGGCGCGGCAAGGGCGCTTTTATCTGGGATGAAGAGGGTAGGTGTTACCTTGATTTTTGCGCTTCCTGGGGGCCTTTGATTTTTGGGCACGCGCCCGAAGGTCTGGTTAACATTCTTCGTCGCGAACTAGCCAACGGCACAAGCTTTGGCGCTTCAACCCGAAAAGAAGTCGAATTAGCCCAAAAAATTTATTCCTTTTTTCCTTCGATGGAAAAGGTCCGTCTTGTATCTTCAGGGACTGAAGCGGTTATGAGCGCGGTTCGCCTTGCGCGCGGATTTACGGGCCGGAAGAAAATCCTCAAAATCGACGGAGGTTACCACGGTCATGTGGATAGTCTCCTTGTGAAAGCGGGTTCCGGCGGCGCCACGTTTGGGATTCCGGATTCAGCCGGAATCCCTGAGGAATTGGCACGGCTTACGCTTTCGATTCCCTTTAATGATTTCCGAGCGCTAGAGAGAGTTTTTAAGAAAGAGGGCAGGCAAATTGCCGCTTTTATCCTCGAGCCCATTCCTGCCAATATGGGGGTGATTTTGCCGCAAAAAGACTATTTGGAACTTGCCCGCCAGATGACCAAGCGTTACGGGGCCCTTTTAATTTTTGATGAAGTCATTACCGGATTCCGGGTTTCAAAAGGCGGAGCCCAGGAATATTTTAAAGTAAAACCCGACCTCACCTGCCTTGGAAAAATCCTGGGAGGGGGGCTTCCCATTGCAGCCTTTGGCGGCCGCCGTGAAATAATGGACCAGTTAGCTCCTGCTGGCCCGGTTTATCAGGCCGGAACATTATCCGGGAATCCCCTTGCTGTGACCGCGGCGTTGTGGATGCTGGACAGGCTACAAGCTTCAGGCTCCAGGCTTCAGGCCCCAGACCACAAGATGCATACAAGCAGTTCTGGGCCTTGCAGCGTTCTAGGTACTCTGAACAGCCGCTCTGAAATTTTCTTTAATAAACTTCGTCACTTTATCTGCGAAAATGAAATGCCGGTTCAACTTAATTCAGTTGCTTCAATGTTCACGCTCTTTTTTACGCCCGATTCCGTAACCGACTACGTCGCTGCCAAAAAATCAAACACCAAACGCTTTGCAAAGTTTTTCCATAATTGCCTCGAGTACGGCATTTATCTTGCACCTTCCCAATTCGAAGCGAATTTTATTTCTACGGTGCATAACGATTCGCATCTTGAAAGGGCGTTAAGTGTTTTAAAAAAAGGCTTTATCCAATGAGGCTTCATATGCTTCAACATGTTCCTTACGAGGGTCTTGGAAATATCGAAAAATGGGCTCTTGCCAAAAGGGTTGAGATTACAGCCACGCCGTTCTGGAAAAATCCTTTGATCCCGTCTCTTGAGGACGTGGACTGGCTCGTTGTGATGGGCGGGCCTATGAATATTTATGAAGAGAAAAAATACCCCTGGCTAAGCCAAGAGAAAAAAGCGATTGAGCAGGCGATCATTAAAGGAAAAAAAGTGCTGGGCGTGTGTCTTGGAGCTCAACTTATAGCGGATGTTTTGGGAGTGAAAGTAACCAAGAATCCGGAAAAGGAAATCGGCTGGTTTCCGATTCAGTGGACAGAAGAAGCCAGACAAATGCCTTTGTTCCAACCCTTTCCTAAGGAAATGATGGTCTTTCACTGGCATGGAGATACTTTTGATTTACCTAAAGATACCGTTCACCTGGCTCAAAGCGAAGCCTGTAAAAACCAGGCCTTTCTTTATCAAAATCGTGTTCTCGCTCTGCAGTTTCATATGGAGACAACGCTTGAGGGTGTTTCGCTTCTTTTGGAACACTGTAAAAATGAATTAGAGACTGCCAGATACATTCAGACGGAGAGCGCAATAAAAAATGAAGCGCGTTTTTACACCTCTCTTGAAACCAGTTTGCACCACCTGCTCGACACTCTCATGACGACAGAGGGGGCGGTTCCTTGACTTCCAAAATGGTTCTATAAGATCAGAAAATGAAAATTCTTTTCTGTTTAGCGTGGGTTGATTCTGGACGTGCGACGCGGAAAGCTTTTAAATTTCCCGAAAGCTACTCTTAGGAAAGAAGAAGCCCAGGGCATCACCCTTTGGCTTTGTGACCGAGGACGAGGCTCACAAATGTTTTCGTCGGAGGAAATAGCCAAGTCGTTCCAGAAGATCCTTGATTCCGGTATTAAGGAGCTGCAGATCCTGATTGGCGGTCCGGACGGTTTTTCTTCGGAGGAACTTTTGAAATTACAACCGGATCTAAAATGGAGTTTTGGTCCCCTTACTTTGCCGCATGAACTGGCTGCCGTGGTGGTCAGCAAATTTATAGGGCATTGACGATCCTTCACCATTTACCGTATCATGTCCGTCACTCATGATGGGATTTGACGGCTATTTTACGTTAGGGATTGTCCTCGCAATGATTATTGCTCTGGCCCTTGAATGGGCCGGGACGGATGTCGTCTTGTTCGGCGCTCTTTCTGTCCTCATGCTGTCAGGGATTATCACGCCCACGGAAGCCTTCAGCGGTTTTTCCAATACGGCTATGTCTACCGTGGCCATTCTTTTCATTGTCAGTGCCGCCATTCAAAACACAGGTGCCTTGAACGGCTTTGTTTCCTTTTTTCTCGGGTCAAGCAAAAAAGGAGGCATGCCGGTTTTATTACTTCGGATGATGGCTCCGATTGCTTTCTTGTCCGCCTTTATCAATAACACGCCCATTGTGGTTATTTTTGCTCCGATTGTCAGGAAGTGGGCGGAAAAGCTTGATCTTTCCCCCTCCAAATTCCTGATCCCGCTATCCTACGCCACGGTGCTGGGAGGGTTGTGCACGCTGATTGGAACTTCCACCAATTTGGTTGTTCACGGGCTCATGATTGAAAATGGAATGAAGGGGCTTTCGCTTTTTGAGCTCGCAAAAATTGGAATTCCCTGCACTGTGATCGGGCTTCTTTACCTTGCCTTTGTGGGCTATCGGATTCTTCCGGTCCGTAAAGGGATGCGGTCGGCGGTGGTGGAAAGTGCCAAAGAATATGTGGTGGAAATGAAAGTGAAAAAAGGCTGCGAGCTCATTAGTAAAAGTGTCGAACAGGCAGGGCTTCGCAACCTGCGAGGACTTTTTCTCATCGATATTGAGCGGGAAGGAAAATCCCTGGGCCCAGTATCGCCTAAAGAAGTTGTCCTGGCCGAAGACCGCCTTCTTTTTGCGGGTATTCCTTCGGCTGTGGTGGATCTTCAGGAAATCCCGGGGCTTATACCGGCCGCGCATGAAATGTTCGAAAAGGATTTTTCCCGGATGCGCACGCATCTTGTCGAGGCTGTGGTTTCTTCAGGCTCTCCGGTTTTGGGTAAGACGGTCAAGGAGTGCAATTTCCGTGGGAAATACGGCGCAGGAGTGATTGCGGTTCATCGCAATGGCGAACGGGTCAATGACAAAGTGGGAAGCATTCGCTTGCAGGCGGGGGATACCCTTCTTCTTTTTACGGATGAAAATTTCATTAACAATTGGAAGGATTCCCAGGATTTTTACCTGACTTCCTATATTAAAGACAGGCCGCCGGATGCGCAGCACAAAGCAATGATTGTCTTGGTCATTTCCATTTTAATGATTATTGTTGCGGTTCTCGGAGAAAGTGGACTTCTTCCGCGCCTTGGGGGAGAGCCTATTTCGATCTTGCAGGCGTCGCTTGCGGCGGCAATGCTTTTATTTTTGGCCAAATGTATTCCTGCCCGTGAAGCCAAGGCTTCGATCCGCTGGGATGTTCTGATTGCGATTGCCTCGTCTTTTGGAATCAGCAAGGCGCTGCAAAATAGCGGGGCGGCCGAGCTTGTGGCGCAGGGGATTTTAAAGACTGCTTCATCGTTTGGTCCTGTGGGGGCGTTGGCCGCAGTTTATATTATGACGATGGTGATTACGGAGCTTTTAAGCAATAATGCCGCGGCGGCTTTGATTTTCCCAATTGCGCTTTCTACAGCTTCCCAGCTTGGGGTCGATGCGCGACCCTTTCTCATTGCCGTGACGATTGCCGCTTCTGCCGGGTTTATGACGCCTATTGGTTATCAAACCCACTTGATTGTCCAGGGTGCCGGCGGCTACAAATTCAGCGACTACTTTAAAGTCGGTCTTCCGCTCAACCTTCTGGCCGCGATCCTCTCCATCTTGATCATCCCCCTTTTCTGGTCTTTCTGAGCTTTTTGTTCTGCTGACAAGCCCTGGCTTCCTTGTTATAATTCACGCCCAACATGAATCCAACGCTGACCCTCGAAGAAATTTATACTCCAGTGGATGCGGACCTAAAACGTGTCCCTCAGATGATTCTTGATATCCTCGCCACTCCGAATGAACTTGCCGGCGATGTCATCAATTATTTCTTTTCAGGCCGCGGGAAATTGTTAAGGCCAGCCCTAACGCTTCTGGGTGCGCAAATCAAGGGTGCAACCCCGTCTTCTGAAGAACTTCTCCGGCTGGCCGCCTCTTTTGAAATTTTCCACGCGGCAACCCTGATCCACGACGACATCATTGACTCAGCTTATCTCAGACGCAATCTTCCCACTGTCAATGCGAAGTGGAACTCCCAGGTTGCTGTCCTTGTGGGGGATTATCTCCACGATAAGGCGATGGGGACGATTTTCCAAGCCGCAAGCGCGGATATTTTTTCACTTTTTCTCGAAACCGCGGGAGTTGTCTGTGACGGAGAAATCCACGAATTAAATGAAAAAGGAAATTTCCATTTGACCGAGGATGAGTACATCCAAATTGTGGATAAAAAAACCGCAGTGCTTCTTTCCTGCTGTGTGGAGGCTGGGGGACGATTTTCCGGCGTTCCTGATGAAGAGGCTGCGGCGCTTTCCCGGTTCGGGCGCCTTTTTGGCATTGCCTTCCAGATTGCGGATGATTGCCTTGATTTTACAGGCAATGAGCACGAGTTCGGAAAGACCTTGGGTGCGGATATTGCGGCGGGTGTTCTGACGCTTCCCCTGATACGGGTGCTTGAAGTAAGCAGCGCAAGCAAACGGCAGCAAATCATCGAAGTTTTTAAATCTGCCGACAAGCGTGAGAAGTTTCAGGAGCTCCTTCACCTTATCCGGGAAAACGGAGCGATCGATTATTCTCTTGAACAAGCGAGAGGGTACAGTCAAAAAGCGCAGGCCGAGCTTGAGATTTTTCCCGACTCCCAGGCCCGGCAGAGTCTTCAGAAGCTTCTTGATTATGTGCTTGAACGCAATAAATAAAGTCAGTCGTGGGTCTTGAGGGATGAGGCGTGAGTAAGACAAATAGAGATTCATTGTTTTCTCACAACCCAAGACTCAAGGCTCAAGACGCATTATGACCCTCTACATAGTTCCCACTCCCATTGGTAATCTTCGCGATATTACGTTGCGTGCCCTGGATATTCTGAAAGAAGTGGATGTGATTGCCTGTGAGGATACCCGCCAGACGCAGAAACTTCTGAATCACTATGAAATCAAAAAGCCGCTTGTTAGTTTCCACGAACACAGTTCTGCAGGAAAACTTGAGGAAATTAAGGCCCGGCTGATCAAAGGGGATTCGGTTGCGCTTGTGTCAGATAGCGGAACGCCGCTTATTTCTGATCCCGGCTTTCTTTTGGTGCGCGAAGCCATCCGCGGGGGCATCCGCGTTGAAGCGCTGCCCGGGGCCTCGGCGGTGGTTACAGCGCTTGCGGCAAGCGGTTTGCCCACTCACCGCTATAGTTTTTTGGGATTTCTTCCGCCCAAATCAGTGGCGCGTAAAAAAAGAATCGCGGAAGTCTCGGAAAGGGAGGATGCGCTTGTTTTTTACGAATCGCCGTACCGGGTTTTGCAGATGCTCAAAGATCTCCGGGAAGTTTTGGGAGACCGTGAGGCTGTGGCTGCAAGGGAATTGACCAAAAAGTTTGAGGAAATTTCCCGCGGGTTTCTTTCCACCCTGATCGAAAAAGTTTCCAAAGGAAAAATTCTGGGAGAGTTTGTGGTTCTTGTGGCCGGCAAAAATCAGAAAAGGGTATTTCAAGGATGAAACGCTTCGCTATTTTTGTCTCCGGGAATGGCACTAACATGCAGTGCCTCATTCAAAAAATCCAATCGGGATTCGTCCCAGGATCCGAAGTAGCAGTTGTAATTAGCGACAACCCACAAGCTCGTGCCATTGAAAAAGCAAAAGAGCACAAGGTGGAAGTTGTTTTGGTGGATCGAAAACAATTTCAAACTAAAAAAGATTTTGAAGAGGCAATGATCCGCGCCGTGGATCAAAGAAAAATTGATTTTCTTCTTCTAGCGGGTTTTATGCGGATTTTGAGCAAAGAATTTGTGGAGCATTTCCTCGGGCGGATCATTAACATTCACCCTTCGCTCTTGCCGGCCTTTCCGGGAGCGCATGCCATCCGGGATGCTTTTGAAGCAAAGGTCAAAGAAACCGGAGTAACCACCCATTTTGTAACGGCTGAGGTCGATGCCGGGCCGATTATCCAGCATCGCAAAATCGCGATTGACCCGCAAGAGACGTTGGAAAGCCTTGAGGCCAAGGTCCACGCCGTCGAATACGAACTCTACCCCGAAACCCTCCGCCTTGTCATCGAAGGTAAAGCCAAATTTAGTCCATAGCCGATAGTCCACAGTCCACAGAGGGGAACATTTTGGAATTTTATCTGCGGACTATAGACTATTGACGTTAGACTGGATATAATTCTTCAACTTCACCGATTTACAATCCAAATCACGAAAGGAATTGGCTTATGAGTTCTTATAAAATCAGAAAAATTACAGGGCGTGAAATCCTAGATTCGCGCGGTAATCCGACCGTTGAAGTCGATGTCTGGCTTGGAAACGGAACCTTGGGAAGGGCGGCCGTGCCAAGCGGCGCCTCTACGGGTGAGCACGAGGCGGTTGAGCTTCGTGATGGGGATGCCAAACGGTATCTCGGAAAAGGAGTGCTGAAAGCGGTTCAGAATATCAATAAAATCATCGCTAAACGGCTTACGGGTTTTGACGCTACGAAACAAAAAGAAATCGATAGGCTTCTTATTGAACTTGACGGAACGGCCAACAAATCAAGACTGGGCGCCAATGCGACCCTGGGTGTTTCTTTGGCCGTGGCGCACGCTGCGGCCAGCGCCAAAGGTCTTCCTCTCTATCGCTACCTTGGCGGCACTTCGGCTAAAATCCTCCCCGTACCTATGATGAATATCATTAACGGCGGCGTACATGCCGACAACAATGTGGATTTGCAGGAATTTATGATTATGCCCTTTGGCGCCCGAAGCTTCAGCAATGCCCTTCGTATGGGAGCGGAAGTTTTTCATCATCTTAAAAAAATCCTTCACCATAAAAAGCTTTCGACGGCGGTTGGGGATGAAGGGGGATTTGCCCCGGATCTTAAGTCCAATGAAGAAGCACTGGATGTCATTATGGAGGCGATTGAGAAGGCTGGGTTTAAACCTGGAAAGGATTTTAGGATTGCGCTGGACCCCGCAAGTTCAAGTTTTTATGGAAAGGATAAGACCGGCAGTAATGAGAATCCCGGGAAATACGTGTTAAGAGCTGAAGCGAAACCGGTGAAGACAGCAGCGGAAATGGTCGATTTTTATGACAGGCTCTGCAAGCGTTACCCCATCTTTTCTATTGAGGATGGTGTTGCAGAAGACGATTGGGAAGGGTGGCGGCTTTTGACCCAGAGGCTCGGCAAGCGCGTGCAGCTTGTAGGGGATGATCTTTTCGTCACCAATACCAATCGCCTTGAAAGGGGAATCAGAGAAGGCGTGGCGAACTCCATTTTAATTAAGGTCAACCAAATCGGGACACTCACAGAAACCATTGACGCCGTGAAACTTGCCCATAAAAACGGCTACACTGCCGTGATGAGTCACCGGAGCGGTGAAACCGAAGACACCACCATTGCCGATCTGGCCGTGGCACTCTCGACAGGACAAATTAAAACCGGGTCTACTTCACGAACGGACCGCATTGCCAAATATAATCAGCTTCTTAGGATTGAAGAAGCATTGGGCAAACGGGCTGTTTATGCGGGAACACAACCTTCACTTTTTAATCACCGATTGTGAAAAAATCACTACTCCTTTTCTTTTTTGGTATTCTTCTTGTCATCGGGTTTTTCTGGATCTATTTCCCTACGCTGACGCGTTATCGCGACCTTAAGCTGGAAGACGATAAACTCGGCAAGGACTTGACGGGTCTTGAATTCAAGATCGAAGACCTGCGCGAAGAGAAAGATCTTCTTGTCAGCGACAGGGAATATATCGAAAAGGTGATCCGTGAAGAGCTTGGCCTTGTAAAACCGGGTGAGACCGTTTATAAGTTTGTGGAGGATGAACCTCTAAAACTTGAGGAGCTTCTTCCTGTGGAAGAACCGCCTAAGTCTGAAGAAAAGAAAACCGAAGAAACCAAACCAACCGCACCGGCTGCGGCACTTCAAGTACAACCACAGGTTGAGCCCGATACAGCGTCTAATGCCGTCCTTGAACCTGAACCTCATTATGAGACTTTACCCGAGTTTAGAGTTGTTGAAGAAGTGGACGAAGAACCTGTCCTTAAAGTTTCTAAACCTAAATCCGTGATTCAAAAACCTGCCCCGCTTGTTATCCCTCGAACGGAGCAGCCCAGGCGTCTGGGGTTGCCGTTTCGTCCTTTTCCGCGTCCGAGTTCATTATTTAAAAAGTCACCTTCCGGGACTGAAAAATTTGTTCCGCGCGCCACAGCGGTGGAGATCACCTCGATTGCCCATACAGCGCTTAGGCCTCGGACAACGACTCAGGGGAGTCAACCAAAGCTGAAATATAAACCAAAACTTCTTCGCCAGTTCCCGCCGCCGGAGCCTGATGAAGAAGAGTCTTCCGAGGAAGACGAGTCGCTCTTTGAACGTTTAAAAAACGAGGTGACGACTCTTTTCTCCGGGGACGAAGACGAACCGTCTTATGAGGAAGCCTCTTCGCTTCAGCCGTTGCCAAGAAGAAAATTAAATGCGGGAGCGCCTCTCCCCAAGGCGTCGTCTGCTAAAATCGTAAGTATTCCTGCGCTGCCCAGACGTATCTCACAACCTTTGCCGGTTGCGCAACCCCAAAAGCAAATCCCTTCTTTGGCTTCCCATTCAGTTTATCCCCGCCAAGAAACACGTTGACGACATCGTAGACGGTTGTCCAAAAACTATCACGATGTAGTAATCTAACCATTGGGGTTAGATGCGAGCATCGCAGGAGATTTCCTTAGTCTCCGCGATGCATATCCTGCCAACGGCAAACAGGAGAATTTTTGACAATTCGTTTGCAAGCTACTCTACCTCCGCGGCAATCCTGCAAGTACCTTAAACGTAAAGGAGTTAGAATGGATAAAGGTACTCGAGGGAATGTTGTCCAAGCGCATTTTGGACTACCCCTAGAAATGTACAAAGGGCTCGAAAATAGGGTCAAAAATACCAAAAAAACAAGGTCGCATATTTCTCGGGAAGCTCTAGATTTATATTTTTTGAAGGTCAATAAAGAGCCTCTTGAAATACATCAAATTTGTGAGAAGAATGTAATTATTGGTCTCAAAAATATCCCTGTAACTATAAGGCGAGACCAGAGTTACTGGCTTAGAATGATGGCAGAAAAGACAGGCAAAAAAATAAGCCAGCTAGGGCGGGAGGCCATTGAATATTACCTTGAAAACCATTAATTCATATTTGAGCACGAAAAACAGAGAAATATGCAATGTGCAACTTCAGGTTTAACATACTATAAATAAACAAGTTATAGATAAGTGGAGTAAGCCTGAGAGTAATCCCTCAGCAGGAGGGGGGAAGGGATTACGGAGTACCAGCGAGGCATGGATTCGATATCGGGAAAAATTAGTTGACAGATTAATAGTTAATATATAAACTATATCGCAGGTGAATCATGAAACTGAAAGATGAATTGAAGTTAAAACGAAATTTTTCAAGCAGCGGCCACGAGGCGCTTCTGGGCATTGTGGTCACGGCATCACTGCTTCTGAAGTTCGCCGACAAGTTCTTTGGAAAATACGGAATTACCGGTACTCAATTCAACATCTTAAAGATGCTTCGTGAGTTCGAAGCGGAAGGTTTGAGCCAGCAGGAACTCAGTCAAAAGCTCGTCGTAACTCAATCAAATGTAGTGGGATTAATTGATCGTTTGGAGAAAAGCGGTTATGTGCAAAGAAAGGCTCATCCAACAGACCGACGATTTAATCTTCTGGAACTTACCGCTAAAGGGAGAAAGCTGGTCGACGATCTCGAAGTGCTTTATTTCAAAAAAATCAATGAGTTAATGGGCACTTTACCCGAACGGCAAAAGCAAACCATAATCACGGCTTTGGGAGATTTGAGAGAGCGCATCAAGCAGGATAGGGGAGCGTAAAGAATTTTTTATGGCAACACACAAATCACAATTTCTGCCTATATTCAAAAACAAGGAATTTCTCAAACTTTGGTTTGCTCAGATCCTTGCATATGTCAGTGACCGCATTACACAAATGGCCCTGTTCGGATGGCTTATCGCTTCTAGTGGGAGAAGTGGAACCGAAATGGCGAAAATTACATTCTTCAGCCTTTTACCCTCGTTTCTTTTTGGACAAATTGCTGGTGCTTTTGCGGACCGTTTTTCGCGAAAAACATTGATGATAGTAAGTATGCTGTTTCGAGCTTTGGTTGTCTTTATCCTTTTCTATATTGTGGTTTCGCAAAACGCGCACCTATCACTTATTTACTTTTTGATTTTCCTTATAGGCACGGGCACTTCCTTCGCTTATCCTGCCCGGCTTTCGTTGATTCCGAGTTTGGTTCCAGTTGACCAGTTACAAGCCGCTAATGCCCTTAGTTCTATTACCGGAATGGGGACCACGTTTTTGGGTACATATCTCGCGAGTTTTTTGATTCAGCATGCCGGCTTTTCTTCAGGGTTTATTTTTAACGGAGTAAGTTACCTTTTGGCGGGTTTTATTATTTTTTTAATTTGCTATTCTCAGCCTAACCGAGCCACGATTGGGGAAAAAGAAAATTTTATGGAAAGCCTCATAATCGGGGCTAAGTATTTAAAGAGTCATAAAAGGGCTTTTAATCTTATTCTGCTATCGATAATTCTTTCTTTCCTTTCCTCTTTCTTTTACATTTCGCTGACTGTTCTCGCCATCGACCATTTCAAAATAGGAACGCAGGGCATAGGTAAACTTTTGACGATGCTCGGAACGGGCATGTTTGTCGGGGCCTATTTGTCCGTACTTCTTAAAAAGTGGATTAAGCCAACTTATCTTTTAATCGTAGCGTTTTTGCTCATCTTCTTTACGAATCTGGCCTTTTGCACATTTTAAGGATTAGTTGATGACAAAGTATTCAAGAAAAAAAGCCCATTCTCCGATGCGAGTGGTTGAGAACGCAACTCAACACAACCGGAGAACGGGCTATGATTCGATAC
>Ga0247727_10004069_pt1 | contig 31481 bp, 27 predicted proteins | sample WisWelCaveWW1625_FD_202498 | JGI IMG/M metagenome (GOLD analysis project Ga0247727, IMG submission 202498) | Biofilm microbial communities from Wishing Well Cave, Virginia, United States - WW16-25 | ecosystem: Environmental > Aquatic > Deep subsurface > Groundwater > Cave microbial mat | place... | reverse complement strand
CATTGATCACTACGCCGCGCTCAACATGCGCGCCTTCGTCAAGATCGTGGACGCCGTCGGCGGCATTGACGTCGCATTGCCCGATACGGTGGACGGTCGTACCGCGCAGGATACGGACAAGCGCCTGCTTTTTCCAAAAGGCGATCAGCATCTCAACGGAACGCAGGCGCTCACGCTGGCGCGCATCCGCATCGAGGGAACGTTCGCGCGCGCCGACAATCAAAACCTTGTCCTGTGCGCGTTGCGAAAGAAACTTACCAGCCCCTCGGTCGTTACAGACATCCCCGATCTGATCAAATCCTTTCAAGACGCGGCGCAAACCGATCTCAGCCCCGAACAGCTGGGTCAACTCGCCTGCATCGGATCGCAATTGGGACCGTCAAACGTTGTGTTTGCAAACTTTCCCCAGGAACTCTTCACGCAGGCGCGCGTCTACGATCCGGTCTTCAAGAAAAACGTCTTTGTGTGGAAAGCGGATTACGATATCCTGCGTCAATACGCGGCGCAATTCAACGACGGCGCGTGGCCCCCGTCAAAAGTCAGCGGCCAGCCGCATAATTCGGATGAAAATGAAAAAGAAGGAGAGTCGCAAATCTGTCCATGAAACAGATACCTCCGCTCGACGCCGCGGCTGTTCTCAAACGCTACGGCTTGCGCGCCGATAAACGTCTCGGTCAAAATTTTTTGCAGGATCAATCCGCGCTCGAAGCCATCCTCTCCGCCGCGCAGATCGAACCGACAGATACCGTGCTGGAGATCGGTCCCGGCTTGGGAAGTTTGACGCGTTATCTCGCCGCCTCCGCCAGGCAGGTCGTCGCCGTCGAACTTGACGGCGATTTGATCCCGCCGCTCCAAGCCGTCCTCGCCCCATATCAAAACGTCCGCGTGATTCACGGAAACATCCTTGATCTATCTCCAAAGGAAATCATCGCGGAAAACGATTACCTGGTCGCGGCGAACGTTCCCTACTACATCACCTCGGCTGTGATCAGGCATTTGCTCGCGCAGTCCCGGAATAGGGAAAGCGATCCCAGGCCGCGCCGTATCGCGCTGACCATTCAAAAGGAAGTCGCCGAACGAATCTGCGCCGCGCCCGGAGATATGAGCCTGCTGGCGTTGAGCGTGCAGGTTTACGGGGAGCCATCCATCGCGGCGCGCATCCCCGCCGAGGCGTTTTTCCCCGCGCCCAAAGTTGACTCGGCGGTCCTGACGGTTGACATATTTCCCGCTCCTCAAATCAAACCTGAATTGATAAATACATTTTTCCGACTCATCAAAGCCGGTTTCAGCCAGAAACGCAAGACGCTCCGCAACTCGCTTTCATCCGGTCTGCATATCTCTCCCAACGCGGCGGTGGAAATGCTCGCAAAAGCAGACATCAACCCGCAACGCCGCGCCGAAACTTTGAGCATGGAGGAATGGCGGTTACTTTGTGAAATAAAATAATTACTCATCCACCCGTATTTGATGGGGATGGCTTTTCCGGCGCATATCGCGGTAATGCCACCACACGTCCCAGATGCGTATCGCCGCTTCCAGTTGAATCCTCAACGACATTTTTGATTTTCCGAACCGGCGATCCTCGAAGTGAATCGGGACTTCGACAATATCGTATTCCATTAGAAACGCGACATACGCCATCTCCACCAGGAAGATATACCCGTTGGATCGGATTCGATCCAGCGGCATGGTCATCAGCGCGTCCCGCTTCCACATGCGAAAGCCGGTCGTCACGTCATGCAAAGGGAAGCGCAGAATAAAACGAGCGTAGTTATTCCCAAACGCCGATAGGAATTTACGCCAGAGGGGCCACTTCTCATCCAGCGAACCGCCCTTGATGTAGCGAGAGCCGATCACAACGTCGCAGTCCGCGATGCGGCGCGCCATTTCCTTCAAGACATTGGGATCGTGGGAAAAGTCCGCGTCCATTTGAACGACGGCGTCCGCGCCCAGATCGAACGCCTTATGAAATCCCTCAATGTAAGCGGAGCGGAGTCCCTGTTTCCCGGCGCGATGCAACACATTCACGCGCCCCGGATATTCCCTGTTCAAATCATCGGCGATCTGACCAGTCCCATCCGGGCTGTTGTCGTCCACTACCAGGACGCTCAAGTCCAGTGGGAGCATGAATAAAGCGGAGACCAGCCGTGGCAGGTTCTCCGCTTCGTTATAGGTCGGCAAAACGACGGCGATCTTCACAAATGCTTGCTCAACAGATCCTTCTTGAGTTGGTCAACGCTGGAGTAGCGCCCAAAGACGGATGGCGTCTCAACGACCTTGATCGAAAGACGCTTCGGACTCTTTGCCGCCTGTTCGCGATCCTTGATGGGATAGAAATAATCCAGCGACTGTTCGAGCCGCGAGCGAATGCGCTCCTGAAACGGCGGCAGGTTATCCGGCGACACCACCACGACAAAATCCGTCGGGCTTATGTGGCCTAGAAAATCCTCCGGCGATCCCGTTTCCTTCATCGTATTGTGGATCATCAAACTGATCGCCCTCAGGACGTCGTCCGACGCCACAAACCCGTAAGCCTCGCGGAACGCGTCCAAATGGCTGATGGAAATATGCAGTAACGCCCATCCGCTTTTATGGATTACATCTGAAAGTTTCTCCTCCACCAGCGGCCCTTCCGGCAACCCGCTGACCGGGTTGGTCAACGACCCCTGGCTGACGCGCTTCAACGCGTTCCGCACCCGCAGACGCAATTCCTGTACGTCGAAGGGCTTGGTGATGTAATCGTCCGCGCCCACTTCGAAGCCCTGCAACCGATCCACGCGTTCGCGTTTTTCGGTGAGGAAAATGATCGGGATTTCGTTCGTGCGCCGGTCGCCGCGCAAACGCCGCGCCACTTCGTAGCCGTCAATGTCCGGCAGGCGGATATCGAGAATGATCAGATCGGGGAAAATGGTTTGGCCCGCGCGCACGCCGTCCTCGCCCCAGTTGACGGTGAACACTTCATAGCCCTGAACGCGGAAATACGCGTTCAACATTTCGGCCACGTCGAGATCGTCTTCAACGATCAGAATTTTATGTTTGGCTTCGGCCACATCAACCCCGCTTTATGAGATCGGTTCTTTCTGGATGACGAACTCGCAGGCCGCGTCGCCCACCGCGACGCATTTCGACTCGTTCACGCGGAATTCATTGCCGCCGGACACCCACTTGAGCGCCTCCTGCAATATACCGGTCGCAATGTAGCAAACCGGTTTATCCGCGCCGGAACGCCCCCAACAAACAGGACACTTATGAATCGTCCAGATAAACTCCGTATCCTTTTCTTCGACCGTGCTATACTGATCGCTGAGTTGGGAGAAAATTTTGGCGAAGGCCGGCAGACCGATCCTCAGTTTGGATTGAAGCGGAAGGACGACAAAAGCCAAATCCGCCGCGCCCGCCAAAGCGCCGAAATTTTTCAAACCTTCCGCGAAAGTGGCGCGCCCGGCTCGAAGCGCCAGGCCGCGGCCGCCGCGCGGTCCATACATCTCTTCCAGCGCGGTGCCGATCGCGGAGAGTTCCGCAAAATCAAACCCTTTATCAAGATTCTCCGCCGGATAGTTTTCGATGTAGTGGGTCAAGCCGCCCAGGTTGAGAATGGCGTTGAGTCCGTTTTTGCCCATCACTTCCTCAAGCGCGTTGATGGTGATGCGTCCAAATTTGTTTGGATAATACAGACCGGTTTTTTGAACAGGGCTCATGCTTGACTCCGCTTAAATCAGTTTTGCCAGATCTTCGGCGGCACGCTTAATATCCAGGAAGATCAAGCCTAATTTTGCTTGCTCACGCGCCAGCGCGGTGAGAACCGCTTCTTCCCCCACCGATATCAGAACGACGTATCCTTTTTCACCCTTGATGTAGACCTGCTCCAAAACGCCCCGCCCCAACTCGGATGCAATCCGCTCGCCGAGCGAGAGCATCGCGGCCGACATCGCCGATACGCGATCCTCCTCGACGCCCTGCGGCAAAGCCGATGCAATGCTGAGACCGTCCACACTGACGACCGCCGACGCCTCAATATCAGGAGAAGAAGCCTGCAGTTCCCGAAGACGATCAACCATTTGTTGCGTACGTGACTTGGACAAGACAGCCCTCCTGGCAAAGAGATATACCAGTCAAAACATGACCAGCAAGATTACATGGTTTGGAATTGAGGACAAATTTACCCTAGTGGCTAAAAAGTGTCAAGCCAACATATGAAAGGACGCGCGCCTCAATTACGGAAATGTAATTCCAGTCATGCTAAAATTAGACGCTTATGATCAAGAGACTCGTTCCAATTTTACTACTTATCCCCGCGTTCAACTGCGCGCCTCAATTGTCGGCCTCGGCGCAAACCGTTGAACCCGATAGCGGCGCGGTCCTGTGCGCGCCGGACGCGTATCCGATTCCGCCGGATGATTGTCTTCCGCTGGGGCCATCCACATATATTACGGAGATGGCAACACTGGGGATTGCAATTCCGCCGCGTCCACTGCCCGCTTCAAAACCTGACCCGGGGTTGACCGCGCTTCCCTATCTTTACTTCCGGCTGGAAGAGGATTCCGTTCCCGTTCTCAGCGGACCGGGCGGCGATAATCTTGGTCAGGCATTCCTGCCGGGATTCGTCTACGTCTCATACATTGACCGCGTGGATACCGGTCACGGCATCTATTACGCGCTTCAATCCGGCGGATGGATTCCGGGCAAAGGCGCGCGCGTCGGCGAGTATTCGAGGTTTCAGGGATTGGAGTTCAGTTCAACCCCGCGCAACGTTTTCGCCTGGTCGTTGCCGTTTTATACGGACAGCATCCCTGTCTATGAAACGCCCGGCTACAACGCTCCTCTGACTGAAAGAATCCTCTACCCTTATGTTGACATCGTGCAGATTTACGACACCCAAATAGCCGACGGCGTGGATTGGAACATGATCGGTCCGGGGCAATGGGTGGAGGCGCGCATCATGGCGGCGGTCACGCCCAACACGACGCCTCCCGAAGGCGTAACCAACGGCCGCTGGATTGACGTTGACCTTGCCGAACAAACCCTCGCGGTATACGACAACCATCAACTCGTCTTCGCCACCGTCGTCGCCAGCGGACTCGAACCCTTTTGGACGCGCCCCGGCTTGTTTCAAATCTACTCGAAAAAAGAAACCGAGACCATGCGTAACAGCGACCCGACCGATTTTTATTACCTCGATAACGTCCCCTGGACGATGTACTTCGACAAGGCGCGCGCCCTGCACGGCGCCTACTGGCGCACGCGTTTCGGCTACCCACAATCGCACGGCTGCGTGAATCTTTCCGTGGGCGACGCGCATTGGTTATTCAATTGGGCCATCGAAGGCGACTGGGTATATGTCCATGATCCTTCGGGATTAACTCCAACCGACCCCGCGCTCTATAAAGATTGGGCGTATTGACACAAGCATACCCGCATGGTAAACTCTCGCCCGCTTGTTAGTACTCCATGAGTATGATATTGGTCCCGTGGTGTAGCGGCCTAACATGCGGCCCTGTCAAGGCCGAGATCGCGGGTTCGAATCCCGTCGGGACCGCCACAATGAAAGAACCTGGTTTTGATGAATAAACTGCCATCAAACATCAGGGTCTTTTTTGTTGTAAAGCTAGGAAAGCGACTCAACCGGACTCGTTCCCACACGCCCAAAGATAATCATTCAAAATCCTGTCTATCTTCCGTTCAAGCGCTTGTTTCGCGTTTAGTCCGCTCTCCCCCACAAATTGACTCAGTAAAGAATACGGCAAAACATTTTCGCCGAGATTTTTCATCAATCGCGTCAGCGCGGCTTGCACTTCAGGTTGGACCCAGTAATATCGTGCGCGGTCGCTCAGGCTATATTTGCGTTTGAAAGCCTGCTCAGCCTCCGTGCCGTGATAATACTTCCTCCAATGTTCAGGATGTTCTATCATCACATCATCCAATACCTGAACGATGTTTGAACGTTCATCCTCCGCAAACAACTCATGTTCAATCATCGCCAGGGCAAAGACCGCTTCACGAAATGCGAACGTGAGTCCGGGTCCAACTTTGAGAATCGCAAAATGGTCGCGCACCAGATTCTTCAACGCCTCGCGCGTTTGATAATCTGTCGAGTGCGCTTCATACACCATCGGTTGATTTTCGATGAAACGGGATAAATCTTTCGCGGCTTCGGGTTGATACGCCAATACAAAATCATCGCCGAATTCCACGCCTGGTTGGACTACGACTCCCACGACTCTTTCCCACGCTGATTCGATTCCTGCTCGAAGAAACGCCTCACGCGTGACTTGAATTGTTTGCTCCACATCTTCGACCTTTGTCACGCTGACGCCTTCCTCGCGCTCCATCGCGCCGCCAGGGGTGGGAACTTCCGTGCCGATGATATATCTTAATCCCCCTCTCCCTGTGGGAGAGGGGTTAGGGGTGAGGGCGCTCTCCGCCGCCTTCGCCAATTGCGCCGCGCGTTCTGCAACCACTTCAACATTCAACGAGCCCGCTGGGTCATCTGCCAGCCTCATGCTGCAATCAAGATGAATCTTTGTGAAACCCACCTGCACATAATCTCGAATCAACGCCTCCGATTTTGCCATGGCTGATTCCGAGTGTTCATTCTGCCAGACACTCGGACCGAGATGGTCTCCGCCCAAAATGATGTTCTCGAATGGATAATTATTTTCCTCCGCAATCCCGCGCACATACGCGACAAAATCCATTGGCGTCATCCCTGTATACCCGCCAAATTGATTGACCTGGTTGCAGGTGGCTTCAAGGAGTAAGACTTCCGAAGTCTTGGAGACTTCGGAAGTCTGCATGACAGTTTTCAAAACATACGGATGCGCCGAACAAACGGATGTAATCCCCTTCGCCTCCCCGCGTTTTTGCGCCGCGACAATTTCATCCAGATACATGCTTACCATTATTTATTCGTAGGTCACTTGCCCTTATTCGTAGGTCACGTTTCAAACGTGACCTACAGCCTCTTCGAGCGTCGGCTGCCCGTTTGTGCCGCCTGACTGTTGTGTGGATAATGCTCCGCACACGCAAGCCAGGCGTAAAGATTTCTCCATTTGCCAGCCGTTCAAATACCCATAGATAAAGCCTGCGTCAAACGAGTCGCCTGCGCCGACGGTATCTACTACATTTACTGAAATTGATTCAGCGTAGGCAATCGTATTTTCTTTGCAAGCCAGTGCGCCCTCCGCACCGAGTTTGACGGCAACGAGTTTTGCTTTCTGGGAAAGTTGCTTTGAAGCAGATTCAACATTTTGGGAATGAGTTATTGAAAGCGCTTCAGTTTGGTTGGGGAGAAATACATCTGTAACCGATAGCAATTCGTCGAACCCAAGCCATTTTTCGGAAGGGTCGTAATTTGTATCGAGGGAAGTTGTCAATCCAAATGAACGCGCGCGGCGGAAGAGATTCGGCAAATCGGGTTGAAGATTCGTTTGCAGGAAGTACGACGCAACGTGCAAGTGCCGCGACTGAGTCAACAACGCGTCAGGGATGTCCGAGGCTCGTAGTTCAGCGATCAAGCCTGGGTGAGTCAGAATCGCTCTATCTGTTTGATTATTCAGAATCACGCTGAGTCCCGTTTGTCCGTCCGAACGAACGATGACGTTGGTCACATCCACATTTCGTTTTGACATTTCATCCAACATAAAGCGACCGAAGACATCCTCGCCGCACACGCCGATGAACGCGACCTTCAAACCAAGCCGCGCCGCGCCGCACGCAAATATCGCGGACGATGAACCGATGGTGAGCGTTGCGCTGTCAACAAGTTTTTCAACCTGACCGAATTCAGGAACGACATCCCCCGAAAGAATCAAATCGGGGTTGATTTCGCCCGCGACGAGAATGTCATATAGTTTCATGAGGGGAGGTAGACAGGTACACAGGTAGACAGGTACACACGTAAACAAGTAAACAGGTAGACAAGTGAACAAGATGCGAACATATCTACGTGTCTACATGTCTACGTGTATACTTATTTACAAGTTTGTATCCACGCGTCCAAGCCGCGATGTTTGAGGATGGTGTTGAACCTGAGTTCCTTCGATTTGCGACAAAAGGATTCAAAGTCGCCGCCGAGGTCGGTGTATTCTGCGGCAAAGACAGGTTTGCCTGCTTCGATAAATGGTTTCATGTCTTCTGCCCAGTCGTAATAAAAAGCGTCTTCGGTGATGGCGAAGTCGAAATGTTCAAGCAAATCTTTCACCTGGTCGGGCGCGTTCTTTTGACCGATGGCGAGTCCGCGTTTGTGGGATTCGTCGGCGAGCCAGAGCGCGTACTTCAATTGGTCGTCGTAGGTAATCGGGAAGCCCGTGTCGTTGGTGTGGATTTCCATGTTGTCGGGTTCGACCGCGTCGAAGCCTTTGGCTTTGCACAGGTCAAGCCGCGCGAGCATGATGGGCGCGAGTTTATCCATCTGGCGGATGTCCAGCCATTTTTCACCGTGCCAGCCTTCGTAATCTTTACCGAGAACTTCTGCTGGAAACTTATCTTTATCGGGACGCCAATCCTCCCACGAGCCGACGCTCATATAACATATCACCTTGCGACCTTTGGCGTGTAATTCGTCAATGATGGCTTGGTCAACGTAGAGGTCAATGTCGTAGACATCCGCTTCGATGGAGGTGTCAATGTCGTTGTCGCCGATCTGCCATTGCCAGGTGAGTCCTGCGGTGGGATACCACCAGGTTGTTGCGTGATGCGTGGGGTGGGGAGTGGAAGGCATGAGGGTTGGAGTCTCCGTCGAAACAGAATCAGGTTGAGGGGAGGGTGAGGCGGGTTCCCCCTTCGGGGACGATGTACGTCCTAAAAGGAAAGAGGAAAGAAGAAAGACCTTGACGATTATCCTGAATGGCATCTCATTGATATTCTGGCAGGATGTCGCCGTGCGCTTCGAGGAGGTCGTCCACGAGGGACCAGATTTGGTCGAGGCTGAGTTCGGCGGCGGTGTGCGGGTCGAGCATGGCGGCGTGATAGATATGTTCGCGTTTGCGCGTGAGCGCGGCTTCGACGACCAGCGATTGCACGTTGATATTCGTCTGTTGGAGCGCGGCGAGATGCGGCGGCATCATCCCGATTTTGGTGGGCTGGAGTCCGTTCTTATCCACGAGGCATGGGACTTCGACACAACAAGATTGCGGCAGGTTGTCAATGAGACCGCGATTGGCGACGTTGCCATAGACGATGCGCGGCGTGCCCGTTTGCATGGAGTGGATAATGAGCGATCCATATTCCTGACTGCGCTCATATCTTTGTTCGTCGAGTTCGCCGCGTTCGAGCGTGGCTTTCTCTGATTCCCATTCGGCGAGTTGTTCTTCACAGCGGGCGATATATTCATCGAGCGGAATCTCATATTGCTCGATGAGGTCAGAACGATTAGGCTTGATAAACCACGGCACATACTCGCTGAAATGCTCGCTCGACTCGGTGACGAAATATCCGGTACGGCGAAGAACTTCGTAACGGACATGATTCGCAAGATTGCGATAACCACGCGTATACGATTTTGCTTCCGCCACCTGTCGAATCTTTGGATACAGGTCTTCGCCGTTGCGTTCGAACTTGAGATAGAACGCCATGTGATTGATGCCGGCGCAGATGTAATTGATTTCGTTGTACGGCACGCCGATATCGTATGCCAACACTTCTGCTGTTCCCTGCACGCTGTGACACAATCCAACCGTTTTGATTTTGCTGGCGCGGTTGATTGCCCAGGTGTTCATAGCCATCGGGTTGACGTATTGCAGGAACATCACGTCGGGACAAAGTTCCTCCATATCCTTGCAAATATCGAGGAAGACGGGAATGGTGCGGAGTCCGCGCATGATGCCGCCGATGCCAAGCGTATCGGCAATGGTTTGACGGATGCCGTATTTCTTCGGAATTTCAAAGTCAATCACGGTGCTGGGTCTAAAACCGCCCACCTGAAACATGCTGATGGCGTAGTCCGTGCCATCGAGCGCGCGGCGGCGGTCGAGCGTCGCTTCGATGTTTGGTTTCGCGCCGAAGAAGTCCGCGACTTTGTGTGCCACAATCTCCGAGGTCTTCAAGCGCACAGGGTCAATGTCCATCAGGCTGATGGTGGAGTCGGCGAGTTCGGGGAAACTCAAAATGTCGCCGAGCAGGTTCTTGGCGAAGACTGTACTGCCCGCGCCGATGAAAGTTATTTTGGTCATATCGTCTCCTGGTTTATATAGCCAAATGGTTTGTTGTTATTGCTGGCACGCAAAGACCATGCCGTCGTTTTCTCCTACTGCGCTTGAATCATCATAAGCCCTGGTCACAATGGTTGTTTTGAAACCAGCCGCCTTGAGAAGGTTTTCAAATTCTTCACGCCTGTACATGCGTTCGCGATAATCGAACGCTTCCGTCTCAATGAGTTTGTTGTCCACATATTTTTCGTACTTGTTCCAGCATCTTCCAATCCGTTCTTCTTCGACATCGTCCCAAACGCTGGTCGCGAAAATCACCGAGCCGTCAGGGTAATCTGTAACCTCGAGTTTCGATTCGCCAGGTTTTCCGAAATTTTTCAAGTGCGCGGGAGGGCGGACATCCGCCACAAACCAGCCGTCGTCCGGCAAATGCGACGCCATCTTCTTCAAACATTGGACGGCAATCTCATTATCGTATATATGACCAAACGAACCGCCCGGAATGAAGATAAAGCCATACCTGCGCGGCAACTCCATCCTCTCGATATATTGCTCGAAGAGGCGAGGCTTGAATCCTTTCGCCTCGCATTTTTCGCGAAATACTTCAAGAATATGAGGCGAAGAATCCAAACCATCCGCGTCCGCGCCCGCCTCCAAAAACGGGATAAGATTCAAGCCCGTGCCGCACATCGGCTCCAAGACGGGGGTTGGCTGACCCAGCGCCTTCCATTTGCGAAGATAAAAATTGAAAATCTCGTCCTGCTCGGTTCCAATGTCATAACCGCGCGACCGAAATCTTCCGTAAAACGATTGACGCATGAAGACTCCTCTGATAACTCATTTTAGCGCGAAGGATATTTTTCGAGTCGCGGATACCGAATCCCAATTCGCGTCAACGAGTTGAAAGACAATATCCAATTTGGAGGATTGCAACAACTTGCGTGAAATATTCCATTGGACGCGACTGCCCATGTCTTCAAAGTGAATCAGAAGTTCCGTCGGCGACCAGTTCCAGTCATTGCCGGAGCCGTTGTAAATATTCTAGGTGTGATTTTCAAAGAGAGTCTCCGCTCCGATGCCGTTGATGACATAGCCTGTTTTTGGATTCTGGTCTTCATCTACGAAAATCTGAAAGGCGTTATATTTTCCGCTAACGTAATCGAATGACAGATAGACGTTGTCGGCGTCGTTGGAAATCTGTGGGTTGGAGATGAGCGATTCGACGGGCGAGGTCACAACCGAGTCTACGCTTCGTTCCACGCTGGAAGTTGATTCGATTTCCTCAAACATTTCCCCGCGCTGATAACTTCCGCCTGTATTCTTATCCACGGTGATTGAACCAAGAATGTTATAGCCCGTGGATTCATCCCAGATATTTTCATTGGCAAATTGAATCGCATACAGCGGATTTGCCTGTAACGACTCGTATCCATCAGGGAGCCAGAGGGCAAGTTGATATTCGCCTTCGTCCGCGTTCGAGGGGAGGTGGAGTTTGGCGGTGAATGATGCTGTGCCTGGTTCCCAGGCGCGCGGGTCAATATCGAGTTGCACTTCGTGGCGCAAGATGGCATCTTGCGCTACGACGACATATAAAGGACGCTCATTAATGATTGAAGCAAAACCTGTATTCTGCAAATTGACAGTGAGATTCAACACTCCTCCTGGTCTTACTTGTTCGTTGAAGTCGGCAGAGGTGAGCGAGAGACGATAGCCCATGCGGTCAGTGATTTCTGCGAGACAGCCGCCCGCCTCCCAACTGCGGAGTATGCCTTTGTGATATGCCTCGTTGATGGCGGAGAAGTGGAGCAAAGCCATTTCTTGCAAAGCAATAGTACACTCCGAGCGCGGCGGATTGGGCGCGCAGGTCTCGCCGCTCATGGGGGTGAAGCGAGTCAATTCAGTGAGATATTTTTGGTCGCGTTCGATGGTGATTGTGCCGTCACGTTCATACGTGCCGACATCTGTATCGCTCGAAAGAAAACAATCGTTGTGATGCGCGACGCGCGCTTTGGCGGCGTCGGCGGGATTCGGATACATCTCGATGATGTTGGCGGGGTAACGGACTTGCACATAACGATTCGGGATGGCGGCAAGTAGCGCGTTTAGAATGTCGCGTTTGTCGGTGAGGTTATCGAGTCCGTTGGTGGAGGTGTGCCACTCGCCCCACGCGCCGATGAAGCCCGCCTCGACCCACGCGATGACATCCGCGTTGTTTTGCAGGAGCGGGGTCAACTGTTCGATGTGGCGGAGGATTTGCATTTTCGACGCGTCAGGATCGGAGTCGGGATAGGGTCCTTGATTGTAGGCAAAACGGATGATGGCTTTTATGCCCGCGTCGCGGATGTCGTCAAAGTTGGTTTGTAAATCATCAAGCACATCTTGAGGGATGTCGGTCTCGCGCCAATCGTCGAGACGGATGTTGAGGTGGACGAGCGTGTTGCCCGTCGCGCGCACGGGACTAAAACCCGCTGAACTCGGCAATTCGTAGGGGGTGAAGAATCCACGCTCGGGGTTGAGGAGAGAGGCGTCAGAGGGGATAAAGTTGTGGGTCACGGTGGCAGGTTCGGGGGACGTGGTGCGGGAAGCGGTTCCACATCCAGAGAGGAAAGAGGAAAGAAGAAAGAGGGAGAGGATACGATTCATGTTACGAGTTACAAGTTGCGTGGCGCGTGTTCCGTGTTTACTTGTCTACTTGAACGCGCTTTGGGTCGCCTGGTCAACAATCCAGCGTTGGAGGAAGATGTAGACGATGAAGATGGGAATGAGAGTCAAAATGGACGCGGCGAGGATGAGACCGTCATTGGCGGAGTGTTGGGTCTGGAACCAGACAACCAGGAGCGGGACGGTGCGATTCTCAGGCGAGGTGAGGACGATGAGGGGCCAGAGATAATCGTTCCAGGTTGCCATGAAAGTGAAGATGCCGAGGGAGGCGAGAGGCGGTCCCATTTGCGGGATGACGATGCGCCAGTAGATGCCGAATTCGGAGGCGCCGTCTATGCGCGCCGCGTCCATGAGTTCGGCGGGCAGGGATTCGATAAACTGCTTCATCAGGAAGATGCCGAACGCGTCCACCATCGAAGGGACGATGAGCGCCCAGAGGGAATCGATGAGACCGAATTTTACGACCAGCAGGTAGTTCGGAATCATGACCACTTGAAATGGAATCATAATTTGAATGAGGATGACTCCGAAGGCGAGGTTCTTGCCTTTGAAATGATATTTGGCGAAGATATAACCCGCGAAGGAACTGGTGAAGAGCGTGATGAAGACGCGCGCGATGGAGACAACGAAACTGTTGAGAACGTTGCGCTCGATTGGGATTTTTTCATCGGTGAGAATGGTCGTGTAATGTTTGAGAGTCGGTTCCCGCGAAAAGAAATCGGGCGGGGTCTGGCGCAGTTCCGCGTCGGTCTTGAGCGAGGAGGCAATGATGTAGAAGAACGGCAGAAGCGTGGCGACGAGTCCGACGATGAGGACGGCGTACGCGCCTGATTTGCCGAGGATGAAGGCGGGGGAGGGAAGTTTGGGAGGAGGGTTCATGGGTAATTGGTAAATGGTAATTGGAGGCTGGAGATTAGAGACTTGAGATTGGGTGTAGAGGATTAGAGGAGTGGAGAATTAGAGATTGATGGATGAGTGTTGAGAATTGGAGGAATGGAGAATTGAGGGCTTTACGAGTCTCTGGATGATTATTTGTTTACCTGTTTTCGTGTGTACTTGTTTACCTGTCTACGTGTTTCCGTGTCTACTTGTCTACGTGTCTACTTGTCTACTCTCTCAGTACTCCCACTCCGTCCTCAGGATACGAAATTGAATCACCGTGAGCGTCAAGATGATGATGAACAAAATCATGGACATCGCGGCGGAGAGACCGAGATTATTCGCAAAGCGGAACGCGTTTTCGTAGATGGATAACAACATCGTTTGCGTTTGATTCTTGGGTCCGCCGCGCGTAAGCAGTTGGAAGATGACGAAAACTTGAAGTGAGGATAAAACTGTCAGGACCGAGGTCAGCAAAATGGTGCGACGAAGAAGCGGAACGACGATGAGCCAGAATTCCTGCCAGACATTCGCGCCGTCCACGCGCGCGGCTTCGCGTAAAGTCTTCGGGATGCTTTGCAGCGCGGCGACGAAGATAACCAGGTTATATCCAAAATCCTGCCAGACGTGCGCGATGACGACGCATATCATCGCCAGCGGAACGCCGAAGTAAATCGTGTTCGGGTCTTGCAGCCACGATTTGGGCGGGACAAGATTGACCGCCTTGAACATGATGCTCAACAAACCCCAGCCTGGCGCGTACATGTACGACCAAATGATAACGAGCGCAATGGAGGATGAAATAGTTGGGAGAAAATAAATGGCGCGAAAAAATGTCTTGAAGCGTTCGCCGATGGATTCGAGAATCACCGCAAGCGGCAGTGTGACGGCGAGATTCAACGGCAGGACAAGCGCAGTGAACAGAAAAGTGTTCTTCACCGCGAGACGGAATACTTCAGCGGGTTTGCCTGTGCCTGTGAATAGTTCGATAAAGTTATCAATGCCAATGAAGGGGTTTGCCCCGCCCAGCCCAAGGAATCCGCTCCCTGCGCGGATGGGCGTGTAACTAAAGAAACTCATCACCACCGCCCAGAGAATCGGGAATAACGTGAACAATCCCATATAAAGCAGGATGGGCGCGAGGCTGGTGTAAGCAAAGCGGCGTTGCTTTGCCATGAGTTTGCCGCCGTCGCTGACGATATCTCTTTTGAAGAACGAGTTGATTGCCATTGACTCTCCTAACGGAAAGGGTGAAAAAGAAAGACGAAAGAAGAAAGAGAGGCGTGCAACGTGTAGCGTGTTTCGTAACGTGACGGAACACGCTACACGTCCAAGACAGATTACTGCTTACTGGTCACTGCTTACTGGTCACTGCTTACTGACTTGCATCCACCATCGCGTTTGCCGCTTCGTGGATACTATTCGCGGCTTCTTCTGCGGTGAGGTTGCCTTGAATCGCGTCGAGAATCGTCGGATATACGATTTCATACGAGAGTTGGTCCGAGTCGGTCAGGTTGCCCTGATATTGACCGAATTCCAGCATCGGCAGGACGGGCGCCATGAACGGCGCGTTCTCCACCAACTTCGGGTCAGCCGCGACGGCTTTCATCGCGGGGATGGTCGCAGATTTGGAGTTGAAGAAGAACACGTTCGCCTGGTCCGCGCCGAGGAACGCGGCAAGTTTCCAAGCCATCTCAGGATTCTTGGCGCTCTTGCCGACCACGTAACCCCAACCGCCAACGGACGCGAACTTATAGTTCGAACCCATCAACGGCGGCAGCGCGACGTAATCAAATACCAAATCGGGATACGCCAGTTTCGCGTCGCCCGCGTACCACGAGCCCAACACGCCAATTCCGTTGTGTCCCTGCGCGAACGAATCGCCGACCCATTCACTGTCGGCGTTGAAGATGATTGGGTCAACGATTTTATCCGTCTGCGCCATATCCATCAACTTCTGAATCGTCGCGACCGCTTCGGGGGAATTGAAATTAAAGTGGCGACCATCTTCCGCGAAGTAATCCGCGCCCTGCTCCAAAATGCCCGCCAGGAAGTACGTGAACAACTGGTCGCTGTTGGTGTAGTGCATGCCCGCGACGGTCATCACGCCGTCCGCGCCGACTGCGGTCATCTTCTTCGCGTCCGCGACGACATCATCCCACGTCTTCCACGCAGGAGGATACGTCACTCCAGCCGCCTCGAACAACGCGGGGTTCACGTACGCGCCGCCGTATTCCAAATTATATTCCGCGGGGAAGCCGTACAGTTTTCCATCGCAGGTCTGACCGCCGAGCGGCGCGGCATAGAAAACTTCCTGCGCCTGGGTGAGCGACATCACACCCGCAGGCGTTTCGAGAAGTTGACCGCCTGACGCGTAGCGGCACGTGTATCCGCCGGGAATCAGAATCACATCCGCGGTGTTGCCAGCGGGCAATGAAGTTTGAATCGTCTGAATGAACACATCCCACGGGAACGTCTCATACTTGATGGTCACATTCGGGTTCTGCTTCATAAACTCATCGAACTTCGCCTGATTGGCTTCATTGAACGCGGGCGCCTGGTGACCCCAAAACCGAATCTCAATCGGTTCATTCGACGCGGGCGCTTGCGTCGCGGTGGGTTGCGCGCCGCCTCCGCACGCGGCGAGCAGAAGACTCGCCATCACAAAAACGAACATCAACTTTTTCATGCTTCTCTCCTTTTGGTTTTCTCCCTCTCCCAATGGGAGAGGGTAGGGGTGAGGGTTACAAATCTAATTTCACCACCGCCGTCAGATTATTCGGACGGTCGGGATTCAAACCCTTCGCCATTGAACGATAAAACGCCATCAATTGCAGGATGGGTAGATAGAGGACTCCGCGCACGCTTTCCGGGATTTTCGACTCAAAGACGACATCCGCTTCTGACTCACCGATACCTGCTACTGTTCCCCCAAGCTTTTCCATCTCTGACAGCACGCGCGCCTCGTGGACTCGATTCTGCTCCGATAACAATCCCACCACGACAGTATTTTCATTGACCATGCTCATCGGTCCGTGACGAAACTCCAAAAAGTGGAACGGCTCACTGTGCGTGAGAGTCATCTCCTTCATCTTGAGATTCGCCTCACAAGCCAATCCATAACGAATCCCTGAGCCAAGAAAATAAAATCTATCAAAGTTTAGATTCTCACCAATTCTCTTTGCCCACGCCTCATAATTACCAATTACCAATTCTCCAATTCTCGGCAACTCCCTCATCGCCTCCACCAACTCTCCCTTCCCCGCCATGCGCGCGCAAAACGCGGTCGCCGCCACATACATCGAAGCAAACGAACGCGTCTGCGCGACAGATTCCTCCTGTCCCTTCGGTATGACGATATTCATATCGGCAAGTTTGGAAAGCGTTTCATCATAATTGCTGACGACCATCACATCCCCGCGCTTCTCTGCCTTGAACTTCTGAACCGCTTTTACAGTTTCGGTCGTTGTCCCTGAACGGCTGACAGCGACCAACAGGTAGCGCAAATTGACAATTTGCGCCACATTCGCCGAAGCATTCAACAACAACTCCCCCGCCGGGACAGCCCGCGCGGAACGACCAGTCAACTCCTGGTACAATGCCGCCGCCGCGAGTGAGAGGTAATACGTCGAGCCGCAGCCAGTAAAAAGCACATTGTCGTAGCGACCAGCCTCGGGTAAGGTCGAAGCGTGAACCACATCCAATGCCTGCGACCACGCCTCAGGCTGGGATTTGATTTCACGATACGTTGCGTACTCTGGCAATGACAGCATGGTTATCCCTTTAGCAATGCCGATAGTTTCTGTTCATAGTCATCGAGCATCCTCATTGTGATAGATGCAGGGGATACGGAAGGCTGCCTGAGCACTGAGCACACTGCTGCCGATGTCCAACAGCATCTCGTCAAGAAACGCTTCAACGCGCCGCCACAACCGCAGCGGCGGATGCGGGCGGCCCGTCTTCAAAATTCTTTGGATTGTGGGGGCTGTTGTTTCAAGTGGAAAAGTTAATTCATCATAGGCGTCAGCGCGGGCGGGCAAAACATTCTCCACCTCGAAGAATTGCACCTGCGTTTCCTTCCTGCCCAGGAAGCGCACCAAATCCAGCGCCGCTTTTTCATGTTCAATATCAGAGAGCGCATTTTTCCAAATGACAAGATGGTCGCCGCCGATCCATGGAACGCCCGGCAGGGTTGTTACAGCAACGTTATCACGCATTGCCTGGGAAGCATAAGGGCTTTCCAATAAATCATTTCCTATTTCCACCCCGCCGATCAATACAGCCGTATCGCCGCGCGCAAAAGCCTGCGTGCACGCTTCGACCGAGAGCTCGCGCAATGAAAGCGGAATGAAAGGGAACAACTCGAAGAAATTTATCAATCCTGCGCTCGCTTCAGGTTTTGCAAACAACGGCTCGCGTCCATCCGCTCCCATGAAGTCGCCGCCGTTGGCGCGCGCCCATGATGAGGCAATATGCGCCAGATCCACATAAGGGCGCAGGGTCGGGAGCGCCCAGGGCGCGATGCCTTTCCCGCTCAGTCGCGCAAAGGCATCGCGCATGGCTTCCGGTGAAGCAAACGCTTGTTCAGGATCAATGCCCGCTTGATTCAAAATATCCCGGCGATAATACAAAACAAATGTGTAAATGGACCACGGTATTGCCCACACTTCGGGGCGATTCGCCAGTTTAACGGTCTCCCAGGTTGAGGGTAGAAAGCCCTGCGCGCCTCCCATCGAAGAAACATCAGCCTCGCTGAACACGCGCAACGCGTCCAGCATCGCCATGGTCGCAACCCAGGTGGAGCCTATCTGGGAAACATGCGGGCCCTTGCCCTCCATCGCGTCCAATACCAGCGTCTGCCAGGCTCTGTCCCAACCCACGCGGCGCAATGAAAGTTGTACTTTTGTGTCGCGCTCGAAGGACGCCAGAAGCCCGCGCAAAGGCTGCAAATCCTCCGCCGTATCCGCGATGTTTAGAAAATTAAGTTCCACTGTTCCTCACAGTCCCAAAACGCGTTCGGCGTTTTCACGATAGACCTTCTTCAACACATCATCGGGCAAATACATTCCATAAGCATACCATCGTCCTTGTTGCGGAACGTCCCCAGTGTTGTAATTGAAATACTCATCGTCCGTTTCGAGCAGGCGATAGCACAAACGATACGCGTCCAAATCGGGACTCATATCCGAGCCAAACAAGATGCGGTCTTGATATTGGATGAAAAATTTTCGGGCGGTATAAGGCTGTCTTCCAAGTTCGCCGAGCCGCGCGGAAATGTCAATGTAATAGTTCGGGCAATCGTCGAGCATCTTTCCAACCCAGCCGAGATTCTCGCCATAACACCCCACATGCGCGCCGATGAATGTTGTATTCTTATGCCTTGTTACAAGATTCAACAACCCATTCATGATCTCCATGAACGGCGGGAACGGCGGACTCGTGAACGCCCAATCGGGATGTTCGCCGATCTCCTCCCAGCGTTCGTTTGTTTCATTAATCGTGTCAAAAAATGCCACAGGGTCGGCGACATGGATCATCACAGGCAGATTCAATTCGCCTGCCGTTTCCCAAATTGGATTTAAGCGCGCATCATCCACTTTGACCAATTGCCCTTTGTGATCTTTGACATGCAGACCAAACGGCTTCCAAATCTTGAGCCCCTGCGCGCCCGCCTCCTTCTGGACCTTGAGCCTGCCTGCCGCCCATTCGGCGAATCCATCCCCGCGCGTTTCCCATTGACTCCAATCCACGCCGCCGAAGATTTGAAATCGTTCCGGCGCGCCTTCCTTGAAATGCTTCAAATGCGCATAAAGAATTTCCTCGCCCCAGCCGCCATCCAAATCAACATAATGAGTCACGCCTGCTTCATCGAGCAAATCCAACAACTCGCTCAACGGCTTCTTATCCCATCCGCCGCCGAACGGTTCCCTGAGATGATTGTGCGCGTCAATGACGGGGAACTTTGGCTTGTTGACCAAAGTCGTCTTCGTCACAAGTTGGGATTTGGGTTTGAAGTCGGTTAGTTTCATGGTTTTCGTAGCCGTCGAAGGTCGAACGTCAAAAGTCATAGGTCCGACTTTCGACCTTTGACTTTTGACTCAAGATGTTCATGCAATCACCACATTGATTCCCATTTTCTTCAAAGCCTGCACGAATTTCTTATCCGCTTTCGAGTCTGTCACAAACGTGCGCATCGCATTCAGCGGCGCGAGAAGCGCAGTTGAAACGCGATTCACTTTCGTATGGTCGGCGACGATAATGACTTCGCGTCCTATTTTGAGGATTGCGCGGTCGGTCAATGTTTCCTGCAAATAGTCGTTGGTCAAGCCGTGTTCGAGACTCAAGCCGCGCGTACCCATGATAACTTTGTCCGCGCGAACTTCGGTCAACGCCTGCTCGGTGATGTGACCAATGAACGACATCTCACTCTCGCGCAGCATCCCGCCTAATGAGATGACCGTAACATCTTTTATGCCCGCCAGCATGTTTAGCACAGGCAGGGAATTGGTGAGCACAGTCAGGTTTTTACGATCCCTCAAATTGCGCGCCACTTCGAGCACCGTCGTGCCTGAGCCGAGGAACACAGTCTCTTTATCGGCAATCAGGCTTGCGGCGGAGAGTCCGATGCGGGTCTTTTCATCCGTTTGTTCGCCCTTGCGTTCGAGAATCGGCAGTTCGGGCGGCGCCTGCTCCACGGAAATCACACCGCCATGCACGCGCTGGACCTTTCCCTGCGAAGCCAGCGACTCCAAATCACGCCGCGCGGTCGCCTCGCTGATTTCAAACTGGTTCACGATTTCGGTCACGCTCAAGCGTCCCTGCCGCGTGAGCAGGGAGAGGATTTGTTTCTGGCGTTCGGGGGTTGGGACAAAATCGGTCATAATCGTTCACAAACCAATCATAAACAATCATAGCAGTTTTTGGGGAAATTTCAAGGGGCAATTTTGAGAGGGAGGATCAACGCGGCTGTCCATTGTCTTAGCCACAGAAATCACAGAGTTCTCCGAGAAAATCTCTAAGTTCTCCGTGCGCTCTGTGGCGAGAAAGACCGAGTCCAACAAAACCGGTTTCGGTTGTACAATTTCACGCATGGAAAAATTCTTCGCGGGCGATTACCCGGGTCCGGCGTTTGAGTTTCTCGGCGCGTCGCATATCGGCGCGCTGATTTTCCTGACCCTGCTCAACCTGTATCTGATCCGATTCAAAAACTCGGATGAAAAAACCAAACGCGCCGTTAGCTGGACGATTGCATTGATCTTGTGGGGCAACGAGATCGCCTGGCATTATTGGAACTACGCTGTCGGCAAATGGACAATCCAAACCATGCTTCCATTACAGCTATGCAGTCTGACAGTCTGGTTTGGCGCGCTCATGCTCATTACCAAAAGTTATCGCATTTACGAATTCATGTACCTGCTGGGAATCGGCGGGGCAATTCAGGCATTAGCAACGCCCGACCTTGGCATTTACGGCTTTCCCCATTTCCGTTTTTTTCAAACCTTCACCTCGCACGGACTGATCGTCACCTCCGCCATTTACATGACCGCCGTCGAAGGCTACCGCCCCACATGGAAATCGTTACTGCGCGTGGCGATCTGGATGAACCTCTACATGATCCCCATTTATTTCCTCAATAAAGCCATCGGCAGTAATTACCTGATGATCAACGGCAAACCCGAGTTGCCCAGCCTGCTCGATCTACTGCCAGACTGGCCCATTTACATTCTGTATATGGAAGCCATCGGCGTCATTACTTTTGTGATTCTTTATCTTCCCTTCGCCGTTAAGGATTGGCGCGCAAAATTTGTTTTGAACAAGAAAACCGCCTCCAGATTGGATAGTCTTTCAAAATAATCTAAATTTCCACCCAAGATTTAGAAGTCATTTATAAAAGCCCTTTGGATAGCCAAAGAAAAACTCCTCATTCGGCGTGTAATTATTTCAGGTGTCTCGTAACGAAATTAGCTTTTCTCTCAATACCCATTGATATTTGCCAACACCCCTAGATATTCCCGTTTCTGTATAACAACTACCTTTTTGCTGAAGGGTTGTAAGAGTCTCATTTCAGTAAATATGTGTTCTTTTTTAGATAGTCCCGCGCCCAATCTGTAATATGGTAATTATCCAGTGCATATTTGCTCGGTGTTGCTAGATATATTATTTTAGCTTGGCACAATCCGTAAACTATCGCGTTGGAACTATTCAATGTTTGCGTTCTTGTGTTGCCTTCGACAAAACCACGAAGAACTTCTTTTTCCTCTAGTGTCAGGCTGCGCAATCGCCTTTTTGCATTACGCAACCCTCTTTGTGAGTTATTCCACTTGACTATACTAGTGAAAATTTCCCATATGAGAAATGCTGCACAAACAAGAAACGCAAGTGCTACCTCGACTCTGTAAGTAACTACTTTCAATCCGGTCAGGGCTAAATACTGATCAGTGAAAAAAAGGATAAAACCAGAAACAACTAAACCAGCAAAGGCAAATTTAGGAATTTGATCCTTTACGACCGCTAGAAGTTTTAATATTACTTCCATAGTACCAAGCCTCACTCTAATTAATATCCTCGCTGTGTTGATTTTTCAGCGCCGGGATTATACCCCCTGAAAATCAAATATGTACTGTACAGATAAAGACAACATGATTTGCTTGTAAACGCAATAAGCAATCCTTTTGACGCAAGCTGAGGGAAAAGACAGCGATATAATTTGGAGGTTATTCAACCTGCTATTAACGAAAATAGGATGAAACGAACCTATCCAGGAAGAAATATACGATAATTAAGTTATTTTCTTTTCTTCTTATCTTCCCATGACCAACCACTCCCCATTATCTTTTCTACCCAATCGGCTATTCGATCATCTCGTTCTTGTACAGCACGACCAACGGGGTCTTTCGGAAACACCTTAATATATAGCCAGTATCCACCCCGGAATAATAAGAATAACAACAAAATCGGCAAAAAACATCCACCATCAGAAAAAGAGTCCAGTGGGTCCATCTCATTATCCTTTCTTTTCAGTCATTGTAACATGTTAAAACGACCTTGATACAAAGTTGTATCACAGCGACAATGCTAGATATGACAAAAGGAGAAAAATATGAGGTCCTATATATTGATAGCCTCGGCATTTACGTTTTGGTTGCTCAATCTATGCCCTCCTGCTATCAGGTAACCGATTAGCATGTCTGGAGATTTCCATTAATCCGCATGAAAAGCATTCCATCGTTGGTGATCCGGATAAATCCAGTGGCAGAAACACAATCTCCAACTTTCAGATCTGAGTAGTAGTAAGATTCGTCAAGAAAGTAAAAACTTGACGGAGATCCGTCTGTCCATGTATACCCTGGAGGAAGATTTCTGAAATGAATTCTGGTTTCTCCGCTGTTCGTAGTGTTGCCAGTTATGTTATCAACAATGCCCCACACACAAATGTTTTCCCCGACATTGCTTTCGCGGAGGTCATTCCACGAAGTGCAATTAGAACTTATCACCGGTATTTCGGGGGTTGGGGTTTTTGTTAAAGTTGGAATTGGTCTACGTGTTGGTGTAGAGATTGGCACGGCAGGTACGGAGAGGGAAACTGTATTAATGCTGTTTAGGTATCCAAGTATTATAGGAATCACAATTATTACCAACAATAAGAAGCCACCTGCCCCTAACTTTCTCCATAACCACACGGTAGCCGCACAAATCAGCCACCAAAGTAGATAAGTGACAACCAGACCGATTGTCAAATTTCCAACTAATTCAGGCATGGACTGAGGAGCAAGAAGCCTCCCGATAATATATAGAACAGAGATTACCGCGCTGCCCTTCGCACCTTGTCTCCAAACTGATGGCTCTACCTTTATTTCATTTTTCAGTTTGTTGTCTGAAGCAGGAAATAAATCCCGTCCACAATAACGGCATACTATTGCCTCGTCTTGTATTTCCTCTGCACAGTATGGACATTTTTTCATTACAGACCGACCTTTCCTATATTACTATCCTTTATAAGTATACAAATTTCAATTGACATCAAACCATACAGAAAAATTACAAATTTCTGTGTATAATACTCAACAGATTACCATCATATTTGATGTAGGAATCAGATAGAATTACCCCATCGGGGCGATGGCGGAATAGGCAGACGCGACGGACTTTAACAATTGAGCGCCAGGGTTGGAAACTCCCTGTGCGAATTCGGTCAAACTCGGGGAAACCTTCGATAAACGAAGGCAATCCCGAGCCAAGCTTCTTGCTGATAGATTGAGCTCCTTTGTCCTAATTGTCATTCATTAACCGACAATTATCGGGGAAGCAAGAAGAAGGTGTAGAGACTTGACGGCCGAGACCTAAAGTGGACATCCATGGTCAAGAGAAAGTCCAGACTACAAACCTCCAAGTGAGGGTGGCGCAAGCCATAGTAGCAAGAAAATCCGTTGGTGGCAACACCGTGAGGGTTCGACCCCCTCTCGCCCCACAAATGACCTGTGTTTCTTGATTTCACGAGATGACACAGGTTTTATTTTCCATAAACGCCGCCTGATATGTTTCAAAGACGCTGAGTAAAATCAATTTATCATTGTCCGCCATTCGAATTGCCAGTAATAAGGAAAGAGCATGAAAACCATCAGTGAATTATCGGTTTGGTTCTTAAAACAAAAACGCAACAGCAAATTGATGATCGGGGGCCTGGGATTGGTTATTCTTTTCGGTCTATGTGGTTTCTTATCTGTAATTTTTACCCGCTTCGCACAACAGTCCCCTGCCATAACGGCAACTCATAACGGAGCCAATAGCGTCATATTCATAACCTGGACGCCCGCCCCAACGAATACAGCCATACCTACCAGACCTACCGGTTCGCCCGTTGCCACTCGAACTCCATTACCCACCGGATTACCCACTCAAGGCTTGGAAACCGCTACAGTAGTAATTCTCCCAACTTCCTTCTCATCCGGGGCTGCTACTGACGTTCTCGTTGTTATTACGGCGGTCAACAAAAAGCTGGAGTATGTAGACATTCAGAATGCCGGCGGTTCACCAGTAAACCTGAACGGCTGGGCGCTGGTCTCTGAAACAGGCAACCAATCCTGCCTGCTCAGAGGAATTTTGCAATCGAAGGAAGTCTTGAGAATTTGGGCGGGCACAGGTTCGGTTGGTTTGAGTTGTGGATTTAAAAGAAACATTTGGATGGATAAAGAACCTGATCCTGCCGTGCTATACAATGCAGATGAACAGGAAGTAAGCAGATACCCACAGCCTTGACAATATCCCTTTCGCTGAGAAATGGGAAACCATTGGCATCTGAAAGGCAACCATGTACTTCACCCGCCAGAAACTGGAAGAGATCGAGGACAAAAGCCTTGCGCCTTATGGGATGCGGAGCAAAGACTCAAAGGGGCGCGCGTATCTCGACAACGAACCGGAATATCGCACCGCCTTCCAACGCGACCGCGACCGCATCCTCCACACTACCGCCTTTCGACGACTCGAATACAAGACGCAGGTCTTCATCAACTACGAAGGCGACTACTTCCGCACCCGCCTCACCCACACGCTGGAAGTCGCCCAAATCGGCCGCACCCTGGCGCGCGCCCTCGGCGGAAACGAAGACCTGATCGAGAGTATATGCCTCGCGCACGATCTGGGACACTCGCCGTTCGGTCACGCTGGGGAAGTCGTGCTGGCGCGGCTGATGAAAGACTTCGGCGGATTCGATCACAACAGGCAGTCGCTCCGCATCGTCACTGAACTCGAACAACGTTACCCTGAATTCCCCGGTTTGAATCTCACCTGGGAAGTCCGCGAGGGCATGGTCAAACACGAATCGGAATACGACATTTCCGACGCGCGCGAATTCAACCCCGACCTGCGCGGCAACCTTGAAACACAGATAGCCAACGTGGCGGACGAACTCGCATACACCACGCACGACCTCGACGACGGTCTGCGCTCCGGCATGATCACGCCGCACATGCTGGACAGCGTCGCGTTATGGGAAATCCTGCGCGACACGTATCATTGGAAAGGTCCCAGTCTCGATGATATGGAACGTCACCGCATGATCCGTCAACTGGTTGGGATGTTGGTCACAGATATTACCGAGTCGACTGATAAGCGTTTGAAGGAAAGCAGGGCAAAGTCGGCGCTCGATATTCAAAAACTAAAATATAATGTGGTTGGCTACGGCGAGGAGATGCAGCGCCGCAACCGCGAACTAAAAGACTTCCTTTACAAGAATCTCTACCGGCATTATCGCGTCGTCCGTATGCAGGTGAAAGCTGAAAGAATCCTGACCGACCTTTTCAACGCCTATCGCGCCGAACCATTAATTTTGCCGACCGTCGCCCAGAGATATATCGAGAAGCGCGGACTCGAAAGAACCATCTGCGATTACATCGCCGGTATGACGGATCGTTACGCCATCGAGGAACATCAAAAATTATTCAACCCGCTTGAAAAGCCATAAAAGCAGAGACCCTAAAGGTTTCTAAAACCTTTAGGGTCTTATTCGAGAGAGGTAACCATGTCCCATCAAACCTACCTGACGCCCGAAGGCGAAGTCAAACTCAAAGCCGAACTCAAGGAACTCACCGGTCCGCGCCGCGAGGAACTGGCGCAACGCCTGCGCTCCGCCATTCAGATGGGCGATCTCTCCGAGAACGCCGATTATCACAAAGCCAAGGAAGACCAGGGCTTTCTGGAGGGTCGCATTCAGGAAATCGAAGCCATCCTGCGTACGGCGGTCATCATCGAGAAAAGCCAGAGCGACATCGTCGTCGTTGGTTCGCATGTGACCGTTCAGGAGGATAATTACGATCCGGGGACTTATCACGTCGTCGGCGCGAAGGAGGCGGATCCGCGCAAGGGCAAAATTTCCAACGAATCCCCCCTCGGAAGCGCGCTGTTGAATCACAAGGCTGGCGATGTGGTCGAAGCCGATACCCCGGATGGGAAGATCAGGTTCAAGATTCTCAAGGTGGAGTGATAAACGTCCCGCAGGTTTAATCAGGCATCTAAGCGCTTGCAAGGAAACCTGCGGGACGGTGTGCAATCAAAAACAGACCAGCCTCAATGGCTGGTCTGTTTTAATTTCAGGCGCCGATTCACTGTCCGCTGCGCGGCCAGATCGCCAGTTCCAGTGTGATGCGGTCGAAGTAACTCTTTTGAGGCATCGCGCCCGATCCGTAATCCATATCTACGACGGTCGCGAGGAGTTGAAGCGTCAACGTTTCCAGCAATACCTGTTCGCCGGCCTTCACCACCACGAGTTCGCCCTTCGGCTCCAGCCGGGCGCGGATGTTGGGATCGTTATAGGCATGTTCGGTCATCAAAACTTTGGTGGCGGTCTTGATATCGTTCTTGTCGAATAACCAGACCTCCAATGCGGTGACTTTCTTCGGCTCGCCCACGCCGATCGTTTCCGAAACGCCGACGCCATACTCTCCCAAAAATTCCCCGCCGCTGGTGTCAATGCTGAACGATTCATCATATAGATCGTCGCCGAGGACGTACGTGGTCATCGTCTGCGTGATGGGCGGCGCGAGACCAAGAGCCTGGAAGTCGGTCTTCTCCGCGCTTTTGCTCACCTCCGCGGCTTTCATCACCGCGGTCACCGTGCTGGGACCTTTGCGAAGCAGGCGGTACAAATATAAGCCGCCCGCCGCCAGTAAAATCACCACAACGGCGATGGAGCCATACAGCACATAAAGACCGAGCGCCGACGTCCCCTGCTCGATAGGATCGGTATCAATCACCAAACCGCGTGACTGAATGATATTCCCAAAATCCTGGATGGAAACTTGATCCAGATACCCCGGGTTTATCATAACCCTGCCGTATGTCGGACCAGCCGCCGGGCCGAGATTCTCCCAGCGATACACGGCCAGGTCGGCCGCGGCTTGCGGGTTCAGGTTCTTCGTCGAGCGATATGAATCAATCGCCATCTTCATATAGTCCTCCTGCAAATCCGCGCGCAGGACTTGAGGAGTCGCGTCCGTCCACTGGACGGGCCATATTCCCCAGCCAACGATCAATCCGAGGAGCGAGCCCAGCGCCACACCTAATATCAAAACCGCTCTTTGGTTCTTGAAAAGTTTCTCGAGAATGTTCTTGATGATCGCGATTACTGCATTCATGGCATTTTCCTTTTTGTGAGTGTAATCGACTCAATTATATACCATCCCCCGCCTAATACAACTGCCGAAAATACCAACTTCATTCGTTTGGGGCGGCGGCTTGAGCGGAACGATTATTTGCTTTCCATCAAATACAAGACGCGCTCCGATTCGCGGATCTCAACCGTCTCATGGATTTTGAACTTTTCCCCGAACGCGGACTCAAACCCTGCGCGCGTGTAATTGGGAAAAATATCCTGCCTTGAAGCCAGCAATCTCCTGACCTGTGAATCGGATTTGGGAACAAACTCGACGACCAGCCATTTGCCCGTCTCTGCAAAGAACCCGGCCAATTGCAGCAAAGGAACGTTATTGGAAATCGCGAGATGATGGATCAGCGCCAACGCCAGAACCATATCCGCAGGACCGCGCGCGCCGAACGAATCGCGCTCGCTATTCGCCCAGCCAATTGACGGACTTGGATTTGTCAGGTCGAGCAATAAAGGCAATACGTTTTGCTCGTTTGCCTTTTTGCTCATTTGGTAATTCTGCTCCACTGCGGCCGGGTCTACATCAAACGAAACCACAAACGCCCCAGACTCGCCCGCCGCGCGGCTGAACACGCCGGTATTCGCTCCCAAATCCCAAACCAGCGCGGGCTTTACGCGCTGCGACCACTCGCCCGCCAGTTGTTGCTTATGCTCGAACGCCGCGTCGGAATAATTTGTGGCGTCGTAATAATTTCCCCATTCGGTGCCGCGCGGCGTCCAATCCAATTTTCGAATCGCAGACTCAAGACTCTCGATGAGTCCCGTCATTGCCTGCCTGCTCATCGAGCCGCGACGCGCTTTCACGTCTTCGCCGGAATATCTCTTCTGCGCGCTGGCATGAAGATGAATATGAGTCAACAAGCCAAAATTGAAACGCGTCTTCGACGGCAGCAACCCGCTGGCGAGATCGAGCGGAATGCCGTCAATGTACACGCGCAATAATTGATTCAAACGAACGTCCTTCAACGCCATCAACGCCAGCGGCGCGAGGAAGTGCTGGCAAAATTGACGATACGCGACCCACGGCTCGCCCTCTTTATACATCTCGAACGACAGCGTATCAATCAACGTCGCTTTGCCGCGTACAAACTGAACGTTGTACGCGCTGGCGTCCTTCAACGACATGTCCGCTTTCATGGCGCGCTTCTGGATCGCGAGCGTCGTCAGCGCGGCATCCTTCAATTGACCGAACGACCATTCATACGGATAGGAGACGAACGGTACGCGCTCGGGCTGGATGACTTTATACGCCGCCTCTTTCTCAGCCGGAGGTTGATCCACTTCAACGTGCGGGATCAACATCCCGGCTTTGATCAACCTATCGTACAACCCCGACTCCATTAAGCGCGTATATTCCCGCTCGTAGGCGCGGTTAATTTGTCGGTAGAGGATTCCATTGCGGGAAAACAGGAACCCGTTCGGGTCGCGAAAAGAAGCGGAGAGTTGTCCGTTATTTGGCGTCTGAGTCGTCATCGTCGTCCGCGGACTTTGATTTGATCCCAAACCAGCCCTTGATCTTCCCCCAATACGCGCGCGCCGCGACAGCCAGCCCCAGCAACGCGGCTATCGCCATCTGGATCAAAATGCTCCCCGAACCCGGGTCGAGATATAACTGCGGCATCAAGTGCATGTCTGCTCCTATTCAACAGTTTCAGGGACGATATCTTCCAAACGGAAGGTCTCCTGGCAATTCGTACATTGGGCTTCGCGTTTATTCGCGATCACAAGCAAGCCGCCGCACTTTGGGCAGGGTTGTTTGAGCGGCTTCTTCCACGAAGTGAAATCGCAATTCGGATAATTCGCGCAACCGTAGAAGACGCGCCCTTTGCGCGTTTTCTTCTCGACAAGCTCGCCGTGATCCTTCGGACAGTGAACGCCGATCTTCTCCAGCCAGGGTTCAGTGTAACGACAATTCGGAAAATTCGCGCACGAAATAAATTTGCCAAAGCGACCGTAACGAATGACAAGTTCGCCGCCGTCATCAGGACAAACGCGCCCGATCTTTTCGGGTTCGCTTTTGGTGGTGGGCATCTCGGCTTGCGCCTTTTTCAAATCCTCCGAGAACGGATGATAAAACTCGTGCATCACTTCCGTCCATTCGGCTTGACCGTTGGCGATCATGTCGAGGTCTTCCTCCATGCGGGCGGTGAATTGATAATCAACGATGTCGGCAAAGTATTGCACCATCAAGTCGTTGACCTGGATTCCAATTTCGGTCGGCGCGAGACGCTTCTCTTCGCGCACCACGTACCCCCGCTGTTGAATCGTGGATATGGTCGGCGCGTACGTGGACGGGCGGCCAATGCCATCCTCTTCCAACGCCTGCACGAGCGAAGCCTCCGAGTAACGCGGGGGCGGTTGCGTGAAATGTTGTTCAGGGATCAAACGGACCAGTTCCTGCTTTTGTCCCTCGGCGATGCCGGCCGGAATTTTGACGATCTCCTCTTCTTCATCTTTCACGTCTTCGCTCTTCGCTTCTTCATACACAACCAGAAAGCCCGCAAACTTCACGGCCGAACCCGAAGCGCGTAAAAGATATTCATGTCCGGTTGTTTTTCCAATCACTTCCACCTGCAGCGTGTCGTACACTGCGGCTTCCATTTGCGAAGCCACAAATCTCTGCCAGATCAAACGATACAGTTTGAACATGGCCGGCTCAAGAAATTCCTTGACCTGTTCCGGCTCGCGCATCACGGACGTTGGACGAATCGCTTCATGCGCCTCCTGCGCGTTGGCTGAACGCGTTTTATATTGCGGCGGTTCGGAGGGCATAAAGTCCGCGCCGTATTTGCCGCGGATATATTGCCGCGCTTCATTCTGCGCCATGGATGAAACGTTGGTCGAGTCGGTACGCATGTAGGTAATCAAGCCGGTCGTGCCGCCGCTGCCTACATCCTGGCCTTCATACAATCCCTGCGCGAGAGCCATTGTGCGCCGGGCGGTGAACCCGAGTTTACGCGCGGCCTCCTGTTGCAAGGTCGAGGTGGTGAACGGCGCGGCAGGTTTGCGTCGGCGTTCGCCGCGTTTGACTTTTGTGATCGTATACGCGGCGGTCTCCATGTCAATCAGAATCGGCCTGACTGTCTCGTCGTTGGGAAGTTCCGGGTCCTGCTCGTCAATCTTCGCCAGTTTCGCCGTAAACGTGGATTTCAAACCTTCAGGCTTTAACTCGGCATGGATGGACCAATACTCAACCGGCACAAAGGACTCGATCTCACGCTCCCGCTCAACGATCAGCCTGAGAGCCACCGATTGAACGCGTCCCGCCGACAAGCGTCCGCGCACCTTCTGCCACAGGATCGGGCTGATGCTATAACCGACCAGCCGGTCCAGAATGCGGCGCGCTTGCTGGGCGTCCACCAAATCCATATTGATGTGGCGCGGATGATCGAACGCTTCCTTAATCGCGGGTTCAGTGATCTCGTGAAAGACCACGCGCCTGGCGCGTTCGGGTTCGATCTGCGCGGCTTCCATCAAATGCCATGAGATCGACTCGCCTTCGCGGTCAGGGTCGGTGGCGAGATAAATTTCCTCGGCTTTCTGCGCGAGCTTCTTGAGTTCTTTGACGACTTCCTTCTTTTCATTGGTGACGCGATACTTCGGCGCGAAATTATTTTCAACGTCAACGGACAATTGCG
>Ga0247727_10004068_pt1 | contig 31491 bp, 29 predicted proteins | sample WisWelCaveWW1625_FD_202498 | JGI IMG/M metagenome (GOLD analysis project Ga0247727, IMG submission 202498) | Biofilm microbial communities from Wishing Well Cave, Virginia, United States - WW16-25 | ecosystem: Environmental > Aquatic > Deep subsurface > Groundwater > Cave microbial mat | place... | reverse complement strand
GAACTGCCCCGAGGCCGACAACTTCCTGAAACGCGAGTATCGCAAGGAGTGGACGGTGTAGGAATGGGGAATGCTAACCTCAGCTTCCTGTGCTGGGGTTGAAACCTGAGGCTACATCCAGTTCGTCTCTTCGCGGCTGGCTAACTGGCGAACAATTGGCCGATCGGCGTGCCGGGGCTCAATTTGAGCGGGCGGGTGATGGGCGTGATCACGGTCTTGCCGGGGTCGATGCCTATGGCGGTCAGGACGGTCGCGTAGAGATCGTCCACGCTCACGGGGTCTTTGGGCTTGGGCGATCCGGCGGGATCGGTTTCGCCGATTGCCTGTCCGCCGCGGATTCCGCCGCCGGCCAAGGCGAGCGAGAAGCCGCTGGGCCAGTGGTCGCGGCCTGCGGCGGGGTTGATTTTCGGCGTGCGACCGAATTCGCCGGTGCAAAGTACAAGGGTGCTGTCGAGCAACTCGCGCTGGCGAAGGTCGCGGATTAGCATGGCGAACGCCGGATCGAGTATTTTGTTCTGCTCGACGTGGCCGTTGAAATTGTTGACGTGAGTGTCCCAGCCGTTGAGCGAAACTTCAACGCACCGCACACCGACCTCGATGAGCCGCCGGGCCGCCAAGCAGCCGCGGCCGAATGGTGTGTCGCCGTAGGCTTTGCGAACCGACTCCGGCTCATCCTCCACGCGAAACGCCTTGAGCTGCTCGGAACTCATCATCTTCAGTGCCCGGTCGATCGTTTCGCGGTGCATGGTCCTGCGTGATTGGGCGGGAAATCGCCGACCGAACGCCTTTTCAACCACATCCAGATCGCCAATGCGACTCTTCCGTCGATCCTCGCTCACGGGGCTAGTTAAGTCGGTGAGCGGATCGCGCGGGTCAAAAGTGCGGAATGCGTCGAACTGCTCGCCAAGATAGCCGCCGCGCGTGACCCGATCGGCGGTGAGGATCGAAATGAATCGTGGAATCTCCGCCTTGTCCTCCGGCAGTTCAGCAGCACAGATGGCGCCGAGGGCCGGATGGATGACCGTGGGGTCCGGCCGGTAACCAGTCTTCATCAGATACGTGCCGCGTTCGTGGTCGCCTTCTTTCGACACCATCGAACGGACTAGGGCGATATCTTGCATTTGTTCGGCCACGTGCGGCAGTCCCTGGGCTAGCTGAATCCCCCTGACCGCGCTCGCGATTGCCTTTGTCTCGCCGCGAATCTCGCCCGGCGCGTTCGGCTTCGGATCAAAGGTCTCGAGTTGGCTCGGTCCGCCGCCCAGCCAAAGCATGATCAACGCCTGGGCCCGCGGTATCTTTGTAGCCGCGTTCAACTCGTCGGCCAGGCCGAAGTAATTCGCCGCCATCCAAGCGACGCTAGAAAGTGACGATACTTGGCAGAACTGTCGGCGAGTAACAGGTAGCATGGCAGCCTCATTCGACATTTGGCGTTCGGGCTTCTTTAGACATTCGATCTTAGACCTTCGTCATTTCCAAATCAGTGGTTCCAGGAAAACTCGGTCGAATTCATCAACGCCCAAAGCAGGTCTTCGACTCCCTCATGTTTGTTCTTCGGCTTGAGTTCCCTGAGGCGGCCGACGAAGTGAGCCAGCTCCTCGGTGCTGGGCGGGCGAGTCAGGCAGACGAGATACGCGGTACGGATTCGCGACTCGTCGTTGGGCGCCAGTCGGGCGATGCGACCGGCGGCATTGAACGGATTCGCCTGAATTCGCTCGCGCGGCATCTTGCCGTTCATCATCACGAGTCGCTGCGGGATGGTGCCGATGTGGGCATTGAGTTCTTCTTCGCCGGCGTCGCCGTACTGCTTGATGAATTCGATCGTGCTGAAGAAACGAGCGGTTCGCAAAATGATGTGCGAGTCGGCATCCACCGTCTGCAGCGATGCGACCTGGCTGATCGAGCCGGCGATTTGCTCGGAGCGCAATCGTGTCATTGGAAACGCGGCGAACACTCGCTCCTGATCCTCCGAGACATCCTCGCCGTTTCCGGCGCTCGCGCGAAACGCCTGCGTCATGGCGATCACGCGGATCAGCCGTCGCAGATCAAACCCGTGATTGCGAAAGTCCTCGCTCTGCGATTCAAGCACGCCGGCGACGCGACGCTCGGCCTCCAGGTCGTCCACCGGCTCGCAGATGCCCTGCGAAAACATGAGGGTCCAAACGCGGTTGACGATCGCCTCGACGAAGTAATCGTGCGGCTTGTCGTCAGTCCCCTCCTTCCACTTCGGTCGGATAATCCACTCGGCAAGCTGCTCGCGTCGCCGTCCGGCATCGGGCATGGCATCGGTGGCGAACGGCACTCGCGGGGCCACCTCTCGCTCTTCTTTGATTCGGATGTCTTCGACCTTCAGTTCACCCTCTTTGTCTTCGATTCCACGAAACGATTGCTTGGCATGGGCGAAGAACGCGGCGAGACCCTCGAAGTCGCGCTGCGTCCAGCCGGTGAACGGGTGATGGTGGCATTGGGCACAGTCGATTCGTACTCCCAGAAACGCCCGCGCCGTCCGCGCGGCCAGGGCCAGCGGATCCGGGCCCTTGTCTTCGATCACACGGGCCGTGATGAAATTCGTGGCCGGCTGATCGGTCCAGAGCCCTTCGGTCGCGATGATCTCACGCACCAGTTCGTCGTAGCGCCGGTTGGCCGTCAGTTGATCACTCAGCCAATACGCAAACCGGCGGCGTCGAAAAAGCAGAAACGGACCGTCGTTCGTTCCGACAAACGTGCGGGCAAGCCGTTCGGCGAAATGGTCGGCAAAACGGCGGTCGACAAGCAAGTGCTCCAGGTGGGCCTCGATTTGTTTGTCGGCCGGCAACTTCTCAAGTTCGCGAATCTCTTCCAGTGACGGAATCGTTCCGCACAGGGCTAAAGACAAACGGCGGGCGACCATGAGCGGCTCAGCACGCTCGATTGGCGTGACCTCCGCCTCTTGCCATGCCCTCTGAAACACCGCGTCCACGCGAGCGGCAGACTCGCGAACATCGTTACTGGCCGGAGCGGGCGGCGCCGACTGCGGCCGGCCCAGCGCCACAACCACCGGAGCAATCCCGGCCAATGCCACGGCTGCAAAGGGGAGAAGCGTTTTGTAGAATCGATTGGTCATTGTGCTCACCGCGGATTGTACCGCAGGCAGTAGGCCAAAGTTTCAGAATATTTTACCGCAGCTTTGCTGAAACTGCGCTTGCGTCTTGGTGGTAAAACAGCGTGAAGGGAAATTACCGTTGGATCCTATCCTGTTGAAACCACCCATTGAGCTGCCGCCGAGCACCGAGCCGGTTTCGCTTTACCCGGCCGAGCCTCGGCCACAACCGGTGCCTGACCCAGAGATTCATGAATCATCGCCGATCCCGCTTCCGCCGGCTGCAGATGGAAATCATTTGGCCGTAGCGCCGGAGAAGTCGATCGCAGAGTCGCCGGACGTTGTGCCGCCGATCGAATTGGGCCCGGAACAAATCGTTTTGGGACCTGCGAAGGGTCCATTGGGTCAAATTGTCGAATTGATCGCGTGGCTGGTCAGCCGTGTCTTTGGCGCAATCACACTCATCGTGGGGCTGTCGTTTCTGGCGGCGTATCCGGTCGTTCAGGTTTTTTCACTCGGCTACTTGCTCGAAGCGGCGGGTCGAATCGGTCGCACGGGAAAACTTCGCGATGCGTTCCCGCTGGTTCGAGAGGCCTCGCGCATCGGCGTGATTTTGTTAGGCAGTTGGCTGGTCATTTTGCCGTGGCGGTTCACGACCGACCTTGTCGCAGACGCATCGCTAATCGACGAGGCCTCTCAGCAAACACAGTTTCTGAATGGCGTGCTCGGCTTTCTCACAATCGTGACCCCGCCGCACATCCTGTTTGCCGTGCTGCGTGGCGGTCGACTCAGATACTTCTTCTGGCCTTTCAATGTGGTCTGGTTCGTTCGACGAGTGTTTCGGGGTGGGTACTTTCAAAATGCGTGGTGCGAGACCAGTCGAATGTTTCGCGAACTTCGGGTGTTGCACTATTTTTATCTGGGCCTTCGCGGCGGGTTGGGTGCGTTTGTCTGGTTGGCGATTCCCAGCACACTGTACGCCGTAGGTCGAAGTGAAAAGACGGCCGTGTTCGGAATCATTGGCGGCGCGCTCCTGACATGGATCGTGCTCTATCTCCCGTTCTTGCAAATTCATTTCGCCACCGAGAATCGGTTTCGAGCGATGTTCGAGGTGGGAAAGGTGCGCGAGCGGTTTCGCCGTGCTCCGATTGCGTTTTTGATTGCCTTTGTGTTCACGCTCCTGCTTGTGCTGCCGCTGTATCTCTTGAAAGTCGAGGTCGTGCCGCGCGACGCACTTTGGCTGCCGTCGCTCGTGTTTATCATCACGATTTTTCCGCTCAAGGTAATGACCGGTTGGGCTTATGGCCGGGCGGGCCACAAGGAAAAACACGCACATTTCATCTTTCGGCTCGGCTGCCGATTGCTGATGCTGCCGATCGCGTTCTTTTACGCGGTGGTTGTCTTCTTCGTTCAGTACACAGGCTGGCACGGCGTCCGAGCGCTGTACGAGCATCATGCCTTTTTGCTACCCGTGCCGTTTTAGCCCTTGGGTGTCGCTTGGACCTGCAGCACCGGCTGTGCGTGTTCGCCGCTGCAAAGGACGACGAGCAGATTTGAGATCAGGACCTCACGCTGGGCGGGCGCGATTTCGAGTTGGGCGGCGCGAAGCCGATCGACGGCATCGTGGACGATCGCGACCGCGCCTTCGACGATCGTCTTGCGTGCGTCGATCAATGCGAGCGCCTGCTGGCGCATTAGCATCGCCTGGGCAATTTCCGGAGCGTAGGTCAAGTCGTTCAGTCGCACACCGAGCACTCGGATTCCCGCCGGATCGACAGCCTTCTGCAAGTCCATCATGTACGCCTTCGTAACCACATCGCTTTCGCTCTTGAGGCAGGCCTCACTCTTGTCCGGCGACTCGTAGGGAAACTGCGAACTCACCCGCTTGATAACCGCACCGGCTTGATCTTCGATGAACCGGTTGAAATTATCCACGTCGAGTGCCGCCTTGCGAGTGTCCTCGACGCGATAGACGACGACCGCGCTGATCAGGATCGGGCTGCCGTTGCGTTCGACCACCGTGGCCGTGTCGATGTGCAGCGTCAGGTCGCGCGTCGGTATTCGCTTCAGCGACCGGCCGACCGGGTGGATCCAGCGAATCCCCTCATGCCTAACCGTGCCCACGTATTTGCCAAATCGCAGCACGACCATCTCCTCGCGCGGGTTCACGATGAAAAACCCAAACAACAAGATGGGTGGGAAAAAGATCGTGACGACGATGACCAGCATGATTTCCATGATGTTCCTTTCAACACAGTTTGACGATCTCCGGTGCGGTGCGGTGTGAAGCCTACTAGTTTTGGAACAGAATTCAAGGTTCGGCGGTTGACGCGGCTTCGGGGAACAGATCTGCCGTGATGCCGACCAACGGCGCGGAAAATTGTATAGCGGCCCTTTCGATTACCGATTAGTATTTCGGTCAGATAAGCAGCGATTGATCTCAAAACTTGTCCCGGTCAGTTTGCCCGCCTAGAGAACGGATCACACCTGAGAGCAGGGCACGGATAGATTCACCCAGTTGGAGGGTTCGACGATGCTTCGATTTTTCAACGGCACGACGAGCAATTGCCAGGCTGTGAATCGGCGTGAGTTCCTGCGGGTCGGGACAATCGGCGCCTTTGGCCTTTCGTTGCCGGCGTTGCTGCGCCAGCGGGCGCTTGGCGGCGTTGATCCGAAGAAGGATGGCATCAGTTGCATCTTGATGTGGATGCAGGGCGGGCCGAGCCACATCGACACGATGGACCCGAAGCCGAACGCTCCCGTAGAGATTCGCGGCGAGTTCAAAGCGATTCCCACGTGCTTGAACGGCGTTCAGATCAGCGAACATCTGCCCAAGCTTTCCCAGCAACTCGACAAGACGTCGATCTTGCGATCGCTCACCTCACCCGATTCGAGCCACGGGACTTCCGACCACTTCATGATGTCCGGCTATCGCTTCAATCCGGCGATCACACATCCGTGCTACGGGTCGGTGGTGGCAAAGGAGCGCGGCTATCGCCTTGGCATGCCGCCGTTCGTGCAACTTGGCACCAACATCGACCGCCGGTTCAACGGCGGACTGGCGGGCATCCTCGGAGCGGTTTACAACCCGTTTGAAATTGGCGGCGACCCCAGCTCGAAGGATTTCCGCGTCCAGGGATTGTCGCTCTCCGAAGGTATCGACCTCGGCCGCGTCGGTCGCCGCATCACGATGCTCGAAGCGGTGAACAAGTGGCAGAAAAAACTCGAAGGCTCCTCCGGCGTCATCGACACGATGGACAAATATCAGGAACTTGCGTACGGCCTGATCACGTCGGAGCGGGCCAAGAAGGCGTTTAATCTACCGGAAGAAGATCAGAAGGTTCGCGACGACTACGGCATGAATGCGCTCGGCCAGTCGTGCCTGCTCGCCCGGCGACTCGTGGAGGCTGGCGTACGATTCGTCACCGTGACCGACGGCGGTTGGGACACGCACCAGAACAATTTCACGAGCCTCAAAACACGGTTGCTGCCGCGTCTCGATCAGGCATATGCCGCGCTGCTGAAAGACCTGCACGCGCGTGGCCTGCTCGACAAAACGCTCGTGGTCTGGATGGGCGATTTTGGCCGCACTCCGAAGGTAAATCCATCTGCCGGCCGTGACCATTGGGGCCAGTCCACGGCCGTGTGCATGGGCGGTGGGGGCTTGAAAACCGGTGTCATCGTCGGCGCGAGCAATGAATACGCCGAAGCTCCGCGGGACAACCCGATCTTTGTCCCAGACGTCGCGGCGACAATCTATCACGCGCTCGGAATCGATCTCGAAACTTACCACACGACTCCGGACGGACGGCCGATCAAGGTAAACAATGATGGTCGCCTGATCCCTGAACTCGTGTAGCTTTCAACTGTCCAGCACTGGTCTCGGCAGCCTTGGGATTCTGACTAACTGAGTTTCCGAACAGCCAATTCGATTGGGCGATTGCATGGCCGCTTTGCCGTGCGATATAATCCGTTTCCTGGGCTCGAACGACACGGCACCTTGATTTGTTGATTATTCAGGTCATTTGAACTTTTTCTGACGACACGGTTTTCTACCGAGAGCTGATCAGGGTTCTCGCCGTGCGGTGAACCCAGACCGGCCTGCAAAGGGTAATTTGCGGCGTTGGAAGTCCGGCAGTGTATTGGTAGTGGTTTTGACCATGTCCACCGTTGCGTTTGACGATCTGTGTACGCGTGCACGCCAGGCGATAAGCACCAGCAATTACAACGACGGGCGGGCGCTGTATTCGCAGGCGGTCCAAGCGGCACCCGATTCACCCGATGCTCATTATGGACTGGCCACCTGCTGCTTCATGCTGAGCGACTTTGACGCGGCGGCACGGCACTTCAAGGAAGTTACACGTCTCGATCCCCTGCGTGCGACGGCGTTCATCAATCTCGGTGCCCTTTACAACCGGCTCGGGCAGCAGGACGAGGCCATACTCACGCTACGACGCGGAGTGCAACTCGACCCGCGCAAGGCCGAGGGCTATTACAACCTGGGCATCGCCTATCGCCAGAAGGGACTCATCGACCTGGCAATTCAGGCATATCGAGAGGCCACGCGACTGAACTCGCGCATGGCAGATGCCTTTCTCAACCTGGGAAACCTGCTGCTCGAAGCGGAACGATTTCATGATGCGATCGCCGCCTATCAACAAGCGCTGGCCGTACGGCCGAACTTCGAGAAGGCACTCCACGGTCTCCGCAGTGCCCAGCAGGCCATGGCCGTCAAGCCGCCCGCTCAGACGCACACGACCGCCGTGACCACGCCGGCGCCGGAAGCCGAGCACAAGATGACGTCCCCCGCGGCTCGTGGATTTGTCAACATTGTGGAACGGTCCGAGGCGATCGATCAGCTCCGCGAGTCCTGCGTGAAGCAGGAAGAGTGCTGTCGTGAGATCACCCGCGTCCTGGAACAAGACTTGGGGCCAGCCATTCGCGACTTGTCCCGATCTATGGTGGGCACTCCGGCAGATGGCGAACTAGAAATACACGCCAAGACTTACGATTCTTCTCTTGAACTCCTGCGGCTCGCTCGAAAAAACATGGATGATGGGTTCGCGAAGATTGGCGAGCTAGGTGCTCGATTCGCCGCAACAGCCCAGTCGAGCGGCCAGCCGGTAGCTTGACGGGGCCTCCGAATTTGGACTACAGCTTGGAATATTTCGGTTGCGGTTTCGCATGCACGATCGGCGGCTTTGGAGCAAGTGCTTGTATCTCACGCTCGATCCCCTCGACCTGTCCGCGCGTCGTGACGATTTCAATGGACAACTTGCTCAAGTAACTCTTCCCCGGCTCGATTTTCACCACGCGGCCACGCTCGCGTTCAAAGCTCCGCGCATTTGGGTAGTTGGTTCCCGGCTCCAGCCCGGTGACGTAGCCGTCCTCGAGTGCGGCCGTGTTATTCCATTGAGTGAAATACGGCAACTGCCTCTTGTCGAAACGCAGCACGGCCGCCCGGTCGCCGGCGGAATTTCGCAGGCAGGCCAACGTCTGATGTGTCGTCGCGTCGGCCGCCAAGTCGTGCCAGTAAACCTGCTCCACGTAGCCACGGGTCGGCTCCAAGTACGTGTCGAAGTGGCCGATTCCTTCCACGGCCCGAGCGTCGCGCGGGGCCACCTCGCGATCCGGGGCCAGCAACCGAGCACCGGGGTCGAGAAAAGGCGGTCCGAAATTGCAGTGGTACAACAGCTCCATCTCGGACGGCGATGCCTTGAGATTCACGACCTCGTCGGTGATCACCAACCAATTGGATCCGGCGGCCGTGCTGATCCGCGTTCGCAACTCAAGCTGCGGGCAGAACAACGCCGACTCCTCGACGTGCCCGATCACGGCAATCTCAAACGGCGGTTCCGTCTGCACCTCGACGGCGACGTGATGGGCCGGAACATTGGCGATCCGCCCGTGCAGCGGCAGCGTGATCTTCATCGGGTTCCCGTTGTTGTCGATCACCGTGTCTTCGCCCGGCGCCCCGTTCGAATCGAGCCCGCAGCGCACGATCCACTCGTCAAACCCTTGCAGCCAGCCGATCCCGCCGCGTTCCTCCTGATGCACAAACTTCGGATGCACCGGCCCCCGCACCGGAGAATCCCAGCCCAGCGCCAGCCCGCGATAGTTGCCTTTCCAAATCCCCATACCGCGCGTGGGACAAATGCTGAACGCAAGTGCCCCGTTGTGTACTTCGACCAGATCCACTCCGTCGCGCAACCCGCCCCGCAGCGTTCGCTTCTTGATCGACCATCCGACCTCGGCCGGCAGCTTCAGTTCCTGGGCCGTTTTGGAAAAGGAATCCAGCCACACGTCGCTCTCGACATCGGTCAGTGTCCATCGTTCCATTGCCATGGTGAAAACCCCCAGGAGGAATGCAATTCAAACGGAAGGTATCGACCGATTTGTGTGTCCGCCAGCTCAAAGTAGTGGCTACAGAGCGTTTCTTGCGGAGGTCGTTTTTCGGCTCGCAAAGGTCTACAATCGGACAGTCGAATATCCCCAGGCGCCAGTGGCAATTTGCGTGTTCACGCCTTGATTTTGCCGTCCCGCGGTCGCGATCTTGTCCAACGGTTCGCCGATCACTTTCGGCGGCAATTTCGGCCGTGCTGGTCACCACAACGGCCGGCCGGACCTTTCGGAACCCGTTGAGGTCCTCGACTTCCGCCCAGATCACGCTGCCCAATCGCGGCAGGCGGACCGGGGTCACGGGGTTGGCTCCACGTCCGGCTCGAACGGATTGTCGGTGTCATCAAACCACTGCTGCGGCGGGCGGTGCGTTTTGGGGACCCGCTCCCAGTCGATCTCCGCCGCCAGTCTTTCTACTTCCTGGCGCGCGAGTACCTCGCGGACCAGTTCCAACTGCTCCAGCGGGATGACGGCCGCTAGATCCTCGCCGTTGCGGCAGACAATCACAGGCTTCCCTTCGGCGGCGACTTGGCTCAAGACCTCCGCATATCCCTCGGCCGCACGCGGTTCATCCACGCGGCCTGGCTCCGTCAGCAACGATTCCGCCGTCATGAGTTGCTCCTCCTAGTTTGGACGTATTCTACCACACCGTCCTGTTTCCCGCCTGCCGGCATTACTCATGGTGTGCTGTCGAGTGAACGCGTGACTAGTGCAAAAGCCGTTGAACCCCCGACGCGAGGTCGCTTCAGCCGGTAAGCCAGCGCAGCAGACGATTCGGCGTATCTCGGATGATGAGCCGGCGGCGTCGGCCTTCGTAACGGAAATACTCCCAGCGACTCAGCACGTCTCGACCGATCACGCCGTGGAAAGCGCGCAGAGAGGATGGCAGGCCGAGGCGGGCCACCAGTAGCTTCGGGATCGCGCAGAGCCCGGTTTCCGGAAACTCCCAACGTACCGCGAACAGAGTGCTCCTACCGGACCCGATGCTGGTATCGACGCGAGTTGACCCGCGTGGGGACAGGTTCAATTGCTCGATGACGGAGGGGATCAGCGAGCTTCGCCCAGATCCGGTATCGATGACAAGTCGGATCGGAACCGGCGCTGGAATCGGCCGACCCTCGGCCTGGAGGACGAGACGAAACTTGTCGGTGGGCATCGCACGGGCATCCAGGATCAGGTGATCATGCACGGACGTAATGAACTTGCCCATGCGATCATGGCCCGGAAGTTAGCCGGGTTGAAAGGAGGGGTGACGAGTGTCTGTGAGGGGCATGAAATAAGGCGGGTCGGGATCGCGGATTTCCTTCAGCATGGTCTGATCGTGGCCGAAACGCTGATACCCCTCCCAGATCGCTTCGTCAATGTCGGAGAACACGCCCACGACATCGTCGCCGTGAATAAGTGCGATACGACCGAGATGCTCGCGCACAAGCCGCGCTCGCTCTCGTTCGTAGGCCGCCTCCTCGCGGCTGAAATCCACCGGAGGATCGTCCGGACCAAGCGTGCGCGGCTCGATGCGTGCGTCTGTCGAGTTCATGGGTCGTTGCCACTCCTACAACCGATGCTACACGCGATCCAAATTAGCCGAAGCCGAGCATTTCGACAACGAGGAACCTGAAGCTCCTCGTTTGAGCAGAACCGCTCCGCCTTCCGCTCCGGCGTCGGTGGACGAACCTCACTGAGTCCAGTCTTGGATTGCAAGTCCAGGAACGCGGCCGAAGTCCCGCATATTGCGCGTGACCAGCGTACCACCATGTTCCAACGTGATCGCGGCAATGCGAAGGTCCATCGAGCCAACGCCAAGCTTTGACGCCTTCAATCGCTCAAAGCGCTCGATGGCTGACTCGGAAAACGAAAGCATGCGACGCTCGGCATAGAACTGAACTGTCCGAGCCAGCTTCTCGTAGGCCCGCGCCAATTGATCGCGGCGTCGAGCGCGTCGGAGAAGACGGTACCAACCGGAGATTTGCTCCTCGACGCTGATCACGGTTACCGCCAACTCGTCCGGCGCGTGATTGAGAACGTGCTGGCAAACCTGCGAATGACCCGCGCGGTAGAGCGTAAGCGTGTCCGTGTCGAGCACATACAGGCTCATGAAGAATTACTCGGCGTCCCTCTCGTTGCGGTATTGGGCCATGGCGTCTTTCCATTCCTCCAATATCGGGTCATTCTTCAAGTCGCCCGCGAACGGCGCCCAGGGATGAGTCGAAGGCGCAAGTTCCAGCGCGACGATCTCGGCGCCGGCCGCCACGCGACCCCTGATCAGACCGCGCAGTTGCTCGAGCGCCTGATCGCGTGTCGCGCCTTCGGCTGTCAGCGCCAGCGGTTCGCCGCTCCGGGCGCGGAAACCATTACCCGGGGTGGGTTCAAGGAGTACGGAAATCTGCATGGTCATCCTCCAATCTGCTAGCCCACGTTCGTCGCCCCGGCTCGATGCGTGCGTCTGTCGAGTTCATGGGTCGTTGCCACTCCTGCAAGCAATGCTACACGCGATCCAGATTAGCCGAAACCGGGCATCTCGACAACGAGGAACCTGAGGCTCCCGGTTTGAGCAGCACCGCTTCGCCCTCCGCTCCGGCACGACGGGGCCGGCTCCGCTGCGCTTCGGCTTACGTCGGCCTACGCTTCAGGCTCCACCCCTTTTTCTCTTTCTGGAGAATCTCGTCCGGCAGTTGCGCGAGCCGGTCCCGCCGCTGGGCAAGCTGATCGCCGTACCGTCGCTGCCGGCCCACTATCTGGCACGGGCCGACCGGTTGCGGACCTTGCGGGATGTCCTCCGTGCCGACCTGGACCAGAAGCAGGAATCTACACAAACTTTCGCTTTGCCCCGCGCCGTTTAGCCGGAGAACGATCAGGGTGCAAACCAATTCGGTTGCGTTGGCCAATGAACGCCTGGCTCGACAAATCAATTCAGGAAGCCCGACAGGGTCCGGAATCGCGGTACGCAGGAAAACTGGTGGGCATTGTCCGCGGGCAAGTTGTCAGGGAGGCGGATACGAAGTTCCCCAAGGCGATTCGATCGGTACTGGGGCACCAATTCGATGGAGTGAATGGATGAGCGGCTGCTTGAGCAGTCATGAAAATTCCTGGCTTTGGCTCGCATCGGCATTAAACTGATCAGGTGCATAACTGGGGAGCAGTTGGAATCCGATCTGGCTCCACGAACAGTTGTTTCAACTTTGCGAGTGCCACCGGCCAGTGCCGCTCTTGATGGACTACTGCGGCTGAAGCTGTTGCTGACTGAGCCACAGGTTGACGAGGCGAATCATCACCCTGCGGCAGGAGAACCACGCCATGCCCACGCCTGAATTATTGACGGCGGAGAACCACAGGAAACAGATCATCGCCTATGGTAAGGTGCGGCCGAAATACGAAACTTATGCAAAGGTGCTCAAACGTGTCTTCGAAGAGGCTTGTCGGACTTCGTTCCCTGAAGCGTTTATCCAGGCGCGTCCCAAGACGGTATCCAGTTTCGCGGAGAAAGTCGCCCGCAAGTTTGCAAAATACCCCGATGCCGTCAACCAAATGACCGACCTTTGTGGGGCGCGGGTGATCGTGCAGACCACCGAACAGGTCGCTGCGGTGCGGTTGTTCATTGAGGCCAATTTCACGATCCTGGAGCAGGAAGACAAAGCACTTCTCTTGAGCCAGGACAGGTTTGGTTATCGCGACATGCATTTCATCGTTGAGTTGCGACGCGATCGAATTGCGGCACTGCGTATTTCAGCCAATGAACGCGTGGCGATTGCGGACCGCAAGGCGGAGATCCAGGTGCGAACGTGGTTGCAACACGCCTGGGCCGACACGTTGCACGACCGCATGTACAAGAACAAGCTCGCGCTCTCGTCCGACGTTGTGCGGACCGGTGCGCTGCTGGCCGCGCTGATGGAAGAGGGCGATCGTACATTTCGCCAACTGACCGACGAGTTGGACGGCTTGATTGCCAATTACACGGGATGGGCCAACAGGGGCGATGTGGCGAAAGAAATCGCCGTGCAGGAGGTGATCCTGAGCAACGAACCTGACCGGTCGAAAAAGCCGGCCTTGGCGATGCGGCTCGCGCGGTTGGTGGCCGCGTCGGGCGATTATGAGCGTGTCGTGAAGCTACTGAATGAGTATCAGGATCTCCGCGACGCAAACCGCTGCGATTTATTGCTGGATCTGGGTTACAGCATCTGCAAGCTACACCGTGCAACGCCGAAATCCACCAAGTACGAGCGCGGGCGTGGAATGTTGGAGGAAGCCGTGGCCCTTTGTGCGAGCACGAAAGTGCCCTTCGTTCCGCATCTGCGGAACCGCAAGAGCTTGCACGCGCGGGCCTTGGCTCGACTGGGTTGGGCCGTCGAGCCGAACGAGGCCGAAAAAACCCGCAATTATTACCGCCAGGCTCACGAGCACGAGCCCGCCAATCCGTATTGGCTCGCTCAGATGCTAGGGTTCGAGATTTTCTGTGCCCGTACGGATGCCTTGCCCGACAGCATGCGCACGACGATTCGCGAAGCCATCAAGACCTGCCGGCAGCACGCACTTGCCGGCATCGAATTGCCCTACGCGCACTTCACCGCCGGTCGATTGAGCCTCTTATTGAAAGAGGATGCTGAGACGCTCGGATACTATGCCCGGGGACTTCGCCACTTTCTGGCAGAGACGCACTGCGTGCCGCGTGAAGTTCTGGAAGTCGAGATCGAGTGGATCACGCGTTTGTACTTTGGGAAAGAGATACCGTCGCCATCGAAGCGTGTGATCAAACTGCTGAGCTTGGGCCAAGCGATCGCGTCGGGCACGAAGCCGACTACTACGGCGACCACGCGCTTGAAGCCTCCGGTCTTGATCGTTGCCGGCGGTGCGATCAGCATCACGGCGGCCCAGCTCGCCCTCCTTCGGCCATTAGTGCAAACGATGCTGGCCGAGTTTCAGGGCACTGTTATTGCCGGCGGCACGGCCGTGGGCGTGCCAGGTTGTGTGGGCGATGCCGCTGGCGAACTTGCCAAGTCGGGCCAGAAACGATTCCGACTGGTGGGCTATGTGCCAGGAAAGCTGCCCCAAGATGCTCCGTCGCACAAGGCGTACGACGAGCTCATTAAAGTTGGCGATAGCTTTCAGCCCGATCAGTTGTTTTGTAACTGGAACGATGCGATGTTGGCCGGGCTGAATCCTGCTGACGTGCGGCTGTTGGGTTTTGGTGGCGGGCCGCTCAGCATGTCGGAATACCACATCGCGCTGGGGCTGGGGGCTTCCGTGGGTTTGGTTTCAGACCTCGGCGGCGCGGCGGAAAAACTCGCCGGCGACCCGCTGTGGGTGGGCGTGCCCAACCTCCACCCGCTTCCGGCCGACCCCGCCACGCTTCGTGCATTTGTGATTCCTTGCCGCCACGAATTCAAACCGGCTGTCGAGCAAGTGATGGCCCAGGCATTTCACCACCAATATGTGGCTGGCAACCAGGGACGATTGCCAGCCAACCTGAAGCCTTGGCCGGACCTGCAAGAGACGTTCAAGAATGCCAACTTGGAACAGGCGCGTTATTCGGTGGAGATTCTGCGAGCCGCCGGGTTTGCCGTCCGCCAGGCCGAAGCGCCGACGATTTTCAATGGATTCAGCAACGAAGACATAGAGCAAATGGCCGAGATGGAGCACGGTCGCTGGAATGTCGAACGTATGCGTGTGGGTTGGCGTTATGGTAGCGACCGCGACGACGACCGGCAAATTCACAACTGTCTTGTTTCCTGGAGCAAATTGCCGGAAAAGCCCAAAGAGTTCGACCGCGCAGCGGTACGCAGATTCCCCGAGATCCTCGCCCAGGCCAAATTGGAGGTTTACAAGCCGTAATCGACGCCGTTTTTCGCTCCGGAATCATGGTTCAACATCTTCCAAGATTCCGGCCCCGAATTCATCGACGGTTGGGTCGTCTTTGGGCAGCGATTCATTTGGTCGGGCTGCGGATAGGAGTTCGACTACGGGGGCCGGCTGCGGGGTTTCGCCGCGGATGAGGTCGACGTCGCCGGCGTGTTCTAGGGTGGAGTCGGTGCTGTTCGGATCGACCTGGCGGCAGGATTCGGTGAGTTTGAGCGCGAGGGTGCGGAGTTCGTTGCGCCAGGCGACGGGATCGACCTGTGGCGGGGTGAGTTGACTGAACTCGCCGAGCAGTAGGATCAGACGGAGCACGTGGCGAAAGATGAGGCCCTCTTGTTTGGCAAGGTCTCGGCCGCTGATGTATTTGAAGAAGTCGCCGCCGAATTCGAGCAGCTCGCCCGCGACCCACACAGGTTTGACAAAGACGTCGGCCACGTCGGGAAACTGCGCGTTGAACAGCATCTTCAATTTGTCCGCGAGTGCCGGCGCGTACTTGCGTTCTTCAAAGGGGATATCCGGGTCCCATTCCGGATACAGATCGCCTGCGGGCAGGATGCCGCGCTGGATGATCTCCTGGTCGATGCGCGTAGTGGCGAGCGTGCCGGGCGGCATGCGGTTGTAGGGCGGCACGCGCACCACGCGAAGCAAGGTCGGAGTGAAATCGAGCACGCTCTCCCACATCTGAATTCGCTCGCGCTCGTCGGCGATGTCGAAATGTTCGAGCAGGAACATGCCGTAGAGTGGATTGACGCCGCGGAAGACGAAGAGCTGTGCCAGCCGATCGGTTGATCGGGCGTGTTCGGCGCAGTAACGTGGCGATTCGGGTTTCTGTTCTGTCGACGGGGCAGTGGTTCCAGATTTCTCGACGAGTCGTGCAGCAGCGATCGCTTGCAGTTGCTGTTGTACCCAGGTGAGCTTTGGCCTGGGAGGGGGTTCGGCGGGTTTCCTGTCGCTCGCGGCGACCGAGGTTGAGTCTGCGTGATCGAGCGAGAGCAGCTCGGGCGGTGGGTCGGGTTCCAGCTTGACGTAGCCTCCACGGTGCAACGTGAGCAGCATGCGATCCAATTGTCGTTCGGCGATTTCGAGTTCCCTTGGGTCCATCAACCGTTTGCGGGCGAGCGAGCGAACGCGATCGACCTCGGGCGAGAGTTGCAGCAGGTACGCGAGCAGCCGCCAGGGCAGCGGGCCACGGCTGACGAGATCGCCTGGCGGTGATTTCTGGAGCTTGTCGAATTGGGACTGGTTCCAGTATTGCCGTTCGGGGCTGCGGGTCGGCCTCTTCTTTTCGAGAGCCTTCCGAGCCTTGATGAGACCTGGGTCTTTCGAGTCGGCGGGAATCTGATCGTACCTTTCGCGCCAGCGCAGGATTTTCACGTCGTCTTCGTGCGGCAGCGCATACACGTAGCCGTGCGTGTCGAACTGGGGACGACCGGCCCGGCCGAACATCTGGTGGGCGGCACTCGGTTCGAGAAGGCGTTGCTTTCCGGGCTTGCCTTTGATGAGCGACGGCAAGACGACGCACCGCGCGGGCAGATTGATGCCGGCCGCCAGCGTTTCGGTGCAGACGCAGACCGATAGCAGTTTTTTCTGAAACAGTTCCTCGACGACTCGCTTGTATCGCGGCAGGATTCCCGCGTGGTGCACGCCCACGCCGCGCAGCAGGACTTGCCTGAACTTCGGCCCCGCCCCTTTCGTCCAATCGTACTTGGCCAGTTCATGGGCGAGCTGCTTCTGCTGCCCTTCGGCGAGCATCGCCTTGCCTTTCAACTGTTCTGCGACGCTCCAGCACTCGTCGCGATTGAAGCAGAAGACGAGCGCGGGAGTTCGGCGCGAGTCGTCGGCAATCGTGGGGCAGGCTGCCAGCCCGTCAATTCTTTCGTTTGCGTCCGGCAGGCTGGAAGCCTGCCCCACGTGCCCGCGATACGCTCCGCTGGCGAGTTCTTCCAGCAACTCATTGAGCAGCTTGTCCGGCACCCAGTGAAATGTCAGCGGCACGCGGCGCTCGGTTCCTTGCACGAGGTCCAAATCGCGGCTGTGACAATCGCGCAGCCAACCGAGAAACGGCATCGCGTTTCCCACGGTCGCCGACAGCAACAGCAACCGAGCGTGCTTCGGCAGCAGGGCCAGGGCAAATTCCCATACGATACCTCGTTCCGGGTCGGAGAAGCTGTGAAATTCATCCATGACGACGGCGAACAGCGAACTGAAATCGAACATTTCGGGGTGCAGCAATCGGTTCAGGAGAATCTCGGCCACGACCACGAGCACTTGGGCCTGCGGGTTCACGTGCCGGTTGCCGGTCACCAGTCCGACCTGATCCGGATGAAACCCCCACGCGACGGCGGCCCGCTGCATTTCGGCAAACTTCTGCTCGGTGAGCGCGATCAGTGGCGTTGTGTAGTAGATCGTCTTGCCGGTCTTCAGCGCCTCGAACGCCGCGGCCTCAGCAATCAGCGTTTTTCCCGTCCCGGTCGGCGTACAGACCAGCACACCGCTCTTGCACTCGAACCACGCCCAGAGCGCCTTTTCCTGGACCGGGTACGGCGCAAACGGCAACTGCTCGAAGTAGCTGATTGCGAGATCTTCACGCGAAATCGATGGGGCGGCGGCAGTGGGTTCGAATTCGGGCATATTGCGGACAACTTTCGATTCAGTTCGTAAGCTTACGGGGCTGTTGACGCACATTGCGTGTGGGCGGTAGAAGTAACGGCCGGAGTCCATTGTGTTCACGGGAGTATCAACAGCCAATACTCAATCGTCGAGCCATGCCATGCATCGTGCCGATCTGAAAGCAATCGCGTTGGTCCTTAGCCTGGCGATGGCGACTTCCATCGTTCGCGCGGAATCCCCTCACGATGCGGTGGCTCGGCATGGGGTCGTGGTCAGCGTCGAGGCCAATGCATCGGATGTTGGGTTGGGGGTTCTGAAGCGCGGCGGGAATGCGGTCGATGCGGCGGTGGCGACGGCGTTCGCGCTGGCCGTCACGCACCCGGCGGCGGGAAACATCGGGGGCGGCGGGTTCATGATGGTGAAAATGGCGCGGTGCCCGGAGCCCGTGTGTGTCGAGTATCGCGAGATTGCCCCGGCGGCTGTGACGGCGGAAATCCTGTCGAAGCTGAATGACACGAGTCGCGGGCCACTGAGTGCCGGCGTGCCCGGCACGGTGCGCGGGCTGGCACTGGCGCACGAACAGTTTGGCTGCCGTCCGTGGCGAGAATTGGTCGAGCCGGCCGTGCGGCTTGCAGGTGACGGGTTCGCGATCGACGAACACCTGGCCCGGTCGCTGAACGGCTGGCTGCGTGCGGCCAAAGATTACGACGAGGTGCAGCGCGTTTTTCGCAAGCCTGACGGATCGGCGTGGCAGCCGGGCGATCGCCTCACGCAGCCTGATCTTGCTCGGACGTTGCGGATCATTGCCGATTGCGGCTCGGACGCTTTCTATTGCGGTCCGATCGCCGACCAGATCGTTGCGGCAATGCGACCCGATGGCGGACTCGTCACGAAGAACGATCTGGCGGCCTACCGGGCGCACGTACGGCAGCCGATTCACGGCACCTATCGCGGCCACGACGTATTCGCCCCGCCGCCGCCGAGTTCCGGGGGCATCGCACTGGTCGAGATGCTCAATATTCTCGAGCAATTTGACCTGGCCGGTCAGGGCCGCGATTCGGTCGCGACCGTGCATCAGTTGACCGAGTCGATGCGGCGTGCCTATTTCGATCGTGCTCGTTTCGTTGGCGACCCGGCGTTCACCGACGTGCCGGTCGGCCGGCTAACCTCGAAGGCATACGCAAAAGAAATCGGTGCGGGAATCGTCGCCGACCGTGCAACGCGAAGCGACGCGCTGGGGCGCGAGATCCTCACGGTGGCCGAGGGCGAAAGCACCACGCACTTTTCCGTCGCCGACTCGCAAGGCAACGCCGTCGCGAATACGTACACCTTGCAAGACAGCTACGGCTCGTACGTCGTCGTGCCGGGCGCGGGGTTTCTACTCAATAACGAAATGACCGATTTCAATCTTCAGCCTGGCGTCACCGACCGCCGCGGGCGAATCGGCACGCCGCCGAACGTCGTCGCTTCTCACAAGCGCATGCTCAGTTCCCAGACCCCAACGATCGTGCTCAAGGGCGGCAAGCCCTTGCTCATAACCGGCTCGCCCGGCGGGCGAACGATTCCGAACACCGTGCTCAGTGTGGTCACAAACATCATTGATTTCAATATGTCGATTCGCGCGGCGGTCGATGCCCCGCGCATGCATCATCAATGGATGCCGGACGAGGTCAAGATCGAAGCCGGTCGGCTCTCCGACGAATCGCGCCGGACCCTGGAAACAATGGGCCACACGATTTCGAGGCCGACCAGGCAGGGCGACGCTCACTCGATCTGGACCGATCCCGCCACGGACTTGCGACACGGTGCGGCCGACAAGCGGTTGAGCGGTATAGCGGCGGGGTATTGAGCCGCCATGTGATGGCAGAGATATCATCTTATGCAAGTTACTCTCACAGTCGTCGAGGGTCCGAACGTGGGGTGAGTCTTCACGTTTCATGAGCATGACAACTTCATTGTCGGACGCGGTAAGCACGCCCATTTCCAACTCCCGTTCAAGGACAAGTACTTTTCCTGCGTCCACTTTGTCGTCGAAGTAAACCCGCCCCAATGTCGGCTCGTAGATGTGGGGAGTCGCAACGGCACTCACGTGAACGGCCAGAAGGTCACGGCGGAGGACCTCAAAGATGGCGACAGCATCCGCGGCGGCAAGACGGTTATTCGCGTCTCCGTCGAGCAATCGGAGCCGGAATGCGGCGAGGCTGAAACAACTCCGCCGCCACAATTGGTCCCGACTCTGCCAAGTCCGAAGCAGGTCGAGAGCACGAAGTCATTGGCGACGCAGATTCCCAGCGGACCTACGTCCGCGTGTATCGTCTGCGGCGGAACAGTCTATCTCAGTTCCTTTTCGCCCGAATCAAAGAGCTTCAATATCCTGTGCAACGCCTGCGAATCTCAGTCAAAGAGCCATCCGCAGCCGATCGACGGATACACGATCGTTCGCGAACTGGGCCGCGGCGGCATGGGGGTCGTTTACCTCGCGGTCCGAGCAACCGACAACACAGTCACGGCACTGAAGACGATCACTCCCGCGAATGTCGGAAGCCAGCGCGACATCGCTCTCTTCCTGCGGGAACACGCATCCTCGGCGAACTTGACCGTCCGAAGATCGTCAAGTTTCGCGAGATGGGTGAGTGCAACGGACAGCTCTTCTTTGCGATGGACTACGTGCGAGGTGCCGACGCAGCACGACTACTCAAACAAAGCGGCCCGCTACCCATCGGCCGAGCGGTGCGACTCGTCTGCGACCTGCTCGAAGCACTCGAATATGCCCACGCCAAGAAATTCGTTCACCGAGACATCAAACCCGCCAATCTGCTGTTGACGGACGTGAGCGGGCGCGAGACAGGCTTGTTGGCCGACTTCGGCCTGGCTCGTGTCTATCAGGCATCCCGGCTGAGCGGCCTGACGATGACGGGCAACATCGGCGGTACGGTTCAGTTCATGCCGCCCGAACAAATCACGAACTACCGTGAAGCGAAGCCGCCGGCCGATATCTACGCGGCCGGGGCAACCCTCTACAACTTGCTTACCGGCCGCTGCATCTTTGATTTTGAGGGAAGTAAGAGACATCACCTGATGATGGTCCTCGAAGACGACCCCGTGCCCATTCGGTGTCGCCGCAAGAGTATTCCCTCTGGGCTGGCTGAAGCGATCCACCAATCGCTGCTCAAGGAACCCTCGGCCCGCTTCGCTGATGCCGCAGCGATGCGAACCGCACTTGCTTCGTTTTGCGAGCCGAACTGAACACACTCATCGTGGTCCTGAATCCAGGTTGGCACGCCGACACGCGCAAATAAGGCTAATCGCTGCGGTCGCTCGTTCCGCGGACGGACAGCTGGTAGCCAAACGACGCATCCCTTATGCAAACGCGCCCCGCCTGGACAAAAGCTAAACAGCGACCGTCCTGGCTCCATGCAAAAGAGTAACCTTCCCCCAAGGTCAGGAGTTCCTGACCGGTCTCCAGGTCTCGCAACTTGAGCGTGCCACCCTCGTCGGGAGAGACAAGCCTTCGACAGTCTGGACTCCACGAACGTGCCATGCGGGCACGAATGGTCCGTAAAGGCCTCCCCGTAGCCACATCCCAAAACCGAATTGCCTGATCTTCACCGTACGTTCCCAGCAAGTGGCCATCAGGACTCCAGGCGACTGCGTCGACGTTTTTGTATTTCTCTTCCGCCGTTAGGGTCAGCGTGGCCTCTCCTGAATCGGCGTCGCAAATCCTGATTTTGCCCTCGTTGCATTGCTGTGCCCACGCCACACATTTGCCGTTCGGGCTCCAAGCTATTGGCCCGCCCCAGGCGTTGTCGCCCAGATTCGCTAGCGGCTTCCCAGTCGCGATGTCCCAGATTTGGGTCTGGTCGCGGCTAGTGTTCCATCCTGAGGAAGCCAGCCGACGGCCGTCAGGGCTCCATGCGATGAACTTCACGCGGGCTTTAACGTCCCCCAAAGCAAGCACCCTCTGCCCAGTGTCGACAACCGTAATCATCACTTCGCCAGGATCGGCGGAGCTAGTGCCCGTTCCACCGCCGGTAGCGACGCGCCGCCCGTCAGGGCTCCACGCAATGACCTCCACGGCGCCTTTGTGTCCCCCAATTGCACGCACTTCCTGTCCGGTCTGTGCATCCCAAATCTTGACCTCGCGTCCGCCCGCTGATGCGAGGCGACTCCCATACGGACTCCACGCGACCGACGATGGGCGTGCATCTAAATTTAGATTCGTGTTCACGATTACCCGGCCCGTAGCTATGTCCAAAAGCGCGACGGTGTATCCTCTCGTGACTATCGTGCCCGTCTGGTCCCCACCTAAAGGGGGCGCTCCGACGAGCGCGGCGCCGGCGGAACGCACCATGGCTAGGTGCTGGCCATCTTGGCACCACGATACAAGCTGTACGCTTCCGCGCAGACTCTGGACGTTGCGGCAACAACTCCGAAGATAAAACCATTCCCAGCCCCGATAGTCGGGTTCGTTCGGCTTCGGCACTTGTCGGTCGAGCACTTCAAGTAGTCGCATATGGTTGTTGTGTACGAGAAACTGTTCAGCCAGATGAATGTCGGCGGCGTACCGATCAAGCGCAGCCTTGTCCGCCTCGGTGCGGAGGGCACGATCGCGACCGGCCATGAGCAGACTTCCGATCGCGACCGCGATCAGGAGCATTGCGACCGCACCGGTGAGTCCCGCCACCATCGGGTTGCGGCGACACAAGCGGACCGTGCGTTCCAAGGGTCCGAGCGGCCGAGCGAGGATGGGCGTGTCGTCAAGATATCGCCGTAGGTCGCCGGGCCAGATGGTGACAGGCGGGATAACGATCGCCAGGTGACTTTGCCATCGCCTTCAGGCAGATCGTCTCCAGATCGCGTGGGATTTGTGGCTTCACCGTGCGCGGGGCGGGCGGTGGCTGGTGGATGGCGTTGAAGATGACGATCTCCGGCGGGCCGCTGAACGGCGTGTCGCCGCAGAGCAATTCATAGAGCACGACGCCGAGGCTGTACTGATCGCTCACTGGACTCGGATCGCTCGTCTTGCCGACCGCCTGTTCCGGGGCCATGTACGCGGGCGTGCCCAGAATCGCTCCTTCGTGAGTCAGCTTTTCCAGGGGATCGTGGCGATGGGCAAGGCCGAAATCCATCACGTGCGCCTGGCCTTTCTCGTCCAGCATCACGTTGGCCGGCTTCACGTCGCGGTGTACGATGCCTAGGCTGTGCGCGTATGCCAGTGCTTCGGCCAACTCGCGGACGATTTGCGCGGCGCGGCGGAAGTCCATCGGTCCTTCGTCGATAGCCTCGGCCAGCGTACGGCCCGCGATGAATGCCGAAGCGATGTAGTAATTCTCGCCCTCGCGCCCGGCGTCGTAGATCGGCACGATGTGCGGGTGACGAAGCTGCGCCGCGGCCTTGGCCTCGCGCAAGAAGGGTTCGACTGCCTTGGGGCTGTCTAGCGTCCCCGCCCGAGGAACCTTAGGAGCGACCTCACGTTCCAGTTGTGGATCAAAGGCACGATGCACGGTTCCGAACGCCCCCGCGCCGAGTATCTCGCGGAGTTCGAAACGGCCAATTCTCTGCAGCTTGTCCGCCGTGCTGGGATGGCCGTCTCGCTTCGGCTGCTTTCCACCTTGGTCGGCCGGCACCTTGTGAGCGGTAGAGGCCGCACGTTTTGACGCCGCAGTCGCCGACGGCTGATGGGGAGCTTCTCTACGGGCAGCGTCCATCGAGGCGGCCATGAACTTCTGGCCGCAGTGGACACAGCGAAGGGTCCTGCCTTCAAGCTCATCGGAAACACTGGCAGAACTACCACACGCCGGATTGGGACATTGAACTTGAATTGGCATAAATCGCCCTTGCCAGGTGTTTCGCGGGCAGGTGGATGGTCATTTTACTGGTGCCAATTCTGTCAGTGCCAGTACAATAATAACGACCGGTGCGAGTAAATCCTGAAACAGGCTTGCGACATGGTGCTGCCGACAAGCGGTTGAGCGGTAAGGCGGCGGGGTATTGAGCCAAGCTAATCCACGGGACGAACTCTTGTGAGTGAACAAACGTAGGAACCCTTAACGCCGCCCATTGGAGGGAATGGCCCATGCTCATCTTGTCGCTCGTGTTCTCCGTGGTTTTCTTCTGCGGCGCGTGCGGGGCATACAAATTCGGCGAAGGCTCAGGCGCGCGATTCACGTTGTTTCTCGTTTGTGGGTTGCTGGCCGCATTCTTTTCCCTGACGCTCAATCCGACACTGCTGACCAATGTCGTGCTCCTCCTGATCGCCGGAGCGGTCTGCCGTGGGATTGAGGTGCGAACCAGGCGATTCACGTGTGTCGCAGTCTTGTGTACTCTGCTCGTCTACGGCGTCTACGGGTTCTCCGCGGCGTCAACTCATCGCGAACGGGAACGGATTCGCCAGCGGCATCCGATCGAGTCGATGGCGGCTCGGTTGGAATACGAACGCCGCTGGTCAGGGCATCGAGCATCAGCGGGCACGAGCGGGAGTCCAACCGCCGTCGAGGTCCCTCCGCGGAGTACTTCGCAGCGGCTCGATGCGTTGGAGCAGGCGTTGGAACAGCGTGAATGGCCGTGGCGCAGCCGGTCCGAGGCGCTGCGAATCGTTCATTCGAGCTACGTCGAGCAATTCATCGAGTCGCCGGGCTTCGGCGTAGGGCGGATGATGCCCATGCGTGAGCCGGAAAAATACGCCGACGCCCGCGAGCCGAAGGTGATCTACCTGCCGCTGGCCGACTTCCTCGATCTGGACGGCACTTCGAGCGACCATGCTGCGATCGCTGCGGACCCGAATCCGATCGCACCACCCGAATCGAGACAGCTTGAAACGATGCACGAGGAGAGTCTGTTTGATTTCGTCAACCGTCGCGGGTGGGGCTACGTGCGGGATCGCGATCACGTCGCAGGATTTCAGCCGCACCAGTTCCGGAATTCCCCGGTGGTTCCCGCCGCGAACGCCGTGGAAAAATACTCCGAAAACGTTTTCGATGCGGCGAGTTCGCATGAGAATTTCAGTCGCGACGCTGTCGCCCGCGACGCGGACCAGAATTGGGCGATCCGAAAGGTCGAGCTTGTCAGCCTTCTCAAGCACGATGAGCCGTCGGTGTACATCAGCGACGAATTGCCCCGCATGGACCGGCTCGCCGAGGTCCCCGTCCGGCCGCTGGATAATTATGAACGGCAGGCACTCGAGACACTGGAACGCGGCGAAGACGTCGCCACCGGCACACCCGACTCCAACCGCATCCGGATGCTCGGCGCGATTCGGGCCGCCAGGTCGTGCCTGAAGTGCCATAGCGTCGAGCGCGGTGAGCTGCTCGGAGCGTTTTCATACGTGCTGGAACGGACCCGGCCAGCCAAGCGACCGGCGAGCGACGACACGCCCGCTTATTGACCTGACGCATTTCCTCCACTAGTCTGCTTGCGTTCGGTTTGCGAATCAGCTTTCGAGATTCGCTGGAACAATCACCAACTCAGGAGAAACATCATGAAGCGTTTTCGGGTCGTTTCGTCTTTCGTAGTCGTTGCCGCCGCGATCACATCGTTCGCGTTGGCCGCTCAGAACGCGGAATCGAAGAGCACCGCCAAGTCGCAGTTCGAGTTGATCAAGAAGCTGGCCGGCGAATGGAACGGCAAGGCGTCGTTCGACGAGGCCGGGAAAACGGGTGGCATGGACACGACGGTGATCTACCGCGTAACGTCGGCCGGCAGCGCGGTGATGGAAACGCTGTTCCCGGGCACCGACCACGAAATGATCACGATGTACCACCTGAACGGCGACGACCTCCTGCTCACGCACTATTGCGCCGCCGGCAACCAACCGCGCATGAAGGCCGGTGCGAGCGACAGCCCAAAACGGTTCGCGTTCAAGTTCATTGACGGCACAAACCTCGACAAGGCCAAAGACCACTACATGGGCGAGGCGACGATCGAAATCACCGACGACGATCACATCAAGTCGGAGTGGGTGTCGTTCATGGGTGGGAAAAAAGCGCATGTTGCCAAGTTTGATCTGAAGCGCAAGAAATAGCTCGGGGGCTAAACCTGGGGACCAATCCAGAATGGAGAAGAGCTTGATCCCATTGTGAAGCCATCCACCCGTGCGCATTAGACGACACTTGGGGCAAGCGACATGAGCAATGGGGTTAGTGCAATTCTGTTCTGGCTTTGTTTGTACCTCATCCCGGTCCGGCTGCTCATTCAGAATTGGAGCGATCGGGAACAAATCGTCCAACGGTCCGTTCGGTTTGTGACAACGTTGGGAATTGCATATTGTTTGCTAGCCGCGCTGGTCGGTGGTGCCATGAGCGGACCTGTAGGCTTTATCGGCAGCGCAATCTCCGCTTTCCTTTGGATAGTCTGGGGATCACTATGCTTGGCGGCAGTACGCCGGACTTCGAATGGCTCTCCTAACTGAATGGCTTCAGCGATGGACGAACAAGTTGGACGCCAAAAGGACCGAATCGGGTCATCTGAGCTTCGACTGCCGGACGCGTTGCGTGGGCCGTTACTCGCCCATCTTCACGACCTGCACGCGGCGTATTTGCGTCGCGGCTGGGGCGGGCGCGTTGGGTTCGGAACGAAGCCGGCCGTTGTGGTGATCGATCTCGCCCGCTACTGGCTCGACGCGCGGCAGCAGATCGGCAGTCATCTCGATTCCGTCGTCGAAGCTACCTGCCGAGTCTTGGCTGCCGCCCGCTCTGTCAACACACCAGTTTTCTTCACCTCGTTCGCACACGATCCGGCCGAGCCGATCAGCCCGCACGACAAGAAACTCAAATTGAACCTGCCTGCCGATGCGGGTGATCTGTTCGAACTCGACCCGCGACTCGAACGGCGGCCCACCGAGAAGATCATCCGCAAGCGTTACGCCTCGGCCTTCAAGGCGACGAATCTGCACGAGATGCTCACCGGTCTGGGCGTCGATACACTGATCGTCACCGGCGTGAGCACGAGTCATTGCGTGTACGCCACTTGCCGCGACGCCACCGACAGTTTCCGAGTCATCGTCCCGCGCGAAGCGGTTGGCGAGCGCTGCGAATTGATGCACGAAGTTTTTCTGTTGGACATCGACATCGATCTCGGCGATGTTATGCCGGTGGACGAAGTGAAGCGGTGTCTTGAAGAAACCGCCGCGCATCGAACGGGAGGCCGCCAATGAATCGAATACAGAAAGCATGCGTTGGTTTGATCGGGCTACTGGCCTCTGGTTGGACAAGCGGCAATGCGGTCGCAAAGTCAAACGATTCTTCCAAAACCGAGTCGCCTCGGCCGAACATCCTCTTCATCTTCACCGACGACCAGTCGTACAAAACCGTGCGCTGCTATCCGGAATCGTTCCCCTGGGTCCGCACGCCAAACATCGACGCGCTGACCGCGGCGGGCGTGCGGTTCGAGCGGGCATATCTTGGCGCCTGGTGCATGCCGTCGCGGGCGTCGCTGCTCACGGGCCTACAGCCGCACGGCATCGAGTCGATGCGCATGGAGGGCGACTATCCAGGCAGCACGTACGATCCGGCCCGGTGCCGCTTCTGGCCCGCCGAGTTTCGCAAGCACGGCTATCACACGGCCCAGATCGGCAAATGGCACACGGGCACCGACGCCGGGTTCGGCCGCGACTGGGATTATCAAATCGTCTGGAACCGACCCAAGCACCCCGAAAACGCGGGCAACTATTACGATCAACAAATCCTTGCGTTCAACGGCGAGGAGCGAATGACCGAGGGCTACTCGACCGACAACTACTCGCGCTGGGCCTGCGAGTACATCCGCGGCGAGCATCGTGACCGCCAGAAGCCGTGGTACCTCTGGCTCTGCTATGGCGGCGTCCACGGCCCGTCGCACCCCGCGAAGCGCCACGTCGGTGCCTACGCCGACGCGGCGGTCACGCCTCCCGCCGACATCTTCCCCCCGCGGCCGGGCAAGCCGAAATACCTCGACGTGACGCAAGCGTGGTCGCGTGGCCCCGGCGGCGTGCCGGTCATGGGCAAGAGCGGCGAAAAATTCGGCGACGAGAGCGACAAGAAACCGAAGACCCACGCCGCCTGGGTCCAACAAGTAAACGAATGCGTGCTGTCGCTTGACGAGGGCATCGGCCAGGTCATGGCCGCGCTCAAGGAATCCGGCCAACTGGCGAACACTCTCGTCGTGTTCTCTGCCGATCAAGGCTTTTCGATGGGCGAGCACGGCTTTCGCACGAAGCTCGCCCCGTACGACGCAAACTTCGCCTCACCGCTCATCATTAGCCGCCCCGGCACGCTGCCGCAGGGCAAAGTCTGTCGCCAGCCGGTAAACGCCCCAGACCTCGTCGTCACGTTTCACCGGGTCGCCGGTCTCGACTTGCCCTGGACAATGCACGGCCGCGACATCACGCCGCTACTCCGCGACCCCGAGCACGCCGCTTGGCCACACACAGTTCTCTACGAGCACACCGGCCACGATTACGGTTCCGACGTCGCCCGCATCCTCGCCGAGCGCGGCCCGGCCATCCACAGCAACGTCCCGTGGTACGTCGCGATCCGCCACGGCCAATTCAAATACATCCGCACGCTTCAGGAAGGCGAAACCGAAGAACTCTACGACCTCGCCACCGACCCCGAAGAACTGACCAACCTCGTCCCCGACACTAAATACGCCGACCTGCTCGCCCGCTTGCGCCGAGCCACGATCGACGAACTCCGCCGCACCAATGCCGGCTTTATCGACCACTTGCCGCCAACCGCGGCGATGCTCAAAGCTGGACCTTCATCGGAGAGGGACAAGAACGCGGAGAGAGACAAGAACTCAAAGACGCGAAGACGCAAGGCATTCTGAAAAGTAATTCTTCCCCTTTGCCCCCTTCGAGATCGGCGCCTTGGAGTAGAACCGGACCAGGCTCAGCGCTTCCTGCTCGGCCCGCAGCTCCGGCGTCCACGGCCGCGTTCTCAATGAATCCCCAACGCGACTTTGAGACACTGGTCAATCCGCTTCATCGCTGTCTCAGACAACTGTCCAATCTTTCGATCCACGTTTCGTGGCGGAATGACGGCAAGATTGATGCACGAGACAAGCGAGTTGTGTTTTAGTCCCGACTGCCGACCGTCAGGTGTGGATAGATCGATCACGAAATGCGCGGGATCACTGGAATTCAGCAGGTTGCCAGTAATGCCGGCCACGAGCAGGTTTACGATGCGATCATTGTAATAGTCGCTCTGAACCACGACGTCCGGTCGAACCTTCGCCGGGGCGGTGCTGGAATGCGGGAACTTGCACAGGATGACATCGCCGCGATTCATTCGATTTTCTCGGCGTCGTCGAGGGCGCCAAACGTCTGTGCCGCCACCGCTTCCATTTCTTCGTCGGACCAGTCACTGTCGTCGTACGCAACTTGCCGAATCTTCTGAAAGACGTCCTTGCGCACAACGACGCATTCGGTCTGATCCACGGTGACCGAGACAGGCTGGCCGCTCTGAATCGCTCGCAACTGTTCGGGCGTGAGAGTCATGGTCAAGCTCCTTTCCTGATCGATTCTACTTCGATTCTATGCTGCCGGCACCGCGTCGGGGGTGGTGACACCAAGATAGGCGTCGATCTCTTGGCGGAGCCGACGAATCTCCTCGACCGGCCCTTCGGCGAGAAGCGGGAATTGCGGGGAGTTCACAGAGCCCAAGCGTGAGCGCAGCTCAGCCACGGCGCGATACATGCGGTTCAGTTGCTCAATCGACTGGTTCAATTCGCTGTCGTTCGCGATCATAGATTCACCCTCAGCATGCCCTTGGTTCGGCCCGGCGCACCGCGCACCTGAGCGAAGAAGTCAACGTACTCCTGAAGTTCAGGTTTTCCTTCCTGCGCGACGAGGATGTCGAATCGGTACAACTTGCGAACCTGCCTCCGCGACAGAACATTGTACTCGAAGGGGCGCAGATGCGCCGAGAAGTCGTGGGTCGATGCGAGCAAAAGGATGAGGTCAATGTCGTTCGGCCCGTGCTTACTCGTGGCAAAGCTTCCGTTCACGATGACCGCAACGACGAAACCCGTGGGGCGAACCTCGGCGAGAAACGTCTCAAGCCTCTCAAAAAGACGACACCTCGCGTCGGTTGTCTGGAAAGCTCCGAATCGGCCTTTGACTTCAACAAGGCTGCACTCATGAACGCCTGCCGGCAAGAACCCGGCCGAGTCAAATTCAGGGATAGGCATTGTTTGTTGCACCGAATTGGACAAATGGCGGGACTCGCAGACTCGGCCCACCCTACTTTCCTTCTGGCCACTGGCGGGCGAACTGTAACGCCTGCTCGCGCACCGGTTCGCTCACCGTGGCGTCCGCACGAATGCGAGCCAGCAGTTCGTCCTTCGAGATCGGCGGCGTGGAGTAGAACCGGACCAGGCTGAGCGCTCCCTGCTCCGCCCGCAGTTCCGGCGTCCACGGCCGCGCGTCCAAGTGTAGTGTGACGAAGGCCAATTCACGAAAGGGGCAGATAGATCACGCGATTGGCGACTTCGCGTCCATCGCAGCATTGGGCAATCAGCTCGATGTCCTCGATGCACCCGCCGATGCTTGTGTTTTCCTGATGGGCGAACACGAGCCCGGCGAAATGCTGGCCGCGCCGCTGCCAATCGGTGGCAATCCGAAGCAGGTCGTAATCTTGCGAGAAGAGTAGTCGTCCCAACTCGGTGGCTCGTTCGAGCAACTTGTCATCATCAGTCTCACGCGTGCCGTCCGCTTGGCTCGTCAACACGTCCACGCCGCGGCGGCGCAGCCCTTCGGTGATGGCCGCCGGCACGTGGACATCCATGTAAATCTCGAGGGCCACTTACGCCGGCTCCTTCTTTCGGCCGAGCAATTCCGCTCGTGAAAGTTTTTGCCGGCCACGAAGCAAGTCGATCTCGGCGGCCACTGCCTTCATCTCGGCCACGAGTTCGTCGTGGTGGTCATAGAAGTAGGTCAGCGCGGAATACACTTCTTCCGGCCGCAGATCGGGATGCTGCCGCAACAGCTCCTCCGCCGTCCAGCCGTAGTGGTAATGTTCCGACGCCAAATGCATCACCTTGTATCGCGTCGCCCCGATTCGCGCCGTGCCATCGGCATCCACCGTGACGTGGGGATAAGTCACTATCGAACTCATGGGAAACTCCAAAACTCATGAAAACTTCGCGGACACACGTCGCCCGACTCGCCATCCATTATTGCCAGAACCACGGGTTAATCCAATGGCCGCGGTGTACGCGGCTCGCAAGCAGTTGGCAATGCTGGCTGGCCTCGTCCGCCACGTCGTCGTTCATTTTCCTTCCGGCCACTGGCGGGCGAACTCTAGCGCCCGCTCGCGCACCGGTTCGCTCACCGTGGCGTCCGCACGAATGCGATCCAGAAGTTCGTCCTTCGAGATCGGCGGCGCAGGGTAGAGCGATACCAGGCTGTTACGGACCCGGCGGCGGAGGCGGCGGGGGCGATTCCGGGGTCGCGCCGGTGATTTGGTCGAGCAGTGCCAATTGGGCGGCGGTTTGCAGCAGGCCGCGGAGCGTGGCCAGGATCTTTCTGTTCTTCTCCGCCAGCGGCCCGGCCTTCTGATCCATCGCTTGCAGGAGCGTCC
>Ga0247727_10004067_pt1 | contig 31493 bp, 28 predicted proteins | sample WisWelCaveWW1625_FD_202498 | JGI IMG/M metagenome (GOLD analysis project Ga0247727, IMG submission 202498) | Biofilm microbial communities from Wishing Well Cave, Virginia, United States - WW16-25 | ecosystem: Environmental > Aquatic > Deep subsurface > Groundwater > Cave microbial mat | place... | reverse complement strand
AGTGCTTGATATAGTACAGGTCATATTGTAGCTTGACCAGCGCGTCCGTGGTCGATCGACCATAGCGGTAGTTGACCTGCGCCCACCCCGTGACACCCGGACGCATGGCGTGCCGCGCACGATAGAACGGGATCTCGCGGGCCAGGCGGTCGACGAACTCTGGGCGCTCGGGCCTCGGTCCGATGAACGACATCTCGCCCCGGAGGACGTTGATCGATTGGGGTACCTCGTCCAGATGGAACAGGCGCAATACGTGCCCGACACGGGTCACGCGGCGATCCTCGACCTGGGCCCACTGCGGTCCCTCGGCCTCTGCATCGGGAACCATTGTGCGGAATTTCAACAGCACGAACGGCCGCCCGCCTTGCCCGATGCGTGTCTGCCGGTAGAGCACCGGCCCGGGCCCCTCCACACGGAGCGCCAGACCCACCAGGGGGAAGAGCCCCGCGGTCACCGCGGTGCCCAGCAGCCCGACGATGAGATCGAATCCGCGCTTCACGAGCAGGTAGACACGACTCAACTCGCGGTCGGCAGGCAGGACCAGGTGCAGGCTCTTCCCGGCGTGCTCCACCGGGACCCGTCCGGTGAGACGCTCGTAGACGGACTGCATGACGGTGACCTGGATCCCTTGCTCGCGGCAGTCCATCAGTGCCGCCACCAGGCTGCCGGCCATGGTCTCGTGGCGGGTGATGGCGATGATGACCTCTGAGACGCCAAGCTCCTTTGCCAGCCGGAGGAGTTGATCGGACGCACCCAGAACCGGCAGGCCGTCGACAACGTCTCCCTGTCGCTCAGGACTGTCGTCGAGGACCCCGACCAGATCGTACTCGGTCCCGGCATAGGTCCGCACCGCCTCGATGAGCGAGCGACCGGCCCACCCTGCGCCGACGATGAGGACGCGGTGTCGAAACGTCGGCTGGACCAGGAGGCGGGAGTAGCCGATCCGTCCCACGGCGACCAGCGACGCCGTCGCGGCGATGAACATCGCCGCCGTCAGTCGAGAGGTATGCAGCGGAGGCGTAATGTAGGGCACCGACAGGTAGATCGCGGCAACCACCAGGGCCACGGCAATCCCACCGCTGACTCCCCCTCCCACTCGTGAGGCCTTTCGGAGGTCGTACGCGTTCAGCAGGGGCGAGCAGACACTCCAGATGCCCACGAGGAGTCCAAACCACAGTGGATGACGTGCGATGGTCTGCAGCGCAAAGGCCAGGTCAAACCGCATGGCCAACACGGCGAGCAGCGCCAGGCTGATCGCAGCGACATCAGCGGTGTACAGCAGGACCTTGCGTTCCGAGAGACGCAGGGACAAGCCTGTTCGGCGCTGGCGGAGGATCTCATCGTTCACGCCCGCGACCCGAGGCGACGAAGGGGTCTGCAGCGTAGAAGGTGGCATGGACCCTCGAGACCTTTAAAGGATCTACTTCTCGACGCGCCGGCGCCTTCCCTGCGGCGGATCGGCACAGATCCCGCTCATGAGCCGCTCGTAGACTTCCAGAGTGTCGCGCACCATGCGCTCGGCGGTGAAATGCTCGAGGGCCCGGCGCTGGCCGGCGTGTCCCATCCTGGAGCGTAGCCCTTCATCGGCGAGGAGCCCGGCCAGAGCTTCACGCAGCGCTCGGACATCGCCCGCCGGCACCAGCAGACCCGTGACCCCGTGCTCGACGAGCTCAGAGAGGCCGCCGACGCTGGTCGCCACCACCGGCAGTCCGGCCATCATGGCCTCAATGACCGCGAGTGGAAGGCCCTCCCAGTGAGAAGGCAGCGCAAAGATGTCACAGGCCCGCAACAGGGCGGGAATATCGTCATGGAATCCCAGCAGCGTCACGCGGTCCGCCAGACCAACCCGTCGGGCGGTGGCCTCGACGCGAGGCCGTAGGGGGCCATCGCCGGCGATGACGATGCGCCCGACGGGGAGTCCATCCAGCGCCTCCAGGAGGGTGAAGGGGTCCTTCGGGGGCGCGAGGCGGCCGACCATGACCACGGCCGGCTCGATCCCAAGCCGCAGGACGCGCCGAAGTCGCGCGCGTCCGCCGTCTGCGAAGCCGGCGGCCGGCGCGAAGGCCGTGGGATCGATACCGTTGTGGATCACCATCAGCCGCTCTGGGTGCGCGACCCTGAGGCCCACGGCCAGATCCCGGTCGTGGTTGGACACGCAGATGACCATCGTCGTCATCGCTGCGGCCAGCCGCTCCACCTTCGCGAGCAGCCATCGCACGAGGCGGGCGCGGCCTTCGGTGAAGGCCCATCCGTGCGCCGTAAACACGACGACCGGGATGCGGGCGCGTCGGGCTGCCAGCCGGGACAGGAAGCCTGCCTTTGTACTGTTGGCATGCAGCAGATCGACACGCGCGCCTGACAAGAACCGCGTGAGGTGCCGCAACGCCTCCAGATCCCGCAGCGGGTGCGGGTGGCGCCGAAGCGCCGGGATCTCAACCACCGACACACCGTCCGCGCGCAAGCGTTCTACAAGCGGCCCGGCAGGACCACAGAGTACCGTGACCTCGTAGCGCGCCCGCGCGGCATGGGCCAGCTGATAGACGTAGGCCTGGGCACCTCCCCATTCCGAGAGGGTCACGGTCAGCACGACGTGGGGCCGGGCGGTGGTCACCGACGGGACATCAGCAGGGACCGGTAGAGGGCCGCGGTTTCGCTGGCCATGCGCGCGGCCGAAAAGTGCTCCCGCACCCGTTGCTGGCCGCGCGCTCCCATCCCCAGGCCGACCTGCGGCTGCCCGAGGAGCTCTGCGATCGCGCGGGCGAATGCCGTTGGGTCGTCGACCCGGACGAGGAATCCAGTTTGCGGATCATGCACGATCTCCGTCATCGGCGCGATGTTACTGGTCACGATCGGCTTGCCGGCCGCCATGACCTCGACCAGCACCTGCCCGAATCCTTCGGAGCGAGACGCAAACGCAAAGACATCCAGCGCGTGCAGAAATGACGGCACATCGGCTTGAAACCCAACCAGGCGCACCTGCTCGGCGATGCCAAGCCGATCGATCAGGGCCTGCAACGTCTGACCATATCGCCAGGGGTCATGCCCCGCGATGAGCAGCACGGCGTCGGGCACGCGCTCCAGCACTGCCGGCATGGCCCGGATCAGCGTGTCGTGGCCCTTGCGTGGTTCCAGGCGACCGATCGATCCTACGATGCGGCGACCGTTGAGGCCCCAGCCGGTCTTGAGATCCGACGCCGGCGCGACAAACGCACCGGCGTCGATTCCGTACCGAATCACGGTCACAAGAGATGGGGGAATGCGGCGCTCGCGTACGAGCCAGTCCCGGACGGCCCCGGAAATGGCGATAAGCGCAGCGGCGCGGCGCCACACCACAGTGAAGAGTGGCAGGGCCCATCGGCCGGACCACGACTTGCTGTAGACGTCATGGATCGAGCTCACCCACCGGGTCTGAGGGTTCACGCGATGCGCGAGGGCGGCGGCGAAGTCTGCCCGAGGCAAGTGGCTGTGGAAGATGTCGGGCGCTTCCGCTCTGACGGCAGTCAGCAACCGCGGAAAGAAGCGGACGCTGATGCGCCGGTCCGCGCCAAATCGAACGACGCGGATGGCCTCTCGCTCGAAGTCCGCGGCCAGCGACCGGCTGCCCTTGACATACTCCCGCAGACAGCCGACCACGACGTCGATCCCCTCGCGGGCGAGGTACCGGCTGAGGGTCAACAGGTGCAGCTCGGCTCCGCCGACAGACAGCGTGTTGATCAGGTGGAAGACCTTCACCGCGACTCGATCCGGAGTGTCGATGGCAACGGCCCAGTCAGGGCGAGTAGGTTCTGGGTCTCTCCCGACGAGGCAAACTGCTCAGCGGCCGCCGCAGACACTGGCCGTACCACCCCGCCCCTGCCGATCGCGTAGACTGCGAATCCCAGGGCAAAGAGCCGCTCCAGCAGTTCGACGGGTCGGCGTCCCTGCCGCACCAGAATACTCGGCTTGAACTCAAGAATCACGGACAGGGGCTCCGGGCGCCCCGCCCGGCGTCGCATGCCCTCGAGCACATCGGCCTCACCGCCCTCGGCGTCGATCTTCACCAGGTCGACACGCTCAATGCCGTGCGCAGAGAAGAAGCCATCGAGCGAGACCGTGGCCACCGGGACCCTCTCGACATAGGCTTTCACGTCCAGCAGCGAGTGTCCCATGCTCAACGGCGTGGCATACAGTGTGGCCTGCCCGGACCCGCTGCTGACGGCCATCTGGACAGCGGTGACATTGGCGATCCGGCGCCGGCGGAGATTTCGGAGCAGAATCTGGAAGTTCGCGGGGTGGGGCTCGAACGCGAACACCCGCCCTGCGGCGCCGGCGAGGCGCGAGAACACATTGGTAAAGTATCCAACGTGGGCCCCCACATCCACGACCACGGCCCCTGGACCGATGAGTTTCTCGCACACGCGTACGGTGTCGCGCTCGTAGGCACCCACCAGCAACTCGATCTTGTACAGCGGCAGCAGCCGCTCGGCCGGAACCTCGAACCGCCGCACGGCGATGAGCCCTCTCACGATTGCCTCCCCACCGTGCCAGACGACGATTCGCACGAGCCGGTGCGCAATTCCAACACGGCGCACCGTCCTGTTGTACAGGGCGATCACTACGCGCCCCGGCCGTGCACGAGAATCAGGTTGCGGGAGCCGAAGAACCGACCCAGCACATCGGTGGTCTGGATGCCGCGAGCGTTGACCTCGACGCCCACGTACTCCACGCTGGGACAGCGCTCCAGGAGACGCCGGAAGTTGAGCTCCATTGGGCCGTCGCTCAGGCGCGATCCGCGGCGCGGCTGCCGATCTGCTGCGCTGGCACGCCGCCGAGGATCGCGTGCTCGGGAAACGTCTTGGTCACCACGGCGCCGGCCCCGACGATCGTCCCACGGCTGAGGCCGGTCGCGATGATGGCTCCCGTTCCGATCCAGACGTCCGACCCGATCACCACCAGCTCTGGATGCCCGGGCTGGTCGTGCATGGCGATACTCAGATCCCCAAACCCATGCTGACGGCGTCCGCTCAGAACCGTGATGTGGTTGCCGGTGATCACGTCATCACCCAGGTGCGCCCAGGCGATCCAGCTGCCGAGGCCGATGAAGCAGCGATCGCCAACACGCGCCTTCGGCGTGCGAAACACCGCGAGGAACTCCACCACCAGACCGGCGCCGCACCGCTCGAGCGTCATCTCATACCAGCCTCGCCGCAGTCCGACGCCCAGACGCCCGGGGACCAGACTGAGGAGCTGTCCCACCGCGGCGTAGTCGAAAAGCCTGATCCGGTATGCCGCGACGAGCGGCAGCAGGAGGATCTTTCCCAACCCGATGAGGGCCCGCTTCACGGCTCAGGCTCCCTGTCCCAGGATGCGTCGCGCAAACATCTGGGCGATGACCGGCGTGTCATACCGGCGCACCTGCTCCCTCCCGAGCGTCGCGAGCGTCCGGCGAAGATCATCCCGACTCAAGGCCTCCACGACCGCCGCGGCGACGCGGTCGGGCGCACCCGGCGGGACCAACCACCGCTGCTGTTCGGCCGCACAGATTTCCCGCACCCCACCGACGTCCGAGGCGACGAACGGCGTCCCGCTCGCCATCGCTTCCAGCAGCACACGAGGAAACCCCTCCTCCAGGGACGGCATGATGAACAGATCGGCAGCCACGTACAGGTCCCTCACCCGATGGTTTGGGACCCACCCCAGGAGTCGCACGTGCGGCAGGAGCGCGGCCTCGGTCAAGACACGCTCGATGGAAGGACGCGACGGTCCATCGCCCGCGATGAGAAACACCACGTCAGGCCGGGCGGCCACGACCCGCCGGATGATCTCGGGCAGTAGCTCCGCGCCCTTGCGCGGGGACAGGCGGTGCAGAAAGAGCACGACCGCGCCCGTGCCGACCCCAAGCCTCGTGCGGGCCACGTCTCTGGGCGGAGCCGCGTCGAACCGCAGGAGGTCGATCTCATTGGGCAACACGACGATGCGATGGCTGGGAACCGCAAACTCCCGGGCATAGTAGTCGGCCATGCCGGGTGTGCCGGTCACGAGCGTGTGCGCGGCCCGCAGTATCAGCCGCAGGGGAATCTCGGCCGCGAGCTTGGCGTGCAGGGCTTCGCGGTCGAGGGCCCATGGCTTGAAGAACAGGCTCGCCAACCCGCAGTGCCAATAGTAGACCCGGCCGCGGCTACACCGCGCGACGGCGCTCGCGCACAGGGCGCCGACGAACGAGTAGTGCACATAGAAGATGCGGTAGCCGCGGACCCGCGCCACCAGGACGGCCGCCAGCGTCTCGAGGATCCGCAGGGGAAACCCGAGACGCTGCGCGTAAACATGGCGCATGCCACGCAGCGACGGCGCCGAGGACGCCCGCTCGACGATGAGGTAGATGTCGGCCGTCGCCGCCAGGTACTCCAGAAACCCATAGATGTGGAAGAAATGCTCCTCGGAGTCCGGGTCGTACTTTGGGAGCAGGTAGCACACTTTTGGTCTCACGACGGTGCGCGCGCCACCCCGTTCGCGGCGGTGGCTTCCCACATGCGCACCAGGTCGGCCAGGACCCGCGCTGGAGCGTACCGCGTCAAGATCATCTGCTGGCCCCGGACCCCCATCGCGTGGCCGACCTCCGGATGTGCCAGGAGGTAGCCGATGCGCTCGGCAAACGCCTCCGGCGTCCCCTCCACCACATAACCCGATTCGCCGGCGATGACGACGTCTTCCACGTTGCGCGTCGGCGTAGTCACGATGGGCCGGGCGGCCGCCGCGGCCTCGACCAACACCGTGGGGATTCCTTCGTAGAGGGACGCCAGCACAAAGATCTCGCAGCACGCGAAGTACCGTGGCAGCTCGGCGCCGGGGAGCACGCCGAGGAACCGCAACGCGTCGGCACCCAGGCCGCGCGCGAGGGCCTCCAGACGGGAGCGCTCGGGACCATCGCCCGCGATGAGAAACAGGACGTCAGGGTGGGTGCGGGCCACAATCCCCGCCGCACGAACGATCACGGGCAGGTTTTTCTCGGCGGCCAGCCGGCCAGCGTACAGCACAAGCCGACGCCCAGGGAACCGCGTGCGGACGGCGGAGCCATCGGCCTGCTGAAATCGGTCCAGGTCCACGAGCAATGGGATCGTCCAGATACGGTCTGCCGGAATCCCCAGGTCGAGCAGCCGCGCCCGTTCGATGGAGGACTCTACGCGAACGGTGTCTGCGCGGCGCACGATGAACTTGCCCAGGCGGTGGAGCGCGCGGGCCTCAAGGCTCGAAGCCAACCACTCGGGATTGTCAAAGAAGCTCGAGAAGAGTGTCACGTTGAGCGGAACGCCAAAGCGGCGCTTCAACCAGTATCCTACCAGACCGGTCACAAACGGGTCCTGGGCGGTCACGATCCGGACGGGATAACGCTTGAGGATCGATGCCGCGAGGCGATACGCGTCTGCTGGAAAGGACAGGCGGGTCCGCGACTGCGTGGGGATGGCGATCAGATTGTCCGCCAGCTGCGCCTGCCGCAGTCCAAGACGGCGCTGTGCGTAGACGACATACCAAAGGTGGTGGAGCACCTGCGCGTACTGCTTGTGCCGCCACACCGCGTCCCCGATCGCAGGCGCACGGGCAAGCAGCGTGCGGTCCAGACTGATCCCCAGAATCGTCAGGCCGCTCATCCCGGACGCTGATGCGCCCCCAGCCTCACCGCGCGAGGGTGTCGCGCACGGCGGCGGTCACGTACTCGACGCCCGCGTCGCCCATCGAAGGATACAGCGGCAGCGTCACCATCCGTCGTCCGATCACCTCCGTGTTCGGAAGCGATCCCTCGGCAGTCGCATACTGCTGCCGGTACCAGGAAAACAGGTGCGCCGGGGGATAGTGCACGCTGGTCTGAACCCCCCGTGCGCGCATGCCGGTCATGAAGGCCTGGCGATCGATGCCATCGGCCAGCAGGATCGGAAAGATGTGGTACGCGGGTTCGCCCCGGGGGGTAGAGAACGGCAGCGTGAGCCCTGCGATCCCAGTCAGCAAGGCCGTGTAGCGTTGCGCCGCCGCCCGGCGCCGGGCGTTGTTGCGCGCGAGCTTTCGGAGCTGGACCAGGCCGATGGCGGCGTGCAGGTCGGTGATGCGGTAGTTGTAGCCGAGGTCGAGCACATCATACGACGATGCGTGGCCGGCGTGGCGCTGCCAGGTCACCGTCGTCATCCCGTGCGATCGCAGACGCCTGGCGCGCTCCGCCCAATCGGCGCGGGCGGTGACCACCATGCCGCCCTCGGCCGAGGTCATGTTCTTGTTGGTAAAGAAGCTGAAGCACCCCACCGCACCCATCGTTCCCGCGGCACGACCGCCGAGACGCGCCCCGGGAACATGCGCCGCGTCCTCCACGATGGCCAGCCCGTACTCGCGGGCGACCGCTCCCAAGCCGTCCATGTCGCAGAGGTACCCGCCATAGTGCACCAGGAAGATGGCCCGGGTCGCCGGTGTCACCTTGCGGCGGACATCATCAGGATCGATCGTCCAGTCGTCGAGGCTCCGGACATCAACGAAGACTGGCCGGGCACCCCCATAGACGATCGCGTTCACGCCGGCAACAAAGGTGAGCGCTGGCGTTAGGACCTCGTCGCCGGGACCGAGCTCCATCAGGCGGGCCGCGATGTGCAGCGCCGCCGTCCCGGATGAGACCGCCACGGCGTGCGGCGCCTCCAGCGCGGCTGCGAACGCCGCCTCGAGCGCCGAGGTGGTCTCGCCCATGGTCAACCATCCGGAGTCGAGCACCGCCAGGACCGCCCGGCGCTCTTCCTCGTCCAGGTCGAGGTCGGCCAAGGGTACGTGCCAGCTAATCGACATGGAACTCGGCCCGGCGCGCGAGAAACTCGTCGGTGGCCCGCGCAAAGTCTTCGTGGCGGCCGACGTCCAGCCAGAAATCATCAGAGCGATAGGCGGCAACCGTCTGGCCCTCACGCAGCAGCGTCGCGACGAGCGCCGGAAAGTCCAGGTACCGGCCCCGCGGGATGAACGCCAATACCGAGGGCTCGTACACGTAGATGCCCATACTCACGAGATAGTGGAGGATGGGCTTCTCGCGGTACGCCACCACCCGCGACCCCTCGTCGACCTCCATGACACCCAGGTCGATGGGCACCTCCTTCTGATGCATCGCGATGGTGAGCGCCGCCGCGTGCGCCCGATGGTAGGCGACGAGTCGCCGGAAATCCATGGTGGTGAGCACATCGCCGTTGGCGACCAGAAAGGTCTCGGTCAACCCGGTGACCAGGGCGAGCGACCCCGCAGTCCCCAGCGGCTCGGGCTCGACGACATACGACAGCCGGACGTCGGCCGGCAGCCGGGTATTGGCCGCAAAGTAGGCTTGAATCAACTCACCCAGATGCCCAATGGACAGCGTGATGTGTGAGAACCCGTGGAACGCCAGCTGCCGGAGGAGAATTTCAACGATCGGCAGGTCTGCGACCGGCACCAGGGGCTTGGGCAGGATCGTCGTGTACGGGGCCAGCCGGGTGCCCTTGCCGCCGGCAAGTATCACCACTCTCATACGGCGTAACTGGCCGGCTGGTACAGATCGCGGTGCCCCCGGCACCACTCGATGGTCGCCGCCAGACCTTGATCGAGTGACACCGCCGGCCGCCACCCCAGGACTTGACGGGCCAGCGACGCATCGGCGACAAGCTGCTCAACCTCGCTGCGGGGTGGACGCACCCGACGTTCCTCCACTTCGACGTGGAGCGATGTCCCGAGCAGAGAACCGATCGTGTGCACAAGCGCCTCGATGGTAATCTCCGTGCCGGAACCAAAGTTGAACACACGCCCGTCGACGCCCTCTGTCTCGCCCGCTTGCACGAAGGCGTCCACGATGTCCGTCACGTAAGTGAAATCACGCGTCGGGTGCAGCGAACCGAGTCGGATGCTCGGACCTGCGAGCGCCTGCACGATGATCGCTGGAGTCACGGCCCGCGCCGACTGCCGTGGACCATACGTGTTGAACGGGCGAACGGTGACCACCGGGAGATCGAAGGCCCGAGCGTAGCTCTCGGCGAGCTTGTCAGCCGCGATCTTGCTCGCCGAGTACGGCGACTGCCCCTGTAACGGGTGGCGCTCGTCGATGGGGGTGTACTGGGCCGTGCCGTAGACTTCGCTGGTGGAGGTGTGGACGACCCGGCGCACCCCGGCGTCGAGCGCCGCCGCCAGCACGTGCGCCGTGCCCAGGACGTTGGTTTGCACGAAGTCGAGTGGTGCATGGTAGGAGTACGGAATCGCGACCAGGGCGGCCAGGTGGAACACCACCTCCGCCCCCCGGATCGTCTTTCGCACCGTGTCCGGATCCTTGAGGTCACCGGCGACGACCTCGATGTCGGCTTGCACGTCGGCGTCGAGGTACCGCAGGAGCCCGTGGTCGCCCCGCGAGTTGTACCGGACGAACGCCTGCACCCGGGCGCCCGACCGGCAGAGGCGCTCGGCCAGATGGCTGCCGATAAACCCGCCGGCACCTGTGACGACGACCTTCGACCCCGCGAGCCTCATCGTGCCGCTCCACACCCAGCGAAGTCACCCAGGGCAAACTCTACACGCCCCTTGTGCAGTAGAGGTTTCCTTTCTGGATGTGGGAGGTCCTTGTCAAGGGAATGACGGTTTGCGTCGACTCGTCGAGCATTTGCGTGCGAAAGCCGAGATGCGCCAGTTCAGCCAGCAGATCGGCGGGCGATGTCCCGGCATCCCGTAGGGCCTCGGGGTTCACCTCGAGGAAGAGCACCGCAGATCGCGCGCGCTGCAGCGTGTTGTGCATCCCCCTCAGCGCCAGGGATTCGCCACCCTCGAGGTCGAGTTTCACCAGGAGCCCCTGGAGCGGGGCGCCCTCAAGCTCAGCGTCGACGGTGGTGGTCCTGACCGTCAACAGACGGCGCCGCCCGATCGCCGGGCGATTGACCAGCGAGCCCGAGATCGTGCCTGGGCTGGCGTGGAAGGGCATCTCGCCGCACCGATCAGCCAGGGCCAAGCATCGCGCGTCGATGAAGGCCCCCAATCCGTTCCGCGCCGCGTTAATGACCAAGGCCCGAAAGTTATGGGGGTCGGGCTCAAACGCCAGGACGTGGCCGTTCGGGCCGAGGCGCCGGGCCGCCAGCAGTGTGTAGAGCCCAATATGCGCGCCGCCATCGACCACCAGGATGCCCGGGGACAGTGTCTGGTCGAACATCCGACGGGTGAACACCTCGTACCTCCCCGCCGCAAGCAATGATAGGAAGCTCCTGTGACGTAGATATCCACGGAGGGTAAGACCGTCAACGCCGGCCTCCAACGGGGGCCACCCGGCGCGGGTCAGGAACCGGTCCGCGACGTCGCGAACGGAGGCCGCCAGCGGGCCGAGCCCCAGGCGTCTGGCCGCGTCTGCGCCGTACCCTAGCATCTCTAGGAGACCGTTCCTCACGAGCCGGCCCCGGGGGGCAGGATTCTCCGCGCCTTCACAAGCAGTAGACCGGTCACAAACACCCTCCCCGCCGCGGCCAGCGCCGCCAGGCCGATGAACCCCCACTGGGCCGCGGCGAACCACCCCAGGCCGACGATGAGGATGGCGTGCGCAGTGGAGGCCAAGGCCAACGCGCCAAAATCGCCGCGGGCGAGATACAGGGCGTTGAGCCAGAAGAAGACCGAGCCGATGGCCACGCTGATCAACATCATCTGTGCGCCCGGGACGATACCAACATACTCGCGTCCGAACACCAGAGCGACCACGAACGGCACGACGGGGATCGCCAGCGCCATGGATGCGCCGGCGGGGAGTCCAGGCCACACCGTCCACCGTCTCAGAGAAGCGCGCACGTCGTGCGCCTCAACGTGGCTCCACCGGGCCGAGAGGTCTGAGTACGCGACCTGTCCCATCGATCCTTCCAGTTGCGCCCCGACGGTCATGATGCTGGAGGCGATGCGGTATAGCCCCGCCTCCTCTGGACCGCGAAGGCGTCCCAGCACGATGACGGGAAACTGCGTAATCACCGCACCCATCGTCACAACCACATAACTCCAGCCAAACGAGGCCCGAAGCTCAGCGAGCATCGGGCGGACACGTCGCAGGCGCGCCTTCCACCATTGATCAACGCCATCGGCGTGCAGTACCCTGGCGGCACCGACGGTGAGGATGATGCCTGTGAGAGCCGAGCCAAGCGCGGTCGAAAGGACGACCCCAGTGATCCCAAGGCCGAGGAGCAATGCGGCGACCACGAGCAGCAGGCTGACGACCTGTCCGGCAGACTGCAACATGGCGAGACGGCGGAATCGGCCCCAGGCGAGCAGCACCGAAGCACTGGTCGTGGAAAGCGAGGCGACGGGAAATGCCGCCGCGGCGGCGATCATGAGCCACCACCGATCGGGAAGTTGGTAGATCGTGTGCGCGATCCATCGTGCCGTTCCCGCAACCAGCGCCAGTGCGACCGTCGCGGAGATGAAGTCTAGCCCGTATCCTAGCTTGCATACGCTCGCGATGTCGTCCAACCGGCGTGCGGCTCGAAAGCTGGAAAGATATCGCGGGAGCACCATCACTGACTTCACCGCCATCGCGGACCAGACCAGGGTCGGATAGGCTAGCACGAGCGTGATGGCGCCGTATCCTTCGGGCCCCAGCAGCCGGGCCACGATTACCGACGTCAGGAATCCGATGCCGCCTGCAAGGTATTGAGCGGAGGCGAGGACTCCCGCGCTGACGGTCAGCGAGGCGGCAGAACGGTGTGGCGGGATGGCCGCCCCGCGAGTGGAATCAGCGTCGCGTGCCATGATATCGCGCCAGACCGCTCACCGGCGCGCACGCTCCGAGACGGCATCGTAGAGCACCCTCTCGGTCCGGTCGATCAGCATAGGAAGAGAGAACCACGACGCTGCCCGCCGCCCCCCCTCACCCAGGCGACGCCGCTCGGTCGGAGAGGCCACGAGCCGTGCGATCGCGTCCTTGAGGCTCCCGCTGTCGCCTGAGGCCACCAGCAGCCCGTTCTCCTCGTGCCGGACGAGTTCGGGCGTCCCACCGGCTGCCGTCGCAATCACTGGGCGGCCGATGCACATCGCCTCAAGCACGACGTGCGGCAACCCTTCATACGAAGAGTTGAGCACGAAGAGGTCGCACGCTGCCATCAGGGCCAAGGTCTCGGCGTGGCTTCGCGGCCCAGCGAAGTACACGCGGTCGCCGATTCCCAGCGAGGCCGCCAGATCACCCAACACACCGCGTTCGGGACCATCGCCAACGATCACCAGCGAGGCCTCTTCCACCTGGGCGACCACTCGCAACACTCCGTCGACATGTTTCCATGGGACGAGCCGTCCGACCACCGCGATCCGGGTCGACCGCGGCAGTGGGACCTCGACGGCGGGCAAGACGACCGGAACGTGAGCGACGTTGTGAATCACGACGAGTCGCTCTTTTGGTACCCCCCAGTGCACCACCCAGCGCGACAGAAAAGCGCTGGGCACGATGACCCTGACGGCCCTGCGTGTCCACCATGCCCTGAGGGCCTTCAATGCCTCCACCCGTGGGCTGTGGCGCCGCTCCTGGAAATCCTCGAAGGACTCGTCCACCCACCCTAGGGTCCTGGCACGCTCCCATGCGAGATCGCCGACGACCTTGTGGACGAGTGGTCGATTGACCACGGCGTTGGCCAGGACCGCCTCCAGCGCCAGTCCGTGGACAAAGAACACGTCGGCTTCCTGCCCCAATCGCACGAGGGTGGCAATCGTCCGCCACCAGCGACGCGGCCGGAGCATCCCGCGCGACAGGCGAATCACTCGAAACGGGTGCCTGTGCGGGTCGCACGTCAGTCGCTGGCCCAGCGTCACCACCGTGACCCGGTGTCCCCGCGCTGAGAGCGCTTCGCAGACCTGCGGCAAGTAGACAGCTGGGCCACCAATGTCTGGCGGAAAGATGCCGGTGACGCAGAGTACGCGAAGGCTGGAGGGTTGTGACATCCGGGTGGCGTGCGCTGGGACGGAGTCTAGCGTCTCAGGGCTTCCCGTCTGACCAGTGGCCGAAAGTACTCGACGGTGCGCCGGATCCCCTCCTCGATGGGCACCGATGGCGTCCATCCGAGCAGCCGCTGGGCTCGAGAGATGTCTGGCCGCCGGACCCGCGGGTCGTCGACGGGCCGGCGCACCAACCGCAACGGGCTCGCGCTTCCAGTGATGTCCAAGATCAGGCGCGCGATGTCGAGCACGCTGCGCTCTTCAGGATTGCCCAGGTTGATGGGATGATGGATGGAGTCCTCGGCCTCGGTGCTTGTATGCAGGAATTCGCGGTCCATCCTCTGCTGCGGCGACCTGTCGGACGGAAGGTCGAGGATGGCCGTCAGTCCGTTGATCATGTCGTCCACATAGCAAAAGCTGCGCGTCTGCGTGCCATCGCCGTGGACGGTCAGCGGCTCCACTCGTAGCGCCTGGACGACGAGGTTCGACATCAGCCGACCGTCATCCGTCCGCATGCGCGGTCCGAACGTGTTGAAGATTCGAACGACGCGCGTGTCGAGTCCGTGATACCGATGGTAGGCCATCGTCATCGCTTCGCCGAACCGCTTTGCCTCGTCGTACACTCCGCGAGGGCTGATCGGGTTGACGTTCCCCCAATAGGTCTCCTTCTGCGGATTCACGAGGGGGTCTCCGTACACCTCGGAGGTACTGGCCAGAAGGAACCGCGCCCCTTTCGATCGGGCAAGTCCCAGGGCGTTGTGCGTCCCGTACGCGCCAACCTTGAGGGTGTGGATGGGTAGCTCCAGGTAGTCCTTGGGGCTGGCGGGAGACGCAAAATGGAGCACCGCGTCAAGTGGCCCGTCGAACGTGACACGCTCGCATAAGTCGTGCTGGACGAACTGAAATCGAGGCTGCCCTATCAGGTGGGCGATGTTGTCGCGGTGGCCGGTCAACAGGTTATCGACGCAGGCGACCTCGCACCCACGATCGATTAGACGGTCGCAGAGATGGCTGCCGAGGAACCCGGCGCCGCCGGTGACGAGCACGCGCGAGAGGTCAGGCATGACGCCCCCTTGGACGGTCGGCGTTTCTGCTCATCGCCACTCGACTTCCATTCGGGCCTCCGGTGTCCTGCTCGCCCGCGGAGGAAGCGGCTGATCTGCATACCCGCTTACAGCCTCAACCTGTCCAGGCTGTACCACTCCTGGTGGCGATGAATCTTGAGAATGTCGACCTCGGCAGTCCGGGAGAACATGATATTCCAGCGGTTGATCATGATGGGCTTGTAGCCGCACGGCCGCAGGAAGTCCAGGCTCTCAAGCACCACGGCGCCCTGCGTATTGTACTCCACGATCACGACGTGGGGGTGATAGATCGCCCAATCCAGGGTCGACAGAACCTCAAGTTCCAGGCCTTCGACATCCACGGACAGGAGTTCAAACTCCGGAGATACCGAATGCCCCTTCAGAATGTCGTTGAGCGGCTCGACGCTCACGGTGTACGCAGCTGTGCTTCCTACCCGCGGAGCAAACGACGATCCCTCAGTCAGGTTATCGCGCCAGCGGAGCGCGCGCTCTGCCTCGCGGCGTCCGACACCGATGTTCAGACAGATGTCCCGAGGTCGCTGCCGGCGTAGCGCCTCATAGGCAACTGGGTTGGGTTCGATGCAGATACCCCGCCAGCCATCCTGGTAAAGCGCGCAGGTATTGCTGATGAAGCATCCATCGTGAGCTCCCACGTCGACGTAGAACCCAGGCGCTCCGCTCGCGAAGACCCGTCGCAGATAGAGATCCTCGAGCCCCTGCGCATAGAACCGGACGCCGGCCACTCGTCGCGGGGCCACCCCCCACTCCCTGCTGAGTCTCCGCCGGGCCCGCTGGAGAAGATGACCGACTGCACTGATCACCAGTAGCTCCTCGCTCGCATGCCTGCCTCCCGCGCTCCCGCCGGCCTTAGCCCGTCGGTAGGAGTATCTCGCGTAGCGCCGCCACTCTTGTACCCGTTCCGAACCGCCCGTGGACATCCGTGGCGCGATAGGCGCCGTTTCCAATAGAGCGCAAGAATTCGCGATCACTCTGGCACCTGATGAGCGCTGTGACCAGCGAGTCCATGTAAGAGGCGATGAGCGGATGGACATGAATTCTCTCCGGACCATCGGGCTCCAGGAAGCCCGCCCCATACGCCACAGGCGCGATCGGCAGGTACGGGTTGGCGAAGGGGTCGGGAATCAGAAGTCCATCGATCTCGTGGGCGATGATCTCGACACGCGTGTAGAAATCGGTTGCGATGGCTGGCACTCCTCTGGCCTTGGCTTCCACGATCACCCACCCGTAGGTATCGTGATGAGATGGAAACATCAACAGGTCGTGCTGCAGGAAGAGGCGGTCCAACACGTCCCTGGCAAGCCGCTCAAAGACCCTGTAGTGGGCGTGACGGGCGACGAACGTGCGCCATGCCTCAGGAATGTCCTCTCCCACCACCGTCAGGGTCACAGGATGTCCTTGCTCGACAGCCAGATGGACGGCGGCGATGGCGTCGCCCACGCCTTTGTGCCAGAACTTCCCGCCCGCGGTGATGATCAGACACCTCAGCGTTTCTGACCGCCCGATTTCGGCCTGGATCGGCCAGGGGCGGATGCAGGGTGCGAGGACCTTGAGCAGCTTTCTCTGAAACAATGGCGCCGATTCGGCCGCATGAAAGTTGGCCGAGAAGTTGCGCAGCTGCGTCTCGGTCCAGAAGCTCAGCGTGAGCCTGCCGCCTCTCATTGCCGGCAACAGCTTCAGCGCCACTTCTCGGCAGCGGCCGCCAGGCATGCTGTTGCGAAAGGCGTGGCGATAGAGATTTACTGGATCGTCGGCATCAATGTGTACCCGATGTCCTCCGGCCAGGAGGGATCCGTCTGAAGGGAACGCCCCAACGAAGTAATGGCAACCTATGTCACGCCTCATGAGCATGGCCCGGCGTATTCGCCGCGAGATGTAGCCGGGCGCGCGAGCTAACCACGACCGGCGGGGGGCCCACCGTTCATGCTCGATGACGTCCTCGGGGAATACCGCATTGACCCTGGTAGAGGCAGAAATCTCGCTGAGGATCTCCAGTTGGGCCCTGTAGGCAGGGTGCCTGACAAGCATGTAAGGTTGGAGCACCAGATGGCCGGTCGACATCAACGACCAGGATACCTGCTGCGCCCGGCCTTGGGCAGGTGGGCGCCATGCGCGCGTTGCGCGTGCCCTGAGCGGGGTGTCGAGCCGCAGTGAGAATGCTCATCCAGAGAGCGCTCCACTTGTTTCGGCTCTACGCCCTGTTTCAGACAGTTGCAGAAGTCATCAGCCCGGTGATCAGGAGCCGTCTCACAGACTCGACCCGTTGATCCTGGGTCTGGCGAGCACGCGACCACGGAACCAGGCCACGACGGCAGCGAGACCTTCGCGCAGGGGCGTCTTCGCGACAAACCCGAAGGCCTCCCGGGCGCGGGTCGTGTCCAGCTGGCGTCGAGGCTGCCCATTGGGCTGCCGGGTGTCCCACGCCAGCCGGCCGCGAAAGCCGGCCATTTCGGCGATCATGGACGCCAGGTCACGAATGCTGACCTCAGCTCCGCTGCCTAGGTTGACCGGGTCGGTCCCCCGGTATCGCTCCGCGGCGAGGACGATCGCCTCCGCGGCATCGTCCACATAGAGAAACTCACGCGTCGGGGTCCCGTCACCCCACAGCGTGACCTCATCACGGCCGGCCCGGACGGCTTCGACGCACTTGCGAACGATCGCGGGAATCACGTGCGCATCCTCGAGGTCGACGTTATCCCCTGGGCCGTAGAGGTTGACCGGAATCAGGTAGATGCCATCGAAACCGTACTGCTGACGGTAGGCCTCGAGCTGGACGAGGAGCATCTTCTTGGCGAGGCCGTAGGGGGCATTGGTCTCTTCGGGATACCCGTTCCACAGATCCGCCTCCCGGAACGGCACCGGCGTGTATTTGGGGTAGCTGCACACGGTGCCCACGGCGACGAACCGTCCGACCCGATGCTGTCGCGCCGCTTCGATCATCTGGATGCCCATCGCGGCGTTGTCGTAGAAGAGTGTCCCCGGAGACCTCCTGTTGAACCCGATGCCGCCGACCCGGGCCGCGAGATGGATCACGACGTCCGCGCCCCGCGTGGCGTCCAGGCAGGCATCCCAGCGCCGGAGGTCGTGGGCGGCGCTTCGAACAACGGACACGTCTGACGCCCCGGCCCTCCGCAGCGTCTCCACGACCCGCCGGCCGAGAAAGCCGGCTCCGCCGGTCACCACGACCCGCTTTCCAGCCCAGGCCCCGAGGTCCGTCACCAGTCCACCCTCCCGCGCCACACCTCCGTATGCTCAGCGTACCAGCGAATCGTGCGCCGGATCCCTTCTTCCCAGGTGACTTGCGGACGCCAGCCCGTCTTCTCGTGGAGCTTGGCGTAGCCGACCAGGAGTTCCTCCACATCTGACCGGCCCGGGCGCAGCCGCTCGGGGGCAGCGACGATCTGCCGATCCCCCCAGTATCCCCCACGCTTCCCGATGTCGAGGATCAAGTGGGCCCACTCTCCGACCGAGATGTTGTGCCCGAACCCGTACACATAGACCTCGCCGGGATTGCCCCACAGCGCTACGTGCATGTGCCCCGCGACTCCATCATCGACATAACAGAAGTCACGGCGCGGACTCAGGTTTCCCAGCGCCACGACGTCACGGGACAAGGCCTGCGTGATGATCGTGCCGGTCACATATCGGGGGTTCTGTCGCGGCCCGTAGTTGTTGAACATCCGCGTGGTCACCCCTGGAAGTCCGTACGCGTCGAAGTAGTTCATCGTCAGGAAGTCGGCGGCGAGCTTGGACGTGGCATAGACACTCTTGGGGTTCGTCGGCGAGCGTTCGGTCAGGGACGGTGACCCACCTGCGCGCTGTTCCGGATGGGTATCACCGTACTCTTCCGACGTCCCTGCAGTGTCGAACTTCCATAGGCGGAGTTCGAGCTCCACGCACGCTTCGAGTAAGTTGAGGGTCGCCATGACGTTCGCGCGCACGGTCTCAAACGGCCGCTGCCAGGACTCACCGACGTGCGCCTGCGCCGCGAGGTGAAAGATGATGATGTCCCGAAACGGTCGCAACACCTTCAACGCACTCCGCACATTGTGGTAGTCTTCTAGATTACCCGGATACAGGTGTATCCGGTCCCGCAGATGAGCGATGTTCCGGATATCGCCGCTCGACGTCGCGCGAACAAACGCATGCACATCGGCGCCGATGTTGACCAACGTCTCCACCAGGTGCGACCCGATAAAGCCGTCGGCCCCCGTGACCAGCACGGCACGGCCGGCATACCCTTCGCGCAGCTCATCGATCGTCTTCACCAGACCACGGGCCCCACGGCGGGAAACCGGGCGAGCGCACCCGCGAGGGTCTGCTTGACGCGCTCGAGCTCCGTGACAGTCGTGGCTTCCGCCCGCAGCACCAGGGCCGGTTGCGTGTTGCTGGCCCGGATCAACCCCCAGCCCCCATTGAAGAGCACGCGCGCGCCGTCCACGTCGATGACGTCGTGGTCCCGCTTGAACGTCTCGACCAGCGACGCGACGATGTCGAACTTGCTGCCGTCGGGGCAGTCCACCCGCACCTCGGGGGTGATCGGGTAACGCGGGACGTCCGCCAGCAGCGCCGAGAGCGGACGATCAGCGTGCGAGAGGATGCGCAGGAGGCGCCCTGCGGCGTAGAGCGCGTCGTCGAAGCCGTAGTACTCATCGGCGAAGAACATGTGACCGGACATCTCCCCGGTGAAGACCGCGTTGATCTCCCGCATCTTGGCCTTGATCAGCGAGTGCCCGGTGCGGTAGAAGAACGGCCGCCCGCCCAGCCGGTGAGCCTCTTCCACGAGCACCTGTGAGCACTTGACCTCCACGATGACCTCAGCCCCCGGATGACGCGGCATGATCTCGCGCCAGAAGAGCACCATCAGCAGATCGCCCCAGATGATCTCGCCGCGGTCGTCGACGGCGCCTATGCGGTCGCCGTCGCCGTCGATGCCGATGCCGACGTCGCAGCGCTCCCGGCGCACCAGCGCGATCAGGTCGGTCAGGTTGCGCGGATCCACGGGGTCGGGGTGGTGATGTGGGAACCGCGGGTCGGATTCGCAGTACAGGGGGACCACGTCAGCGCCCCAGGCGGCCAGCACGCGCGGGGCGATCAGGCTGGCCGTGCCGTTCCCGCAATCGAGCGCGACGCGTAGTCGCCTCGGACCCAACCGGATCTTGTCGCGCAGCATGTCGGCATACGCCGTGGTGACCTCGCGCGTGGTCACCCGCCCTTGCCCGTTCACGAACGGCCCGGCTTCGGCCCGCCGGCGGACCGCCTGAATCTGCTCGCCGTGCAGCGTACCGAATCCGCCTGCGAGCTTGAACCCGTTGAACTGCGATGGGTTGTGGCTGGCCGTCACCATGATGCCGCCGTCGATACCCCAGTGCACACGCCCAAAGTAAAACGTGGGCGTGATGACGGTCCCGATATCGCTCACCTCGCAGCCTGAGGCCGCGAGACCGGCAGCGGCCGCTTCTGCCAGGCGAGGGGAGTGGTCGCGATTGTCACGGCCCAGGACCACCGGGCGGCCCGGAGCGCCCAGCAGCGCCGCATAGGCCTGTGCGATCCGGGAGGCGACCTCAGGCGTGAGGTCGGTGCCGACGACACCGCGGATATCGTACTCACGAAAGATCTCTGCGGGAATCGACATGCAGCGCTCTCTCGTGGCGTCCTTTCGTCAATCGCGGAAGATCACCTGCGCCGCGCCCGCGCTCGGGGCGGACAGCCGCGGAGGCATGCGGCCGAGGAGACAGAATACTGGACGCTGTGCAGATCGAGCGGGTCCGCAACGCCCTCCTCCTCGTCACCTTCGCGCTGTACACTGCCGGCCTTGCGACCCTCGGTCTGGTGGCGCTGCTCGTGGTTACCGCCGGGGAGGTAATCGGCAGGACCTGGCGGTGGGTTCCGACCCCGCTGGATTGGCCGTTGGCCGGACTCGCGGCCGCGGCGCTCGTCTCCAGTGTGTTCTCGGAGTGGCGAGGGTTTTCGCTCAACAACTCGCTCCTCCTCATCCTGACCGTGGCCCTCTCGGTGCGGACCGTCGCGGCCTTTGCCGCCGGCGGAACCGGCCGCTGCCTGCGGCTGCTGATGTGGTGGGTGGTGGGAGGCGTCGCGGTTGCGCTGTGGGTGGCGGCGCACTCCGACCCCACGGGGCGCATGCCCGCGTCCGCACCGTGGCTCGGGAGCAACGGGGTCGGCACCACGCTGGCGGTCTGTACTGTGATCGCGATGGCCCTGGCCGGCAGCCGGCCCCGGGCGCAACGGTCGCCGTTGATCGTTGGGCTGGTTGTCCTTCTGGCCGGGCTGGCCGGGACCTGGTCCCGCGGCGCCTGGCTCGGCGCGTCCGCGGGCATCCTTACGCTCCTCGCGGCCGGCGCCCGACCGAGGGGACGTGGCGGGCTGGCGGTCATGCTTGCCGTCGCCGCGCTGGCTGTCGTCGTGCTGGTGCATTGGCCGGGGCTCTGGGCGGAGGTGGTCTCGATCGGGAGCCTCGAAGCCAACCGGAACCGCATTGTGCTGTGGACCACGACCCTGAAGATGATCGGGGATCATCCGGTCGTTGGAACGGGCTTTGGGACCTTTGCCCTCGCCTATCAACGCTACCGGCTACCCGACGCGCCCGACATCGCGCCGCCGTTCGCCCACAACCTGCTGCTCAACACGGCCGCCGAGATGGGGGCGCTGGGCCTGGCGGCCATCGTCGGGCTGTGCGCGGCGGGTCTGGGTGCCGCCGGCCGGTGGGCATGGCGGAGCCCGCGGGGATCGAGCGCGCGGCTCGTGGCGAATGCGGTCCTGGCGGCGTTGATCACCCTGCTCGTCAACCAGATGGTGGACGGCACGGTGATGGCCGTGCACACCGGCTTTGGGTTGTTCGCCCTCTTGACCCTGGCCGCCGTGGGTAACCGGGGTCCTATGGCGGTGGCGGAATCGCCCGGGGAACGAACGGCGCGCCCCGTTCCGGAAACCCGGTCAACCCAATCTCGATGCTGACCTCCCGCCGTACTTGACGGTAGCGGATGACCACCTCGACGCAGTCACAGATGCGACGGAGCAGATAGTCGATATCCTCAAACGCGGCGAGCCGGGTGTTGTAGACGGCGGCGATCCCGAGCTCGAGCGTGGGGGTGACAAACGCGCCGACCGCGGCGGCGTACGTGATCTCCGGGGCCGCCAGATTGCTCGCCACCGAGGCGGCGATGCGGTATCGGCCCGGCACGGCGCGGACGACCCCCAGGCTGGTGGCGTTCAACGGATCCACGACGTCGATCGTCAGCGGGCTGCTCCCACTGACTGTTACGAGTCGATACGCGAGCGTGACCGTCGTGTAGCGGTCGAGCTCATAGGATAGTGCGGCCCGTCCGGACGTGACGGTTCGGACCGCGCCGGTGCCGTAGCCGGACACTCGAACGGCCGCGCTCGTCGCCAGCGCCAGCCGAGGGCCCAAGGGAATCGGCTGCGAGTCCACGCCGAATTCGCCGTCGAGGCGCGTGGTGGACACCCCTGAGAGCTGTTCCGCATACCAGCCGGCGGTGACCGCGACGGTCCACGAGAACGGTGTCCGGCCGATCGGCACGGATTTGCCCGCCACCCTGACCTCCGCCACGTCGTACCGCAGCAGGTTGAAGGCCTGACGGTCGTCCACCGTCTGAGTTCGCCCGAGCCGCAGCGTCGCGTCGAACGCGGGGGCAGGGCGTCTGAGCGTCAGGAGCGCCATCACCCCTGACTGCGCGCCGTACTTGAGGCGCACCACCCCGCCCGCGCCCTGCAGCCGGACCGGCAGCCGGTAGTCCACCCAGAAGCCGTCGACGCTGTTGCTGCCCAAACCGGGGAGATTCAGCCCGGACTCCCCGGGACGCAGGGAGATGACAAAGCGCATCACCGTGAACAAGCGCCGATTCCCAATGTACACCGAGGCGTTGTGGGTCACGATCTCCTCGTTCGGCGTGACCTCCACGCGGCGGGCAACGACGCGATAGAAAGGACGCTCGGGGTCGCAGGTCGTGACGGTGCTTTCGTGGGCCACAAACCGCTCGGGGCTCACCTCCAGGCGCTCGCCCCGCAGATAGACGCGGCGCTCGACGACGCCCTCAACCGATTCCAGCACGCCGGCCTCCGTGCGCGTGTTGAACGTGAGGGCCCGTCCCCGGAGCTCCTGGCCTTGGAGCCCCACCAGCCGCACGCGCCCCGTCGCGGACACCACGCCGGTTCGCAACTCGAACCGCGCCGCATCAGCGAACAACCGGTACTGCCGGAAGGTCGTGCGCACGTTGCCCTCGGCGACGATCACCTGTTCGAGAGCATCGTACGTGATGACGTCGGCATCAACCGCGATGGGTGCGGGTTGTGCACCGGCGGTACGAGCGAACACAAAAACCACGCAGGCCACAACGATTGGGCTCCAGCGCACTCCGCACCCCGGTGGGAGGAATCCCGGCACCCTATTCTTCTGGGTCGCCGGCCATCCCTTTCCGTGGAACGTGCATTGCGACGCCTTTATCGCGGAGATTATAATGGAGTGTCTTACGCTTATGAGTGCGCCGACCACGTCCCTTATCCTGATCGGAAGCGACCCGGGCACGGTCGCGGGTCTGGCCATGCCTCTGGCCGCGGAAGCGCGACGGCAGGCCGCTGAGCGCCGATGTCGGCTCGAGATTGCGCTTCTTCTCCCGCCCTGCCAGTATGCCAGCGGGCAGGAGCAGGGCGCCGCAGACTCGAGCGGATTGTTCGACCGGGTCATCGGCCCGACGGCGACGCAGCTACTGAGTATGGGCCTATCGGGTTGGTCGCCCGTCGGGGTTCCCATCGTACTCCACGTCGGCGGTGACGTCTGGTACTCGCGTCGGTTGGCCAAGCGGTGGAGTGCTCGGGCCTTCGCGTTTGTTGAGGGCGCACAGGTGGCCAGGGCGCACCAGGTGTTCGAGCAGATCTTCGTCCCGACCCAGGAACTCTCCGATCGCCTCATCCGGCTCGGGGCACCGGCATGGAAGGTGCTGATCACGGGCGACCCCATCTACGACGTCCCGGGCCGCGCGCCTCGAATCGCCCCTGCCGGCCCCGGCCCGACGGTGACATTTCTATCAGGCAGCCGCGATCGGGTGTTCGCCAGCATGTTCCCGTTCTGGATTGCGACCGCAGCCGCCCTGCGCACCCGCCAGCCCGAGGCCCGGCTCGTGGTGATCATCTCGCCGTTCGTGTCGCCCCGCGCGCACCGACGGCTGGTCGCCGAGCACCGTGACGCCCTCGACGACAGCGGGATCGAGGTGGACTACGGGGGGTGGCCGGCCATCGTCGGCTCTGATCTCGTGTTCACCATCCCAGGGACCAACACGCTGGAGTTGGCGGTCAGGCGCATTCCGGCTATCGTCACGGCCTCGGTGCGCCAGGCGGCGACGTTTCCGCTCGAGGGCAGTCTGGGATGGATCGCGCGCCTGCCCGGCGTGGGCCCTCCGATTACGCGCCGCCTCGTCCGGGCCTACCTCCGGCGCCATCCGTTTATCGCACTGCCCAATGTCAGGACGCGGCGGCGCATCATGCCAGAGCTGGTCGGAGACCTCACCCCGGATCAGGTGGCTGACGAAGGCGCGCGACTGCTCCAGGACGAAGCCGCGCGTCAGAAGATCATCCAGGACCTCATGGAGATCCCAGACGAGACTGGCGCGTCGCGTCGCATCCTGGCCAGGATCAACCTGTTCCAGACCGCGGCATGAGCGACAACCGGCGCCTGCTGGAGTACGTCCGCCCGTACCGCCTCTACCTGGCCGCCGCGCTCGTCGCGATGCTGGTCGTCACGTACGCGAACCTGAAGGCGCCCAGCTACGCCGGCGCGCTTATCGATCGGCTGATCGCGACGCGGGACTTTGGCACCCTGAATCGCCTGGCCGTCGTCATGCTGATCCTGTTCGGCCTGCGCAGCCTCGGCCAGTTTGTGCAGATGTACGCCACCTTCTATCTAAGTTACCGCGTCGTCGCGGATCTTCGGCAGGACCTCTTTGTCCGGATCCAACGCTGGTCGCTCGACCGGTTCGCCGCGTGGCAGAGTGGTGACGCCATCTCGCGCAGCCTGCAGGACACACAGCTCGTGCAAACCGAGCTCCTGACCGGAGCGATCGACGCGGCCGCCACCACGTTCATGCTGATCGGTGTCATCGGGATGTTGATCGCCATCGACTGGCGCCTCGCCCTGGTCATCGCGGTCGTCATTCCGATCGTCCTCGGCGTCGTACGAGGGTACGGTCGCGAGATCCAGAGCACGGCGGCGCGCGCGCAGGAGCATGTCGCCGGCCTCGCCGGCCTCATCCGGGAGGCCTTTGCCGGGGCGCGCGTGATCCGAGCGTTCACCAGAGAGGAGCGCGAGATCCGGCGGTTCCAGCAGGAGAACGAGCGGACGTTTGGCGCCAACATCCGCATCGCGCGGATGATCGCTCTGCAGGTGCCGGTGGTGAGCTTCCTGGGCGCGTGCGGCCTTGTCTTCGTCCTGTGGATCGGGGGGCAGCGTGTGACGGCAGGCGATCTCACCGCCGGCGCCCTGGTGGCGTTCCTGGCCTACGTCGCCCTGGCCATCGAGCCGGCGCAGGGCGTGGTCCGGCACTATGCCGGTCTCCGGCAGGCGATGGGCGCGTTCGGGCGCGTGCGAGCGCTGCTGGACGAACCGGGGCATCTCCTCGACAGCCCGCGGGCCATTACCCTCCCCCCCATCCGCGGGCACGTGCGGTTTCACCAGCTCTCGTTCGCGTACTCGCCGGACCAGTGGGCCCTGCGGCATCTGGCCCTCGACGTCCAGCCCGGCGAGCGCATCGCCCTGGTCGGACTCAGCGGCGCCGGTAAGACGACGCTGGTCAATCTGATCGCCCGGTTCTACGACCCCACCGAGGGACGCGTCGAGATCGACGGCTATGACCTGCGTACCGTCACCACACGCTCCCTGCGCCGACAGATCGGTCTGGTCCCTCAAGAGACCGTGCTGTTCCGGGGCACGGTTCGGGACAACATCGCCTATGCTCGTCCAGATGCCTCCCTGGAGGCCGTCATCACAGCCGCCAAGGCCGCCAACGCCCACGAGTTCATCGTGAAGCTGCCCGATGGGTATGAGGCGATGCTGGGCGACGATGGCCTCCAGCTCTCGGGCGGGCAGCGCCAGCGCCTCGCCATCGCGCGGGCTCTGTTGAACAATCCGCGGCTGCTGATTCTGGACGAAGCCACGTCTGCGCTGGACAGCGAGTCGGAAGCGTTGATCCAGGAGGCGATCGACCGCGTGACTCGGGGGCGAACGACCTTCATTATCGCGCACCGGCTCTCGACCGTCCGCCGCGCCGACCGCATCGTAGTCCTCGACCAGGGGACCGTCGTCGAAGAAGGTCGGCACGAGGATCTGGTCGCACGGGACAGCATCTACGCGAAACTGGTGCGCCGGCAGTGGCGCGATGCCGCCGACGCGCTGGCCGAGACCACGGACCAGCCCGCGGCGTCTTCGCTCTCGTCTCCCCTGTAGATGGCCCCGGCCGGCCCGGCTCCGAATCTCAGCGTCATCATCCCGACATTCAACGATGCCCACCTCCTCCGCCATGCGTTGAGCCGGCTGACGCACCAGACGCTCGCCGGCATCGCCTATGAGGTTGTGGTCGTAGACGATGGGTCCACCGACGAGACGCCACAGGTGATTGCCACCGCCGCCGGCGGCGGGATTCGGGTGAAGGGCGTGCGGCTCGAGCGCAACCAGGGCCGCAGCGCGGCGAGGAACGCGGGCATCCGCGCGGCCGTGGCACCTCTCATTGTCTTTGTCGATAGCGATATCCTCGTGCTCCCCGACTTCTTGCAGCGGCACCTGGAGATCCACCGGGCCGCGGGCCGCGACGTGGTGGGGCGGGGTCCCGTCGCCGCCATTCCCTCGACGGAGTTGCCCTCGCGTCCTCCCCTCACGCGAATCTCGAAAGCCTACCTCGACACGGCGAACGCATCAATTCCTCGCCGCGCGTTGGTCGACGCCGGGATGTTTGACGAAGGATTTCGCGTCTACGGCTGGGAGGATGTCGATCTGGGAATGCGACTGCAGGCGCGGGGACTCCCGCGCGTCTTCTCCGCGGCGGCGCTCGTCTATCATGTCCAGCGGCCGCCGACGATCGACTCGTTCGGCCAGTTTCTCGCCAAGGAGGAGCAGCGTGCCAGGACCGCGCTCTATCTGGTGCGCAAGCACCCTGGACTGGGGACCCGCGCGCTGATCCAGGATACGCTGTTACACCGCGCGGCGTACTTCGTCTTGGCGGGGTTCGGGCTGCTGAGCGCGCAGTCGGCGCCGGCTGTCGACCGGTGGCTGCGCGCCCGCGGGCTGCACACCCTGGCCTTTCTCGCGGCCCGGGGCGTACTCAACCGACACTACGTCCACTCGCTCGATCGCTTCCGGGCCCTACAGGCTTCACGTTGAGAGGCGACGCCGTCTCAGAGCGGGAACACGCGTCCCGCATGGACCTGAGCGTCATCATTCCCACGCGCAACGGAGGGACGACGCTCCGTCGCACGATCGAGTACCTGCAGCGTCAGGACGCGCCCGGGGATCGCTTCGAGATCGTGGTCGTGGACGACGGCTCGACGGATGGGTCCACGGCGGGCCTCGACGCGCCGCATGACCGCGTCCCGGTGCGGATCATGACACAACGGAATGAGGGCCGGGCCGTCGCGCGCAACCGCGGCGCCGCCGAAGCGCGCGGACGGGTGCTGTTGTTCCTGGATGCCGACATGTGGGCGCAGCCGGGGCTGATCGCCGCCCACATGGCGCATCACCGCACCGTCCAGGCTCTGGGGGTTCAGGGGCGGTCGATTCAGCATCCCGATACGCTGAAGACTGTGTACATGCGGGCGACCAACCTCATCCCCGACCTCACCATCCGTCGCCGGCGGAACCTTGCCCCGGTGCACGTCATCACCCGCAACTTCTCGGTCTCCGCGTCCGCCTTCAGGGCCGTCGGCGGGTTCGACGAGGGGTTTGTTGGATATGGGTGGGAGGATATGGAACTGGGGTTGCGATTGCGTCAGGCGGACGTCCCGCTGTGGTACGAGCCCACGGCGTCCGCCTACCACCACCACATCCAGACGCTGGAGGAGTTTCTGCTGAAGATCCGGGAGGCCGGCGCCGGCGCGGTGTATTTCTGGCGTCGGCACGACAGGGCTCGCTGGCTAGGCATCTTTCTAGAAATCGCGCCGGTCCTGCTGCCACTCAAATGGCTCGTGTACCGGACGCGGATCTTCACGAGCGTCGTCGAGGTGGTCCGGCCATGGGCGGAACGCCGCGCCCTGCTTCCCCTCTGCAGTGAATGCTACAATCACCTGATCTGGCGATCGTACTATGACGGCGTCTTTGCCGCCCTCCGGTCGACGATCGACCCGTCAGCATGACCCGACTGTCCGTCATCATGCCCACGCACAACGCCCGGGCCACGCTGCCGCGCGCCCTGGCGGCGTTGGCGGATCAGGATCTCGAGCGCGACGTTTTCGAAGTGCTCGTGCTGGACGACGGCTCGACCGACGGGTCAGGGGATCTCGCGGAGACGATGCGGGCGTTGTTGCCCCTGCGGGTCGTACGACAACCCAACCGCGGCATCTCGGCCGCGCGCAACCTGGGGGCGGCACAGGCACGGGGCGAAGTGTTCCTCTTTCTGGACGCCGATGTCTTCGCGTGTCCCACCCTCCTGCGTTCACACCTCCGCCACTATTCGGACGCCGCGGCGTTACTCGCCGTGCAGGGCCGGACCGCCGCCGATCCGGCCACGCTCACGACCCCCTTCATGCGGACCAGCAACCTGATGCCGGACTTCACGATCCGCCGCCGGTTGAACCTCTCACCCTATCATGTCATCGGTCGAAACTTCTCCGTGAGTCGGGCGGCGTTTCAAACGGCCGGCGCGTTCGACGAGGGTTTCCAGGGATACGGACTGGAGGACGTCGAGTTCGCGATCCGCCTCCAGCGAGCAGGGGGCATCATCCGGTACGAGCCCGACGCGGTGGGCCTCCACCACCATCCGATCTCGATCGAGTCGGCCGCCGCGCGTCAGCGGCTGAATGGTCGTGCGGCGGTGCGCCTCTGGCGCAAGTACGGCCGTTCATTTCGGTTCGGGGTCCGCTACGAGGTGCACCCCCTGTTCTTCCCGCTCAAGTGGTTCGTCTTCCGCTCAGGGATCGTCACACGGGCGCTGACGGCGATCCGGCCCTGGGCCGAGCAGCACCACCGCGAACTCATCTTGAACGAGATCTACAACCACCTCCTCTGGCAAGGGTATCATGAGGGTGTGGTCGACGCGCTGAGGGACCGGGACACCACCCCTTCGCCCCAGGACCAGTCCGCGTGACCCGCCGCGTGCTCCTGGTCAGCAACGGGGTCGGCGAGGACCTGATCGGCGCCGGCGTGGCTCGGGGGCTGGAAGCCGCGGGGGTCGCCGTGACCGCGTATCCGCTGGTCGGCACGGGCGCCTATCCGCCGGCCATCCCGCTTCTGGACCCCAGGAAGGCCCTGCCCAGCGGTGGGTTTTCGCTGCGTGCCGGCTTCAGGAACCTGGCCGCGGACCTCCGCGCCGGATTGCTCCGGCTGTGGATGGAGCAGCGGCGGACCCTGACGCGTCAGCGCGGGCGCCATGATCTCATCGTGGCCGTCGGCGACATCTACTGCCTCTGGATGTCCGCCGCCGCGGCGCCGGGTGTCGCATTCCTGGCCACGGCAGACTCTGTGCACATTGCGCGTCCCGGCATCGTGGCGCGCTGGGTGCTGCGCCGACACGCACGGCGCATCTTCGCTCGCGACCCGGAGACTGCGCAGACGCTCGCCGCCTATGGCCTGCCGGCCGTCGCCGAAGGCCTCGTCACCATGGACCAGCTTCAGCCGCGGGGAGAGACCTTTGGGCTGCCACCCGATGCCCAGGTCGTCGCACTGCTGCCGGGCAGCCGCGGCGACGCCGTGACCAATGCCCTGCTTCTTGCGCGGGCGGCCGAGGCGATTGCCGCCGTGCGCGGTGATGTCCACTTCATCATGGCGCTGGCCACCAGCATCCGGTCCTCCGAACTCATCGGGCGGCTCCTCACGCTCGATCGTTCGTCCAGCTCCTCGACCGGCGTCGTGCTGGTCGGTCAGGCGCGGCTGCACCTCACCCAGGCGTTCGCCGACGCCCTGGCGCGGGCGACCGTGGTGATCGGTCTAGCGGGAACCGCCAACGAGCAGGCCGCGGGGCTGGGGCGTCCGGTCGTCGCGTTCCCCGGACCGGGCGCGCAGTTTGGGCCGTCGTTCCTCGCGATGCAGCACCGGCTTCTCGGCGAGGCGCTGGTTCCCACGCGGACCTGGCAGGACGCGGTCCGGGCAACGCTCAGGCTGTTGGGCGACGCCGATGAGCGAGCTCGACGCGGCGACGTCGGTCGCGCCCGGATGGGGCCTCCCGGCGGGACCCAGCGCATCACGCACGCGCTGCTGGAGATGCTGGAGCGGGATGGGCGCGCTCAGCTCCCCGGAAGAATCCAAAAGGCCTGACTCCACGCTCGCCGCGCCCCGCCGCGGCAGACGAGCCGCACGAACCCCTCATCACCGGCCGGCTCGTATCGGCCCCCCGCCGGCAACACGCGGCGAGGACGACCCGCCGCATCCACGACGAGGACATCGTCGCCGTCACTCTCCACCGCGACGCTGCCATCCCGCACGCCGAACTCGGCCGAGAGCCCGGTGCTGGCCACGATCGCTCCATGCAGGAGCGCCTCGCGCAGCGCGGTGCGCTCCACGGTCGGCACTTTCACCATGACCCACGCTCGGTTGAATTGCGCCTCGTGGTGGCAGTCATCGCCCGCGACAGCGCCGATACGGACCTGGGGGCCGTGGGCGACCACCGCGGCCGCCCAGCGCCGTGCATCCTCTTCCGGGTCCGAATGGGGATTCCAGATCTCCACCAGGAACGGCCCCCGGAGAGCCGTCATGGTACGCGGAGGCCACGCGCCGGTCCACAGGTTGCCGGGCCACGACGGATGGTGCAGCACCGGAACGCCGCCGGCGGCCAGCGTTCGGGCGATGCGTTCTTGCGCCCCGCCGGTCCCGAGGATGCCGTCGACCAGCAGCCGGCCGAGGTGCGGCCCCAGCGGCCAGAAGCCCTGCACCAGGGTCTCTTCCACGCCGGGCAGCGCCAGGAATGTCTCGCTGTTGAGGTCCTCACACTGGGTGAGCCGGTCGTGGTCGGTGAAGCAGACGAATGCATAGCCCGCGTCACGATAGCGCCGCGCGAGGTCCGCGGGCTCCCAGCGGCCGTCGGACCGGCGCGTGTGACAGTGCAGCTGGGCCTTGCGATACGATCCCGGACCGGCGTACGGGTCGAGGATGCGCACGCTACTGCGGCGCGGCCGAGACATGGTGGTCGATCAGCAACACCGCGGCCACCCGATAGCCGAGCGCCCGCAGGCGCTCCCGCGCGCGCTGGATCCGGTCGACCAGGCCTGGGTGCGTACGGAAGAGGACCTCGAACTGGCTCGGTTCGCGACCCTCCGCCGCGC
>Ga0247727_10004066_pt1 | contig 31494 bp, 27 predicted proteins | sample WisWelCaveWW1625_FD_202498 | JGI IMG/M metagenome (GOLD analysis project Ga0247727, IMG submission 202498) | Biofilm microbial communities from Wishing Well Cave, Virginia, United States - WW16-25 | ecosystem: Environmental > Aquatic > Deep subsurface > Groundwater > Cave microbial mat | place... | reverse complement strand
TTGTGCTTCACTCAACAACCTTGCGTCGCGCCTACCGAATGGAAAAATCCTGCAGTTTTCGGTCGGCACCGCGCCAACCAGTGTCCAAAAAAGCGACGATTTTGGGGGCTAATTTGACGAGGTCTGAGAATGCGAATTGCGGTTCCAGCATATACTTTTAAAACGGTTGCAAATAAACCTGTAAAAATAAAGGGAATCATCATGACTGTTCAGAAAAGTTTTTCGACCACGCGACGGTTCGGCGTAATGATTTGTTTTTTGATTTTTGCGCCGATCAGCCACACCCTTTTCGTTTCTCCGGCTTTCGCGCAGGAAAAATGCGAGACCGCCTTGACCGAAGCGCAGACCATGTATGACGCCGGCCGTTTTGCACAGGCCATTCTTCGGCTGAATCAGTGCGTGCCTGATCGCATTCCGCAAGAGCAGCGCATCGGCGCGTATCGCCTGCTGGCGATTTGTTATCTGAATGAAGACTATCGCGAGGAAGCGCGCACCGCCATTCGCAAAATCTTCGATTTGAAACGCCAATATGAATCGGATGTGCAAGATCCCAAACCTTATACCGATTTAGTGGCCGAAGTCAAAGCGAGTTTGCCGAAGCCGCTCAGTGAAAAGCTTTTCGGCGGCGTTAAAAAGTGGTTGTGGCTCAGCGGCGGCGCGGCGGGGACGTTCTTCGCGGTGCGGTCTTTTGGCAAAAACCCTGTAGAGCCGGATCTTCCCGTGCCGCCGGAGTTGCCGTAATAGGAACGTAGCGCAGACTTCTATTCTGCTCTGTAACGCACACGAAAGAGATTACATCATGAGCGCATATACTATTCAATTTGCAAGAATCAGATTCGTAAGATTCGTTTTTCTGGCGTGGCTTTTCTTCGCAGCTATACCAGCCGCCGCTCAAAATTTTTGGAAGCCAGCCACCGGACTCTATGGAGGAACTGTATGGGCTCTCGCCATCAATTCTGCTGGGCATATTTTTGCAGGAACGAATGGCGGGATTTTCCGCTCAACAGATAATGGCAATAGTTGGACGCCAGTCAATACTGGCTTGACGAATTCTATTGTCTATTTTCTCGCCATCAATTCTGCCGGACATATTTTTGCAGGGACTGGTGGTGGCGGGGTCTTCCGCTCAATAGATAATGGCAATAGTTGGATGCCAGTCAATACTGGCTTGACGGATTTGGATGTCTATTTTCTTGCCATCAATTCTTCCGGGCATATTTTTGCGGGGACTCATAATGGCGGAGTCTTCCGCTCTATGGATAATGGCAGCAGTTGGACGCCAGTCAAGATGGGGTTGCCGAATTCTCCTGTCTACTTTCTGGCCTTCAATTCTGTTGGAGATATTTTTGCGGGAACTTTCGGTGCCGGGATCTTCCGTTCAACAGATAAGGATAGCAGTTGGATACCAGTCAATACAGGCTTGACGAATCTTAGAGTCTGGCCTCTGGCGATCAATTCTGCCGGACATATTTTTGCGGGAACTTCCGGTGGCGGGGTCTTCCGCTCAGTAGATAATGGCGACAGTTGGACGCTAGTCAATACTGGCTTGACGAATTCTGATGTCTACTTTCTTACCATTAATTCTACCGGGCATATTTTTGCGGGAACTGCCGGCGGGGTCTTCCGCTCTACAGATAATGGCAGCAGTTGGACGCCATTCAATACTGGCTTGACGAATTCTATTGTCTACTTTCTTCTTCCGATTAATTCTCCCGGGGTTATTTTTGCGGGGACTGCTGGCGGGGTCTTTCTCTCCATTGATAATGGCGGCAATTGGATGCCAGTCAATACCGGGTTGACAGCTACTGAGGTCCGAGCTCTTGCTATCAATTTTGCCGGGCATATTTTTGCGGGGACTTTCGGTAGTGGGGTTTTCCGCTCCACAGACAATGGCGGTAGTTGGACATTAGTCAATGCCGGTTTGGCGAATACTACTGTCCGATCTCTTGCCATCAATTCTGCTGGACACATTTTTGCGGGGACTTCCGGCGGGGTCTTCCGCTCTACAAATAATGGAGATAGCTGGACGCCAATCAATACTGGTTTGACGATTAATACTGTCCGATCTCTTGCCATCAATTCTGCTGGACACATTTTTGCGGGGACTTCCGGCGGGGTCTTCCGCTCTACAAATAATGGAGATAGCTGGACGCCAGTCAATACTGGTTTGACGATTAATACTGTCCGATCTCTTGCCATCAATTTTTCCGGACATATTTTTGCGGGGACTTCTGGCGGGGTCTTCCGCTCCATCGATAATGGCAGCAATTGGACGCGAGTCAATGCCGGCATGCCGAATACTATTGTCCTGTCACTTGTCATCAATTCTGCCGGGGATATTTTTGCGGGGACTTTCGATGGCGGGATCTTCCGCTCCACTGATAATGGCAGCAGTTGGATATCAGTCAGCACCGGTTTGACAAATAGTGACATCAGTTCCTTGGTTATCAATTTAAATGGTTATATTTTTGCAGGGGCCAATGGTGGTGGGATTTTTCGCTCAACCGACGGTCTTAGTTGGGTACCTGACAATGCTGGTTTGACGAATACTTTTGTTAATGCTCTCAGCGTCAATTCAAAAGGACGTATCTTTGCAGGAACTTTGGGTAACGGGGTATTTTTTTCGAGCCAGCCCCCAGTCGTCGCGCATACGCGGTTATCACAACAACAAATTGGTCAAAAAATTTCAATCGTGGCCAAAATCACCGATGAAGATCCGGTTAATAACGTTATCTTGAATTATCGCGTGGGTGGAATAATCCATTTCACCGCGTTAGTTTTTTCAGCCAAAGGAGATTCCTTTGCGGCAACAATACCAGCAGATTCTGTCACCTCGAGGGGGTTGGAGTACTTTATTACGGCAACCGACGCCGATGGGATAATGACAAGAGAGCCACTTTCTGGTGTCTTCTCGGTTCAGGTCAATGTGCCTGCCGGCGTGAAAAAAGCTGGTGAGCAGCCCTTTGGCAGCGAGCAAAATGCTTATCGCCTCATTTCCATGCCGTTGGATTTGGACAAGAAAACTGCAAAGGAGATTTTGGAAGATAATCTCGGGACATATGATAAAAAGAAGTGGCGCTTTTTTGCACTCCGGCCCGACCAAAACTACACGGAAATTTCCGATAGTTTAATGATGACCTCAGGAAAGGCATACTTGCTCATTGTTAAGGAACCTGGGAAAATCATTGATACCGGCGCGGGAATATCCATCCGGACAGATAAACAGTTTGCCATTCCTTTAAATCCTGAGTGGAATTTCATTGGAAATCCCTTTAACTTTTCCATTCTTCTCAAAAATTTCAGTCTGAAAAGCGGACAATTGCTGGCTTTACGATATCATGAAGGCACTTGGCGCGATCCGATTCTTAGAAAAAGAACAGCGATGCAGCCATTTGAAGGTTACGCTGTTTTCAATGGTTTAGAGTCAAGCGATACGCTTCTGATCAATCCTGATCTGTCGTCGTCAACAAGTTCCCTTTCCCAAGCATTTGCCTCAACTGTTGAAGAGAACATCTCTTGGTCGATTCGCATTCTGGCGCAATGCCAAGAAGCGCAAGATGAAGACAACCGCGCCGCCATCGTTTCCGGCGCTTCCAGCAGTTGGGACGACCTCGACCAACCCGAGCCGCCGGTGATTGGCGAATACGTCTCGGTCTGTTTTCCGCATCCGGAGTGGAACAAACTCGCAAAGATTTATTGCACCGACTTCCGGCCGGAATCTGCGGAAGGCCATGTTTGGCCGTTCGAAGTCAAAACCAATATTCGCGACAAAGTGAATTTGACGTTCGAAGGAATTGACGGCGTCCCGTCGGAGTTAGAAATTTGGTTAATGGACGATGCGCTGAAAATTACCCAAAACCTTCGCGAGTCGAATCACTATGCCGTTGCCGGTTCCGAGCAGCCGAAACAGCTCAAGCTCGTGGTGGGCAAGGGCGATTTCGTGGGAGAAAAACTGGCCGAGGCGCAGGCGATTCCGGCGACTTACGAATTGTCGCAAAACTTTCCCAATCCGTTTAATCCGGCCACGACGATTCGCTACGGCCTACCCAAAGGCGAGCGCGTGACATTGAAGATTTATAATTTGCTCGGCGAGGAAGTGGCGCTCATCATGAATGATGAGCTACGGGCCGCCGGCTATCACGCGGCGATTTAGGATGGGCGGAGCAACGATGGCGCTCTTGTTGGGAGCGGAGTGTATGTGTATCGAATACGGGCAGGAAGTTTTACGATGGCGAAAAAACTGGCGTTGGTCAAATAAAATAACGGCGAGTAGCAAAATGGCGCTTATTGCGTTTTGTTTAAAAATACCCTTCACCCTCCAACCACTGCCGCAGCGTCATCACCACCTGATTGATCACTTCTTTTCTCCACGGCATCATATGCGCGGTTTGCAGCCAGATGAGCTCTTTCGGCTCGCCGGCGCGGTCGAAAAGTTCTTTTGCCAAAGCCGGCGGCATGAATTCATCCTGTTGGCCCTGAATCATGATCAACGGTCGCGGTGAGATAGAGCGAATGTAACGATGCGGCTCGATGGGCGCGAGCAGCAGGCCGGCGGCTTCGCCGAGCAAACGGTCAAGTGGCCGGAAGCCGGTGTCGAGGTTGTTGCCGATGAGTTTGTTGATGCGACCTCCGCCGTACAAGAATGCCGCGACTTTGTAGCGCGGATCGAGATGCATCACGGCCGGCACGAACGGCGCGCCGAAAGAATAGCCAACCAAGATGACGCGATTGGTGTCGACATTTTCCTGCTGCCACAAAAAGTCGTTCACCAACAGCGCGCCAGCAACGGTGCGGAACGCGGCTTCGCGCATTTTGCCGGCTTCGCGAATGCCGGCCCACCAACCGGTGACGCGCGACAAATCATACGGATATCCAAGCGCCGCGACAATGACCCGCCCCGGATCGCCAAGGTAATGCAACGTTTCTTTGCCAATATCCACGCCGCCGAGAATAACGACCGCCGGAAATTTCCCTGCCGTATCTGCCGGCTGTTGCAACAGAAAACTCACCCAAGTCTGGCGATCATCACGCAGCGTCACGTCGCGAATTTCATAGCCGCGATTGCGTTCGACCGGGCGCTGCTCGGTGGCGATCCATTTGCCGCGATAAGCCAACAATTTTTCCGTGCCGGCAGCGGCAAGAGAAAAATAGTTTGCTATAATCACGGTGGTGAATAATGCGATGATCGCAAGCACGATCCGTTTCCAGGCTGAAAATGACGGCAGATTGTTGCGCTGGGTTTTCAAGGATAACGAAAATTATTTTTTATCGCATTCTTCGTCCATCTCAGGCAGACAATATAGGCAAGTCTTTCCTAAATTCCAATGGCCTTTTCGGGTATTGTGTTTTTTTACCTGCGATGAGCGGACAAAAGGCATGACGCCCATTTACTGCTTTTTTTTACCCCAAAGCTTTGAACCGATTTTTAAATAAAACGTCTTGTAAAAGAGCCGAATCCTGGTGGTAGAAACCGGTACAAACTTTTTCGCGAAAGGGATTCTTGATATGCAGAAAAAACTTTGGCTGATTTTCATCGCCGTTTTATTTCTCGATTTTCCTCTCGGAGCGCAAAACGAAAACTGGCCGCGCTGGCGCGGGCCGCGCAACGATGGCACCAGCACGGAAACCGCCATCGCCTCCAAATGGAGCAAAACCGAAAATGTGAAATGGCGTTTGGAATTGCCCGGGGCGGCGCCTTCGACGCCGATCATTTGGCAGGATAAAATTTTTCTCACTTCCGCCGAGGGGTCGGATCTGGTTTTTTTGAGCGCCAACACCGCCGGAAATATCCTGTGGAAGAAAACGCTCGGCAGCGGCAATTACCAAATTCGCCGCGACGAAAGCAACGCCGCCTCGCCCTCGCCGTCGACCGACGGAAAACACGTTTGGGTGAAATTGGGCACCGGCCTTCTGGCGTGCTACGATTTCACCGGCAAGGAAATTTGGCGCTTCAATCTCCAGGAGCGTTATAAGCAGTTCAGCATGTATCACGGCATGTCGTCTTCGCCGCTGCTGGACGGCGACCGGCTTTATTTGCAGCTTCTGCACACCAACGAGCAGATCGTGCTGGCGCTCGACAAAAAGACGGGCCGCGAAATTTGGCAGCATGCCCGCAAAACCGACGCGCGCGAAGAGAGCATGCATTCTTATGCGACGCCGTTTCTTTATCGTTTCGACAAGCAGGAGTTTCTCATCGTCCACGGCGCCGATTACGTCACGGCGCATGACCTCAAAGACGGCCAGGAGATTTGGCGCAGCGGCGGCTTGAATCCTCCGGATAAATATAATCCTTATTTTAGATTTGTCGCTTCACCGTCGGCAAGCTCCGGACTCATCGTCGTGCCCTCCGCGAAAAACGGTCCGGTGCTCGGCATCAATCCCAAAGACGCGAAAGGTGATCTCACCGGCTTGACGGCCAATTATCAGTGGAAGCTGGCGGACAGCACGCCGGACGTGCCGTCGCCGCTGATTCATGGCGGCTTGGTTTATCTCTGCCGCGAAAACGGCGTGCTGATTTGTCTCGATGCCAAAACCGGCCAGCAGTATTATATGGAACGCACGCACAACCAGCGCCATCGCGCCTCGCCGGTTTATGCCGACGGGAAAATTTATCTCACGGCCACGGATGGGTTGGTGACGGTCGTCAAAGCGGGAAAAAATTTTGAAATGATTGCCCAAAACAACATTGAAGAACGCCTGTCGGCTTCGCCGGCGATTTCAGGCGGGAGAATTTATTTGCGGAGTTATGATGCGCTGTATGCGATTGGAGGGAAATGACTTTCCTGCTACAGCGCGATTCGGATTTTTATAGTTTATGCGTCTTGGCGAATTCGTCAAAGAATTCATCGAGGTCCCGGCCCTTGCCTTCAGCAATTTCTTTCTCAGCTTGCTTTAAGAGTCGAGCAAGTCGCTGGGAAGCCAATTTCTCAGCAAATTCTTTGAAATCTATTGGCCAGCTTTTTCTAACACGTGCCATAACTCAACTCATCAGCTTCATCAGTAACTTCCACAACCGCCAATTCGCGCGGCGGGCAAAATCGGGCCAGCTTTTATTCGGCAGCAGCGCCGGCAACTTTGAAGCGCCGGACTGGCGCCAACTGTTGTCGTAGCCGCGCAAATCCCACAGCAAATCCTTGCCGGCAAAACCCATCTCGTTGAGAATTCCCGCCGGCTGCGAACCGTTGCCCGACATTTGATTGTCGTGAATCCAGCAGCGCTCCGCAATCGGATCGACGTCGTATTTCGAGCCGGCGCCGAAGACCATATCCAACCCCAAAACCGCGACGCCAAACGAGTTGTTGCCGCGAATCTCGTTTTTCGTCACTTCGACGCCATCCGCCGCGAGAATCATGATGCCGGTGCCCGAAGGAACGCGGCTGACGATGGCCGCCGGATCGCCAAAATTGACGTGATTGTTGTTGTAGACGCGGTTATTGATTACCTTGCAGTTTTGCGAAACTTTCGAAGGATTGTTCGGCAGCAGGAACACCAAAATGCCGCCGGCGTTGTCGTAAACCTCGTTGTTCTCAACCACGGCGTTGACCGAGTTTTCAATCTCGATGCCGCAGACATTCGCGTAAGCTTTGCAGTCGCGCACCACGATGTCGCGCGACTGGCCGACGTAGATTCCCGCATCGCGCACGCCCGTCACCGTGCAGCGCTCGATGAGGACGTTGATGCACTCAACCGGATACACGCCGTACAGCCCGGGATTCTCGCAATAGAGATCGCGAAACGTGACGTTGACCGCGCCGTTCATCATCACGCCATTTGCCGTGTAATTTTTCACCTCGAAAGAGCGCATCTCAAAATCACGGCCGGAGCCGATCAAGCCGTCGGACAGAATATTTTTGCCGTCGAGAACCGGGCGCCGGCCATTTTGTTCGACGCCGAATAACGTGACGCCGGAAATATCGACGGTCAACGATTCGTGATAAACGCCCGGCATGACCGCGACCGTATCGCCCGCTTGCGCCGCGTCGATTGCCGGTTGAATCAACTCGCCGGAATTGACGAGCAGGCGCTTTCCCTGGCGAGTGATTTTCGCCGGATTCTTTTCAGCCGGCTTGGCTTTGAACACTTGCATCTCCAAAGATTGATTGGGGAGAGGCGGCACCACCGGCAAGCCGGAGGGCACGCGTTGAGGAATTGCAGGTTTGCCGGATTCGTCGGTTAACGCGTGCAAAAAGGCGATCAAATTTTCCTTTTCTTGCGGGCTTAAATCAAATTTACGAATTTTGTCATCGACATTCGGCACGTCGAGACCGCGGCCCGGCCCGCCGCCGTCGGAATAAAAATCGAGCACCTCCGCCAGCGTTTTAAAAGCGCCGTTGTGCATGTAGGGCGCGGTGAGCGCGACATTGCGCAGCGTCGGAACTTTGAACGCATTTTCGTAGCCTTTGCCGGCCACTTCCGCACGGCCCGAATCCGGCTCGCCATTCGGCAGCGGCGGCACGCCGATGACTTTGAAATCCGGATTGGCAAACGCCGGCAGATTGTGGCATTCAAAACAGCGCGTTTTGAGCGAGCGGAAAAGATTGAAGCCGCGCCGCTCGCCCGGCGAGAGGGCGCTCACCTCGCCGCTCGCGTAACGATCAAATTTTGAATCATGGGAAAGAATCGTGCGCTCGAAGGCGGCAATCGCGTAGGTGGCGCGCTCGAAAGTGATCGTCGAGCCGTTGCCGCCGCCAAACGCTACTTCAAAAAGCCGAACGTATTCCGGAATCGCTTGCAGCTCTTTCACCAGCTCGGTCGAATCCTGCGCCATTTCTTTTTTGTCTTGAATCGGATTGCGGGCCTGATCTTCGAGATCGCGGGCGCGGCCATCCCAAAATTGCACGTGATTATACGCCGCATTCCAAATCGTCGGCGACCCGCGGCGAATCACTTCGCCGCCGGTGCGCGCCGGACCGAGGCCTTTGCCGCCTCGTCCCATCGATTGCCCGCGATTGTCGGAAAATCCCAAATCCGGATGATGGCAATGCGCGCAGGAAATATCGTTGTCCGCCGAAAGCAGCGGATCGAAATAAAGCAATTTTCCCAACGCGGCTTTTTCTGGCGTAGTGGGATTGTTTTCCCGCATCGGCATGTCCGGAAAAGGCCGTTTCAAATTCACGCCGGCAAGGATTAAATTGAAGCGATCTTCGGCGCGCGCTTCGCTGCTTGTCAAATCGCCGGTTTGGCTACGCCAACCGACGGAGCGTTGGTGTGGAGAATCAAGTCCGGGCAGCGGCAGATAGGTGAAAGCGAGAAAGATGATCAAAAGGATTGCCCCAACCCGGATAAACTTTTTTGATTTTGAGGTTTTCACGGTGCTTTGCTTTCCGCGTTGATCTCGCTGAGGATTTCTATAATTTGGGTTTTCAATTCCTGAATTTTATTGCTCACTATATCCCAGAGAATGTCTTCGTTGATTCCGAAGTATTGGTGAATGGCAATATCACGCAAGCCCGCCCATTTCTTCCATTCCATACCTTGGGGATAATCGAGAATCTTTTTCGTGCTGGCCAAAATGTCTTTGACGGACAGCACCCAATCGCGGTTAGGCATAAATTGCCTCGTTAAATATATCGGCCTTCAGTTCATCCCGAATGGACTCTTTGATCGCCAAATCGATTTTTTTTGCAATTCTTCCTCGAGAAAGAACTTGAGTTCCATATAATTATCAAAGGTCTTATATTCGGGTTTCATATCCACGAGCAAATCTACATCACTCGTCATTTTTTGAGCCTGTCTGGCATACGAGCCGAAAACCGCAAGATCGAGCACACCAAATTTTGCATTCAACACGCTCTTGTGCCGCCGCAAAATGGCCAATATTTCGGCCAACGTCCGTGGTTCATTCATCGCAAATACTCCATGGCTTGTCCTGGCAAGGTGTCCCCAATATAACAAAAAACCTCTCCATCATCAAGCTTTTTTCCCTTGTTTTTCAATGCTGGTTTTTTATCTTTTGACATGATTTATCGAAACCGGCTTGACAAGATTAAAAGGAGCCTATGAAGCCACGCGATTACTCGCCTCTCATGACGCAATTTGCCGCCGAATACGCCAAACACGCGCCGAAATCCGCGGCGCTGCACGAGCGCGCGATCAAATACATGATCGACGGCGGCAGCAACACCTTGCGTTTGTTGCAGCCGTTCGCGCCGCGCATTGTCAGCGCGAACGGCGCCTGGCTGCAAGATGAAGACGGCCATCGGATTCTCGATTTCTGGCAGGGGCATCATGCGAATATTTTTGGACACAATCCTGAGATGGTCACCTCGGCTTTGGCGCGCGCCTTGAGCGAGAGTTGGGGTTTGCAAACCGGCTTCACGGATCGGCTGCAAATCGAAGTGGCCGAAATTATCTGCCAACAAACCGGCGCGGAGCGTGTGCGGTTTACAACGACCGGAACTTTAGCCACGTTGAATGCAATTGTCTTGGCGCGCGCTTTCACGGGACGCGATCTCATGCTGAAAGTCGGCGGCGGCTGGCACGGCGGACAACCTTGGGGACTCAAAGGCGTCGGCTATCGCGAGGGTTTTGCCTCAATGGACAGCGCCGGAATTCCCGCCGGCTTGAGCGAGCAAGTGCTCATCACGAATTTCAACAATCCCGAAAAACTTCACGACGACTTCCGGCGTTACGGCGATAAATTGGCCTGTTTTATTCTGGAGCCCATCATCGGCGCCGGCGGCTTGATGCCGGCAACGAAAGAGTATATGCAAACGGCGCGCGAGTTGACGCAAAAGTATGGCGTCGTGCTCATTCTCGACGAAGTCATCTCCGGTTTTCGTTTTCGCGCCGGCACGGCGGCAGCGCTTTATGGCGTTCAAGCCGATTTGATGACGCTGGGCAAGGCCATCGGCGGCGGCATGCCGGTCGCCGCCATTGCCGGCCGCGCCGATATTCTGAGCCTGGCTGGGCGTGGCGGGAAAGTGAAATTCGAGGGCGGAACTTGTGCCGCACATCCGGCGTGCATGTTGGCGGGCAAAACTTACATGACTTACTTGATCGAAAACGAAGCGACGATTTATCCAACCCTTGCCGCGTTGGGCAATAAGACGCGCCAAGTCGTCACCCAGGCGTTTGCCGATGATGGAATTTATGTGCGTTTTGCCGGAGATCGTAATGAGGCGTTGCCCGGCAATTCGCTGCACATGCTGCTCTTTCCTTATGAAGAAGGTTATGAGCTAATTACGCCGGAAGAAGTGCGGAATCCGGCGATTTGTGACATCACGTTGAGCGAGAAAGTCTTGCAGTTGGGTTTGCTGTTGGAAAATGTTTTTACGATGCACGGCTTGGGATCAACCACAACGGCGCACACGGAAGCCGATATTCAATTTCTCGGCGAAGTCTGCCGCCGATTCGCGCAGCGCGTGAAGCCGTGTTTATAAAAATAAGTTGTGAATGCTCCTGATTTGTCGTAAATTTAATTTGTTGCCAACGTCAAACGTAATCATCAAAGCATAGCGTAAACATGCGCGAATTTAATATCACCGGCAAAATCATTCCGGCAAAACATTATTTCGTCGATCTCACGCCGCAAATCGACAAGCTGATGGTGTTGGCCGACAAAGGCGCGTATTTCGTCATCAACCGCCCCCGGCAGTTTGGTAAGACGACGATTCTTGATTTTTTTGCGCGCCGCTTGCTGGCCTCCGACAACTATGCCCCGGCGTTGATTTCATTTGAAAGCTTTACACAGCGCGCCAATATCACAGATGCTGAGTTTTATCTTAAAGTTGCAAAGCTGATTTTCGAGGAGTTGAACCTCGCTGGTATCAGTCTTGACGGCCTATCGGCTTCAGTCGTGAACAATCGGGATGTTTTTTTTGACTGGATGCGTGAACTCTGCAAGAGCCTGCCTCAAAAGCTGATTGTGCTTGTCGACGAAATCGATGCCGTGCCGGAAACCGTAGTAATCGGTTTCCTCGCGGGCTTGCGCGAAATGTATCTTCAGCGCGATCGCAGGACGGCGCCTCACAGCGTCGGACTTGTGGGTGTGCACGACATCAAAAATCTGAAAGCACGCATTCGCGACGAAAGCCAGGCGCTCGGCTCGGCGTCGCCATTCAATATCGCCGTCGATTATGAGTTGCCGCCGTTCAGCCGCGAGAATATCGCACAGTATTTTAGCCAGCACACCGCCGAGACCGGCCAAGTGTTTGACGACGACGTCATTGCGCGCGTGCATCACGTCACCAACGGGCATCCCTGGTTGGTATCATCTCTCGCCAAGTTGTTGGTCGAAACCATCGCGCCGGATCGACGGCAAAAGATTTTGCTCAGCCACGCTGAAGCCGCGATTCAAAAACTGATTAACTCGCGCAATCCGAATTTTGAGAGCCTTTTCAAAAATGCGCGCCGGCCCGGAATTTTTCCCATCGTGCTGGATTTGTTAATGGGCGGCAAACGCGAGTTTAATATTCATGCGGACAACATTGATTTGGGGCTCAAATACGGCGTTTTCGCCGCAGGAAATTCGCAGTTGATCCTGGCTAATCTCATCTATGCGCAAGTCCTTTACAAGCATTTTAAAGAAGAATTAGAGGGATCGGAAATCAGAGCGCTCATCGCCGCTAATCACTTCGAAGACGAAAGCGGTCGCGTTGATTTTCGCTTGGTCTTGGATAAATTTCAAATGTTCATGAAAGCCAAGGGCGCGTCTGTTGCCAAGCACCCGAATTTTGCCGAGGCGACGGGCCAGCTCTTGCTCTTGAGCTATTTGGATTTATTGGTCAATGGTAAAGGCTGGACGTTCAAAGAAGTGCCATCCGGCGAAGGGCGCATCGACGTGCTGTGTTGCTACAAAAATCAAAAGGAAGTGGTGGAGCTCAAACTGTGGTACGGTGCGAGCGGCTACGATAAAGGCGTCGAACAATTGGCGCGATATTTAGAAAGTGAAAATTTGGATCGTGGCTATCTCGTCGTCTTCGACCGGCGGGACAACGCACAAAAAGAATACTCGTTTTCAGAGTTTGAAGCCAACAGCAAGAAAATTCAAGCCTGGGTCATCTGAGATTCGGTTGCTGTTGTTTTAGTTTCAAGGACGAACGATGAACTTTCGCAAAATTTTAAAACCGCCGATCATCCAAGAATGGACCGCGCTTCTCCGCGAGAAAGGCATTAAAGGCTTCTTGCGCGAGAAGGGATGGAAAGTGGTCGTCGCGATTTTTGTTTATTACCTCGTGCGCGACACGGTGCTGTACATTCTCATTCCGTTTTTCATCGCGCAGGGATTTATTTGCGGCAAGTAACCTTCCAGATAAATTGAATTTCTCGGTGCCATCAGTGAGCTTGGGCAGAAAATTTATTGACCGACAAATGGGCTTTCCGTTCACCTCCCCCAATTCTCACGAAATTTAAATTTTACAGAACCAATCTCGCCGCCTCAGCGTCTAACAATATAAGATAATGGCCGAAGAAAAATCGCTTTACATTCGGCCAAAAAATTATTATCTTATAATCGCCTTAGCTTGTTTTAGGTTAATTTAGCGCCGACAGAAAGGCCGTTTGCGCGTTGTTCCCTCTGTCAGGCAAGACAAATGAGAGTGAATAATCCGATGGGAGAAATTTTGTATTTTACGAGCAATCGCCGTCATGCGAGTTTCATGGTGAAGAATTTTTTTCTTGCGACGTTTTTCCTTTATTGTTGGGCTGGCGATGCTTTTGCGCAGCGCCAGGGGTCGTTTCGAGTTTTGGGCATTTCGGTTGAGGGCAACAAAACCGCGGACGCGAATTTTGTCAAGCTCAGCTCCGGCCTGTCGCTGGGCGAACAGGTGACCAGTGACGATATTCAAAACGCCATCAAGCAATTATGGAAATTGAATCTGTTTGAGGATGTGCAGGTCGTGCTCGATCGCCAGGCGGGCGACGGCGTCTATCTGACGCTAAAAGTTAAAGAGTCGCCGCGCCTGGGTAAAATCGAATACGAGGGCAATAAAAAATTGAAGAAAAAAGATATCGACAAGGAAGTCGATCTCTTTAAAGGCCAGGTCATCAGTCCGGGCGAACTGGCCAAGATTCGCCGCAAATTAAAGAAAATTTATGAGAAAAAAGGCTATTTGCTGGCCGAGATTGAAACGCATGTCGAAGCCGCGGCCGATACCGAGCGCGTGGATCTGAAGATCAAAATCAACGAGGGCAACAAAGTTCAGATCAGGGCCATCTCCTTTCACGGCAATCGGGCTTTCACCGACGGCAAGCTGCGCAAGCAGTTGAAAAAAACGAAACAAGACTCGTGGCTGCGCGGCGGCGATTTTGACGAAAAGAAATATCGGGAAGATATCGACAAGATGGTGGAGTTTTATCGCGCCGAGGGTTATCGCGACGCCGAATTAGTCGGAGACTCGCTTTATTACGGTCCCGACAAAAAGGACATGTTCATTGACATTTGGGTGAATGAGGGAACGAAGTATTACCTCGGCGACATTACCTGGGAAGGCAACAAGCTTTTTCCGGATAAATTGCTGGCGGCGATGCTGGGTTTTCAAAGCGGGGACCAGTACAGCTCGACCAAATTGCAGAAGGCCGTGAGCGAGCGTTTGGGGAGCTTATACTACGATTCCGGTTATATTTTCGCCACGGTCAATCCGATTGAAAAGCCGGTCGATAGCGCGAAAGTCGATTTGCATTTTCTCATCACCGAAGGCAACGCGGTGACGATCAACAAGATTCGCATCACCGGCAACACCAAGACGAAGGAAAAAGTCATTCGCCGCGAATTGTATTTGCGCCCCGGTGACACGTTCAGCCGCGAGGCGCTCATGCGCAGCCAGCGTGAAGTTTTCGTTTTGAATTATTTCGCGGACGTCAAACCCGACGTGCAGCCGATCAGCGACGAGAAAGTGGATGTGTCGCTTGAGGTGACAGAGAAATCCACCGACACAGCCAACATGAGCGCCGGCTGGAGCGAGCGCGACAAGCTGATTGGCTCGATCGGCGTTGCCTTCAACAATTTTCGCGGCAGCGGCCAGCGCTTGTCCTTTGACTGGAACTTCGGCCGGTTTTATCGCTCGTTTCAGATTGGCTTCACGGAGCCGTGGCTGTTCGACACGCCGACGCTGGCCGGCGTCAATATTTTTGACACCAAGCGCTCCGAAGGTTTTGGGTACGAATTTTCGCAGCGCAGCCGCGGCGGATCGGTTCGGGCCGGACGCCGTTTGCGCTGGCCGGATAATTATTTTCGCACCGACTGGATTTACCGCTTGCAAAGCGTCGAGTACGGTAATTTTGTCGGTTCGCTCGCCGATCCCGAAACGCGCCGGCGATTTGGATTTGATGAGGGCAACCTGATTTCGAGCTCGATCACGCATATCTTCACCCGCAACAGCTTAAACCGCCCGGAATTTCCGACGGCCGGTTCGCAGGTTTCGCTGTCCACGGAACTCTCCGGCGGGCCGCTGCAAGGCAACGTCGGCTTTCATAAACATGTTTTGCAGTCGGAATGGTTCCTGCCCACCGTTGGCGGCCTGGTGTGGTTCACGAATTTTCAAATGGGCTACATGGATCGCCTCACCCAGAACAGCCGCATTCCGTATCTCGAATACTTTTTCATGGGCGGCGAGGGCTTGTCGAACTCGATTCCGTTGCGCGGTTATGAAGATCCGTTGCGCGGCCGCTTGACCGGCGCCGATCAGGCGATGATGAAATTCGGCCTGGAATTGCGTGTGCCGATTGCGCCCAACCCGACGGTGTTCGGATTGCTGTTTGCCGAAGCCGGCAACACCTGGCCGAATCTGGCGGCCGCCAATCCTTTTGAAGCGACGCATGTCGAAAGAGCGCGGGTGCTGGGCTTGCGGCGTTCGATCGGCGTTGGCGCGCGAATCTTTATGCCGCTGCTCGGCATTATCGGTTTCGATTATGCGTATGGCTTCGACAACCTCGAGTTCGATGCGGCGGATCGGCCCACCGGCCGGCTCAATGGCGCGTGGAAGCCGCATTTTGTTTTTGGGCGCAGTTTCTAATTCATATTTTTAAATTCGCAAAAACTATTTTTAAAATGTTCAAACCATCAATCACGGAGGCTGGTGTGAAAACTTTTCAAACTTGGCTTGGCGTCTGTCTGGCGGCGGTCATGCTCTTCGGCGCCAATTCTGCTTCAGCGCAATTGAAAATGGGCTACATTGACTCGCAAAAAATTTTGGAAAAATACAAGGAAGCGCAAGACGCGCAGAAGCAGCTCCAGGATCTCAACAAACGTTGGGAAGATGAAGCCAAAAATATGCAACAGGAATTGCAAAGCAAGCTGGAGGAGCTTGAGTCGCAAGCGCTGCTGTTGAGCGAAGAGCGCAAAAAAGAGAAAGAAAACGAGCTGCAGAATCTCAATATTCGTTTGCAGCAATTTCAACAGGATAAATGGGGCAACCAAGGCGAAGTCTTTACCGAGCGCGCCAAGCTGATGCAGCCGGTGATCGACAAGATCAACGCCGTGATTAAAAAAGTCGGCTCGGAGGAAAAATTCGATTATATCTTCGATATCGTCAACGGCAATATTCTCCACGTAAGTGAGACGCAGCCGGACTTGACCAATAAAGTGTTGGACGAGCTGAACAAGAGTATTGCCACGACGAAGCCGGCCAGCACCACGACAAAACCACCGGCGGCGACACCCAAGCCGAAGAACTAGCAAGTGGCAAGTTGCAAGTGGCAAGTTTTAGATTAGGTCTTGCCCCTTGCCCTTTGCCCCTTGCAATTTGCCCCTTGCCCCTCGCTATGGTAACTTCCTTGCGATTCACGGCGGCAGAGATCGCGCGCGCCATTGCTGGACGCGTCGAGGGTGATGCCGCCGTTATCATTACGGGCCTGGCGCCGATCGATCAAGCGCGGCCGGGCGACTTGACATTTGTCGCTCAGCCGCGTTATTTTTCTTATATCGACAAAACCCCGGCGGCGGCGGTTTTGGTCGATCCGAATTATTCGACGACGCCGGCCAACGGCGTCGTTCTCATTCGCGTCGCCAATCCGTATTTTGCTTTTTTGCAAATTGCGAAAAATTTTTTCCAGCCGCCGTCATCGTGGACCGGCGTGCATCACACCGCCATCATCGGCGAGAATGTGCATCTCGGTGAAAATGTGGTGATCGGCCCGCATGTGATCATCGAGCCGGAATGTGCAATTGGCGACAACGCGAGCATCGGCGCATTGTGTTATATCGGCCGCGGCGTAAAACTCGGCAATCGCGCCGTGCTTTTTCCGCAGGTGCACGTCGCGCACGGCGTGCAAATCGGCAACGAGGTCATCATTCAGGCCGGCTCGGTGATCGGATCGGATGGGTTCGGTTATGTCAAACACGAAGGCGCGTATCACAAAATTCCCCACATCGGCGCCGTCGTGCTCGAAGACGGCGTCGAAATCGGCGCTAACTGCACGATTGATCGCGGCACGTTCGGTGAGACGCGCATTCGCCGCGGCGCCAAGCTGGATAATCTCGTTCACCTCGCGCACAACGTCGACGTCGGCGAACACACGGTGATCGCCGCGCAGACCGGCGTTTCCGGCAGCACCAAAATCGGCCGGCGCGTGACGATTGCGGGGCAGGTTGGATTCGTCGGACATATTGAAATCGGCGACGACACCACAGTTGGCGCGCAGGCCGGCGTCACCAAATCGATACCGGCGGGAATCACGGTTTCCGGCTATCCGGCGCGCGAGCACTCGTTGGCGCGGAAAGAAGAAGCCGCGCGCCGTCGCCTGCCGGAATTGCTCAAACGCGTGCGGGCCTTGGAAAAAGCGCTTGTGAAAATCGCGCCTGAGGCTTTGGAAAAAATCGATGATTCGGAAGTTTAGCAACGGCAAAAGCAAAGATCTTGTTTTCGTCATTTGCGGAGAACCCCATGAATAAACGTCTTACTTTGATTTATTGGAAAGGGAAAAAATTCTGGCTCGGCAAATTGCTTGAACATCCGGAAATCATGACGCAGGGTAAAACTTTGAAAGAGCTTGAGGAGAATATTAAAGACGCCTATTTGCTCATGACGATGGATGATGTGCCAGCTAAATACCAAACAAAAGAAATCAAAATATTTGGGATTATCAAGTCAATAGTTGCTAATAAAAACAAGTGAATTCGGACAAGCGGCAAATTTTTTATTGACAAAAGTCGTTCACCGATCCTGCCATTTGCCACTTGCCCCTTGCTCGGAGGAGGAATGCTCGAAAAACAACACACGATTACGAAATCAATTTCCATTTCCGGCGTCGGCCTGCACACCGGCAATCCGACCACTATGTCGTTTCATCCGGCGCCGCCGAATACCGGCATTATTTTTAAACGTCTCGACTTGCCGGATAGTCCGCAGGTGAAGGCCGACATTGACAATGTGATTGATATCTCGCGCGGCACCACGATTGCCAAAGGCGAGGCGGTTGTGCACACCGTCGAACACGTTCTCGCCGCGGTTGCCGGTTTGATGATCGATAATGTCATTATTGATTTGGACGCCAATGAGCCGCCGGTGATGGATGGCAGTGCGCTCCCGTTCGTGCAGGTGTTGAAGGAAGGCGGAATCGTCGAGCAGGATTCTCCGCGCGATTATATCGTGATTGACAAAACGATTGTATATGCCGAAGAGAAGCGCGGCGTCGACATTGTGGTGTTCCCTTCGGATGAATTTCGCATCACGTTTCTCATTGATTATCATAACAGCGCGCTGGCGACGCAATATACCGCCATCTACTCTTTGAAGGGCGAATTTGAAACCGAATTTGCCCCGGCGCGCACGTTTTGTTTTCTTTCCGAAGTCGAGCCGTTGTTGCAGCAGGGATTGATTAAGGGCGGCAATTTGGACAACGCCATTGTGTTTATCGATCGCAAAATCGAAGAGAGCGAAGTTGGCCGCCTGAAGCAGCTTTTCAAAATAACCGGTGACGATGTTACAATCGGCATGAACGGCATTTTAAACGGCAAGGAGCTGCGTTTCAAAAACGAGCCGGTGCGGCACAAGGCGCTGGATTTGCTGGGCGATCTGGCGCTGCTCGGCATGCCGTTGAAGGCCCACGTGCAAGCCGCGCGCTCCGGCCACGCCGCCAATGTCGAATTGGTCAAGCGCATCCGCAAAGAGTATAAAAAAATTCAAATTACTTCAAAATATCAAGGCAGCCGCAAAGGCGATTTCGTTCTGGATTCGCAGGCGATTTTGAAGATTTTGCCGCATCGTTATCCGTTCATTATGGTGGATCGCATCCTCGATTTGATTCCGCAGGAGCGCGTCGTCGGCATCAAGAACGTCACCATCAACGAGCCGTTTTTTCAGGGACATTTTCCCGACCATCCGATCATGCCCGGGGTGTTGATTCTCGAAGCGATGGCGCAAGTCGGCGGCGTGTTGTTGTTGAACACCGAAGCTGACCCGGAAAACAAATTGGTTTATTTTACCGGGCTCGACCGCGTCAAATTTCGCAAACCGGTTCGCCCCGGCGACCAGATTCGCTTTGAAGTGGAAATGTTGAAGTACCGCCAAACGCTTTGCAAAATGGCCGGCAAAGCGTTCGTCGCCAATGAACTTGTCTGCGAAGCCGAGCTTTCGGCGGCGGTGGTTGATCGTACTTAATGTAATATTTAATCTCATAGCGCGGCTTTGACCGCAATCAAAAGAATTGAAAATTTTAAATTGAAAATTTTCAATTTAAAATTTTTTCTGCATGATGAATTTCACCTCGAACGATACCGGCGCGATCTGCGTCCATCCGACGGCGGTTGTTGACCCCAAAGCCGAACTTGAAACCGGCGTCGCCATCGGTCCGTATAGCGTGATTGAAGCCAATGTTCGCATCGGCAAAAACTGCCGAATTGGGCCGCACGTGCATGTTGCTGCCGGTGCGCGCCTCGGTGCGGACTGTCGCGTTTTCACCGGAGCGGCGCTCGGCAATCCGCCGCAGGATTTGAAATTTGGCGGCGAAGAGACGACGCTCGAAATCGGCGAGCGCACGACGATTCGCGAGTTTGCCACGCTCAACCGCGGCACCAAAGACCATTGGAAAACCGTTGTCGGCAGCGATTGTTTGTTGATGGCCTATTCGCACGTCGCGCACGATTGCATCATCGGCCATCATTGTATTCTCGCCAACTCCGTCAATCTCGCCGGCCACGTCGTCATCGAAGACTGGGCCAGTCTTGGCGGGATGGTGCCGGTGCATCAGTTCGTTCGCATCGGCCAGCACAGTTTTGTCGGCGGCGCTTTTCGCGTCGTCAAAGATATTCCGCCGTACATTCTGGCCGTGGGCGAGCCGATGACTTTTGGCGGTTTGAATTCGGTTGGATTGAGTCGCCGTGGATTTTCGGAACAGGCGATCCTGGCGCTCAAGCGCGCCTACAAAGTGCTCTACAAATCAAAGCTCAATGTCAGCCAGGCCGTGCAGCGCATTCGCGAAGAATGCGAACTGACGCCGGAAGTGCAAAACGTGCTGGCGTTTATTGAAAAAAGCGAGCGGGGGATTATTGGATGAATTTAGATAATAGTTTTGAGTAAATAGTTTCAGATTCTGTTTACAAACAGTTTAACTCGAAGTGTGCTTTATCGTCAAATTTAAAATGGCTGGAGGCAGAATTGTCTTTAAGTTTAGTTCCACAAATTTTTTATGATCTCATTGCAAGAGTGATGCCCGGTGCTTTGCTCTTCATTACAGGATTTGTGACTTTCGTTGGTCCTCGTGAAACAGTAAGGATCATCGTGGACACTTCGTCAAAGCAGGAACTATTTACTTTTTGGACTTTTCTTGCAATAAGCATACTTTCTTATTTTTTGAGCTTACTATTGAGTGAAATCGATTCTATTCTTTGGGAGAAAATTAGAGGCAAAAAAACAAAAGCGAAAACAAAACAGTGCCTGAATAAATGTATAACCGAATATAATAGTTTGAGAAAGTTGTTTGGAGAGCCTGCACTCGAATTAAAAAATGATGATTTTCCGTCTATTTATTTCATGCATGATAATTTGCGGCCTTATTCAGCTTCAGAGACGTATCGATTGCTTAAACTGCGAGCCGAACAGCACCTTTGCGAAATTTTGTTTACTGGCTATTTCTTTCTCAGTATAATCAACATCTGGTATTGGAGCAGGACCTCGACATTATTTTTAATGGATCGCGCTTTATTAGAAATTGTACTGATTGTTGCCATGTATTCCTTTTGGAAAACAGGCGATAAGCTGGAACGATTTTTTATTCTGGGTACATTTAGAGAGTGGTTATTCTTTAATTTTCCCGTTGGGGTAATGAAGAATAACCCCCAAAAAAGTTAAATGTTCTAGCTAAAAATCATGCAACACGCCATGACCACCACCGCCTTCACGCTTGACGGCTTTCGCATTACGAAAACGCTCGGCGTCGTGCGCGGCATCACCGTGCGCTCGCGCTCGATTTTCGGCACCATCGGCGGCGCTTTGCAAACGCTTGTCGGAGGAAACATTACGCTTTTCACCGAGCTCTGCGAGAAGACCCGCGTCGAAGCGTTTGACATGATGGTGGCACACGCCGCGCAGCTTGGCGCCAACGCGGTGATCGGAATCCGATACGACGCCAATGAGGTGATGGATGGTGTGACCGAAGTGTTGTGCTATGGAACCGCGGTTGTTGTGGAGCAGGCGTGAAGCGATGCGCTGGCGATTTCTCAACACCGGCGCGCAGGCCGGCGATTATAACATGGCGCTCGACGCCGCCATGGCGCAGAGCAGCGTCACCAACGAGCCGGCGCTGCGCGTTTTCAAATGGCAGCCGGATTGCATCTCGCTCGGGTATCATCAAAATGCCGAAGAGGTTGATCTGGCAAAATGCCGGCAAGCGGGCCTAGAGGTTGCGAGACGTCCAACCGGCGGCCGGGCGATTTTGCACGCGCAGGAGTTGACGTACAGCGTCATGATTCCGGCAACGCATGAATGGTTCAAAATTTTGCCGCTCGATCTTTATCGCCAGTTGAGCGAAGCGATTGCCGCCGGCTTGCGCCATCTCGGCGCCGAGGTTAATTTTGCGTCCGGCGAAAAATTACATGTCGATGGCCGCCCGCTGCGCATGGCTTGTTTTGCGAGCGCGGCGCGCAATGAATTGACCGCCGCCGGCAAAAAAATTGTCGGCAGCGCGCAAAGACGATTCCGGCAGGGGATTCTGCAGCACGGCTCGATTCTGCTCGACATCGCGCACGAAAAATTGCCGGAATTTTTAACCGGCGATGAATCCAGCCGCGCCATCGAGCGCCGGCGCTTGAAAAATCATACGACCACGTTGCGGCAAGTCTGCGGCCGCATCGTCGATTTTGAGGAAACCGCTTGGGCGTTACGCCGCGGTTTTGCTGAAACTTTGAGCATAGATTTTTTAAATGATGCAATAACCGATGAAGAGCATAAAATAGCCGAGAGGTGGCAAGAACGTTTTCGGATCCTAAACCTTAAACCAAGAGAGGATTTATGCGCAAGCGAAACATTGCAATTCTGATGCTGCTCGCCGGAGGTTTATTCTTCACAAGCGTCTCGTCGCAAGACTTTTCGAAGACGACCATCGGCAAAAATTACAATGGACTTAAAAATGCCGATAGGGACAATAAAACGAATCGAGCCGATGATGATTTTGACGAACAAATCAAATCCATTGTCAAACTGTTTAGCTCCTTGGTCGGCAGCGGCTTCGTGAACACCGCCTCGTTGCACAATATTGCCGGCGTTGACGTTGGCCTTCGCGGCGTCATTACGGCCATACCGGATGAATTCAAAAGCATTGTCCCGGATGACATAAAGAGAAAATATGGCGTCACCGATCCATTGACCGGCGAGAAAACGGTTCCGCTGCCATTTTTGCATGCCAGCCTCGGTTTGCCGGCGAATTTTGAAATTATGGCGAAGTTTATTACTTTTAAAGTGGCCGATGAGCCGGATGGCAACGTCACCTTGCTCGGCGGCGCGCTGAAATACGGCATCTTGCAAGGCAACGCCGCGGTGCCGGCGATTACGCTGCTCGGCGGTTATCAAACGATTATCGTGCCGGATGAATACGCATTCGGCAATGTTTCCACCTACAGTCTCAAAGGCTACGTCAGCAAAGGTTTTGTCATTGCGACAGTTTACGCCGGCGGCGGCATTGAGCACACGCGATTGAAAATCGACATTCCGGGTCTCATCACCAGAAATTATGATGTGACCTACCCCAGCGGCACGGTTGGCTTGACGATCACGCCGTTCCCGCTGGTCAAAGTCAACGCCGACTATAACTTCGGCGAGTTGAAAAATATTGCCGTCGGTGTTGGAATTAGCATTCGTTGAGCATTTATGAAACGTTTGACGATCCTGGGTTCAACCGGTTCCATCGGCGCCAATTGTTTGAACGTGGTGGAGATGCATCCCGGTGAATTTGAAATCATTTATTTGGCGGCGCACGGAAACGTGGCGCTGCTCTATCAACAAGCGCAGCGATTTCGGCCTCGCGCCGTCGTCGTTGTCCAGCCGCCGGCCGAGCGGGATTGGATGGAACGTTTCAAAAAAATTGGCGTCGAATTTTTAACCGGCGCGGCGGCGTTGGTGGAAATCGCCGCGGCGGCAGAAATCGATATCGTGGTGAATGCGATCGTCGGCGCAGCGGGTTTGCCGGCAACATTGCAAGCGCTGCAAAAAGGCCGCACCGTGGCCTTGGCCAACAAAGAAACGCTGGTCGTGGCCGGTGAATTGATCACCTCCGCGGCGCGAAAGCACGGCGGCGTGTTGATTCCGATAGACAGCGAACACAGCGCGGTGTGGCAATGCCTGGTAGGCGAATCGCGGCAACGCATTGAGAAGCTCGTTCTCACGGCCTCCGGCGGGCCGTTTCGGCAGCGTCCCAAAGATGATTTCGCCGGCATTACCGTCGCCGAAGCGCTGAATCATCCCAACTGGACCATGGGCCGCAAGATCACGATTGACTCGGCGACGCTGATGAACAAAGGCCTGGAAGTGATCGAAGCGCATTGGCTCTTTGAGGTGGCGGTGGATCGCATTCACGTGGTGATTCATCCGCAGTCGATCATTCACTCGATGGTGGAATTCGTCGATGGCTCGATCAAAGCACAGTTGGGCGTTCCGGATATGCGGCTGCCAATTCAATATGCGCTGACCTATCCGGATCGGTTGCCGAATGAGTTTCCGCGCCTGAATTTTCAGCAATGGCGCCAGCTTGATTTTCACGAGCCGGATTTTGAAAAATTTGTGTGCTTGCGTTTGGCGTACGAAGCTTTGCGCGAAGGCGGCACCGCCCCGGCTGTTCTCAATGCGGCGAACGAAGAGGCCGTACACGCTTTTTTAGCCGAGACGATTCGCTTCGACCGGATTCCGCATCTCGTTGACAGCGCCTTGCAAAAGCATCAGAATCACCGCCGGCCGGATTTTGACGGCGTGCTGGCTGCCGATCGGTGGGCGCGCGATTTTGTCAAAAAACAAATTTGAAATGAGGTTATTATGTCACTTCATGATGTGCTCGTTTTTATTCCCGTTCTCGGCTTGCTCGTTTTCGTGCATGAACTGGGACACTTTCTCGCCGCCAAATGGGCGGGGGTTCGCGTCGAACGCTTTTCGCTCGGCTTTCCGCCGCGGATGATCGGCAAAAAGATCGGCGACACCGATTACTGCATTTCGTGGATTCCGCTCGGCGGCTACGTAAAAATGGCCGGCATGATCGACGAAAGCATGGATTCGAAGATCGAAGGCCAGCCGTGGGAGTTCACGTCGAAACCGGTTTGGAAACGCGCCATCATCATCGCCGCCGGCCCGTTTATGAATGTGGTTTTGGCCATCGCGTTTTTTGCGGCGTTGCATTTTCATTACGGCGTCCCGGTGCCGACGAATGAGCCGGTTGTGGAACAAGTCATCACCGGTTCGCCCGCCGAAGGCATCGGATTGCAGCCGGACGACCGCATTCTCGCGATAAACGGCGCGAGTGTCGGAAGCTGGGAGGATTTGACCACGTTGATTCATGCAAATCCCGAAAAGCAAATCACCATCGAATGGGAACGCAACGGCGAAAAATTGCAAGCCCTGGTCACGCCGCGGCTGGATCCGCAGGATCAGCGAGGCAAAATCGGCATCGGCCCGAAGGTCGAAGTCCGCGCTGCCGGAATCGGCGAATCTTTCGTGTTGGCCTGCGCGCGGTCGTGGTGGATAACCCGCGAAATCGGCAAATTTATCGGCCGGCTTTTTTCCGGAAAAGAATCCGTTCGCGAGGGCCTGGCCGGGCCCGTGCAAATGATGAAAATGGCCGGCCAATTTGCGCGCGAAGGCTTGGCTGAAATCATCAATTTCGTTGCGCTCATCAGCCTGCAGCTCGCCTTGCTCAATCTTTTTCCTATTCCGGCGCTGGACGGCGGGCATCTGCTGCTCTTGGGCATCGAAAAAATTTTGCGCCGTCCGGTTTCCCTTCGCGCCCGTTTGGTCGTGCAGCAAATCGGCATGGCCTTGCTGCTGGCGTTGATGGCTTTCATCGTCATTAACGATGTTCAAAAACTTTTTAGATGAAACTTTTTGACCAGCATGTTTAATAGCAATTAAAATTTGGAATCATCTGAACCAAAACCGGAAAGGTGCGACCATGCAATTTGCCAAACGGATGGAGCGGTTAGGTACGGAGACGGCGTTTGAGGTGCTCGGCAGGGCGAAAGCGTTAGAAGCGCAAGGGAGAAAAATTATTCATTTGGAAATTGGCGAACCGGATTTTGATACCCCGCTTTTTATCCGCGAGGCAGCGAGGGAGGCCTTGAAAAGAGGCCGCACGCATTATACGCCGGCCGCCGGCATTCCCGAGTTGCGCCAGGCCATTTGCGATGAAGTCAAGCGCCGTCGCGGCGTCACCGTTCGTCCAGAGAACGTGGTCGTCACCCCCGGCGCCAAGCCGATTATTTATTTCCCGCTCACCGCCTTGATCGAAGAAGGCGACGAAGTCATTTATCCCAATCCCGGCTTTCCGATTTATGAATCCGTCATCGAATTTATCGGCGGCAAGGCCGTGCCGTTGCATTTAAAAGAAGCAAGAGAGTTTCGGGCCGATTTAAATGAATTGGAATCATTGATCACCTCGCGCACGCGGATGATCATCATCAACTCGCCGCAAAACCCGACCGGCGGCATTCTCACCCGCGACGATGTTCGCGCCATCGCTGAAATCGCGCGTTCAAAAAATCTCCTGGTTCTTGCCGACGAAGTCTACAAAAATATCGTTTACGAGCATGAACACGCCAGCATCATTTCCGAGCCGGACATGCTCGACCGCACCATTCTGCTCGATGGTTTTTCGAAAACCTACGCGATGACCGGCTGGCGTCTCGGCTTTGGCGTGATGCCGGCTGCGCTGGCCAAAAAAGTCGAGCAGCTTATGATCAACAGCAACAGTTGCACCGCGACATTCGTGCAAGACGCCGGCGTTGCCGCCTTGCGCGGCTCGCATGATGAAATTGACGCCTTCGTGCGCGAATTCAAAAAACGGCGCGACCTCATGGTTGACGGCCTGAATCAAATCAAAGGCGTGCGGTGTTTGAAGCCGGGCGGCGCGTTTTATTGTTTCCCCAACGTCAGCCGCTTGCAGATGAGCAGCAAGCAGCTTGCGGATCTTCTGCTCAACGAAGCCGGCGTCGCCGCGCTTTCCGGCACCGCCTTCGGCAAATTCGGCGAAGGCTATTTGCGCCTAAGCTACGCCAATTCGATTGAGAATATTCAGGAAGCCTTGCGCAAGATGAAGCAGGTGATTGAGGCGTTGTAGCGAGCATATATGAGTCTTCTGTTTCAAAATACTTTTGGTCTAAGTCTGTTCTTTCTCGTATTGACCGTCCTCGACATCGAGGAGCTCAAGAAGCTGGGACGCCGGATTAAGTTCTCCGATGCCGAGGCCTTTAAAGCCGTTTTTGCGTTTTATCATGAAGGCATTTTTAATTTTGTCCATTACAAATTGGGAAACGTTGCCGCGGCGGAAGATATTGTGCAGGACGTTTTCATCAAATTATGGGAAAATCGCCATCAAATCAAGGAAGAGCGTTCATTAAAATCGTACCTGTTTACGATTGCCAATAATCTCGCCTTGAATTATCTCCGCCATTCCAGAGTCGCCATAAAATTTCAACAGGCGCAAATGCAAGAATCTTTAACCGCAGAATCTCCGCAAAATTTGCTGGAGAAAAAAGAATTCCACGAAAAACTGCTTGCCTGCATCGCGGAGCTGCCGGAAAAAACTCGCCTCGTCTTTATGATGAGCCGAATGGAAAACTTATCTTATAAAGAAATAGCCGAAAGGCTTGATATCAGCATCAAGACGGTTGAGAGCCATATCGGCAATGCCTTGAAAACCCTCCGCAAGTCACTGCAAACTGCTGCCTTGTAATTTTAGCCCTCCTTCAGAACAATACTCATCGTTGTTGCAAAACTTACAGCGTTTTTCGTTTGGATGAGTAGATTTGTCGTAGTCTCGACCCCTTGTGGGTCGCTTTCGAGCCGATTAATTCGGAATCTAAAAAGTACCCCACAAGGGGGTAGGACTACAAATTCTATTCGCACATTTGAAAACCGCTGTAGTTTCACTCTTCAAAAATTTCCAAAAAGAACTCAGGGTATTTCCCGCCACAGGTGTATTAGTATCAGAATCAACACAAAAAGATGGTTTGTTGATTCGTCTTCGTCAGGTGGATCCTGCAAATTCAATGGAGTTCGTCGGCAGTTTTTAACCCGAAACAGAAGGAGTTTATCATGAACCCCAAAACCGTCATCGCTGTATTAAACCGAGGCGATCAGAAGATGAAAGCCATTTTTTATTCAACGTTGGCCATGCTGCTCACGCTGATGTTTTTATCGGGATGCACGAAGGAGCCAACCTCCCCGGACGATAGCTATAATCCGAAGATCATTCCCGCGGAATTCGTATCCGGGGTCACTAACCCCTTCTTTCCTTTAACCCCGAGAAAGATATTCCACTACCGGGCCGTAACCAACGAAGGCACGGAGACCAATAAGGCCTATGTAACCCGTGACACCAAACAAGTGATTGGTGTAACCTGTGTTGTGGTGGCAGATTCAGTATGGCTTAACGGTGTGTTAATTGAAGCCACCTTTGACTGGTATGCCCAACATCAAGATGGCACGGTCTGGTACTTTGGTGAAGCCGTCGACAATTACGAGAACGGCAAGTTGAAAGACCACGATGGCGCCTGGACTGCCGGCGTAGATGGCGCCAAACCGGGAATTATTATGGAGGCGAATCCGAAAGTTGGGGACGTTTACCGCCAGGAACTTTATAAAGGCGAAGCCGAGGATATGGCCGAGGTGCTCAGTCTGAAGGAATCGGTTAGCGTTCCTTTCGGATCTTTCCAGAATTGTCTGAGAACCAGAGAATGGACGCCACTCGAACCGGGTAAAGAGTCCAATAAGTTCTATATGTCAGGAGTCGGTTTTGTCATGGAGATTTACACAAAAGGTGAATCCAAGAAAGTCGAGTTGATTGACATTACCACCAGATGACGCGGTTAGTTTTTGAGGTCATGGCTTCGCCCCGCGTTGAGCGAGGCGAGGCCGTCTCCTCCGCTCAAATCAAAGGATTGCTTCAAGAACAATCCCATCCGCTCACAAACCAAAATACAACTTAACGCAGGAGACTTATCATGAAATCATTCATTTTGCTTCTGATACTCTATTCAATCAGCAACAATATTTCAACGGCCGCCCAAACCAATAAAAACGCTGCCAAAAATGTAGCGCAGGCGTCCCTGCCTGCAGACAAGATGTCTGCGCTACAAAATCAATCTGCAATGGCCTCAGCGGATACGGTCGAGAGAAAATCTTCCGGCGCCGTTAAAGGCGTGGTTTTGGATAAGACGACAAAACAGCCCCTGGCAGGCGTCAATGTTATTGTGGAAGGCACCAGACGGGGGACAACGACGAATCAAGACGGCGCATTTACGATTTCAAAAATAGCCGGCGGGAAATGCACGTTGATAGTCGAGCATATCGGTTATGCCGGAAAAAAGTATGACAACATTATGATAGTGCCCGGCAAAACCGTGGATCTGCAAAGCATTGAAATGGAGGAGCAACCCATCTCTTTAAAAGAAATCGTGGTGACTCCGGGCAGTTATTCAATTATGGGCAGCGAGCCGTCGCTTCGACAAACGATGACGAGTGAAGACATTAAAATGATGGGCTGGGCAGAGGATATCACGAGAGCGGTGCGGCGGATTCCCGGCATATCGGCAAACGATTTTTCGGCAAAATTCAGCATTCGCGGCGGCGAGGTGGATGAAGTTTTGGTTTTGCTCGACGGCATGCAAATCTATAAACCTTTTCATCAAAAAGATTTTGGCGGCGGACTCTTCAGCACGGTGGATATTGAAACGATTGAAGGCGTCGATCTGTTGACCGGCGGTTTCGCGGCAAATTACGGCGACCGGCTGAGCGGCGTTTTAAACATGAAAACCAAAAGGCCCAAAGCGGGGCAGCGTCAAACCTCCGTTGGCTTTAGCTTGATGAATCTGCGGACATTTTCCTCGGGAACTTTTAGCCACGATAAAGGCGCATGGTTATTCTCCGCACGACGAGGCTATCTTGATCTGGTCAACCGCTTGATGAAAAATGAATTCAAACTTCAGCCGAAGTATTATGACCTGATGGGGAAAGTGGAATATAAGCTGAATGACAAGCACACCTTTTCCGCGCACGCCTTTGTTGCGGATGACGCCTATAAATTGGATGAGAAGGTTTTAGAAAAAGGCCGAACGATATTTAACCTCGATTTTGTCGACACGAAATATGGAAATAATTATGGCTGGTTGACGCTGAAATCATTGCTCTCGCCGCAACTGCACGCGCAGACCATATTCTACGGCGGCGCGGTAACCCAAAAAAGATATTGGAATGTGTTTGACTTTGATCCGAATGCGCATCTGAACTCGGCCACGATAAATGACGATAGAAAACTCGGCCTGGTTGGGATAAAACAGGATTGGGATTATGAACCGGCAAAAAAAGTTCTATTGAAATTCGGCGTGGAAGCAAAAAGGTTGAACGTCAAACTAAATTACTTCAATCGGATCGAGAATGAATTCATTGCCGCCAATGACAGCCTGATCGAGCAACGCGAAGGATATAAAGCGGACCAAACCCAAACCGGCAGTCAGGCTGGAATTTATTGGTCGAGCCGTTTTCAACTTCTCTCGCCGTTGGCGCTGGAGGCCGGCGTTCGATATGATTATGCTTCCCACACCAATGACAAATTATGGAGCCCCCGCCTCGGCCTGGTTTATTCATTGGCCAAAGGAACCTTTTTGCGGGCCGGATGGGGACATTATTATCAAACGCAGGGCCTCGACGAATTGAATATTCAATTCAAAGAAGCTTCGTATCAACCGGCGAAGCTTGCCAAACATTTTACGCTGGGCTTCGAGCATCTTTTTAACAACGGCATTCATTTTCGCGCCGAAGGATATTATAAAAGGATGAGCAATCTTCCGGGAGCCTATTTTACCTTTCGAGATATTGATGAATTTTTTCCCGAAGTCAGAGATGATTTGATCAAGTTGTCTGCTGATCGAGCAACTTCAAAGGGAATGGAGCTTTATTTAAAACACGACACCGGCAACAAATTTTCCTGGTGGTTGAGTTATGTGTTGTCCGAGGCGAAGGACGAGGTGACGGACATTCAATATGCCGGAAGACTTGTCAAGCAGGTCGGAGAATTGCCTCGCGCCTGGGATCAGCGCCACACTGTCAATATCGATGCGAATTATCGCCTCAATAAAAAATGGCATTTTAATTTCGCCTGGCAATATCGCAGCGGTTGGCCATATACGAGTTTTGAGGTCAAACGCCTACAACGGACGGACGGCTCTTTTGCTTATTATCATGATTACGGCAAATTCTATGGCAGCCGTTACCCGTCTTACCAACGCTTGGACGCCCGTATGAACCGGCATTTTTATACGTCAAGCGGAAAGATCACGGCTTTTCTTCATGTCATCAATTTATATAATCACGAAAATATCAGCAGCTACGATCATGATGTTTTAGCGTCAAATCCTGCCGGTTTTCGCCATGAAATCGCGAAAGAAACCTGGTTCGGCATTATGCCCTTCGCGGGAGTCAGTTGGGAGTTTTAATTCTTCGGGTATGTTATCACATTTTCGATCGATGACGCCAAACGGAACGGACAGAAAAAAATGCACTGGATATTTGCACATCTGAGATGAGAATCACGCGCAGAACGGAATACCTCAAGCCGCCATTGGCGCCGTGGTCGATTATCATGACGGATGGCATTCTTCATATTCTCTGGATTGCTTTTGTGGTTTCAATACAAGTGTAAAACAACATGAAAAAGAGGGAGCGTGTTGACGAGAAAGTCCACACTTTCCCTCAAAAACCAAAAACGGGGAGATATTCATGATGGAATACTTCGGAAAAAGCCTGTAGGAAAAGAAGGGTTATGGAAAGCCTGGTTCAGCACTCCCGGATTTTAACAAGGCTAGAAATTCATCCGGAGTCAGAATCTGCAAAAAGTTGGCGGGATAATCCTTTTTGTTGCGCGTGA
>Ga0247727_10004065_pt1 | contig 31495 bp, 29 predicted proteins | sample WisWelCaveWW1625_FD_202498 | JGI IMG/M metagenome (GOLD analysis project Ga0247727, IMG submission 202498) | Biofilm microbial communities from Wishing Well Cave, Virginia, United States - WW16-25 | ecosystem: Environmental > Aquatic > Deep subsurface > Groundwater > Cave microbial mat | place... | reverse complement strand
GGGGGCTGCGCCGGGCCTTCTCGGCCGTGCCTTACTCAGCGTACGAAAAGTACGCTTCCGTCGGCCCAGCCTCCGAGGGCTCCGGCTCGCTCCCCGTCTCGGCGCCCTCGCCTTGCTCGCCGCTCGCGCGAGAAGACTTGTTAGAAGCTCCCCTGCAACCAGACGTAGCTGCGGACGTCGGATGCCTTGCCCTCTTCCCGGCGCAGCTCCGAGTTGACGAGCACGCGCAGGACCTCGTCCGGCAGCCCGTAGAATGCGCCGACCGTCAGCCGCTCCCAGTCCTCGTCGAGCACGTCGTAGCGGGCGAGAGGTCCGAAGCGCCAGGGCGTCTTGAAGACCAGGAGGGCGTAGTAGCCCGTGCCGGTGCTCGCCTCGCCGACCGTCGGGCCGGCCGGCCCCGCGCGCGTCACCTCTTCGCGGCCCTTGACGAGCTCCGCCGCCGCGAACACCCAGCGGTTGTCGAACTCGACGTCCGCGCCCACGCTCTCGAGGTCGAAGAAGTAGTCGTCCGCAGGATCGAGATCGAGGTCCCCGGCCTCGAACACGCTGCCGTTTCCGTACGATCCCCCGAGCCAGATCTTGTTGCCCCCGAACTTGTACCTGACACCGAGGCGTCCCCAGACCGACTTCCGCGAGTCGTCGTCCTCCTGGGCGTTCATCCCGGCTCCGTTGACGACCGTCACGGCGTTCTCGAGACGGAAGCCTCCGCCGAGCCGCACCCGCCCGAGCAGTCCCAGCCCTTGATCGCGCAGGGTGATCCCCCGCGAGAGACTGTCGGACACCTCCGTCCGGTTGACCGTGAAGAGGCGGGTGGAGGACTCGTTGTTCTCGTAGCCGAACTGCGTCTTCTGCTGGCCGATTCGCAGCTTCTGGCCGCCGAGCAGGCGAAGTGTGAGGAAGCAGTCGCGCAGCACGCCGCCTATCCCGGGCGCACGGGGATCGACCTCGACGTCGTAGGAGAGCCGGTCCGTCAGGTCGCCTTCGACCTTCAGCCGCGCACGCTGGACGCGGAACGCGCTGGGACGATGCTCGTCGTCGTTGTTCGTGTCGACGTTGAAGCGATAGAAGACCTGGAGAAAGCCGCCGAGCCGGGGCGTCCGGTCGAGGACCTGCTCCTCCGGGTCGTCAGCGGGGGGCTGCGGCGGTGGCTCGGCCTGCTGTGCGAAGCTCGTCCGGGAGAACGCGACCCAGGCGAGCAGAGACGTGGCGAAGGCGAACCTGCGAAGGTCTAAGCCGATCATCCACGCCGATGTACCACGAAGTCGGGCTCGGGCGCGGGCGCGGAGGGCGACCTTGACACCCCCTGCCCTTCCGCGGTTCGCTCCCGCCGACTTTCCCGAATGAGGAGGCTCTCCGTGAAGAAGGTGCTCGTCTCGCTTCTCGTCGCCGGTCTCGCCGGCGCGTCGATGCAGGGTTGTCAGCAGATTCCCGGCGCGCCCGGGATGCCCGGAGGGCTCGGGGGCTGCGGCGCCGGGTTCGACCTGAACGCCGGCACGGTCGGCGACTTCGGGGCCACCGGGGCGGCCATGAAGGTCGAGGGCTTCCTGAACGCCTCGATGGCGGTGCACAGGGCCGCGATGAGCGTCGAGGCTGACCTCGTCACGGCCTGCACGGCGATCGGGACGGACCTCGGCGTGCCGCCGGCGCAGATGCAGGCGCAGAGCCAGGACCCGGGCGCGCGCGTGCAGGCGGCGTGCGGCGCGGTGTCCGCCGCGATCACGTCGACGATCCAGACGAATCTCCCGCAGGGCGTGAAGTTCCGTATGGTCTTCCAGCCGCCCGTGTGCACGGCGGACATGAACGTCGCCGCCCGCGCGGCGGCGGAGTGCGACGTCAACGTGCAGGCGGACGCCGAAGTGCAGTGCGAAGGGAAGCTCGCCGGACAGTGCTCGGGCGAGTGCACCGGGTCGTGCTCGGGGACGTGCAGCGGGTCGTGCTCGGCGGATTGCAGCGGGACCTGTTCGGGGACGTGCAACGGGACCTGCGAGGGACGCTGCGGAGGCCGTGCCCGCGCCGGCGGCGGCGGCGGCGGCGCGAGCGGGGACTGCAACGGACGGTGCGACGGGACGTGCACGGGATCCTGCTCGGCGCGCTGCGAAGGGTCGTGCTCCGCGGACTGCAGCGGCGGCTGCGAGGGCGAGTGCTCGGGCAGCTGCTCGGTCGAGTTCCAGGAGCCGCGCTGCGAGGGCAACGCGAACGTCCAGGCGTCGGCGGAGTGCAAGGCGCAGGCGGAGGTCCGGGCGAGCGCCGAGGTCCGCTGCACGGAGCCTCAGATCGCGATCGGGTTCACCCGGCCGGTGGCGCCCGAAGTCCGAGCGCGCGTCGAGGTCCTCGCGCGCAGCTTGCAAGTGAACTTCCCGAAGATCGTGGTCGCGCTCAAGAAGCTCCAGGTCTCGCTCGTTCCGAGCGTGACGGCGTTCGCGCGCGTGTCGACGGACTTCGTGGCGAACATCGGGAGCATCAGCGGCGAGCTCGGCGCGCAGGCCATTCAGGTCGGCCAGTGCGTGATGGCGGCCGGCCAGGCGACTGCGGCCGCGAGCGCGAGCGTGAACGTGAGCGTGGACGTCAGCGTCCAGGCAAGCGCGTCGGCGGAAGCCGAAGGCAACGCCAGCGCGGGATAGCGAGGGCGACTTGCGCGTCGGTCATACCGTGGTATGATTTCGGTATGCAGAACGTCGCGAAGGTCGCGGTCAGCCTCCCGCGCAGGACGCTCGAACGGCTCGATCGCGTGGCGAAGGGACTGCAGCGCACGCGCAGCGCCGCGGTCACCGCGGCGATCGAGGCCTGGCTGCGCGCGAACGAGGTGACCGAAGAGAATCGCCGGTATGCCGAGGCCTATCTGCGGGAGCCGGAGCGACTCGAAGAGGTCGCCGCGGTCGGGGCAGCGGCCGTCGCCGCCTGGGAGCCCTGGGAGGAAGAGCCGTGAAGCGGGCGGAGATCTGGTGGGCCCGGTTGCCGTCTCCGGCCGGACGCCGGCCCGTGGTTCTGGTCTCGCGCGAGTCGAGCTACGCGGTGCGAGCATCGGTCACGGTGGTGGAGGTCTCTACACGAATCCGGGGGATCGCCTCCGAGGTTCCGCTGGGCCCCCGGGAGGGACTTCCGCGTCGGTGCGCCGCAAACACCGACAACCTGGTCACGATCCCGAAGACGTGGCTCGAGGAGCGCGCCGGCGCGATGGGTCCCGACAAGGCTGCGGCCCTCGATGCGGCGATGAGATTCTCGCTGGAGCTGGGCTAACAGGAGGCTGGTGTGAAACGCCACCTACTGCGGCCGACGATCCGGGGCAATCTCCGCGCCATGCTCCCTGCGGCCTCCTCTCCGTACATCGAGTACGGCTCGTCGGTCCTCGGTCCGCCTGGCGCGGATCTCACCCCGGCTCGTCGCCCTCGATACGGCGCCGTTTCACACCAGCCTCCTAGAACCGGATGACGGGGTCGCGCAGCCAGGCTTGCGCGGCTTCTTCGTCGCCGGCGGCGGCGAAGGCGAGGTAGCCGCCGACGCCGGCGGCGGCGATGCCGATGCCGAGCGCCACGATGCCCGGGACCGCGGTCGATCGCAGCTCGGCGCAGTCGCCCTGGGCGTCCTGGGCCGAGTCGGGCGCGCAGGTCCCGTCCATCGCCAGAAGCGTGATCCCGACGCCGATGCCGACGACGCCGGCGCCGATGACGAGCCAGGGGAGGATGCTGCCGTCGTCCGTGGAGACCTCGGCCGTCACGGGCGCGGGTTGCGGGTCCTCGGCCGGCGGCGGCGGGGGCGCCTCCGGCTGCTGGCGCACGCGCAGGTCCGCGAGGCGGCCCTCGATCTGGCCGCGGTCGTCGGCGTCGGGGTCCTCCGTGATGTATCGCTCGTAGTAGCCGATCGCCGTGTTCACCTCGCCGAGCTCCTCGTGGCAGCGGCCGAGGTTCTTGAGGACCGATGGGTGTCCCGCGATGGCGAGGGCTAGCTCGAACTCGCGGACGCACTCGCGGAAGCTGCCGGCCTCGAATGCGGATACACCCGCACGGAAGTGCTGGGCCGCGCGCGTCCGATCCGCGGCCGTCAGCTCCGAGTCGTCCGGCTGGGCGAGAGCGGCCAAAGGGAGAAGGACGACGAGCGCCAGGGTCGAAAGCCGCAGGACCATCATGCGGGGGATCGTAGCCCACCCCCCTCGTGCGGTGAAGATCCTGGCGATGGTAGGCTCGTAGCCCTGATGCCCAACGACGGATCGCTGCCGATCAAGGGAGTCCTGCTGCACGACACGCTCTGGCTGCGACCGGACGCCGACCGGCGCAGGGAGTGGGAGGTGGCGCTGCGCGAGCTGGCCGAGGAGGCCGGCATGTCGATTCGCGAGGCGACGGGCCTCGAGGGGACGGCGACTCTCAAGCTCGCGATGGTGTACGACGCGGTGGAGCTGCGCGCGCAAGTGGGCGAGGAAGTCCGGGTCGCCGCGCGCATGGCGCTCGAGACGATCCGCGCGCAGGTGCAGGAATACCTCGCGATCGTGGAGCGGATGGGCAAGGCGCTCAGCGAGGGGACGACGCACCGCCTCGAAGCGCTGGATCTGGCGAAGGCGATCGTGCACGACGACGCCGCGACGAAGATCCAGCGCGTGCTCAAGCCCGGGCTCGATCTGGACTTCCCGGCTGCGCGACGGTTCTTCACCCTGCTGTGCATCCTGGTACGGGACGGCGCCCCGAAGACGCAGGAGACGACGGAGACGTAGTGGTCCTTCGTGATATGAAGCCGGGCATGGCTCGTTCACTCGCGGCATGCCTCGTCTTTTTGCCCGCCGTTTCCCTCGCCCAGTCCGCAGACACCGTACGCGTCGAGCTGCACGTCGACCGTCCGCAGGCGACGCTCGGGATGCCGATGCCGGCCACGTTCCGTCTCGGCGGGCCCGGGCTCGGACGAGACGGAATCAAGGACTTGAAGGTCCTCATCCGCACGGAAGGCGGGCAGAGCCTGGCGGACCCGCGGCCGACGAGCCTCTCGGAAGACTTCCACGACTTGCGAACGTCGAGGCTGACGGTCCGTCAGGATGGAGTCTTGGAGATCCGCGGCGACCTGAACGACTGGGCGGTCTTCACCGTTCCGGGGCGATTCCAGGTCATCGTGACGCACGAGGTACCGGGTGCGCCGCCGATCCGCTCGGCCCCGATGCTCGTCACGCTCGAACGTCGCAACGAGGGCGACATGACCAAGCAGCTCGGGCGCGTCTCGGAGCGCGCGCGCGACGAGCGGCCGAACGCGCGGGCGGACGCGATGAGGGAGCTGGGGTACCTCGCGGATCAGTCCGCGCTGCCGATCCTGATCGGCGGCCTGTACGACGACGACCCCGAGGTCGCGCGGTGGGCGGCCGCGTCCCTGTCGCGGATGCCGGAGCGGCTGGCCGTCCGGTCGGCGCTGCGGCAGGCGCGGCAAGACCGCGGCCTGTCCGGGACACTCGTCGCGGCACTCTTCCGCGCGGGCGATCGCGTCAACGGCCTGGGGACGGACGTGACGGCAGGCGCGAACGAAACGGGCGCGAGGGAGCGTCGGCGCAGCGTCGAGGCCGCGGGCGTCGTCGGCCGGCTGGGCCCCGAGCAGTGCGCACGGCAGGTGCTTCCCGTCGTGCGCGCCGCGATCGGAGACCGCGACGCGGCAGTCGTCGCGGCGGCCTTCGAAGCGCTCTCGGGCTGGCGGGACGGGGGAAGTCGGGAATTGCTGCAGACCCATGCCACGCTGGGACCGACGCTCGACAGCGCGGTGACGGCCCTGGCGCGGCGCCGCGACCCCGAGTCGCGCGCGCACCTGCGCGAGTTGCTGCGCAACCGCGAGGCTGCGATCCGGACCGCTTCGGCCCGCGCGCTCTGGCACGCGGGAGACCGTTCGGGGCGAGGGGTGTTCGTGACCGTGCTACGGGCTCGCGACGCCGCGGCAAAGGTCGCGCTCATGACGTGGCTGACGACCGAGATCCCCGTGGAGACACCGCCGCCCGCGGACGAATCGGGCGCCCGCTGGTGGTTGGCGATCGTCGAGCGGATGCCTTAGCTGCGGCCGCCGATACGGGGGCTGCGCCGGGCCTTCTCGGCCGTGCCTTACTCAGCGTACGAAAAGTACGCTTCCGTCGGCCCAGCCTCCGAGGGCTCCGGCTCGCTCCCCGTCTCGGCGCCCTCGCCTTGCCCTCAGCGCGTACGGCGACGCAGGCAGAGGGGCACCAGCGCGAGCAGGAGCCACAGGCCTCCCTGTGGGGCTCCGCCCGTGCGGCACGTGCAGCCGACGTCGTACTCGAAGTCGCCGTCGCAGACGTCGCCTGCGCCGTCGTGGTCCTCGTCGCCCTGGCGGGAGTTGGTGACCGACGGGCAGTTGTCGTCCGCGTTCGCGACACCGTCGCCGTCGAGGTCCTGGCAGTCGTCGCCGACGCCATCCTCGTCGCCGTCGACCTGATCGGGGTTCGGCATGTCGCGGCAGTTGTCCTCCTCGTCGAGGAAGCCGTCGCCGTCGCGATCGGGTGGGCTCACCTCGCATGCCCAGCCGGCGGGGCACGGGTTCGATTCCTCGTCGCAGGTGGCGCCGTCCTCGCCGCAGTCGCAGGGCTCGTCGCAGGCCTTCGGGATCTGGCAGGCGCCGTCCACGCACGCCCAGCCCTCCTCGCAGTCGGGGATGCACGGGGTCGGGCTCGCGGGCATCACGCAGCTTCCGGGCTCGGCGCACGGGATCGGAGGCAGGCACGCGCCGCCGCGGCACTGCAGGCCGGGCCCACAGGCGTCGCAGCTGGCGTCTTCGGCACCGACGCAGTACATCTGGATCTCTTCCTTCACGAGCTCGACGCGGTCGACGTCGAAGTTGCCGGCGCCGTCGCCCGGAGTGATCCGCATGCGCTGGATGTCGTCCGACCAGCCGTCCTCCGCCAGGAGCAGGACCGTGTGGATCCGCCGCTCGCCGTCCCCGGAGATCGCGAACCCCTTCGAGTGCCCCGCCGAGAAGTCGCTCTCGCCGCTCGTCTGCCACCAGAAGGTCCCCGCCGCGCCGCCCTGGTTCGCGTCCATCGTGACCCGCAGGGTGTTGTAGTCCGCCGCGTGGAACCGGACCCGCGGCGAGTCGATGTAGGCGTCGCCGCCGGAGGTCTCGAGGTGCAGGTACCGATCCGTTCCCTGGCACCCGCGCCGGATGCAACGCTGGCCGTCGTCGCAGTCGAGGTCCGTCGCGCAGGAGAGCGGGTCGCGTGCCAGGACCTGCATGCTGGCGTCGGTGTGCGAGCCGCCGGCCGTCCATCGCTCGAGCGCGTCCTCGGCGAGCAGCGTGCCTCCCGAGTACCCCTCGCTGACGAGGCCCCACTCCCACAGCGGCAGGTCCTCCACGAGGTCCTCGGTCGTGAGCACGCGGCCGCGGAAATCGGTCTGCTCGTAGAAGTACTTGCTCCACTCCTGGCGCATCCGCACCACGCGGTCGAAACGCCCTTCGAGGCACGCCGACGTCTCGGGCGTGACCTCTCCGGGGCGCGTGTACCAGACGAACCACTCCCGCGTGAACTTCTCCCCCTCGAAGAAGCTCGGGTCCCGCGGATCGTAGCGTGCGATCAGGTCGTCGATCGTGAAGTCGACGCGCGTCCCGCGCACCGTCGTCCCGCTGCGGGCGCCGAAGCTGTCGTTGAGCAGGTACTGGCAGGTCCCGTCGGCCGTCTGGCACTCGTTGCCGTAGTCACCGGGCGCGCAGGCGGCGCCCTCGTCGCACTCGGCGGCGATCGTGCACGCCTGACGGACGCACACCTGCCGGAAGGTTCCGGGCGGGCAGTCCGAATCGATCGTGCACGACTCGGCGTCGACGCCGCGGACCGTCGCGGGCTGGATCGGGTAGGTGTCGCCCGCCGCGAGGTCGTAGTCCGGCTCGATCACGAAGAGTGGAGGGACCTCCTCTGGGGCCCTGAAGCCCCACAGGTACTGGTCGATCGCGTGGAACCCGCCGTCGATGTCGACGGCGACGAACGTCCCGTTCCCGTCGTCGCGCCACTTGTTGCCCTCCATGACCGATCCCTCGGTGTGCATGAAGAAGCTCCAGTGCGCCCCCTGGCGGCCGATCAGGTCGGTATCGGACAAGGTGAGGAACGCGCCGACCTGGTGCTCCACCTCCTGGCCCAGGACGTCGAAGAACGAGAACGGGCCGCTGTATCCGGCGTTGTAATCCGCGGGGAACTTGTCGGAGGCGTTCATGTCGATGACGCCGCTGAGGTTCTGGCCACCGCAAGGACCGCCACTCCGTCCCGTCCCGTCGATGTCGTTGCACAGCCCCGAGTAGAAGGCGAGCGCATCGCCGAGCTGCTGGTCGAAGTCGGACAGGACGATGAGCGTGTCAATGAGGTCGCCCCCCATCCGGTCGCTGAGGTACTCCCCGTAGGCGTGGTTGAGGACGCCGGGAGGGCGGAGCGTGTCGCACGTCGCCTGGTCGTCCTCGTCGATGGAGAGTGGGGGAACGCAGACGTCGTTCCCGTCGAGGACGTAGATGTCTTCGACCCACGAGTCGGGCACGGGGACGTAGGCGTGGGCGACGTTCGCCGACAGAACCAGGGCAAGGCCGAGAAGTGCGTGCCGCATCTGTACCTCCTACTGCGCCCGGAACGTCATCCGGTGGCGAAACGTGACGGCGACGGGCTGACCGCCGACCTTCGGGACCGTGTACCGGCAGCGCCGGATCCCCTCGAGCGCCGCCTGATCGAAGACGCCCGGCGGCTGGCCGGCGCGCACCCGCGGGTTCTGCGGGCGGCCCGAGGTGTCGAGCGTGAACTGGAGCATCACGAACCCGCTCTGCCGGGTCTGGCGCGCGAACGCGGGGTACTCGGCCGAGCACTCGCCGACGACCGTCGGCAAGGCGTCGAGGTCGCCCATGTCGTAGACGCGGTTCGTGGCCTGGCTCGGCGGCGCGGTGCCGGTCCCGCCGAGAACGCCGTCCGCGGAGGCGTTCGGGTCGACGGGAGGGGGCGCCGCGAGCGCGGGCATCGCGTTGTCCGAGGCGCCCTCGGTGACCGGACCCGGATCGACGACCGGCGTCGGGGAAGGCTGCGCCGTCTGCTTGGCGCGCCGATTCGACCGCGCGCGTGGCGCAGACGAGCTCAGCTTCGTCTCGGGGAGCGGCGGCGGCGGCGGCGGCTCCTCGGCGCGCTGCGTGCGCGCGAGGTCCATCTGGACCTCCTCGTAGCGCTTCGCCGCCTCGCCCGCGAGGGCCAGCAGGCCCACGGCGAACCCGACGTGCACGCCGACGGACAGGACGACGCTCGTCCGGTCCCGTCTATCGAGGGCGGCGAACCCGGGGCCTGTGACCAATGTCGACACTGGTTCAGGACATTGTATCAGTAGCGGATCCGGAGCCCCAACCGCGCCCGCAGAGGGTCCTGCCGGTCGAGAACGGAGCCGTTCGTCAGGACGTCGCGCTGCTCGATGCGCGTGACCTCCTGGCTGTTGAGGACGTTGAAGACCTCCAGGATGACATCCCCGTTGACCCCGGTCAGCTTCAGGAAGTTGTAGTCGAGCTTGAGGCCGAGCTCGAGCTGCGTCGCGAAGCGCTGCTCCTCGTCGTCGGAGGTCGTGGACAGGGACTCACCCGGGGATTGTCCGCGTGGCGCACGCCGGTCCTGGAAGCTTCGGTACAGATTGTTGAAGACGTAGAAGTCGTAGGGCGCACCGGTGTTCACGACGGCCGAGCCGCCCACGCTGAACGAGCCGAAGAAGAGGTAGCTCCCGTAGAGCTTGATGCTGTGCCGGATGTCGTCCGGCAGAGGGCCATAGGCGAACTTGGCCTGCTCGTAATTGTCCAGATAGATGGACGCAAAATTTTGTTGGCCGCTGGCGGGATCAGGTTCTGGAACGGTTCCGAAGCTGCGTGCGTATGTGTAGGAACCCAGGAGATTGAAGCGACCGACGTACCGGCGGGCGAAGAGCGTCCAGGTGAAGTTGGTCCTGTGCGCGCTCTCGGGCGTCTCGAGGTCGAAGACGAACTCGCTCTCTCCGTTCCGAAAGCTGTCGACGTTCGAGCCGTTCTCGTTCCAGACGATGTTCGTCTCGATATCCTCGAACTGGTGGACATACTCGCGGTAGACGACGTCGGTTCCGACCGCGAGGCCCCGCCAAACGTCACGCTCGGCTCCGACATAGAGCTCGTGCATGCGAGGCGCGTCGAGCGCATCGGGGTTGGTCGTGTCTCCTCCGTCCGCGACGCCGTTCGGTCGCCCGACAGTCACTCCCTGCTCGCCGCCCGAGTTGACGCAGTTCGCCAGGTACGGGTCGGCGGCGCCCGCTTCCTGCGCGGCCGCGTCGATCTCGCACGTGCGCTGGAAGAAGTCCTTCCCAACGAACCCGGGAAGGGCCAGGAAGCCGACGTCGACGTACTGGTTGTATCCGGCACGAACGACCGTCCGGTTGTCACCCGTCGGCCGCCAGGTGAGGTTCAGGTGGGGTGTCGCGGTGAGGAAATCCGTGACGGCATCGCCCGCGAAGTTCTCGCTATGCCCGTACTCGATGCCCACTCCGGGCGTGAGGGTCAATCGGTCGTACATGCGCGGCGAGAAGCCGTCCTGCAGGAAGAGCAGGAGCGTCTCGCCGCTCGAGGTCACGTCGAGGACGCCCTGAGTGCACTGCAGCGTCTCTGGATCGAAGTCCACGCACCACTGGGTTCTGGCGAAGGGCTCGCCGTTGTCGTTGCGAAAGGTCAAGCCGCCCGGGATCTCCGTCGTGTTCGGATTCCAGGAATGGGTGAACTTCGCGCCGTACCGCAGCGCGTGCTCACCGCCGAAGCGTCCCAGAAAGTGGGTCATGTCGGTGTTGAGCCCGATGGTGTTTCGAGCGTCGTGGATGATGCGGATCGCGTTGAAACTCTCGAGAGCGGTCGTCCGATCGGCCTCGTAGCCAGGAGTGTCGAAGTCACCGGACTGGGGGAAGACGTCGAGCAGGACCCGGTGGTAGTAGACCTGCGTGCGCCACAGGAGATTCTCGCCGAGGTTCTGGCGGGCTTCCAGCGAGTAGACCTGCGTGTCCTGGTCCTGGTGTCGCTCGGCCTCGGGCTCTACGGTCAGGAGTTGACGGCTATTGTCGATCGAGGCCGGAGCACCTTGAATGACGCCGATGACCTGGGTCGAATCCCTGGCCTGCCAGTTGAGCTTGCCCATGTAGCGCCAGCCCTCGAAGTGGCGCGGAGGGTGATCAGGAAAGCGCCCTGTCGGATCGCCTGGGATCGAGGACACGCGGTTGTCACGCTGGATGCTCGCGAGATACCAGAGCCGATCGCGCAGGATCGGTCCGTTGACGTTCAGGTTGTACGAGGTGTCGTTGAACTGATTGGAGCCACCATCCACCACGGGCGCGACGAGCGCATCGTTCGTGTGGAAGAAGCTCGCATCGACGTGTAGGTCGTTCGAGCCCGAGATCGTGACGAGGTTGATGACGCCGCCCATCGTGGTGGCGTATTCGGCTCCGTACCCTGCGGTCATGACCTCGGTGTCGCTCATCGTGTCGAAGTTGAAGTTCGTTCCGAAAGTGTGCGTGACCGGGTCGGTCACGGAAACGCCGTCGACGACGTAGGTGTTGTTGAAACTCGCACCTCCGCGGATGTTTGGATTGCCTCCACCCTGAACGCCGGGAACGGTCGCTGCGACGCTCTGGAAGCCGCGGCCTTCAGACGGGATCGACTGGAGGAGATCATCCGGCACGGTCTGGCCTACGGTAGATTCGTTCACGTCCACCGCCGAGGGCGGCGCGGTGACTACGATCTCCTCCTGGGCCGTCGGGATCTCCATGATCTCGAACAGCTCGACCGAACCGCCGAGGTGGACCTCGATGTTGCGCTTGACGATCGGGTTGAGGCCCGTCTTCGAGGCGCGAAGCTCGAAGGTTCCCGGCGTCAGGTTGATGAAGCGGAACCGGCCGTTGCGGTCGGTGCGCGTGACCCTGTCGCCGCCGATCTGCGTGGGTGAGCGGACGACGACCTGGACGCCGTCGAGGGGCAGGCCGTCCTGATCGACGATCTCGCCCACGACGGAGCCCGTCTGGCCCTGCGCGGCGGCGACGGCGGGGAGGAGGAGAAGCCCCGAGACCAGGGCGAAGGACCGGATGGAGAGCACTTACAGCTCCTCGGGGGCGCGCTCGTCGGGGAAGAAGCAGAGGTCCAGCACGCAGCTTCGCGGGAACTCGTCGGGCTCCGCGGGAACGGCCGGCTCCTCGCCGAGCGTCGAGATCGTGCAATCCTCGTTGCAGGTCGCGTCGGTCCAGCGCAGGTCCGGCGGCGCCGTGGTGCACGCCTCATCCGAGCAGGTCCGATCGCAGGCCTCCCCGATGTCCCACCGGCCGTTGCCGCAGTTCTGGTCGTTCTCGGGGACGGGCGGGTCCGTGTAGGGACCGAGCGGCTGGCACTGCTCCTCCAGCGTCGTCGTCGCCAGGGCGTTGCAGCGCTGGATGCACAGGCCGTCCGGCGGGCGCGCACGGGTCAGGCCGAAGCAGACGTAGTCCTTGATGGACCCGCAGCGGCTGTCGCGATCCTCGGCGTCGTCGGTGTCCTCGACGTCGGCGTCGCACGAGTTGTAGCAGAAGCGCGTCTGGCTGGTCCGGACGCGGATGCAGATGAGGTCAGGGATCATCCCGGGCGCGCCGTTGATGGGGCCGCCGAAGGAGTCGCAGCGCGCGATTCCGGGACCGCACAGCTCGCCGAAGCCGGCCGGCGGCGTGTCGCAGAAGCCGGGGAGCGCGGGATCGATCGGATCGCGGATGCCGAACTCCAGGTTGCACGACAGGTCGCCGGTCGGGGAGCAGTCGTCGTCCGTGTCGCAAGCGCCGACGGTCCCGCGGTACGAGAGATTGCGGAAGTGCGGCGACGTCCCCTCGGGGAGCCAGCTCGACTCGTCGAGCCAGTCCGTGTCGGGTGCGTCTCCGAAGGCGTCGAGGTCCCCGTAGCGATAGTCGCCCGGGACGACGACGTAGCGGATCCTCGCGACCGGCGAGTAACCGTCGCCGGAGATCGCAGGGAAGACGCGGTTCGCGAGCAGGTCGCCCGCTGCGAGGACGAGGTCCGTGCGGATCCCGGTGTCCTCGTCGACGGGATTGTCGCCTCCGAACAGGTCGACGACCGGGTAGACGACGTCCATCGGGACGATCTGGTCGGCCGTGAACCCGCCCTCCCGCGTCTGCATCACGTCCCAGGCGCCGTCGAGCGGCAGGCAGAAGGCCTCGAGGCGTCCAAACCACAGCTGGATCGTCGGGAAGGGAACCCCGCGCGCGGTGACGCCGTCGGCGAGGTCGCGATCGTGCGTGACGATCGGACAGTTGACGATGCGTCCCGTCCGCTTCGTGGACAGGCCCCGCTCGCCGAGGGTCGCGAGGCTCTTGACGTCGTTCTCCTCGTAGCCGCCGGGCACCGTGACCTCGACGATCTCGAAGAAAGGCGAATAGCCGGGGCGATCGGGGAGCGTATCGACGATGGGCCCCTGCCCTTCCGTCTTCTTCCCGTCCTCGGACACGTTCATCAGGACGTTGCCCGACGCATCGTAGAAGACGTACATCGAGTGGATCGGGATCGAGCCGTCGGACGCGGGGAGGATGCGCCCCAGGTCGTACAGCTCGATGCGGCTGCGCTCGTGGAAGCCGAAGGTCGGCAAGACCTCGCCGGCTTCCAGCTCGTCGAGCGGGACAGTGCCCTCGGGGAAGTCGCCGTACTCGGCGACGCCCGCGGAGCGGTCGACGGGCTCGGCGCATGCGGACAGGAGCACGGCAGCGGCGAGGGCGCGCGTCATCGTCCTCCTCCGGTGATGATGGGGAGGTCGCGGAACTGCTCCGGGCTGCGCAGCTCGATGATCGAGTCGTCCACCTCGTCGATGTCCCGGAAGCTGTTCGGGGCGTAGTTCCACGGAACCTTCACCTCGTTGACGCGGACGAGCGGCGTGTACCCGCCTAGCGGGTCGTCGACGGCGGTGTCGACCAGAATGTTGTCGGGCACGGGAGTCTCGCGGTCCCACTGGCGAACCTCGGGGAAGAAGGCGTCCACGGAGGGGATCGAGTGGATGCGCTCGTCCCCCACCTCGACGACGTCGGTCTCGAAGCCGGCCATGCCGACGCCCGGCGCGAGGTGCTCGCCGCCCTCGAGAAGGACGCACTCGGAGAGGAACTTCTCGTACCAGAGCTGCACGAGGATGATCCCGGCCGCTCCTTCGGGGAGCTCGGGGGCGGTTTGCGTCTCGATCATCGCGCAGTGCACGACGCGGCCGCTCGGGTGGAACGAGAGCGCGGTGCGGCGGAACATCGTATCGATCGACTTCGCGTCGTTCTCGACGTAGTCGCCGCCGGCCGAAACGTAGACGAGCTCCCAGAACGGCGAGTAGGTGTCGCTGCCGGGGGCCTCGTCGACGATCGGGTACTGGCCGCCGAGGATGGGCAGGCCCCCCCCGCCGATCGTCCACATCGGCGCGTCGCAAGTCGGGGCCGCGGCCGGGTCGGCGCCGGGGGTGACGCTCCCGCAGAAGACGTACATCGGGTTGACGCGGCCGCCGGCGAACTCGCCCTCGGAGCTGTGGCGGACCGACACGGCGCCGAGGTCGTAGACCTGGACGGCGGAGCCGCGGTACCAGCCGCCATGCAGCTCGATGGGAGCGAGCAGCTCGTCGGGGAAGTCGTCCGGGGGCAGCTCACCGGCGGTGTCGTCGATCGGCTCGTCGGCACAACCGAGCAGAACCGATCCGAGGGCGCAAACGACGAACAACCCCGCGCACATCCTGGTCATTTGTCCTCCCGGCGATGACGGAAGCAGCGAGCGGCTTATATCATGCGCCCTTCGGACTCGGCGGCGAAAAGTGTACGCTCGGCGGTACCGATGAAAACGATGAGGATGATCGCGGTCGTGGCGGCGGGTCTCTGCATGGGCTTCTCCCTGAGTGCCTGCAAGAAGGACTTCGGCAAGCCGGGCGACGGCGGCGGCGGATCCGGCGCCGAGCTGGAGACGGCCCTGCTCTGCCTGAAGCTCCGTGCTTGTTTCGCCGATCCCCGTCCGCTGTCGGCGTGCATCCTGCTCGAGGCGAGCGGCAACACGAGCGTCAGCCCCCTGCTGCGCCCGCAGCGCGACCCGGACGGCGAGCCGCACGAGCTGGTGCTGGGCGTGGACTGGTGGGAGCGGTTCCTGACGGCGCGGCACGACTGCATCGAGCGATCGACGACCTGCGACGACGCGCGCCTGTGCGGCAACTCGGACGTGGACGGGGACGGCGCTCCGGATTCCTGCGACCTCGAGACGCTCGCCCCCATCTGCCGGACCGACCGGCTGCAGGGGTGCTACGGGGAGTCCTTCAGCGCGTCCTGGTTCGAGATCGACTGCACGCTGCCCGGGCTGGGGTGCCTGCCGAATGTCGAGGCCGGCGCGGCCTGCGGGATCGAGGGCTGCATCGTGGGCCCGCCCGACCCCGTCTGCGACGGCGAGGCGCTCGTCGCTTGCCAGGACGGGATCATCCAGCGGACGGAGTGCGGGCAGATGGGACGGACCTGCGGGGAGGGACTCGAAGGCGAGCTCGGGTGCCGCGGGCACGGCGAGGCCTGCACGGACGAGCCGGTGGCGTCCGACGACTGGGTGTATCCGATGGCCCCCGCCACCTGCGACGGGAACGTCGCGAGCTTCTGCGACAACGGCGCCCTGACGACGATCGACTGCGCCGCGACGTCGATGATGCGGTCCTGCACGGAGGGCGCCCCCGGCGGCTGCACTCCGCCCGGCGGCGGCGGCGACGGGGACACCGACACGGATGCCGACTCCGACGCGGATGGAGACGCCGACACCGGCTGCAATCCGCGCAGCTTCGTCGGCGAGTGCGACGGGACGAGGGTGCAGTACTGCGTGAACGGGACGGTCGCGACGATCGAATGCGCCGAGAACGGCTGGACGAGCTGCGCGATGGTGGAGGGCGCCCCCGGCTGTCAGTGACCGGGCTAGAAATTCCCCGCCGACTTCGCCGTCTCCACGGTGATGATGCGCTGCTGAACGAGCTGCTTGAGGTGCATCTCGAAGGTCTGCATGCCGTAGGGGTGGACGCCCTTCTCCATCAGCTCCTTGAGCGGCGGGTTCGCGTCGGGGCGGCGCAGGGCCTCGCGGACGGTGCCGGTCACGATGAGGATCTCGAGCGCGACGACGAGCCCCTGCTTGTCCGCGCGGGGCAGGAGCCGCTGGGCGACGACGCCCCGCAGGCACGCGCCGAGCCGTTCGCGCGTTTCCTCCGCCATCTTTTCCCCCGCAAGCGAGATCACGCGCGCGACCGTCCGGGTCGCGTCGGGCGTGTGCAGGCTGGACATCACGAGGTGGCCGGTCTCCGCGGACTTGAGCGCGATGTCCATCGTCTCCTCGTCGCGGATCTCGCCGACCAGGATGACGTCCGGGTCCTGGCGCAGGGCGGCCCTCAGGGCGTGGGCGAAGTTGCCCGTGTCGATCCCGACCTCGCGCTGGGAGATGCAGGACGTGTCGTCCGTGTGCAGGAACTCGATGGGGTCCTCGATCGTCACGACGTGCGCGCGCCGCGTGTGGTTGACGTGGCCGATCATCGCGGCGAGCGTCGACGACTTGCCGTTGCCCGCCGCGCCGACGACCAGGACGAGGCCCCGCTCGGCGTCGGCGAACTGCTGCAACGACGCCGGGAGCCCGAGATCGTCGAACGTCGGGATGTCGAGCGAGATGGAACGCAGCGCGATCGCCAGGGACCCGCGCTGACGGTAGATGTTCACGCGGTACCGGCCGACTCCCTCCACGGCGTACGACGTGTCGAACTCCGCGGTCCCGTCGAGGTCGATCCGCCGGCCGGACGCGAGGACGATCTGCTCGGCGATCGCGCGGGTGTGCTCCGGCCGCAGCTTGTCGCCCTGCAGGTAGTGCAGCTGCCCCCGGACCCGGAACGCCGGGGGCTGGCCCACCTTGAAGTGAACGTCGCTGGCCCGGTACTCCTGGCCCTTGCGCAGAAGCTGATAGAGCAGGGTGGGGTCCACGGCCCCGATGATATCCAGTAGGATGCCCCGTCGCATCGCCCAAAGAGAGAAGATGAGAGACGAGGGACGGTGACGGAAGAACGACGAAGCCACCCGAACATCGAAGTGGAGCCGACCTTCGAAGATCGGGAAGACGAGAGCACGAAGGTCACGACCCTCTCGGACACGGATCCGCGCCTGCAGAGACCGCAGATTGCCCGGAACCGGGCGGCTCTCCTCGCCATCGCGGGGCCGCAGTCCGGGCTGCTCTTCGCGCTCGAGGGCGACGAGATCGTCCTCGGGCGGGGCCGCGAGTGCGGCGTGGCGATCCACGACGTGGGGATCTCGCGCCGCCACAGCGTCGTGCGACGGAAAGAGGACGGCTCCTGGGAGATCGCGGACCTGGAGTCGACCAACGGCACCTTCGTCGACGGCCAGAAGATCGAGGCCCGCAAGCTCGAGGACGGCGACCGGATCCAGGTCGGGCGCACGACGGTCCTCAAGTTCACGATCCAGGACGAGCTCGAGCAGTCTTTCCAGAAGGAGCTGTATGACTCGGCGATGCGCGATCCGCTCACGCGCGCGCACAACCGCCGGTACTTCCACGAACGGCTCAAGACCGAGCTCGCGTACGCAAATCGCCACGGGACGAAGCTGTCGCTCATCCTGATGGACATCGATCATTTCAAGAAGGTGAACGACACCTACGGCCACCTGGCCGGCGACGCGGTGCTCAAGGTCCTCGCGGGCGCGATGCACAAGATGATCCGCACGGAGGACGTCTTCGCGCGGGTCGGCGGCGAGGAGTTCGCGCTGGCGCTGCGCGGGATCGACGATGCGAACACGCGCACCGTCGCCGAGCGCGCGCGCCACAACCTCGCGACGTTGCAGATCCCCTTCGAGGGCAAGGTCGTGCGCTTCACCGTGTCGGCCGGCGTCGCCCACACCCCGGACGGCACGGGGTTCGATTCCCCGGAGGCGCTCTACTCCGTCGCGGACGCGCGCCTGTACGCGGCGAAGGCCGCGGGACGCAACCAGGTCGTCTCGGCGGGGTGACGGCGGTGGGGTCGGTAGACCCGGGGCGATTGGACTATTCGGCGCCCGGGGCTCGTGCGGCCCGCGCGCATGGGTCGGTCGTACCCTGGCCGCCGCGGCCAGTTCACAAGCGCTCGAAGTCATGACAACCCGGGGGGGTGACTGCGGTATCGAGCGGTCCGCGGATCGGCACGGAGCGGATGGAGCTCGTCGCCGTGACGCTGGATCTGGCCCGCTGGGGATCGCTCGACGGTCCCATGCTCGCAAGGGCGCTCGGGGCGCAGGTCCCCGGATGGCCGAGCGCGCCGGGCTACCGGCGGCTGCCCGGCCTGCTCGAGCGGCTGCGCCGCGACCCGGCCGTCGCAGGCTGGCTGGACTGGCTGTGGATCCGCACCGAATTCCCGTCGCGGCTCAGCGTCGTCGGCAGCGGCGGGTTCTCCGGCCGGCCCGGGCCGGACGGCGTGGCGCACTTCCAGTGCTCGCTGTGGGGCGTCGACGGGTCGCAGGGCCACGCGGCCGAGGGCGCGCGGGCGCTCCTTCGCTGGGCGCTGCGAAACGGCGCGAACCGGATCGTCGCGGACACGCTCGCCGCGCAGCGCAGCTCGATCGAGATCCTGGCGAAGGTCGGGTTCCGGATGGTGGGCCCGATCCCCGCAACGGCCTCGGTCCGCTTCGAGATCGACCAGATCGACGACGAGGTCTCGGGCGTGTGGTCGCCCCCCTAGCGCGAAACGCTCAGTTTTCCCTGATCTCCGCGCGCAGCCGCCGCGCCAGGTCGGCGAGGTTGGACTCGCCCGGGCACTTCTCGAGGATGATCTGCGTCCACCACTTGACCGCGCTGAGCGAAACGCCCAGGGCCCCGGCGATCTCCTTGCGCGTCATCTCGCCGACCGCGAGGCGCAGCACCTCGGTCTCTCTCGGGGACAGGCCGCGGGCGCAGGCGAATGCCTCGACGTGGGCGCGGACGCGCGCCTCGGCCGCGCAGGTGCGCTCCTCGACGCGGGCGAGGAACGCGCGCAGCGACGAGCCGTAGTCCGGCTTGACCGCGTACTCCGCGCCGAGCTGCTGCGCGCGGTTGATGAACTCGACGTTCACGAAGGCGGTCAGCACCAGGACGGGCAAGCGTGGGCACTTCTGGCGCAGCGCGGCCAGCACGTCGAGCCCCGACCCGTCCGGCAGCCCGATGTCGACGATGGCGGCGCTCGCGGTCAGTCCTGCCTCGAGGGAGCCGAGCGCGTCCTGCACGGTGCCGGCGACCTGCATGCTCCAGGTCTTCCGGGTGAGCCGCGTGATGGTCCGGACGGTGTCGCTGTCGTCCTCGACGAGGAAGATCGGGGGGAGGGAAGGCACGCTCGGGCCGAGAGTAGCCGAAAGACTGAACGGACGGCCCCCGGCCACCTTGGCCAGTGTTCGACGGGCGTGGTGTTCCCGTAGGATCGCGGCGCGGGGGGAGAAAGCGAGACATCCAACGTGCCGAATCCCACCGATCCCCCCGACCCGGGGCTTCCCCTCGCGGTCTTCAACGCGGTTCATGCGATGACCTACGACTCGGCGGCCGAGTCCTTCAAGTCCGGAAGCACGAAGTACTGGCTGTTTCTGGAACGCAAGTCCGGGACCGTCGACGTCGCGCAGTGGAACTACTGCACGGACACCGAAGGAGGCCTCAACCCCAGGGGCCTGATCGCGCAGCCCACGTTCAACGTGATCAACGGCGGCTCGTACAACTCGTCGAACGGAACGATCAGCTACCAGTCGCAGAACTACCGGATCCGCACAAAGCGCACCACGACGAACAAGTTCTACGCGGAGGCCACCGTCGTGTAGTGGGCCCCTGGTACAATCGCACGCTGGGATGGCTCCCGAATGGCTGCACCACGCGCTGTACCTCGCCCTGGCCGCCGTGGCCTGGGCGTGGACCCGACGCGAGCCGTCGCACAGGCCCTTCGCGGCGCTCGTGAGCTGGCTCGCCGTCGCGAACCTCGCCCGCGTCGGCCTCGCCGCACTCAAGGAGGGAGCCGACCGGCCCTACACCGGGTTCGCCCGCGTGGTCTTCCACGCCGACCAGGCGATCTTCCTCTCCTTCAGCTTCCTCTTCGTCGCGGCGGTCGTGCACTACTTCCTGCGGCGCGGCCCATGGCTCGTCGTGGGCGCCTGGGCCGCGACCTATGCGATCTGCCTGAACTACCCGACCGTCTCGCGCGACGTCCTCATCGCGCTGTACCGGACCGTCGGTGTCGGCTGCGTCCTCGCCACCTGGGCCTGCATCTTCTGGGGGATCGCGCGGCGCGCCGACCTGCAGCCTGCACTCGCCCACCTCGTCCTCATCCTCTACGCAGTCGTGGACGTCGTCACCAACCTCGTCCCGATGGCGCGGGACTATCTCGGCAACTGGGACGTGGTCCGCTTCGCGAACATCCTCTTGCTCGTGGCCTGCGTCGTGCTGCACGCCGCGAGCCTCGCGCGCCGCCGTGCCCTGGGGGTGTCCGCGTGAGTCTTTCGATCGAGGTCGCGATCTTCACCGGCTTCGGGTTCATGCTGAGCGCCATCGTCTGGTGGACCTGGCAGCAGCGCCAGCAGGCCCGGGCGCAGGCGGAGCTGAACGCGACGCTCGCCACACTCGGCAAGGAGGTCCAGGCGATCGCTCACGACATGAGTAACATCGTCGGAGTCGTCCTCACCGACGCCGAGGCCGCCCTCATGGCCCCTCCGGAGGATCTGCGCGAGGCCCTCGAGGCCGTCGAACGCGGCGCGCAGAGCGCCTCCAGCCTCGCAAAGGCACTGAAGGGACGTCCCGCGACCTCGGACGAGCTGCGCTCGGCCGAGGGACTCGTGCGCAAGAGCGTGGCGCTCATGAGGAGCAGTGCGAGGATCGCTCTGAGCGTCGACGGCGACATGCAGTTCCGCGGCGACGAACTCGACGTCCTGAGGCTCGTCCACAACCTCCTCGTCAACGCCGCCGAGGAGACACGACAGTTCGAGAAGAGCATCGTCAAGGTCGACCTCGAGGAAGGCGTCCTGCGCGTGTCCAACCAGGTCCGAGATCCGGGGAAACTCGACGAGTCGATGTTCCTCGAAGGCAAGAGCGGCCGCGGATCGACGGGGCTCGGCCTGTCGATCGCGCGGGACGCGGCGGGCCGAGTCGGGTGGGGGTTGCGCTTCGAGGTCGCCGGCGACCGTGTGACGTTCATCGTCGAGGAGCAGCCGGAGGAGCAGCCGGAGGAGCAGCCGGAGGAGAAGCCGCAGCAGCGCCCCGTCTTGCGCGCCATCGGGCCGAAGTGACCGCTCATCGCGCGTGCTACGATTGCGTTCATGCGAGCGGTACTCCTCGAAGCGCCCGCGAGCCTGCTGGAGGAGCGGCGTAGAACGGGCGCGGACCGATTCGACGAGATCTGGGAAGGGGTCCTGCACATGGTTCCGCCGCCGACCACCGGGCACCAGAGGCTCGGGTCCGATCTCCTTCTCGTCCTCGCTCCGATCGCCAAGTCGAAGGGCCTGGTCCCGCTCTACGAAGCGGGTGTCTTCCGCCCGACAGCCGGAGTGATGGACTACCGCACGCCCGACCTAGTCTTCGCGAGGCCCGAGGCGCTGTCCGACCGAGGGGTGGAGGGACGGGCCGAGCTGATCGTGGAGATCCGATCGCCGAACGACGAGACGGACGAGAAGCTGCCGTTCTACGCGGAAGTGGGCGTTTCGGAGGTGGTCGCTGTCGATCCGATCACTCGCAGGGTCGAGCTCTTCGAGAACCGCGACGGCCGGATGCATCGGCGCGGACCCGATGCGGCCGGCGAGATCCGTTGCGACGCGCTCGGCGTGTCGTTCTCGGTCGCGGACGGACCGAAGCTGCGGATCCGCTGGCCGGGAGCGGTCGCCGAGATCTGACGCTCTGCCCTAGAAAGCCTTGAGCCCCGAGAGGATGCGCTTCGAGATCACGATTCGCTGGATCTGGCCGGTTCCCTCGAAGATGTCGAAGACCTTGATGTCGCGGAACCACTTCTCGAGCAGCGCGTGGTCCTCCTGCAGCGTCCCGTGGGCGCCGCAGATCTGGATCGCCTCGATGCAGGCGCCGATCGCGGCTTGACCGGCCGCGGCCTTGGACATCGACGCCTCCTTCGCGTTCGGGATGCCCTCGTCGGCCATCCACGACGCGCTCCAGATGAGCATCCTCGCGGCGTCGAGTCGCCGCGCGACCCGGGCGAGTCGGTCGGTGAGCACGCGATAGCGCGGGATGGGCCGCGTGAGCACGTAGTTGTCGCGGACGAAGTCGCGCGCGTACTCGTAGGCGGCCCGTCCGATCCCGAGCGCCATCGCGCCGACCATCGGACGCGACGAGTCGAAGGTCTTCATCGCGCCGAGGAACCCCTCCTTCGTCCGGTAGTGGTCCTCGCCGCCCAGGAGGTTCTCTTCGGGCACGTGGCAGTCCTCGAGGATCAACTCCACCGTCTCCGAGGCGCGCAGCCCCATCTTGTCCTCGATCTTGCCGACCCGGAACCCCGGCGTGCCCTTCTCCACAACGAACGCGCGCTGACCGGCCCGCCCGAGGGTCGAGTCCACCGTCGCGAAGATCACGACCCAGTCGGCCTTCGCGCCGTTCGTGATGAAGCACTTCGTGCCGTTCAGGATCCAGCCCTTGCCGTTCTTGACGCACGCCGTGCGGATCCCCGCGACGTCGCTGCCCGCGGCGGGCTCCGTCAGTCCGTAGGCGCCGTAGTGCAGGCCCGCGGCCGTGAGCATCCCGAAGAAGCGCTGTTGCTGGTCGCGCGTCCCCATCGAGCGCACCGGCGGCCCGCCGAGACCCGGTCCCGGCAGGTTCATGACGACCGCGGCGTCGCCCCAGCACATCTCCTCGGCGCCGATCACCGCGACCCGGTTCGCCTGCTTGCTGCCCTTCTTGCCTCCCGGTCCTTGATCCCGGATCTCGCCGGCGCCGTCGTCCTCGCCGCCGTAGTCCTTCGGGATCGCGCCCATGCGGAACGCGTTCCCCATCGCGACGAGCTTGAGGAGGAACTCGTCCGGGACGCGGTGCTCGCGGTCGCACTGCAGCGACATCGGACGGACGACGTCCTTCGCGAACATGTGCACGAAGGACCGGATCTGCTTCTGGGTCTCGTTGAGCTCGAAGTCGATCATCGTCTGTCTCCTAGGTGGGCTTCTAGGTGAAAACGGCCTGGACGTCCGGCGTGGGAAGAAGGAGGTCCGGCCCGAGCGGCGCGCCGAGGTCGACGGCGGCGGCGAGCTGGTCGAGCATCTCGACGGTCGGGCCCACGAGCGCGAGGGTCTTGGCATCCCGCATCATCTTCTCGACGGGGACGTCGCGCATGAATCCCATCCCGCCGTGAAGCTGCACGGAGTCGTCCGCGCAGCGCATGGCCGCCTCGTGGGCGTGCGCGCCCGCCATCGCGACGTCGCGCCTCGCGTCGGTCCCGCCGTCCCAGCGCGACGCCGCCTTCCAGACGAGCCAGCGCGCGGAGTCGACGTCCATCAGCCGGTCGGCGAGCGTGAAGGCGACGGCCTGGAAGTGCCCGATGGGCTTGCCGAACGCCTGCCGCGTCTCGCAGTACTCGCGCGTGACCTCCCAGGCGGCGCGAGAGAGGCCGACCGCCCGGGCGGCGCCGGCGAGGGCCATGCGCGCGAACACCCGGCCAAGCCGATCCGTCAGGTCTCCGTCGCCGAGGCGCGCCGCCGCCGGGACGCGGCAGGATTCGAGCACGACCTCGCCGAAATGCACCGCGTCGAGCCCAAGGGTCCGCTGGCGGTTCCCCGCGCGCAGGCCGGGGTTGTCCGCAGCGACGACGAAGGCGCCCAGGCCGCGCCAGCCCGCCGCGGGGTCAATCTGGGCGACGACGACTGTCACGTCCGCGATTCCCCCGTTCACGACGAAGGTCTTCTTGCCGTCGAGCACCCAGTCCGTGCCGTCCTTTCGAGCCGTCGTCTTCATCGCGCCGTCCGCGAAGACGCCGGCCTCGCTCCAGGCGAGCGCGCCACGCCGCTTCCAGCCGTCGGCGCCCGAGAAGGGCAGCAGCCACTTTCGCTGCTGCGCGTCGTCGCCCACCTCGAGCAGCGCGTACGCGGCCGCGCCGGGACCCGGCGCCGCCAGGGCGGCTGCGGCATCGCCCCACGCGAGCTCCTCCTCGGCGATCACCGCCGTGACGAGGGCGAGGCCCTGGCCGCCGCAGCTCTCCGGGAGGGACAGGGTCGTCAGCCCCATCTCGTGGATCGACCGGGCAACGTCGTCCGGGAGCTTGCCGGCCGCCTCGGCTTCGCGGATCCGCGGGCGAAGCTGCGCGGCCGCGAGATCGCGCACGGTGTCCTGGATCAGCTTCTGGTCTTCGGACGGCGAGAAAGAGATCATCTGGATACTCCTGTACTTTCATGCATATACATACAACTGCGTAGTGCTACTACGCAGATCCATTCCACGGCTGACGCGGCGTGTCAAGGCCGTTGTGGTACCGTGCTTCGCCATGAAGAAACCGGTCGCGATCGAGATCGGCGGGCAGCGCTACCAGGTGAAAGGCGCCGACGAGGCGCACGCGAAGCGCATCGCGGCGTTCGTCAACGAACGGCTCAAGGAAGTCGCCAAGCGGGTCAGGAGCGCCTCGACGCAGAGCCATCTCGTGCTGACGCTCCTCAACGTCGTCGACGAGCTTCTCGCGTCGGATGCGCGCCGCCGGGCGATCGAGGAAGCGACGCGCGACACGGTCACGAAGGTCCTGCACCGACTCGACGAGCAGATCGGGGGCGGGACGTCGTAGGGAATCGTGGACGTCGTCCACATGAAGCGAGATCTGCGCCGGCGGATGAAGGACGCACGGCGCGCGCTTCCGGCGGAGCGTGCACGCGCGATGTCCGAGGCTGCGTGCGCGCGGCTCGGAGAGTGGCCGGCCCTCGCGGGAGCGAAGCGGGTGGCCGTGTACGCCGCGGTGGCCGGCGAGATCGATCCGGAGCCGTTCGCCTCGCGGATCCGCGCTGCGGGCGGGATCGTCTGCTACCCGCGGGTGGGGGGGGACGCGTGCCTCTCTTTCCACGAGTCGACGGCGCTGAGGCCTGGGCCGCTCGGCATCCCCGAGCCGGCAGAGGACGCGCCGCAAGTGCCGATCGAGTCGCTGGATCTCGTCGTGGTGCCGGGCGTCGCGTTCGACGCGGCGGGCCGGCGGCTCGGCCAGGGCAAGGGGTACTACGACCGGAGCCTGCCGCAGGCGCGCGGGACGACGGTCGGGCTGGCGTACGACTTCCAGGTCGTGCCGGAGGTGCCGCACGCGGCGACCGACTTCGTGCTGGACCTCGTCGTGACCGACCGGCGTGTGATAGGCAGTCGGGCGTGACGCCGGAAGAGCAGGTCGAGACTCTCGGGCGGGGGGCGGTGGACCTCGTCTCGAAGGCGGAGCTGCTCGCGAAGCTGCGGCGCGGCAAGCCGCTCGTCGTGAAGGCCGGGTTCGATCCGACCGCGCCCGACCTGCACCTGGGGCACACCGTGCTCCTCACGAAGATGCGGCAGTTTCAGGACCTCGGGCACACCGTCGTCTTCCTGATCGGCGATTTCACGGGACGCATCGGCGACCCGACGGGAAAGAGCAAGACGCGGCCTCCATTGACGGAGGACGAGGTCCTGCAGAACGCCGAGACGTACAAGCGACAGGTCTTCAAGGTGCTCGACGCGGAGAAGACGGTCGTCGATTTCAACAGCCGCTGGCTCGCGGCGATGTCGGCGGCCGACGTCGTCCGGCTCGCGAGCCAGTACACGCTCGCACGCCTGCTCGAGCGCGACGACTTCCGGACGCGGCTGCGAGAGGAGAAGCCCATCTCGACGCACGAGCTGCTCTACCCGCTGTTCCAGGCGTACGACTCCGTTCGACTCCACGCCGATGTGGAGCTCGGCGGTCAGGATCAGCTGCTGAACCTGCTCGTCGGGCGCGAGGTGATGGCGGGGTACGGGCTCGAGCGGCAGGTCGTCCTGACGACGCCGCTGCTCGAAGGGACGACCGCGGCCGTCGTCGACGGCAAGCTCGCCGGCGACAAGATGTCGAAGTCTCTCGGCAACTATGTCGGGATCGACGAGCTGCCGAAGGAGATGTACGGCAAGCTGATGTCGATCTCGGACGACCTGATGTGGCGGTACCTGGACCTGCTGTCCACGAGGGGCGCGGACGAGATCGCCGCGCTGCGCGCGGGGCATCCGAAGGAAGCGAAGCACGCGCTCGCGACGGAGATCGTCGGGCGGTACCACGGCGACGAGATCGCGCGGGCCGAGCGGGCGGCCTTCGACGCGGTGTTCGCGAAGGGCGCGCAGCCGGAGACGATCGAGGACAAGACGGTTGCGCTTCCGGAGGGACAGCGGCAGCTCTTCCGCGTGATCGCAGCGGCGGGCCTCGCGAGCTCCGGCGGGGACGCGCGGCGGCTCGTGGCACAGGGGGCCGTGCAGATCGACGGGGAGAAGGCGACGGATCCGATGGCGGCCATCGCGCCGGGGACCGCGCGGCTGTTCAAGGTCGGCAAGCTGCGGTGGGCGCGCGTGACGGTCGTCGACTGAGCATGGGTCTGGTCGAACGGAAGTGCAGCAACTGCGGCGCGACGCTCCCGCGCCCGGAGAACGACCTGCACGTGCGCTGCGAGTTCTGCGGCGCCGAGTGGGACATCCGACCGCCCGCGCCACCCCCACAAGCGCCGCAATTCCCGCCGCAGGTCCAGGTCGTCTTCCACGCGCCGCGCCCCGTCGTTCGGGTGAGCCGCGGCGCGGTGGGGAAGGGATGCGGTTGCGCACTGGCGATCGTCCTGCTCGTCGTCGCGATCGGCGCGGCGACGGCCTGGTTCACTCTCGGCGGCGTGGGCGCCGGCCTGCCGGGGCTGGACGGCATCGCGCGACCGCGGCTGAGCTTCCACCGCACGGTGGCGCTCGTTCAGGTGAACGGCGACGGCGTGGAGGACGTCGTCTTCCAGTTCCGCACGCCCGGCGCGAACGACGAGATGCACATCGGCGTGTGGGACGGGGCGTCGTTCGCGGAACTGTGGCGCGCGGGGCCATTCGGGACCTACATCCAGGCGTATCAGCACACGCACGCGGCGATCGTGGGGAACCGGATGCTGGTGACGGACTTCCGAGCGCAGGGGCACCTCTACGATCTGGCGAGCGGCGTGCAGGTCGCGGTGGCGCCGCTGCCGGACCGGGCGAAGCGCCTGTGCGCCGCGCCGGCGGGCGGGACACAGGTCTGGATGGAGGCGGAGAACGGGCAGCACGCGGTGATCGACACGGCGACGGGGATGACGCAGGCGGCGACGGCGCCGCCGTGGGGCGTGGGGTGTGCCGAGTCGTCCGATCTGTCGGCGCCGAAGCCGCCGCCGGGCTCGCTGTCCGTGACGGTCGCCGGATTCGAGTCGGAGCAGGTCCTGAGCGACGGCGCTCGCACGGTCGCGATCGGGAAGCGCGCGTCCGGGATCCGCGTGCCGATGGCGGTCGGCATCTCGGCAGACGGGAGGACGCCGACGTGGAGCGTCGTCGTTCCCACGGTGGACGAGGCGCTCGTGGAAGCGGACGACTTCGCGTTCGCGCTCGCGAACGGACGCCTCTTCTACGCGTACTCGCTCTCGAACGACACGGGACGGCTCGCGGCGTTCGATGCCGCGACCGGCGCGCGGCTCTGGGAATCCGAGCTGCCCAAATGCTGCGCTCACGGCGTGGACGTCGAGAACATGCGCATCGGCCCGACGCGTCTGGTCACCGAGCAGTTCGCCCAGGCCGAGTTCTGGGACGTCGCCACCGGCACCCTCCTCGGCCGCATCAGCCCGTGGTGATGGGGTCACTCTCTACCCATCTAACTATCTGATTTCATTACATTCACCAGGCTCCGTGACCGGGAATTCCGCGTCCCGGCCTGTTCAATCCGACGCGCGGGATTCTCGGTCACGAAGCCTGTGGAACGTAATAAAATCAGATAGTTAGATGGGTAGAGAGTGACCCCAGATCTGACCTAGTACTTCGCGAGGGCGATCAGCTTGGGGACGGGGTCGGGGGCGTGGGGGTCCCATTCGGCGGCGAGGAGCTCGGCGGGGCAGTGGCCGTCCTCGACCATCTCCCGCAGGCGTTCGAGGTGGGCGGACTCGTCGCGGCCCCGGCGGGAGAGGAGGTTCTGGCGGCGCAGGCCCTCGGCGGCGACGTCGAGCAGGTCGCAGGCGACGTCCACCAGCTTCGTCCCGCGAATCGTCGAGCCGAGAGCGAGGGCGGGGATCTCGCGCCGGAGGGCCGCTCGCTCCTGCGGCGTCCAGTCGCCCGCGATCTTCATCGCGGCGTCCGAAGCGTCATCGTCGTAGAGGATGCCCTTCCACAGCGCGGGGAGCGCGCACAGCAGCGCCGTCGGAACGCTGTCGGCGCCGCGCAGCTCGATCGTCCGCTTGAGGCGCACCTCGGGGAACAGCGTCTGCAGGTGCGACTCCCAGTCGTCGCGGCTCGCGGCATGCCCCTCGAATCCGCTCATCCAGAAGTCGCGGAACGTCTGCCCCGTGTTGTGGATGGCGCGCCCGCCGCGCTTGAACAGGAACATCGGGACGTCCAGGGCCCAGTCGACGTACCGCTCGAACCCGAACCCGTCCTCCAACACGAACGGCAGCGCGCCGCAGCGATCGGGATCGGTGAACAGCCACGCCCGTGCACGGACCGACAGGTCGCGCGCCCGTTCGCCCTCGACGAACGGGCTGTTCGCGAACATCGCCGTGACGATCGGCGAGACCGCGAGGGAGACGCGCATCTTGCGGACCGCGTCCTCCTCGTCCGTGAAGTCGACGTTCGCCTGCACGGTGCAGGTGCGCTGCATCATGTCGACCGCCATCGCGCCGCGCGTCGGCAGGTACTCGCGCATCACGCCGTATCGCGCCTTCGGGACCCAGTCGAGATCGGTGCGCGCCGCGAACGGATGGAAGCCGAGCCCGAGCCACACGATCCCGAGCTCCGCCGAGATCTGCGCGAGCTCCGCGAGATGTCCCGTGAACTCCGCACAGGTGTCGTGGACGGCCGCCTGCGGAGCGCCCGACAGCTCCAGCTGGCAGCCGGGCTCCAGCGTGATCGACGCGTCGCCCCGACGCAGCGCGATCACCTCGCCGCCTTCTCGCTCGCTCTCGGGAACCCAGCCGTACCGCTCGCACAGCGACCGCATCACGGCGAGCACCCCGCGCGGTCCGCCGTAAGGAATTGGCCGACCGTCCGCCAGGTAGACGCCGAACTTCTCCGCCTCCGTGCCGATCCGGAAGCGCTCGCGCGGCTTGGCGCCTTCGCGAAACGGGATCAGCAGATCGTCCTTCCGCAGCGGTTCGCCGTCCTCGGAGGTGGCGCCCAACGGGAATCGACGCTAGCACGGAGAACTCGCCGTGGTCCGCAGACACTATGATGGGGACCCCGTGCACCTCGTCGCCTGCGCGATCGTGCTCTTCATCGCCGCCTGCGCCAGGGCCGAGCCCGCCGACGAGACCTTGGGCCCGACGGTCCTCTCGAAGAAGTCCGGCAGACGGGTCACGCCGCTGCTGCGCGTCTCCCCCGACGCCCGGGACCGCTGGGTCCTGCGCCTCGAGGGTGGGTCCGCCGCAGCCGAGCTGGAGCTTCCGTCGGTTTCGGCGCCGGGCGAGGCCACGCGCAAGGTCTCTCGCCGCGCTCCGCACCTGTTCTGGTCCGACGAAGGCGAGCGCCTCGTCGCGGAGACGATCGGCTCCGGCTTCCTCGTCGTCTATTTCCCGCCCGGGCAACGTCCGTTTGCATGCCCTCATCGCGTCCTGCGCGCGACGGACGTCCCGCTCGCGTCGCGGGGCGCTCCGACTCTCGAGGCGCTCGTCGAGGAGATGCTGACCGACCCCGACAAGCCCCACGACGCGGCGGAGCAGCAGACCGCCTTCGACGACATCCGCCGCGCGGGCCCCGCGGGTCCTCGTGGGGAGGTCCTGACCCGCGCAGCGATACTCGCCTCCTCGCACGTCGACCTCGACGGCCTCGCGGCGCTGCTGCGCGAGCGTCTCGCGGGTCTGCCTGCCGCCGAGCGCGACCTGGAGCTCGCGAGGCTCGGGGCCGCCCTGCGCTCCGACGAGCCGCCCGAACGATTCGGCGCCGCGGCCGTACGCGTCGCGCGCGCGCTCGGCGAGGCGGGGGCGCACGACTACGGCGGCGACGTCGCGACGGCGCTCGCGCGCGTCGTGCGCATCTCGGCTGCCCCGACGAATGCGCCGAAGGTCGTCGACGCGGCGCGATGGCTCGCCTGGGCCGCGGGCGTGCTGCGCGCGCAGGCGGCGCGCGATCCGCTGCGCGCGTACCTCGACGTGCCCTTCGAGGTCCCTTTCCGGACGCGCGTCGCACGGTCCGTCGCCGCCTGGGCGCTAGTCCGGCTCGGCGACCCGGAGATCGTCGGGCGCGTGGATCGGTGGAGCGGGCCCTCCGACCGGAGCCTCCCCGCCTCGGGCGGCGCGGTGCCCGGCGAGGCCGAGGCGCTCGCGGGTCCCGCGTGGGCGGAGAAGGTGTCGTCCGCGCGCGTCGCGGAATGGGTGCGGCGTGAAGCTCTGCCTACTCCTCCACGTTCCGGCCGGGGAACCGGACGCGAAGCGCCCGCTCGGCCGGGACGATCTCGTACGGAGGAAGCGGCCCCTGCAGGTAGATGATGAATCGCACGCCGTCGTCGCGCTCGATGACCTTGATGAAACGCACGAGCGGGTGATCCGGCTCGAGCCGCAGGGTGTCTCCCGGGTGCGATCGGCCCGGCACGTCAATCACGATCCCGTTCGGGTTTGCGAGCGGGTAGTGGTTGACGTTCTGCGGATCCCGGTTGAGACGCAGGCGCAGCGCCGGCGCTCCGGGGAACGGTGACTCCGCCTCGGGACGCGACGCCTCCGCATCGATGTCGGCCGGCTCCGCCGCGAGGTCGGCCACCGGGGGGACCGCCTCTTCGGGGGCCGCCACCGGAGGAAGGGCCGGGAGGACGTTCGCCGTTTCCACGGCCTCGGCGGGCACAGGTGCGGGCTCGCGCGGCGCGCTCGGTCGCGGTGAGCTGCGCGGCAGCCCCGCGGCCGCTGGCGGCAGCGCCGGCGTGCTGCGCTCGTTCGCGACCGCGGCGACCGGCAGATCCCAGTACGAATCGGCCTGCCCCCGGGGCGCCGCCTCGTGGACGGCGGGGTCGTCGCGCAAGATCAAGACGAGCAGCGCGCTGCAGACGAGCAGCCCCACGGCGGCCGTGGCGAGCAGGAAGGGCACGCGGCGGCGCGCCCAGCGGTGCATGCGCGGGCTCTTGCGCTCGAGCCTCCCCCAGAACCCCATGTGCTTGACGCGTTCGACGGTCCAGGCGGAGGCGGCGGCGAGCGCGGCGGCGACCGCCGCGACGACGGGGCGCAGGCTCTTCGTCGAGATCTTCGGGAGGTTTTTCAGGTTGGGCAGGCGGATCGTGATGCTCGGGGCGTCGTTGCGCGACGGAGCCGTCGGAGCGACCACGACCGCCGGCGCCGCGTCAGGCAGATCGAAGAGCTCCTTCGCGTGGGGGTACAACGGCGTCGGCTCATCGAGGCGCGGCGACGCGATG
>Ga0247727_10004064_pt1 | contig 31495 bp, 17 predicted proteins | sample WisWelCaveWW1625_FD_202498 | JGI IMG/M metagenome (GOLD analysis project Ga0247727, IMG submission 202498) | Biofilm microbial communities from Wishing Well Cave, Virginia, United States - WW16-25 | ecosystem: Environmental > Aquatic > Deep subsurface > Groundwater > Cave microbial mat | place... | reverse complement strand
GGGGGACAGCAACTGTCTTGACTGTCAAGCACGCAGAGGCGCCCCTGCGTACTCAGAGGCACGCATGCCACAACTGATAAACCAGAAATTCCGGCTTCCCAATTCTGTGTCCCAGCCTTGCGATGCGGGCTCAACGGCCCACGCAACTGTTCGGGCTTGTTCAGAATGTAGACGTGACGACCCGCGCTGTCCCACGGTCTTTGAAGACCTCGGCTACGTCGGTCTATCACGTCTGGGTTGCCTGAAGACATATCGTGAACGAACACAGAAGTAAGATACAAGGCTACTTTTCTAGAGTTTTGCGGGGCCGGCCACGTGCAGCAGTAGCGGGGTCAGGTCTTGCAATCACACATTAGGCTGCTCCGCCTGCCTCAGTCGGCGACTCACAGTCGCATAGTGGACGCCCAAATGTTCCGCGATCTCGACCAACCGATAGCCATACTGCCGATAGGCCACAGCGATTAGTCGCGCCTCGCCACTCCGTCGTCGAAACACCTCCTGGAGCGGCGGACGCTTCGCTTGCGTCTGGCGCCGTGGTATCTCCCGGATCACCCGATCTGGCTGATGCTGCGCAATAAAATGCTCCGACCCGAGATAGATCTGGCCCGTGAGCTGCTCCCATGGCCGTAGCCCACCTCGCCCCTCGGCTACAAAGTTCCGATAGCGCTCCCGAGCTGGCCCCGCGCGTGTCCCAAACTGCGCGAGAATCCAGTCGGTCGTCAACCAGTCTGGGGCCTTCGTGTCCCCCACCGTCCCCCGATAGCTGCTCCATACCCACTGCCGGGGATGTGGCACCATGTGCGCGCGCACAGGATTCAAGACCACATAGCGGCAGAGTTCCAGCAAGTGCGCCTCCTTCTCCACAAGAATCGCAGTGAAGCGTCCCTGAAAGAGATGCCCCACCCGTTCATGTCGGCGATTGTATGTCTGAGTATAGCGGCCATTGAGCTGGCGCATGCCGCGCGAGAGATTCGCCTGCGGCGTTTCGAGCAGGAGATGATAATGATTGTCCATCAAGCAATACGCGTGGCAGAGCCAGCCAAAGCGATCGACGACATGGGCGAGGAAGGAGAGCCACTGCGACCGATCACGGTCATCCACCACGATATCCTGCCGGGCATTCCCCCGACTGGTGACATGATAGACGGCGCCAGGATATTCGATGCGAAGCGGCCGGGCCATGGGGCAAGAGTCTAGCCCACCAATTGTATGATTGCAAGACCTGACCCCACTTTGGATGGAAGATGGGACATTGAAATTGGTCTTGACAACATAACGAAGGAAGCCGTATCGTCCGCTGCTTTTCTGAGATACGGACCCCGAAATGATTCCATTTCATATGCGACGAGCCACAAGGGAGACCGATTAACATGAGCGCAACAGGTTGGGCGCGCGGATTGGTGGTGTTGGGCTTGGGGGGGCTGTTAATCGCCGGGTGCGCAGCGTCTGTCTTCAAGAAGGACGAAACACCGGGCCAGCGGTTTGATCGGGAAATGAAGGTGTTCGCAGAGAATTGCGCGAAAGCGAAATTGAAGCCGAACGATACCGCCTGCGACATTTTAAAGCTCAAGCCCGCTGATCCGCTGGCGACCGAAGAAGGCCGTTTCGCCCACTCGATCAAAATTACCAATCCTGTCCCTGAAGACAGCGGCTACAAGCCTGGGATGACGCCAGCACAGTATTTCGATCATCTCTGCAAGACCGAGGCGGGCGAGTTCATCTACAAGACCGTGGAGAATGTGGAAGGGTTGTATATGATGCGGCCGCGAGAGCAGGTAACGGATGATCAATTAAGCCATCTTTATGCCCTGGAAGACCCGTATGACGCTACAGATGATCCTCATCCGCAAGACTATCTCGTGCAGCCACCCTTTGGCCCATATCAGTTTATGGAATCAGTACGCACAAAGGATGACGCGGATAGCTCGCAGCCTTACATACGGTATTCACGAGGATCTGAAAAAGAAAGCAAGAGAGACTATGTATACATGGATGGAACGCGAAGTCATCGTGTCCCATACATTGTGCAAAGAGAAGGTGTCTCTTTGGTGAAAAGCCGTTATGGCTACACCTGGAGAGGAATTCAACGGCCCCATGATCGGGAGCTTGGGATCGTGGGAGGAGAACTAATTGTCCTGGATGTGCAGACCCAGGAAGCCCTGGCTGTACGTCGTGGATTTATCCGAAGCGGGAATGTCCGAAACCTCACAGGCATTTGGTGGCTAGGAGGGCAAGTGTGCCCCATCAAGAAGTCGTTATCTTCATCGCAGTTTATACAAAAGGTGATTAGGCCCACATCTGACGAAAAGTAGGGGGTACGCATCATGCCACAGTCCCAAATCGCTGCTTGGTTAGATTTCGCACTTCAGCAGATGGCTGCCGAGAGTTACTTGGATGACCCTGGTGGTCTACAAACACAGCTTGCCCGAGGTAACAACAATTTTGGTTTTGACCCAACAACTGGACCGCTTCTTGGCGCGACCAGGTCTACGAACGTGCTCGCTGACCGATTTATCGCGAAATATGACATTGTTGACCATCATGCCAATGACGCGACGGGGTTCTCGGCGACGCTCATGCGAGAGCGAGACCAAAATGGACAACTGACAAACAACTTCACCCTGTCCTTCCGCAGCACGGAATATCGCGATCAGAGTGAGGGTGGCGATTACGAACGCGACGGAGTATTTGCCGCGCCGCTCACGTTTGCAGCCGATGGAGAAATTGGCGCAGATGGTTTTGCGTTCGGACAATTGGCCGCCATGGAGAATTACTATCTTCAACTGACCACCAGTGGCACGCTGCCCCAAGGCGCGGTGCTCAATGTGACCGGATACTCACTCGGTGGCCACTTAGCGACCGTCTTTACCGAGCTCCACGTCAATGATCCCAATGTCGTTTTTGGGCATACCTATACGTTCAACGGGGCCGGGCGCGGCCATATCAATGGACCCGGCGCCACCGAAGTTGCACGGATTGACGGCATGCTGGACCTCCTTCGTGAGGTCCTATTCAATCCCGAGGCCGGCCTATCGCACATGGTCAATGGTCTCACGAATCCGCGGTATCTTGCCGCATCCGGGTTGGCCGGACAACCGTTCACGCCTTTTACGAGCGAAACAACCCTCGGGGGGGCCGGCAATATCTACACCGATGCCCGCTACCGCTGGGCCGTGGAGGTGGCGACCACGGTTTATAATACGGACGGGGCACAAACTTCTCCGGGAGAGGTGGGGACCAGTCCAGCCTTTGCGAAAATCACGCAGCTCTATGGCCTTGCCACAACCGGTGATCTCAACGTCGTGGCGAACTCCGGCGTGCATGCTCCGGCGACTCCGGTGTTTATCGAAGGCCAGCCCCAGATCGAAGGCGTGCCGTTCTTTCAAGATCAAGCCAGCTTCGGTAACACGCACGCCATTACGTTACTCGTCGATTCCCTGGCGGTCCAAGAGTTGATCCAGAAGATAGATTCCCAGTATGGCCAAGCCAGTGCGGAACTCTTAATTAAAGCCGCCTCCAATACGCGCGCACAAAGCCTGGCTCCCTTGAACACGACGGATGTGGTGGAGAGTGATTCGTTAGAGAAGACGGTGGACGCATTTCGGAAGCTGTTCCGCGATCCCGCATTGTCGCCAGCCAGCCCCTTGCCCGTCAATTCCCTTGTCGGTGGGTTTGGTGATCTTGGCAATCGCAACGAGATGTATGGCGCCATTCAAGAAATCAAAAATCGGGTCGATGTCCTGCAGACCCAACAACCTGGCGTCGTCTTCACCATCGCCGATCTGACCAATCCGAACGTGAGCGGTCCCGCCATGGCAGGCACCGCTGACACCGACACGGACCAAGGCTTGGCCTATCGGTACGCGCTCAAGGAACTCAACCCGTTTGCGGTTACCGCCAATACCCCGCAAGCGAATGATGTGCTGTATCAAGCGCACAATGCGGAGGGACAACTCGATCGATTCAATGCCACCACAGGGACTGGCACACTCACGGCGCAATATCTGACTGACCGGGCATTGTTCCTGAAAGAGAAGATTGCACTCAATCAGCTGGACCAACCCACCTCCTCCGGCAACATCCACTTCAAAGACTTGGCACCTAATGGCCTGGAGATCACCACCACGATCGATTTCCGCGAGGATCAGGAGTTCCTCTTCGGCTCCGACGGCGATGAAGGGATCGGCGTCCTGGTGGGCAACAGCAGAGCCGACCATCTCTATGGCGGGGGAGGGAACGATCTCCTTGAGGGCGGTGATGGCCGTGATTACCTGCAAGGCGATGCAGGGATCGATCGACTCGATGGTGGTGAAGAAGCCGATACGATGGCCGGGGGAGCGGATAATGACTTCTACATTGTTGACGACCTTGGTGATGAGGTCATTGAAGGGTTGAACAACGGGACTGATCGAGTCGAAAGTTCCGTGAGCTTTACCCTTGGCGCCAACGTGGAGCATCTGACGCTGACGGGTACTGCCGACCTCAGCGGTATAGGGAATGCGCTGAATAACGACATCACCGGCAACGATGGCATCAATCGACTCGACGGCAAGGGCGGCACGGATCATCTGATCGGCGGCATCGGGAACGATATCTTATCTGGGGGCACCGGCAACAATGACCTGCTCGAAGGCGGCGAGGGGCTCGACACGTACTATTACAACATCGGGGACGGTATCGATCAGATCGAGGATTCGAACGCCACGGGCAAGATCGTCTTCAGTGGTGGACTGCTCCAAGGCGGGATCAGTACCGATGGGGGCGCCACCTATGTCAGTCTGGACGGCACCGAGACCTATGTCCTTTCCGGTGGCCATCTCATTGTGAATGGCGTCCTTACGGTTAACGCGAACTTCCAGAGCGGGCAGTTCGGAATTCAGCTCGACGATCTGTCGGATCTTCCCACGAATACAGGCCCACCAACTGGGCCATTTCAGGTGGTGCTGACGGGCTCCGAGGGACCTGACGCTCTAGGCCCAGGAGGCCTTCCTGGGCCTGGTAACGCCGTGTTTGGCTTGGGGGGCAATGATCGCCTTGCCGGAATCGATCAGGGAATTGATCTCCTTGATGGGGGAGCGGGCGATGACATACTGACTAGCCTTAGTGGGAATGACTATCTCGATGGAGGGCCGGGAAATGACTATTTGAGGCAGGGGGATGGAAATGGGGTTCTCCTCGGTGGCACCGGGGACGACGTGTTAATTGCAAGTGAAGAATTATTGTTCGTACCAAGTGATCGAGACTATCTGGACGGGGGAGAAGGGGTGGACTATCTATGGGGAGGCAAGGGAACGGATGTATTGCTAGGCGGGGATGGCGACGATACCTTGCGCGGTGACAATCTCCCGGACGGGTGGCCAGCTCTTCATCCAGAATTTGGCACTCCAGTTTCAGGCCAGGCCCTCTTCAGCGCGACCGGGGCGGCCGATTTCCTCGATGGGGGGAGCGGGAACGACCTACTGGTCGGAGATAGCGACGACGACATTCTGTTTGGTGGAGCAGACAACGACCGGCTCTTCGGTGACGATGAAGCAGGCTATCTCGTGGAGCCGGGCGATGACAGGCTCGATGGGGGCGCCGGGGACGATTTCTTAGCCGGTGGAGACGGTGCAGATTCCCTCTCTGGTGGAACTGGACTCGATCAGCTGTTTGGCGACAAGGGCACCGACGTACTCGATGGCGGCGAGGCGGCCGATACATTGCACGGCGGCGATGGGGCGGACGAGCTGTTCGGCGGTGCGGGGGACGATCTGCTCTTCGGCGACGGGTTGAATAATACGTCCGAGCTCAGTGTGGCGGGTGCTGCGGACTTTATGGATGGCGGCGCCGGTAACGATCATCTTAAGGGGGGCATTGGTGACGATACGCTCTTCGGCGGGACGGAAAACGACGTGCTATTTGGAGACGAAGGAGCCGACACAGTCTTTGGCGATGAGGGCGATGATGAGTTGCAAGGCGGCGACGGTCTTGACCTGCTCGGTGGAGATGCGGGCGATGATCGGCTGTTTGGCCAAGCGGACGACGACACACTGTATGGCGATGCGGGCAATGACCGCCTGGCGGGCAATGACGGCATCGATTCGTTGTACGGCGGAGTCGGAAATGACATCCTAGAAGGCGGCAAGGGGTCCGATGTCCTCGTCGGCGGCACGGGCCACGATACCTATATCGTGAGCCTCGGCGATGGACAGGATACGATCACCGATACGGCGCTTGCAGGCGAGGGAAATCTGATTCAATTCTTTTCCGGCATCACGCTGGAATCACTCATCCTCACTCAAGATCAAGCCCAACAGATATTGACGATTCAAGTCGCCGGCGGGGACTCCGTCCGGTTACTCGGCTTCAATCCGAACACGTTCAACTATGTGGTGAACACCCTGGCCTTTGCCGATGGAACGCAGGTGGCGTTGGCGGATCAGTTACCGTTGCCGGGAGGCCTCATCGAAGGCACGGATGACAACAATAGCATTCGCACCGGCTCCACCGACGATACGATCTTTGCCGGAGCCGGCAACGACGTGGTGACCGCTGGGGCGGGCAATGATGTGCTTCTAGGCGGGAGTGGAAATGATTTCCTGGCTGGCGGTGCGGGGCAAGATCGGTATGTGTTCAATGCCGGCGACGGGATAGACACGATTTCCGATACGGCCGGTGAAGGCAATCGTCTCGTATTTGGCACCGGAATGACGTCGAGTTCCATCACGCTGGGTCTAGGGCCCGGCAATGCGTTGGAGATTCGCGGGCAGTTGCCCGGCGATCGCCTCGAAGTCGGAGCGCTTGTGCCCGGGGCCTCGCCGATTGAGACCGTGCAATTTGCTGACGGGACAGTGCTAACCTTCGATCAATTCGTCGCGCGAGGGATCGACATTGCGGGAACATCTGGATCAGACACGGTCATCGGGACGGATTTTGCTGACCGTATCACGGGCGGCACCGGCAATGATGTGTTGTTTGGTCAAGGTGGGGCCGACCAGGTGTTCGGCGGCGATGGGGACGACGTCATGCGCGGCGGCGAAGGCGCCGATGTGCTGAACGGCGAAGCCGGGAACGACAGTCTCGAAGGGGAGGCCGGCAACGATGTGCTGGCGGGTGGAGCCGGGGACGATCAGCTGCTCGGCGGAGAAGGCAATGACACGTATCAATTCAATCTTGGCGACGGGATAGACAGTATCAGTGATTCGATTGATGTGGCCGAACCTAATCGTGTGGTGTTTGGACCCGGCATCACGGCGTCGACCGTCACTCTGACGACGGATTTCGGCCAGGTGGTGGTGCGCCCGGGTACTGCCAATGAAGGCATCAAGAATGGGGCTAACGGGAGCGATGTGCTGGGATTCCGTACTGTGGACCTCTTTGAATTTGCGGACGGAACCTCCATCACTTATGCCGATCTTGTTGCGCGCGGGTTTGATCTCGACGGCACGGAATTCGACGATTTTCTGTTCGGCACCAATGTGGTAGACCGCTTCCGCGGCGGACTCGGGAATGATTGGCTGGAAGGCGGTGAAGGGAATGATTCCTATTTCTTCAATCTCGGCGATGGGGTCGATACGATTGTGGATGCCGCGTCAGCTGGTGCGGTCAATAAAGTGGTTTTTGGTGCCGGCGTCACGTCTTCCGATCTACGCCTCGATCTGGCTCCCGATCAATCAGACTCCAATCTCAGTGACTTGCTGATCCGTGTTGAGACCGGCGGCGACTTGGTCCAGCTCGATACCTTCGATCGCAACAATGTGGCGGGTCCGCGAACGGTCGAGACCTTCCAGTTCGCCGACGGCAGTACGCTGACCTACGATCAGTTGCTTGCGCGTGGGTTCGATCTCACCGGCACGGACGGACACGATCAGATTGGCGGAACGAACGTGGCCGATCGGATTGTTGCCGGCGATGGCGCCGATGTGCTGCGGAGCGGATTGGGGGACGATACGCTCGACGGCGGGCTCAGCAACGATCGGTTAGTTGGCGGACAAGGGAACGACATTTATGTGTTCGGCCCTGGTTCTGGTGAGGACGAGATCCTGGAATTCCAAGGCAGCCAAGATACGATCCGTATGGCCGCCGGAGTCGCTCCTTCAGATCTCGTGGTCACGAGGAATAATAACGACCTCGTCTTAAGCCTCAACGGCGGCGCCGACCGACTGACGGTGCCGTTGTATTTTCTCGCTTCCCCGCTTCAAATTGAACAAGTCCAGTTTGCTGACGGGACGGTCTGGGATCAGGCGTTCCTCCAAGATCTGACGCAACCAGCGATCACGGGAACAGGTGGGTCGGATTCTCTTATGGGTACGAATGGTGATGATCGCTTGGCTGGCTTGGCCGGGGACGATCAGCTGACGGGACTGGCGGGCAACGACCTCTTAAGCGGTGGGACTGGAGCCGATACGCTAACGGGCGGGTTGGACGATGACACATACCTCGTCGATGATGTGGACGATGTGGTCACCGAGCTGGCGAATGAGGGCATCGATACAGTTCAGAGTGCGGTAACACGTACGCTGGACGCCAATGTGGAACGCCTTACCTTAACCGGCACCGCTCCCATCAATGGGACGGGCAACGATCTGAACAATCTGCTCGCGGGCAACAGTGCTGCCAATGTGCTGACCGGTGGGTTAGGCAACGACACCTATGTGGTCGGTGCGGGCGACCAGGTGGTGGAATTGCTCGGGGAAGGTACGGACACTGTGCAGGCTAGTGTCAATACGACGCTCGGGGCGAATGTTGAGAATCTGACGGTGACCGGCAGCGCGTCAGTCGCCGGAACAGGCAACGAATTGGATAACGTCCTCCAGGCCGACGGATCGATCAGTGTCCTGGCCGGCGGCGACGGCAACGATACCTATGTGATCGGGCCGAATGGTGATGACGACATCCTCCTTGAGACATCAACCGGTGGCATCGATACGGTGATCGCCGCGCACGACTATCGACTCCCGGCATACATTGAGAATTTGACGGTGCTCGATCATCGAGTCCCCGATTTTGAGACCTTCTCTCTCATCCCATATGGGTCGCCTGGGATCTTTGTGATTGGATATGGGAACGACCTGGATAACATGATAGTTGGCGGGCGAGCGAATAACGTCCTGGATGGTGGGCTGGGTGCCGATACACTGATCGGTGGGGCCGGCGATGACACATACGTGGTCGACCATCCCAATGACGTTGTCATCGAGCAGGCGAACGAGGGGCTGGACACCATTCAAAGCTCGGTGAACTACACCCTTAGCGCGAATGTGGAGAACCTCACACTCATTGGCACGGCTTCGATGAGCGGAACCGGAAACGCCATGAATAATGATGTGAGGGGCAATGATGCTCCGAACGTGTTGGATGGAGGAGCTGGAAATGACAGTCTTTTAGGATTTGGAGGTGCGGATACCTATCTCTTTGGTCGTGGGTCTGGACAGGATTTTGTGTTCGACTCCAGTGTGGCCGGCGCGGTCGATACAATTGAATTTGCTTCAACTGTTGCGCCGGGCGAGGTTGAAGCCTACCGCTTCAACTATGATCTTGTGCTGATCATTAGCGGAACCGCTGACGAACTGACCCTTGCGAGTTTTTTTGGCTCACCCGGTTACGATCAGAAGCAAGTCCACTTTGCCGATGGCACGGTGTGGAGCAGTGTTGAGTTAAGCACTCGGGCAATAGTAGGCAGTGTCCTCAATGGTTCATTCGAGGACGACGTCATCCTTGGAAGTGACGGTTATGATGTGCTGATTGGAGCAGGCGGCGATGATGTGCTGACGGGAGGGCGTGGCAACGATTCGTTGTATGGAGATGCAACAACTCCATTGCAGTTTGGACAACAGATTTTCGGCAATGACACCCTCAGCGGTGAGGCCGGCGATGATATCCTCATTGACTTTTGGGGGACGAATCTGTTTGACGGAGGGGCGGAAAACGACGTGCTGATTCTCGGAGCCGGAGTCGACACCGTCTTGTTCGGTCGAGGATCCGGAGTTGATCATGTGACGCTCGATAACAATCGGAGCGACATCGATATTATTCAAATGGCTGCGGGGATATCTCCTGCCGATGTTGTCATGACATGGAGCTCTCCTTCCAGTGTGGATTTTCTCATAGCTGATAGTGGAGATAGACTGGCGGTGGCGCTCTCAACGGATTGGTTCGCTGTGGGGCCGGAAACCATACAAGCGGTGGTGCGATTCGCCAATGGTACTGAATGGAACCTGGCCTGGTCAGGTTCCAACTTCAGCTTTCCCACAGCCACTCCATTTGATGATGTCATCTATGGCCTTCCCGGCGAAGAGCTCCGCGGATTGGCAGGAAATGATACCTACTCTGTGGACGCCGGGAGCGGTCCGGTTATCGAGTTTCCCGACGAAGGAATCGATACCGTTCAGAGCACGGTAGACTACACGCTGCCCGTCAATGTCGAAAACATTTTCCTCGCAGACAACTTCACGAGCGTCGGCCCTTACGATGGTACTGGAACTGGAAACGAACTGGATAACCTCATCGTCGGCAATACGCGGGATAACATTCTTAATGGAGGGGCGGGAAGCGATGTCTTGGTTGGAGGACTGTTCCGCGCGTTTGAAGTAGGGCTTTCGGAGACGGGTAGCGACATTCTCATCGGCGGTGCGGGCGACGATGTCCTGATGGCCGATGGAGGGGATTTCGCGTTCTATTCGATATCAGGATTTGATGGGGGAGGAGAGAGGCGAGATGATGTTGTGCGGCGAACCGACGACCTCTTCATCGGGGGCATCGGCAACGATACCTACATCCTGCATAGCCAGCAGCAGACCGTGGCGGAGTTTGCCAATGAGGGGACGGATACGGTGTGGAGCACGGTCGATTATGTGTTGGGAGACCAGGTCGAGAATCTGACGCTCCTCGAAAATCTGCTCACCTTTCTGCCAGGCCCTCTATCAGGTACAGGGAACGCATTGGACAATCTCCTCATCGGCAACAGTGAAGACAATGTGCTGAGTGGTGGAAATGGACACGACACCCTATCGGGCGGTAGCGGGTTCTACAGAGATTCCGGAGCAATTCAATCGGGCAGCGATCTTCTGATCGGCGAGGCAGGCAACGACACCTACCTCTTCAAGGCCGGGGATGGGATCGACACAATCGCCGACACGGCTGCTCAGGGCGAAGGCAATCGGATTCAGTTTGGAGGTGGCATTACCCAAAGCGATCTGACGTTCACGCAGGACGACATTGCACGGACCTTGACGATTCAGGTAGGCAGCAGCGGAACAGATCAACTCCTCCTCGCTAACTTCGATCCGACCGATGTTAATGGCTCGTTGGTCGTCGAGACGCTGGCCTTTGCGGATGGGAGTGCGGCAAGCCTCACGTCGTTGCTGGGACTCGGCGGCCCCGTGGTGACGAATGGCGACGATACGATCACGACCGGCGGGGGCGACGATGTGGTTGATGCGCTGGGCGGCAACGATGTCGTGGATACAAGCGCCGGGAACGATACGATCACGGGTGGAACGGGGAACGATCAGCTCACAGGCGGCGCGGGCAACGACACCTATATCTATAACTTGGGCGATGGGGTCGATACGATTACAGACCAGACTGCGCTTGGCGAAGGGAATACGCTGGAGTTCGGTACAGGGATCACGTCCACCGATCTGACTCTCGGCGTCGGCTCGCTGCTGATTCGCGTCGGCGCAAACGGCGATGCGATTCATCTGACGCCCTTTGATTCGAATGACTCATTAGGTGTGCATGCGATTGAGACGTTCCGCTTTGCCGATGGGACGACGTTGAACTACAGCCAATTGCTCGCTCGCGGCTTCGACCTGACTGGTACAGCCGGCAACGATGTCATCACCGGCACGAACGTGGTGGATCGGATCAGCAGTTTGGCCGGGAATGATATGCTGGATGGACGCGCAGGAGCCGACGTCCTGGCCGGTGGAACAGGTGACGATGTCTATGTCGTGGATGATGCAGGTGATGTCGTGACGGAATTGCCCGATGAAGGGATCGATCAGGTGCAGAGTTCGATCGATTACACGCTGGGCCTAGAGATGGAGCAGCTGACCCTCACCGGCGCAGCCAATCTCATGGGCACCGGCAATGCGCTCGACAACTCACTTACCGGTAATAGTGGGAACAATGTGCTTGACGGCAGTGCTGGTGCCGATGTGATGGCGGGTGGCGCGGGAGACGACGCGTACCTTGTTGAGCATGTCGGCGATGTCGTGGCAGAACAGCCGAACGAAGGCATGGACAGCATCCAAAGCTCTATCACCTATGCCCTCGGAGCGAATGTCGAGAACTTGACCCTGACGGGTGCCGCAACGATCAATGGGACCGGCAATGAGCTGGACAATATTCTCATGGGCAACGACATGGCCAACGTGCTGGCCGGAGGCGACGGGGACGATACCCTGACCGGATTGGCCGGGAATGATGTGCTGGATGGCGGACAAGGCCACGATCTGCTCGACGGCGGGACGGGGATTGATACGATGGCAGGCAGCACCGGCAACGACACATACGTGGTCGAGAATTTCTTCGATGTGGTGACGGAATCTGCCAATGAAGGGACGGACACCGTGCAGACTTCGTTGTTGGCCTACACCTTGGGCGCCAATGTCGAAAACCTGACGTTGGCAGGAACAGGACCCAGTGCCGGGTTCGGGAATACGTTGAATAATGAGCTGACCGGCAACAGCAGCGCCAATCTCCTCGATGGCAAGGGCGGTGCCGATACGATGACCGGTGGAGCCGGCGACGACACCTATATCATTGGCGCCGGCGATACGGTCATGGAAGCCGCGAACAATGGCACGGATACGGTGGTCAGCGGCATCACGCACAGCCTTGCTGCCAACGTGGAGAATCTGACATTGATCGGGTTCAGTGCAATCAGCGGCACCGGCAACGAGTTGGACAACGTCTTGAACGGGCTGCTCAACCTGACGGGCAATACGTTAATCGGGGGAGCCGGCAATGACACCTTTGTTTTAGGCAGCGGAGATCTGGTGGTGGAAGCGGCGAACGGGGGAACCGATACGGTCCAGAGTGGCCTGACCCATACCCTGAGCGCGAATGTGGAAAATCTTACCTTGACAGGCTTCAGTGTTATCAACGGCGCCGGCAATAGCCTGAACAATACGATAACCGGCAACAGCGCCAACAATGTGCTGAGCGGTGCCGGTGGCAACGACCAACTGCGCGGCGGGTTAGGGAACGATACGGCCAACGGCGGCAGCGGCAACGACACATTTCTGTTTGGCCGTGGCGAGGGACAGGATCTGGTACAGGACAACAGCGGGACAGCCGACAAGCTCCTCTACGATACCGGCATCAATCCGCTGGAGCTGGTCATCAGCCGTCAGGCGAACAATCTCCGCCTCTCGATTCATGGATCAACAGATCGAGTCACAATTCAGAACTGGTACACGAGTTCGGCCAATCGGACGGAAACGATTCAGGCGGGCAATGGCGAACTGCTGGTGAGCGCGAAAGTCGATCAGTTGATTCAAGCGATGGCTGCTTTCACGGCAAGTAATGGCGGTATTACGTGGGACCAAGCGATCGATCAAAAGCCGGCGCAGGTGGAGAGCATTCTGGCCGCAAGCTGGCAGTAGGAAGACGTGAAGCGTTAAACGTGAAACGTGAAACGGGTTGGGAATTCGGAATGATCAATGTGGAATGTGGAATTGTCGAGACTGGTGAGGCAGGCTGAAGACTGGCGTGTTCGGAACTTCGGACCACGACCTTCGGACCGCGCCTGTCTGTGTGCAGACTAACCAGCAGGGCCTCGCTCAAGCATGCACAGGCCGGCGATTGCAGCAGAAGCGTTCATGAATAATGCGGGTTAGGTCCATGGTGTTTGTTGCGATCCGTGAAGCACTGCAATGACATCCACTTGATCAGGTTTCATGTGATATATGATCCGATAGGGACCTTCAAGGACTTCACGAATCTGTGGAAACCCGGCTTCGGGAACGATGCGGCCCGATTGTGGGAAGTTGCCGATTTGCTGAGATCGCCTTGTCAGACGGTCAACAATTCTCTGTGCATACTCTGGCGAACTTTGTCCGATGTAGGCATGAAGTTTTCGGAGGTGGCCTATCGCAGTGTCGGTCCAGTGGACCTTCATTTCGAGAGTCCGAATGAAGAGCGCACGTGCTCCACATCGGTTGTTCGCCCTGCCTTGCTGTCGGCTAACCCTGTTTCAATTGCCTGGCGGACATAAATCTCATGCATGAGGTCTTCCCAGGTTGAATTCTCTGGAAGGAGGTCCACTAGTCGGCGAGCTTCTTCCTTGATGCTTGGAGTGGCCATGTATGTCCCTCCTGAAGTTTAAGATGCGATTAGAATACGACAGGCGCGCGACGGAATCAATGCACGAAGAAAACGGTGTCAGCAACTGTCTTGAGATTTAAGCATGGTGTGCTTCCACCTCTCGCCAGGGTGTTCGATGTTTCAGCATCGCATTGAGAATCGTCAGCAACTTGCGCATGCAGGCGGTGAGTACCACCTTCTTCGCCTTTCCCGCTTGCTGCAACCGCTGATAGAAGACACGGATCACCGGATTGAACCGGGCGGCCACGATCGCGCCCATATAGAGAACGGCGCGGACCTGCGCGCGTCCACCCCCCACCGTCCGTCTCCCTCGGAGCGTCCCGCTATCGCGATTCAGTGGTGCCACGCCAACGAGGGCTGCGATCTGCTTATTCGTCAACGTACCGAGTTCCGGGAGACTCGCCAAGAGCGTCGAGGTCAAGACCGGGCCTACTCCCGGCACACTCTGCAGCAGATCATCTTTTTCACGCCACACGGGGCTTTGACGAATCGCCTCCGACAGCTCCGTGTTGGTATGCTCCAGCTCCCGTTCGAGCCAGGCGATATGGACCCGCACCCTCTTCCGAATCGGCGACGAGGCACTCAGAAGACGATTCTTCTCGGCCGTCAGCATCTCGACCAGCTGTCGGCGGCGCGTCAATACCGCGGCCAAGGCTCGCGTGTCTGCATCCGGAAGTGGGCGCGGCTGCGGGCGCATCACCTCAGCAAACTGCGCCAGCACCTGGGCATCAAGGGCATCGGTCTTCGCCAACTGCCCACTGGCTTTGGCAAAGTCACGTACCTGACGGGGATTGACGACCACCACCGGCAAGCCGGCGGTGGCCAGCGCACTCGTGAGCGGGATTTCCATCCCGCCCGTCGCTTCCAACACAATCAGGGTGGGACTGAGGGCACGGAGTTGTTCGACCACTGTGGCGACGGCCGACTCATCATGCGTATGCGAAGACGACGTACCGGGACGAAGGGCAATATCCAAGCGCGTCAGCGAGACATCGATGCCGACGAAGACGAGAGGACTCATGGCAACCTCCTGTCGTGCCCAGCCTTGCGAAATACGGGCTCCAAGGCCCTCGCAACTGTTCGGGCTTTACAGGTGAAGAGGCCTGACGACCCACGCTGACACTCGGTCTGGGAACGACCATGGAACCGACGGTCTGTCAGGCCCCAATGTTTCATGCGCGGCAGTAGTATGCCGTATGCCGAGAGATACAAGGAACCATTGTTTGAATTGACGTCTGGGTGAATACGCGAAGTGCGCTGGCGCCCTTCTTTTTGGCGCCTGTCCCCGTCAGAGGAACAGCGGGACAGGCACCGGCGATGCCGGAGCCAGTCCCCCATGCGGATCGTCGGCCGCAGTAGAATGGTCAATGGCGGTCAGGTTCCTAGCCCGCATTATTCATGGAGGTTCGTCGCCCCCCCCCATCCCTCCCCATACTATGGGGAGGGTGAGGGAGGGGGCGCGAGACGGGCACTCGGAGACGTGAAGTCCTGAGGCATACTCGTGCAGTATGTCGAAGGGCTGAACGGCGAGACTGCCCGTCGCAGCCGCGTATCCGCGCTTGCAGCAGAAGCTTAATGAATATTGCGGGCTAGGTCGAGGACTTCGGCGATGGCCTCTTGAACCCTCGCCATGAGTGCCGAGGAGAGTGTGGTAACGGGGCCTTGCACCAGGCGGCGATTGTCGATGGCGCGCAGTTGATCGATCAGCAGATCGGAGTCTCGGCGCAGGCGATCCGTTGCCGCCACACGCAGCCGAAGCGGTTCGGCGTCGTTCACCAGGTTGGTCGTGAGGGGGACGATCAGCGTCGAGGGATGGTGGGCATCGAGCAACGCTTGGGCTTGGACGATCAGGACGGGTCTCGTCTTTCCCGGTTTCGTTCCCTGCTTTGGATCAAGATTGGCGAGCCAGACTTCTCCTCGATTAGGCATCGGGAGTCCGTTCGATAGCGGCGAATTCACGGTTGACGCGCATGCTCTCTTTTCGCACTTTCTTTGAGGCTTCGGCCAGCCGTCTGGCCCGGAGTAACGCCTGTGTCTGGCGGTTCATCCGTTCGATGGCGCGACGAATGTACGCCGCTCTGGAGAGATGCAGCGTATCCGCACAGCGACGGCTGGTCTCCAATACGTCCTCAGGCAGCTTGAGTGAGATGGCCCCCATGATACTCCTCCTAGATATGCTACATGGATACCGTGCTAACATATCCCAAAAGAGGGTCTACTCACAAGGTTCTCGTCCGTTCTCCCCCTGGATGTGAAGCGTATGACGTGAGGCAAGGGGTAAAGGGATAAGGGGGTAACGGGATAGGGGGGGGTAAAGGGGGGAATGTAGAATGATCAATGGTGAATGGTGAATGGTCGGAATGGGAACGAGACTGGCGAGGCGGTCTGAAGACTGAAGTCTGAAGTTTTCGGAACTTCGAACCCCGACCTTCAGCCTTCGACCTTCGGACCGCGCCTGTCCCGCTTGTCTCGCTCACGCGTCACGAGCAAGGCCTTGAGGAGACGTTGACCCTCAACTGTGAAACACAAAATAGGAACAGCGGTTCCATCGCTATGAATCTCCGTTCATAAAAAACCGCCCTTTCCCTTCGCCACTCTGAGCGCCACTGTCATCGAGCACCGCACCTTATCTCCGACTGCTGCACGATTTCCGCCTGTTTTGCAATGCCAGCTAAGTTCTGGTACGAATCTTGGTCATGAGAAGAGAAATCTGGAGCATTACGCCCCACTGTCTGAGCATTCCGATCAGGTCATCTCGAGGAGAGGGGCATTACACATCGCTATGAATGAGCAGATACCACCCATCTGAGGGGGGGCATCCACACGGGGGGGTATCCGTTGAAGTAAGTCAGGCGTAGCATCTTCATGGCGTGAAACTCACAGGGGGGTGCGTTATGGCAATCATCCATACCAATCTGCAAGACATCCCACAATTTCAAAGCGTCCTGGATAGCGCTACCGCAGCCGGCGGAAACTTAGATTCCGCTATCAACGCTGCTGTCACATCATTAAGTGAGTTTGACAACGGTAATCCCATTTTTGACACCATAACGGATACCCAAATTACCGGTCGAGTCTTCGATGCTGTGGGTGGGTTCCTCTTGGGAGCTTTCGTTTTGGATGGCAGTCATATGCTTTCATTTCCCGTGACGCTCACTCATTTCCAATACATCGACAACTCCCCGGTTGCCACTTTTGATATGTTCGGGAACGTCAGAATTACCGCGACATCGGAGACCGGAACATGGACGAGGCTTACTTATCAGTCAGCCACTCTGAATTTCGATCTTCAGGGAACTATCAACGACCAGAATCTTCCCGGTTTGCAGCCGTTCAACATTTCAACCTTCTCATTAGACCTCTCAGGCTCGCCCAATGTCCATGAGTCTTTCCAAGGCTCGATACATGTCAGCAATGGAGTGTTATCCGGAACGGTTACTGCGGTGTCATTGGAGGTCGACGGCCAATACATTCAGGCCACTGGTCTCAATCACAATGCCGCGATTCTCAACAGCTCCGATGCCAATTTCATTGAGTCGTCTTTCCTCAACGGAAACGACACGATCTTTGGAGAAGGCACCAATCAAACCCTAGACGGCTTCGGCGGCAACGACACGATTATCGCCGGCGCGGGCGCCGACATCCTGAACGGCGGCACCGGCAACGACACCTTAAATGGGAACGACGGTAACGACACCCTGAACGGGGGAGCGGGCGCCGACAACCTGCAAGGGGGTGCAGGCGACGATGCCATGAACGGTGGGGCAGGCAACGACACCTACGTGGTGGACAGCCTGAGCGACACCGTCACCGAAACGCTGGCGGGCGCCGCAGGGGGCACGGATCTCGTGCAGAGTTCGGCGGCGAGCTTCACGCTAGGGGCCAACGTTGAAAATCTCACGCTCACGGGCGCGGTCGACATCGCCGGCCTGGGCAACGCCCTCAATAACATCCTCACCGGCAACAGCGGCCACAACCAGCTCTCCGGGCTGGCGGGCAACGACCGGCTCATCGGCGGCCTGGGTAACGATACCCTCGATGGCGGGGCGGGCACGGACAACATGGCCGGCGGCCTGGGCAACGACACTTACACGGTGGACGTGGCCACCGACGTCGTCACCGAAGCGCTGAATGCGGGTACGGACGAGGTGGTCGCCTCCCTGAACTACACGCTGGGCGCCAACGTGGAGCACCTGACGCTCACGGGCGCGGCCCTCAACGGCACCGGCAATGCGCTCGCCAATGTCCTCACCGGCAATGCGCTCAACAACCTCCTCTCCGGGCTGGCGGGTACCGACACGCTCATCGGCGGCGTCGGCAACGACCAGCTGCTTGGCGGCTTGGGTCAGGATACCGTCAACGGGGGGCTGGGCGATGACCGGATCACTCTGCTGGTCACGGCCGGCAACGTGGATACCATCGATGCCGGGGATGGCAACGACACACTTGTACTGAGTGGAGTCGTCCCCGGCAACCATGTGGTGGTGGTGGATCTGTCCTCGTCGACCGACCAGGTGGTCTCGATCGGCGGCGTGCTTGACGACACGCTGGCGCAAGTCAACGTCGAGAACCTCAGTGCCTTGGGGCTTGGCAGTTCCGTGAATGTCACAGGTAGCGATGGTGACAATAACATCATCGGCACGAACGGCAACGATAGCATCACTGGCGGGGATGGTAACGATAGCATCACTGGCGGTGCGGGCAACGATACGCTGGACGGGGGTGTGGGCAACGACACCCTGATCGGGGGCACCGGTAACGACACCTACACGGTGGACAGTGCCGGAGATTTGGTCACCGAGGCTCTGACCGCGGGCACCGACAAGGTATTCTCATCCATCGACTACACGCTCACCACCAATGTGGAAAATCTGGAGCTGACTGGGAATGCCAACCTGAACGCCACCGGCAATGCGCTCGCCAACATCCTGACCGGCAATGACGGTGACAACATAATGACCGGCAACGCCGGCAACGACACGCTCGATGGGGGCGCGGGTGACGATACCCTGGACGGGGGCATTGGCAACGATATCATCGTGATCGGGACTGCCGCGGATCATGGCGGAGGCGAGGTGATCAACGGTGGGGCGGGCGCTGACGTGATTTTCTTTAGCGGCACCGATGGGGAGACCCTGACCCTCACCGACCAAGTGACGGCGGTCGAACAGGTAGTGATCGGCACGGCGCCGGGGTCGTTGGTCCCCCTTGTTATTCCTATCACCAACCTTAACGTCAACGCCGCCGCCGTTGGGAATAGCCTCTCGATTACCGGCAATGCGGGCGACAACGTGCTCACCGGCACCAGCGCCAACGATACTCTGAACGGGGGTGCGGGCCACGATACCTTGAATGGCGGCGCCGGCACCAATACGCTGCTCGGAGACACCGGGAACGACCGCTACATGGTGGATGCCTCGACCAATCTAGTGATCGAAGGGCTGGCTGCCGGCACCGATACGGTGGTCGCCTCCCTCAACTACACCCTGACCGCGAATGTGGAAAATCTGGAGTTGACCGGGACTGCGCTCACCGGCACCGGCAACGGGCTGGCCAATGTCCTGACCGGCACCAGCGGCAACGATACGCTCTCCGGGCTAGTGGGCAACGATACGCTGATCGGTGGGGCGGGGCAGGATACCGTCACCGGCGGGACCGAGCACGACCGCATCGTCATGCTGGTCACGGCGGGGGATGTGGACATTGCGGACGGGGGCGCGGGCACCGACACGTTGGCACTCGTCGGCGTGGTCGATGGGGATGGCGTGGTGGTGGTGAATTTGGCCTCCCTGACCGACCAGGTTACGCGTATCGGCACGGTCGCTTCCGAGGCGCTGGTGCAGAAGAACTTCGAGAACCTGGATGCCTCAGGGCTGGGCAGTTCGGTGACTGTCACCGGAAGCGCCGGCGCCAATGCCATCATCGGCTCGAACGGTGCCGACAGCATCAATGGCGGTGCCGGCAACGACACACTCAATGGGGGCACGGGCGACGATGCGATGGATGGTGGGGCGGGCAACGACACCTCTATAGTGGACAGCCTCGGTGACACGGTCACCGAAACGCTTGCGGGGTTTGCCGGGGGCATCGACACGGTGCAGAGCTCGGTGAACTTCACGCTGGGGGCGAACGTTGAGAACCTGACCCTTTTAGGCGGCACCGACATTTACGGCACCGGCAATGCCCTGAATAACGTTCTCACCGGCAATAGCGGCCACAACACGCTCTACGGCAATGCCGGCAACGATACGCTCATCGGCGGCGACGGCAACGACCACCTCTCCGGCGATGAGGGCAACGACAAGCTCATCGGGGGCGATGGCGATGACCTACTGCTCGGTGGCCCAGGCAACAACATGCTGATCGGGGGCAAGGGTAACGACAGCTACTTCGTGTTTTTCCTGACCGACGTCGTCACCGAAGCGCTGAACGCGGGCACGGACACAGTGGTCGCCCACCTCAACTACACGCTGGGTGCCAATCTCGAGAACCTGACTCTGGCGGCTCTGCCGGGCAACCTCCCTATCAACGGCACCGGCAATGCGCTTAATAACATTATCACCGGCTTCAGCGGCGACAACCTCCTCTCCGGGCTGGCGGGCAACGACCAGCTGGACGGCGGTGATGGCAATGACACGCTCAATGGCGGGCTGGGTATCGATGTCATGACCGGCGGCAGTGGCAATGATCTGTTCATCCTCGATACGTTTGCCGATACCGTTATCGAGGCCTCCGGGGAAGGCTCCGACACCGTGCGCTTGGCCTACAACGTGGCAGGTCCCACACTCATCGATCTCAACAGCGACTATGGGGGCAACATCGAGAACGTGCAGGCGACCGGCACCGGAGTCTTCAACATTACCGGTAACGCAGATGCCAACAGCCTCACCGGCAACGCTTCCAGCAACATCCTGATCGGTGGTGACGGCAATGACACGCTGAATGGTGGTGCGGGCGCCGACAACCAGCAAGGGGGCACGGGGGATGACCTTATCCTGATAGCTTCGGCTACCGAATTGGCCGCGACCGAGGTCGTCGACGGCGGAGCGGATACGGACACGCTGCGCTTTACTTCCGCGGTGGCGGGGACACTGACGCTCACGGCGAACGTCACCAATATCGAGCAGGTGCAGATTGCCACTGCGGCGGGGTTGACCACCGGGCTGGCGGCGATCAACGTTAACGCAGCGGCGGTCGCGAACGGCCTCACCATCGTCGGCAACAACGGGGCGAATCAGCTCACCGGCACCGGGCAGGCCGACACTTTAATTGGCAACGGCGGCAACGACACGCTGCGCGGCGGGCTCGGTAATGACACCTATCAGGTCAACCGGGGCAATGGGCAGGACACGATTTCGGAGAACGACAGTACCATTGGCAACAGTGACACACTCCTCTATGAGGCCACTATCAATCCGCTGGATCTCGTGTTGAGTCGCCAGGTAAACGATTTGCGAATTGCGCTGCATGGCACGGCCGAGCGCATCACGATTCAGAATTGGTATGCGCCCACCACGGCGCAGGTGGAGACGATCCAGGCGGGCAATGGACAAACGCTGCTCAACACGCAAGTGGATCAGCTGATTCAGGCGATGGCTCAATTCACGACAGATACCGGCCTGAGCTGGGATCAGGGCATCGTCCAACAGCCGGCGGAGGTCCAGAGCATCCTGGCCGCGAGCTGGCAGTAGGAAGACGTGAGACGTAGGACGTTAGGCGTGAGGGGTGTTGAAGACGTGAGGCGTAAGGCGTGAGGACCGACTAGTTGTTCTGGTTTATTTGGTTTGTTTTGTTTATTTGGTTGAACGAAACTAACCAGATAAACCAAAGCAACCAGATGAACCAAACAAACCACCTCCCGGTAGGCGTGAAGCGGATGGGGAATGTTCAATTGACGGGAAGAGCGAGAGGGGCTCAAGACTGAAGGCTGAAGGGCAGAGTAGTTGTGAGTTTTGAGTGCTGAGTTTTGAGTTAGGTCCGTCATCGCCGGAGCCAGTCCCCTCGTTCAATCATGAGCCGGGATTGACAGGTGTCACGTATCCCATTACACTTCTGGCGTGATCAAGACCTTTGCCGACAGGCGTACGGAGGAGCTGTACGAAAGCGGCAAGTCAAAGCGGTTTCCTCCAGGAATTTGGGAGCGGGCATTGCGCAAGTTGGAATATCTTGATCTTGCTACGAGCGTGACTGACTTGAGGGTGCCTCCGAGCAATCGACTTCACAAATTGGAGCGAGCCCGGGCTGGGCAGTATTCCATTTCTGTCAACGATCAGTGGCGAGTGTGCTTTCGATTTGAAGATGGCGATGCGTACGACGTTGAAATAGCGGATTATCATTGATGAGAGATGCGCGATGAGCACCCCCAACAAGCGAACGCGTAAGGTCCGTCCCACTCATCCGGGCGTGATGCTGCGGGAGGATTTCTTGCCGGAGTATGGCTTGACCGTGTCCGGCTTTGCCGCGTCTCTTCGGGTGTCTCGTCAGACGGTGAATGAGTTGCTGCGGGAGCGGCGTGCGGTCAGTCCTGAAATGGCGTTGCGTCTCTCTCGCTTATTCGGCAACAGCCCCGAGTTCTGGTTGAATGCCCAGCGCGCGGTGGACCTGTGGGTGGCTGCGCGGAACATCAAGGGGAAGATCAATCACATTTCCCCGCTGACCGCTGCCTAGCCTAGGAGCCTGTCCGCACTATTCATGAAGGTCCGTCGGCCCCCCACCCGTGCCTCTCGCCCGATAGCTCGCGGTTGCAGCAGCGGCTTCATGAATATTGTGGGCTAATGGTTCCTGACAGCTTTATTTCATCCCGTTATTCGTGCGAGACTGGCAAAACGGTCTAGGTGTGAAGACTGAAGGCCGAAGGTTCAGAACTCCGACCTTCAGCCTTCGGACCGCGCCTGTCCCGCTCGTCTCGCTCACCGGATAGGGCAGTCTGATGCTTCACTTCCCAGAACAGTTTCGCGCGGGGCCTCCCGTTGAGAAAGCACAGGTTCCGGCGCCGGCCATTGATACCGGACTGAATTGCCTCCTGATCCTGGCGCGGTTCTATGATCTGCCGGCGGATGGCTCGCAGTTGCGCCATCAGTTTGCCCAGTCAGGGCAGCCGCTTTCCGATACCGATCTTCTCCGGGCCGCCAAACATATCGGGCTCAAGGCGGGCGCCCTCAAGACCCAGTGGAGCAAACTCTCCGGGGCGCCGCTTCCTGCCATCGCCAAGCGAAAGAGCGGGCGCTATCTGGTGCTCGCCAAGATCGAAGAGAGCAAGGTGCTGATCCAGGACCCGGCGGAAGGGCGCCCACTCGTCCTTTCACGCGCGCAGTTCGAAGCAGCTTGGAGCGGGCAGCTCTTGCTCTTTACCAAGCGCGCCAACCTGCGTCCGCAAGATCTGAAATTCGATTTCACCTGGTTCATTCCCGCCCTCGTCAAATATCGCAAGTTCCTCGGCGAGGTGCTGGTCGCCTCGTTCTTCTTGCAGCTCTTTGCCCTGCTGACGCCGCTGTTCACGCAAGTCGTCATCGACAAGGTGCTCGTCCACAAGGGGTTCACCACGCTCTATGTGTTGGCAATCGGCATGATTGCCCTGGCGCTGTTCGATGCGATTTTGGGTGGGCTGCGGACCTATCTCTTTTCTCATACGACGAACCGGATCGATGTCGCCCTGGGCGCGCAGTTGTTCCGCCATGTCCTGGCGCTCCCCTTGGCCTATTTCGAGGCAAGACGGGTGGGGGATACGGTCGCCCGGGTGCGTGAACTGGAGCATATCCGGCAGTTCTTGACGAGCCATTCTGTGACGGTCGTCCTCGATGTCCTGTTCACCGTGGTGTTTCTCGCCGTCATGTGGTTCTACAGCTCCATCCTCACGCTCGTCGTGATGGGCTCGTTGCCGCTCTATGCCTTGTTGTCTGTGGTCATCACGCCGGCGATCCGCGCCAGGCTCCATGAGAAATTCAATCGCGGCGCGGACAATCAGTCCTTCCTCGTGGAAGCGATCAGCGGCATTCAAACGGTGAAGGCCATGGCCGTCGAGCCGCCGCTGCTGCGCAAGTGGGAAGAACAACTGGCGGGCTATGTGCGGGCGAGTTTCCGCGCGACCAGCTTGATGACCGTGGCCGGCCAGACCGCGACGTTCATTCAAAAAGTAACGACCGTCGCCGTGTTGTGGATGGGGGCCTATCGCGTGATCGAAGGGGATCTGACCATCGGGCAATTGATTGCCTTCACGATGCTCTCGGCACAAGTGACAGGACCGCTATTGCGTCTCGTCAATCTGTGGCAGGAGTTCCAACAAGTCGGCATCTCGGTGCAGCGGTTAGGGGATATCCTGAATACGCAGCCGGAGCCTTCCTACAGTCCGAATCGCACGACACTGCCGCAAGTGGCGGGGCAGGTGGTGTTTGACGACGTGACGTTTCGCTATCGTCCAGATGGCTCCGAGGTGCTGCGCGAGGTGTCGTTTACCGTGGCGCCCGGCCAGGTGATCGGGCTTGTCGGGCGATCCGGGTCCGGCAAGAGTACCATTGCCAAGTTGCTTCAACGGCTCTACGTGCCGGAGCGAGGACGTATTCTGGTGGACGGTGTAGACCTCGCGCAGGTGGACCCGGCCTGGCTCCGCATGCAAGTAGGGGTGGTGCTCCAAGAAAACTTTCTCTTCAATCGCTCCGTGCGCGACAACATTGCGCTGAGCGATCCAGGGTTGGCGATGGAGCAGGTGATCCAAGCGGCCAGGCTGGCCGGCGCGCACGAATTCATTCTGGAATTGCCGGAAGGCTACGACACGATGGTGGGGGAGCACGGCTGCTCGCTGTCTGGGGGGCAACGTCAGCGAATTGCGATTGCCCGCGCATTGGTTGCGAACCCGCGCATTCTGATCTTCGATGAAGCCACGAGCGCATTGGACTATGAGTCCGAGGCCATCATTCAGCAGAACATGGCGCAAATCAGCAGAGGGCGGACAGTGTTTATTATCGCCCATCGACTGAGCACGGTGCGGCCGGCGCATCGGATTTACGTGGTGGAAAAGGGTGAGATTGTCGAGAACGGCTCACACGAGGAGTTGTTGCGCCTGAAGGGGTTCTATTCCCGCCTCTACGGACATCAAGACGGGGCGGTGGCGGGGGTAGAGGGGTAAAGGGGGTAGTGGTGAGAATATTTAATGATGAATAGTTAATGATGAAAGTGATAGGTAGAAGATTGAATGATAAATATTTAATGATGACAATTTAATGGTGAATTATTGGTTCAGAGGGGATGGCGGGATAAAGGGGTAAGGGGTGAAAGTTGAATGGTCAATGATGCATGTTCAATATAACGGACGTTTCAAGTTGTGAGTTTCAGATTTCGAGTTTCATGTTTCTGACTTCAGGTTGTTCGTTTCGGATTGCTGAATTTCCGAGGTCGAACCTGAAACTTGGAACCTGAAACTAGAAACTCCAATCACGAGGTGAGGTAGGGAATTCTGATGGCCTTTGGAATGATTTCACGACATTGGTCGGTTTGGTCGGCGTCCTGGCAGGCCGAGGGCGATCGGCCGCTCGGCACTGTGCAGACGAGGCGCGCGACCGAATTCCTGCCGGCTGTGCTGGAAATTCAGCAGGCTCCACCCTCGCCCATTGGCCGCGCGATCCTCTGGACCATTCTGGCGGTCTTTACGGCGGGGGTGTTCTGGGCGACGTTCGGTTGGATCGATATTGTCGCGACGGCGCGGGGCAAGATCATTCCGAGCGGCTATTCGAAGGTGATTCAACCGTATGAAGCTGGTGTGATTGCCGCGATCCATGTGCAGAATGGGCAGTTGGTCAAGCGGGGCGACGTGCTGATCGATCTGGATCCGACGCTGAACCGGGCCGATCACGATCGGGCTTCCAACGAATATCGGGCTGCCAAGGTCGAGGCGGCGCGGCTCCGCGCGCTCATTGCGGGCAGTCCTACCTTCGAGGCCCCTCCTGATGGGGACCCTCAGTACGTGCTGCTGCAAAGACAAGTGCTCAGGGATCAGCTGGCTGAGTATCATGCCCGAGTGGCCTCGGCGCAATATCTGATCGACCAGCGCCAGGCGGGGCTCGAGCAGACGCGAGAGAATATTCGCCGGCTGGAAGCGACGGTCCCCATGGAGGCTGAACGGGCAGACGCGTATAAGAAACTCCTCGCCCATGAGGCGGTCACGAAGATGGATTTCCTGCAAGCCGAGGGGCAGCGGATCGACAAGACGCAGGAATTAGCCGGGCAGCGCAAGAAGTTCATGCAAGATGACGCCGCGCTCGCTGAAGTCCAAAAAAACTATTGGGTTTTCCTGTCCGAGTTCCAGCAATCCAAACAGGTGGAACTCTCGACGACCGAGACCAAGGTGGCGTCACTGGTGCAGGAGGTGACCAAAGCGGGACAGAAGGCGGACTTTCAACGGCTGACGACTCCCATCGACGGAGTGGTGCAGCAATTGGCCGTTCACACGGTGGGAGGGGTTGTCACGCCGGCGCAGGAGCTGCTCATTGTGGTCCCACAGGATCATCCGGTGGAGGTCGAGGCGCAGGTCGAAAATAAAGATGTGGGGTTTGTAAAAAACGGCCAGGTCGTCGAGATCAAGGTCGAGACGTTTACCTTCACCCTCTACGGTACCATTCCCGGCAAAGTGTTGAGTGTGTCGGACGATGCCGCGCCGATTGAGAAGGTCGGGCTGGTCTATCCCACCAGGGTCAGCATGGACCGCTCCACCATCCAAGTGGAGGGGAGGCAGGTCAATCTGTCACCGGGCATGGCGGTCACGGTCGAGGTCAAGACCGGCAAGCGCCGCGTGATTGAATATCTTCTGAGCCCCTTGCTGAAATCAATAAAGGAAAGCATCAGGGAGCGGTAGATATACAACTGGTTTGTTTGGTTTATTTTGTTTGTCTTGTTTGTTTGGTTGAACGAGATGAACCAGATAAACCAGACAGACAATCTTACCTGAGTTCTGTGAAGGGACTTGCTGAATGGGGCTGAATCGATGGAGACAAGTGTTGATGGGGCTGGCCCTTATGGGCACCCTCCATCCTGGCCTGGCTGGTGTGAGCCTGGCTAGGGGAGAGACCATCCAGGAGACAACAGCGGCCCCTCCGACGACACTGGCGCTTACGCTACGTGGCGCCTTGGCGGCGGCGGTCGAAAACAACCCCGATGTGCTCCTCTATAAGGAGCGGATCGAAGCAGCCCGTGGGCGGGTGGACGCGCAGTTGGGCACCATGCTCCCCAATCTCTCATCGACCGTTCGGCAAACCAGGCAAACTCAGTTTCGGGGGACCTTCGGACTCGACCCTGTCAGGTCCGATCCCTTCAGCATTTTCGATGTGCGGGTCAGTGCGTCGCAAAATCTCCTGAGCGTCAGCTTGATCCAGCGCTGGCGCGCCTCACGCGAAATGCTCCACGTCAGCGAGTCGGAAGCCGAGAGCCGAAAATTCGACACGATGGCCAGCGTGGCGCTCACCTACATGGAAGGTCTGAAGGCCATGGGCATGGTGAAGATGCATGAGGCCAATCAACAAGTGATGAACGATCTGCTGGGGCTCATCAAACAGCGCCAGCGCGCAGGCGTCGCGACCGGCCTCGACGTCGCACGGCTCGACGCGCAACTTGCCAGCGAACGGCAACAAGCTTCTGTCTCGCAATATGCCGTCGAGAGCGCCAAGCTGAACCTCCTGAATCTGCTGGCGCTTCCCTATGAAACGCCGCTGGCATTGAGCGATGAATTTCGCCCCGACGTGCTCAACCCTCCAGGCGTTCAGGCCGCCGTCGAGGACGCGTTGAAACAGCGGCCGGAGGTTGTCGCTCAGGCGACACGCGTGCGGGCCACGGAACTGACCTATTCTTCCATCACCGGCGAGCGTCTGCCGTCGTTGGTGGCGCAAGGGGAGTACGGTCTCATTGGGAATCGCTGGAACAACACCCTCGACACCTACAACATGGCGCTGTTGCTCCAAGTTCCGATCTTTGATGGAGGGCAACGAGAAGGCCGGATTGCCGAATCCCGGAGCCAATTGCGGCAGGAGGCGTTGCGTCTCCAATCGATCTTGAACCAGGTGAAAATGGAAGTGCACGACGCTATGGCCGGTCTGACTGCCGCAAGAGACCAAGTCGGCATCGCGCAGGCCGGTATGCGGTCGGCAGCAAAGGAGCTTGAGCTGGCCCGAGAGCGCTATGCCATTATCACGGCTTCGAGTCATTTTGAAGTGACCAATGCGCTGACCGCCGTGGCCAGAGCCAGGGAAAACCTGGTCGATGCCTTGTTTCAATTGAACGCGACGCGCGTGAATCTGGCCAGAGCGACCGGGAGTCTGAACCAGCTGCAATAGAAGAACGTTATTTGGTTTGTCTGGTTCATCTGGTTTGTTTTGTTGTAATTACTCAGGTAGCCTTCAGCGGCTAGGCCTTGAGGCGAGACTTCGCCCCCGCGGGCAACCTCCGAAAACGGCAGTAAGGTAGCATATCCACTTTTACATCTCCTGCATCTCCGGTTCGTTGCCCTATTTGACTTGTGGCCACAACGAGTCTATTATGTGGCCTCATTCTGTTGAGGAGGAGGGTGCTATGTCACAGGTCGGCGTCCGCGAACTCAAGGATCGATTGAGCGGCTACTTAAAGCGGGTCCAGGGCGGCGAGGAAATCGTCGTGACGGAGCGAGGCCGATCTGTGGCGCGAATAGTTCCGATAAAAACTTCGAGCCTTAAACGGGCTCTTGAGCCAATGCTTCGTGAAGGAACTGTGCGCTGGAGCGGGGGTAAGCCTCGTGGAGCGAGCCGGCGGCCTGTGATTCGTGGGCAAACTCTGGCTGACATGGTGATGGAAGATCGTCGATGATGCTGTATTTAGATACGAGCGCGTTGGTGAAGCTCTATGTGGATGAGCCGATGTCAGAAGAACTCTCGGCTGCCGTGGATGAGGCGGAAGCTGTCGCCACTTCCCTGCTTGCCTATGCTGAAGCTCGGGCGGCGTTCGCACGAGCTCGCCGGGAGGCGCGGTTCTCTCTTCACGCGTATCGTCACATCGTCGTTGCGTTCGAAGAGGATTGGCCCCGCTATATTACCGTCGAGGTTACGGATCGGATTGTGAAAAATGCCGGTGATTTAGCGGCATCGCGTGCATTGCGTGGTTATGATGCACTGCATTTAGCGTCGGCATTGAGCTTGCGCGAGCGTGTCTCTTCATCGGTGATGTTTTTGGCGTTTGATCGGGAGTTGAGCGTCGCGGCGAAGCGGGAAACGCTTCGCATTCATCCTCTCGGAGTGTGATGCGCCGAGCCCGGCACGCCGTTGTCGGCCTCAAGCGCCTGGCAGACAACCTCCCCAACGAACATGGCGGAATTTCTATCTCTGTTCTTGGGATTACCCTGTCTGTTGAAATCTTTGATCCACGAGGGTAGTGTGGTGTGGTGGGTTATCCGGTTGGTCTGGTTCAACCAAATAAACGAGACAAACCAAATAGACCAGATGAACCAGATAGCCAGATGAGTTTACATAATCTTTCTTATCAGACATAAGAGATTTTTGATTTATGTCCCTCGAACTGCTCAGTCGTGTCCAGCGGGAACTGTCGATCACCGGCAGCGCGATCTATGAAACCATTCTTGCGCTTGCCGAACGTGCCAACCGCAAGGTTGAGGTGCTCCGTTTGCACCGCCAGGCGTCGAGCCTGTTGAGCCAGATCGAACAGGCGCACGGTGAACTTGGACATCAGATTGCCGCGCTCTGTGCCAAGCGCCCACCATTCAGCCATGAGTCAACCCTGCCAGCCGATCAATTGGAACGTGTCCTCGGTCAGGCCGTCGACCGTGTTCAGTTGCTTAAACGGACGTTGCTCAGCGTCGACAGCACTATCCGCGAGCTCAAGTTGGAATCGATCCACGACGAACTCTTGACCCTGCAACAGGACCTGAGCTTTCGCGCAGCGGCCATCGAACGGTTCCCTGTCGGCCGGGGATCACCGGTCATTGGGAGGAGACTCGCTGAGGTATCGCTCCCTGCATCGGTTCGTGTCGTCACAGTCCTTCGTGGACCATTTCTCGTGCCGCCTGACGATGCCCTTGTCCTTCGCGTCGACGATGCCCTGGTCATGATCGGGCTGCAGGAAGACCTCGCGCAGGTTATGTCGGAGTTCACTCAAGCTCGGAGCGCCACGCCGGCATAAATCGTGCGCGAGACGAGCGGGACGGGTGAAGAAGTTTTGAGTTTTGAGTTTTTGTTTCTGGATGAGAAGCGAACGGGAAGAGCGGGACAGGTGAAGAAGTTTTGAGTTTTAAGTTTTGAGTTATAGGCGGATAAGAAAAGCGGGAGGGTTCGAGATCCGAAGTTCGAGGTGTTCGGAACTTCGAACCCAGAACTTAAAACTCAAAACTCATAACTCAAAACTTCGTGTCGCGCTTGTCGCGCGCCAAACTGTGAGGGGGTTCAGGATGATGCGCATGCTACAAGTCCTTGTATGCCTTGTGTTCTTGGGCGGGCTCCCTATCCACTCGGCCGCCACCGCTGAGTCCGCCGCACCTCAATCCAGCGACTCGCCGGGCCTCCGCCTGCTGGAAGAGATTCAAACCGTCATCACCGATCTAGCCGAATCGGCTAAACCCTCCGTCGTGAATCTCATTCCCCTGTCAGGACCAGGGCGGGGACGTGAACTGTCTCCAGAGCGGGCTCCCAATGCCTCAGGATCAGGGTCTGGCGTCATCATCGATCCTGACGGACACATCATCACGAACAACCATGTCATCGGCGACGCGACGGAAATTGAGGTACGCTTTTCCGATAAGTCCAAACTGATTGCGCAGGTCGTCGGCAAGGATGTGGATACAGACTTGGCCGTCCTCAAGGTGACCGCCGACCATCCCCTCCCTAGCGCGAAATTCGGGGATTCGTCGGCTGTGCGCGTCGGCCAATGGGTGCTCGCCGTGGGGAATCCTTTCGGACTCGATCGGACGGTCACGCTCGGCGTAGTCAGCGGGATCGGCCGGGAGAACATCAATCTCTCGCGCTACGAAAATTTCATCCAGACGGACGCGTCGATCAATCCCGGCAACTCGGGCGGCCCACTCTTTAACCTGCGCGGCGAAATCATCGGCATCAATACCGCCATCATTAACTTCGCCCAAGGGATCGGTTTCGCGATTCCCTCCAACATGGCCAAGCAAGTGATTCAGCAATTGCTGACTCAGGGACGGGTGACACGAGGC